>Ga0137407_10000100_pt1 | contig 65807 bp, 50 predicted proteins | sample CZOMad2_2_16fung_FD_108410 | JGI IMG/M metagenome (GOLD analysis project Ga0137407, IMG submission 108410) | Vadose zone soil fungal communities from Angelo Coast Range Reserve, California, USA - CZOMad2_2_16fungal (Illumina Assembly) | ecosystem: Environmental > Terrestrial > Soil > Vadose... | reverse complement strand
TCCAACTCGACATATAATTTCAACGCTTCAATATCCTGGTGGAGCGGCACCAGCTGGTATTGTGAATTTTCCAATACAAGCCGGATCAATTTTGAAAATTTCTGCAGAAAATCCTGCGCTTCTTCTTTCCTATTGTCCGTAATTAACCCATCGATGATATTCATGCAATTAAAAATAAAATGCGGATTCATTTGCGCACGCAATGCCATCATTTCTGTTTCGGCGAGTTTTTGACGGAACACTGCCCGTTGTTCGTTGTACATTGCTTCCTTGCGGATATTTGAGATACGTTTTTTTACCAGCAGGCCGATGACAGCAGCAAGAATAACAGCAACCACTAAGCGAAACCACCAGGTTTCCCAGAAAGCAGGTTTTACCTGAATCCTTACGGATGCAATTCTATCACTCCATAGTCCCTCTGCATTCATCGCCTTCACCTTAAATGTATATCCGCCACCCGCAAGATTGTTATAATTGGCAACGCGCAGGTTCTCTGCAAAATGCCATTCCTTATCAAAACCTTCAAGCAAATATGCATATTTAATTTTCGAAGAGGCTGTGTATGAAATCGCGGCAAATTCAAAATTAATGACGTTTTCCGTGTAGTTAACAAGAATAGTTATTTTGTCTGAGGAATCGGGGCTAAAATGAACTGAGCGGTTAAGGATTTTAATTCCGGTTATCCAGACAGGGAAATGACTAGTAAGTGATTTGCGCGCGTAAGGATCAATGATAGAGTAGGCACCAGGTGAGCCTGAGTATATTTTGTTGTTGATAACACTCCATCTGCCCAATGAAACATTAAAATTATCGAGGCCGTCTTCCGGCGTATAACGGGTGAAATTATTTGTCCGTTGGTCAAGCTTGAATACACCGTCAAAAGAGCTAACCCAGATTCGCTGAAGAGAATCGACAAACACATCCCGCACTTCCTCAGTCGTCAATCCGTTGCCAAATTTGAAATCGGTATATGTATTATTCAACGGATTGAATTTATACAGACCGCCGCCTCTTGTGGCAACCCATGCATTATTTTCCTTATCAACATCGATGCCCCAGATATAATTAATATTGAAATCGGTTTTGCTATTACCAGTTGGCCGCAGCATGGCGGTGATTTTGCCGGAGGATGTGTCGAGGATATATAAGCCTGTGTGCGTACCAACGTAGAGCCTGCCATTGTGATCGAAACACATCGTATACACGGAGCTATTTACCACTCCGGAATCCTTATCATTATTTGCACGGTACTTTTTGAATTCGTTTTGAGTGATATTGAATTCCCACAATCCCCCATTAGTACCCAGCCACAGATTGTTATGGTCGTCTTTTAATATCTTTAAAATAATAGTATCATCGCTCTGAACAGGCATCCTGGGTTTGATATTGATGAATTGATCCCGCTTCTGATCGTAATAACATAAACCGGTTTCGGAGCCGATCCACAATACACCATGATTGTCATAGACACCATCATAATTAAAAAATATTGAACTGCCTTTCCCTGCAGATTGCCGGTAACGTTTAGTGATCTTGTTCAGATTTTTATTATAATGCAATACACCATAGTTCCATGTTATCAGCCAGTAGTTTGAAGGAGAATTTTTGTCGGCTATTATTTTCCGGATCGGCATCATCGAATTTGAATCAGTCATTTCTTTGATGCGGTAAGATTTGATCTGCTGGCTATGCCAGTCGAGCTTGCTCAATCCATTGATATGTGAAGACCATATTATATTGTCGCGGTCCGAAAAAACCCAATAACACAATGAACCGCCGATACTGCTGGCATCATAATGATCCTGCCGGAAAGATTTGATGAATTTTTTTGTATGCATATTAAAAAGAAGCAGTCCCTCATAAGGAGTGGTACACCAAAAAATACTGTCGCCTGTTAATGGCAAACAATATCCAAAACTTGTAATAGAAATGCCTGCATCTGTTCTGTTGTTTCCGACATAGGAAAATTTTTGAATCGTTCCACTGTCACGATCCAGCAGATAAAGTCCATAAAAAGAGGCGATCCATAATTTTCTTTTGCTTTCCTCAAAAATATTCTGAATACCTTGCTTCAGCAGGTAGCCATCATCATTCAGTATGGCTTGTTTTTGAAAGAATCCCGCATCGTCGTCAAAAAAATAGAGCCCATCGTTACCGACCAACCAGACATTTCCAGTCCGGGTTGAAAAAAGACGGTTTGCTGAAAAAGGGAAGTCCTTTATGCCCTTAACCGGAATAATCGTAATGGCAAGTGTTTGGGGATCCATCCTGCAGATACCGGCATTTGCGTAAAACCATAAGCGGTTTTGTTTGTCAAGCACCGGGCTTGCGGAAAAATTTATCGGCTGTCCGTTTCCGGTAGCAACAACTCTCGAAAAATTATCATGCGCGTAATTAAAATAAAATAATCCTTTCCTCGACGTGATCCATATTTTCCCTGTACTGTCACCCAATACAAATCGCGCGTCGTTATCGGGCAGGCTATTGCTATCGGTACCGTCGTGCAGGTAAGTTTTAAACTGAACGCCGTCAAAACGCAATAAGCCGTTATGTGTCCCCAACCAGATAAAGCCGTATTTATCCTGCGTGATCGTTTCAATAAAATCAGAAGGTAGTCCGTTAGGTGGAGTATAATTCTCAAATTTCAGATCTTCAATGCCGGCATATTGTGCATATGAGTTTTGGAGCAGACCAACCGTGAGCAATAACATATTTATGAAACGGATAAGCATGATCGGGTATAATGAAATTCGAAAACTTCTCAATTCTCTAAAGATATTCATTTACTACATTTGAAAGAGTACTTAACCTTGCTTTACCGCTGATAATAGTTTATGAATTCATCAAACCTTAGTTCCCCAAACCGCAATTGAAGGATGCAATAAAAGGATTGTTTCCGGATCATGCTCAATTCGCTTCATTTCCCGGATCCATTCATCAAATCCTTTTTCATCTATTAGGTTTCTTTTTATTAATGCGGGCCACAATGCTTCTGCCGTCATGCTATAAAATTTTTTTATATCGGGATTATCGACAGCCATTTTAATGCGAGCATCGTAACCAATCTTTTCCAATCGCAAGGACCTGAAATAGCTTATCAATTTTCTTCCAAGGGAGCCATCAGCAAAAAGAATATTCACAAATTCCTTCAATTTCGGATATGCCCAGCTTTCAGGATATGATTGCAGAAAGTTAATATCGGGTTCGTGCACGAAAATAATTCCGCCGGTTTTGCAAACTCTTTTCATTTCTTCCAGCGCTGCATATGACTCAGGAATATGGTGAATCAGGTAACGGGCAAAGACAAAATCAAAACTATTATCATCAAAAGGAAGATTGAGTGCATTACCTGACACAAACTCCATGGCTGATCCCTGTTGCTTTCCTGTTGATCCTGCTATTTCAATCAGTGCTTCATCCTCGTCGAGTCCGATGATATCAGTTCCCGGAAACTGTTTGGATAGCATCAATGTAGTTTCTCCGATCCCGCAACCCAGGTCAAGGATTTTAGCGCCTTTTTTCAATGAAATATTTTTAAGCGCGAGGAGTGAATATGGATTTAAATATTGCGCAAGTAAATGCTGACGTTCCAGGTTTGTTTCTTCAATAGTGTAAATCATGGTTTAAAATTATTATTGGGTGAATAATAGCCGGATGAAAAAAAGGTACCAGGATAAATGTAATGATCCTTTGCTGGTTAATAAAAAGATGCAAAATATTGTTCATAGATTTATCTGCATTTGTCAGGAAGCAAGTTTTAATTGTATGTCTGAGATCGTCATGTCGATTTTTTTTGTGGGATCGATATTGAACCACGAGATACTACCGGTGATCAATATCCCTGCAATCACAAACATTGGCGTATTGTAACTATGCGCGATGTCGGCAATTTTGCCAAAGACAATTGCAAGGAAGAAGGAGCCGATCTGTCCGCCAAAATTCATAATCCCGGCTACTGTTCCGGCTTTATTGCCACCGATATCAATACAGGTGCAAAAAGCCGTAATGCCGAAAAATGAAAAGAAAAAGTCGCCAATGATCAGGCTGATTATAGCAACCGAATTGCTGGAAACGCCCGCGGCAACTAAAAAGCAGAGGCCGGTCATCCCCAGCGCTATCAATCCCACGAAACGGCGTCCGAAAGAGAGCCCCTTTTTCTTCACGAGCCAATCGCTCCATATTCCTGATATCAACGCACCTGCAATTCCGATAATAAATAAATAAGAAGTTGCCAGTTTCATATTGTTTTCAGATAAATGTCTTCCCTGTTGCAGGTAAACCGGCATCCAGGCAATAAAAAAATACAGCGCCCATTGTGAGCAGAAAAAGGATACCAGCATGGTCCATATATTTCTGTTACGGAGTATAGTTTTCCATGGAAAGGATTGATGATAGCTGGTGAAGCGCCGGTTTTCTTCTATTAACCTGGTTTCTTCTGTAGAAATGCCTTTCATTTCAGAAGGCTCATTGCGGAACCACAACCAACATACGAGGACCCAGAGTATTCCAATCACTCCATTTACAAAGAAAGGAGCACGCCATCCAAAGGCCACAGCGACAGGAACAACGATCAATGGAGCAACCGCTGCTCCTGCATTCATTCCAATAAGTAATGTGGACATGCTTCTCCCGTTTTCAGTCCGTGGGAACCAACGTCCCATAACACCCGCACTGTTGGGAAAAGCACCTGATTCCCCGATACCAAATAAAAAGCGGGTAATCATCAACGTGGTTAACCCTGTGACAGCACCGGTTAATGCCGTGAACAATGACCACCACAAAACAATGCGCAAGAACACTGCCCGCTGCCCGATGCGGTCGCCCAGCATGCCCGAAGGAATCTCAAATAATGCATAAGCAAGTGCAAATGCGCCAAGCACCCAGCCGAATTGTTCATTGGTCAGATTGAATGCAGCTTTTATTCTTACACCTACAAGAGAAATACAGATCCTGTCGAGATAAGTTATTAAAATCAAAAAGAACAACAGGATCAGTACGCGGTGACGATAAGGGAATTTTTTTTTCATATATCCTTTTTATAACGATAGAGAAATTATTCTCTGTAGAATCATACCTGCTCATGCACTAAGTTTTAATGCGCTATTTTTTAGTTCATTATTTTCGGATTCAATGGTTAATTGTTTTGCGGGATCAACAGCTAACCACAATAGACCCCCTGCAAATGAAACAATGGAGAGAATAAAAAGAGGCGTAGTAAAACTGTGGGTAATGTCGACGATTTTACCGAAAACTATTGCCATAAAAAAAGCACCGAGTTGCCCGAAACAATTCATGATACCTGCAACAATTCCTGCATTATCACCGCCTATATCAACACAGGTTGAAAAAGATACTATTACACTGGGTAAGTAAAATAAATGCGCGATAATAAGACTTGCAACAACTACCGTATTATTGGTAGTTACTCCAACCAAAAATATTAATCCCCCAATCATACTTAAAGAAAATATGGCGATGAAACGGCGTCCAAACCTCACGCCTTTTCTTTTAACTAACCAATCACTTAATAAGCCTCCGGTTAATGCACCAATAATACCAACAATGAATAAGTAGGAGGTAGTCATTTTCATATCGTTTTCTGAAAAATGTCTCCCTTCCTGCAGGTAAACGGGCATCCATGCTATAAAAAAATAGTTTGCCCACTGGCAGCAATAAAAAGACAGCACAAGAGCCAATAAACTGCGATTTTTAAAAGCGACCTTCCAGGGGAAAGGTTTTTTGTGATTTGTAAATCGGCGGTTTTTTTCTATAAAATTTATTTCTTCTGCCGTAATTTTTTTCATTTCAGATGGGTGGTCCCTGAACCATAAAAAACATATCAGTACCCATACCAGGCCAATCAATCCATTTACAAAAAAAGGTGCACGCCAACCATAAGCAGCGGCAATAGGAATTACGATCAACGGGGCAAGAGCTGCTCCAGCATTGGCTCCTGTGCTTAACCATGATATTCCTTTTGCAGTTTCGGTAACGGGCAACCACCGCGATATGGTTCCTGAACTATTTGGATATGCACCTGATTCCCCCATGCCAAAAAGAAAACGCACACAAAGCAGGGACACTAATCCTGTTGTTGCGCCCGTTAAAGCTGTAAACAAAGACCACCACAATACAATGCGCATAAAAACTTTGCGTTGCCCGATGCGATCGCCTAATATACCTGATGGGATTTCAAATAATGCATATGCCAATGCAAACGCGCCAAGCACCCAGCCGAATTGTTCGTTGTTGAGATGAAACGCTGATTTGATTCTTACACCAACAAGAGAAATAGAAACCCTGTCGAGATACGTGATGAGGGTTAAAAAGAAAAGCAGGATGAGGACACGGTATCGATATGGAAATGTCTTTTTCATACGCGTAATTTGTAAACAGTACGGCAAACCAAGTACTATCTCTCTTTGAAAAAAAATTTACCCGGTTTTTTTTAATTTGATCAAAGTGGTGCACAACTGACCTTTCCTGAATTCATTAATATCGATGTCGTTCAGCTTCTCTTCTATTTTTTTGTAGAAAGCTTCCACATTATTTTGGGTGAAGAACTGGCTAATGCCCGGCTCGGTAAATCCCCGGAAAAATTTGGTAATAGCCAATGATGTGTCTTCTGTTAAGTCCTGCGGAAAGACTTTGATCTCTATATTTTCTTTCGCAAATCCAACTTCTTGAAGAGAAGAATAAATATTCTCAACAGAAGGATGGTACACTGGAAAATTTACTTTGTACTTGTATTCCTTAAATGGAGGTTCATCAAAAATTTCATGAACTAAATCCCACAGCTTTTGAATTTGCCCTTCATGTCCAAACTGAAGAACAGCAATGGCGCCGTTCTTCATAGATCCGTGAATATTTCTTAAAGCGGTTTTGAAATTTCGCAATGCCTGTGCTTCATATTGTGCTCTTTCTTCGGAACCCAGATACATATAGTTTATATCACTCATTTCATAAGGTGGTTGCCAGTGAAGACCATGGTTAGAAAAAATAATATCTTCATTTTTTATTGCAGGCGGAAATTCATAAAATGAGCCGACTATACCCTGCACAATTCTTCCAGAGTTTTCGACAAGACGCTTTACGTTGTGTTCGCTATAGTCTAATCCTGCGAGATCAATTTCCGTGTCAGGAAAGCTTTCCTCTAACGCGTGCAGAAGCTCAATGGTAAGATTGCCCGGTCCGCAGGCTATGTCCAACACTCTGAGTCGTTGTGAATTTCGAAATTGCGACTTAGCCATTTCTGTCGTATGTTGAATAACGAATCGACCAGTTGCCTTTTGTGATGAGGAATGGAATTCATAGTCTTCGCTCATGTGAAAATGTTTGTTGTGCTGTGCCATTTGCAAATTTTTATTCGATAAATAAAATTGATCAGTTGTTGAATATTCCGTTTTCATTAATTATCGGTTCTCACCGGACTTTGATCAGACTTTGTAAGCAGTTTGTGCTGGAAATAAAATCAGGTTATGATATTTCCATTTGATCATGAAGCAAGCTTTAATTCAATATCTGTCATTACTGTATCTATTTGCTTTGTGGGATCAACGGCAAGCCACATCAGGCTACCTGTAAGCAAAACCCCGGAAACAACAAAAAGCGGCGCATTAAAATTGTGCGTTATATCAACAATTTTTCCAAACATGATTGCAAGAAAAAATGCACCGATATTTCCTGAGAAATTCATAATACCTGTAACAGTTCCTGCCTTGCTTCGTCCGATATCAACACAGGTAGAAAAAGCAGTTATACCATTAACCGGCATAAAGAGATAACAAAAGATAAGACAGCCGGCAGCAATTGCATTGTTTGGTGTTACAGCTGTTACAAAGAATAATAAACCCATCATGCCTAAAGCGAGCGAACCCATTAACCGTCGTCCAAACTTAACTCCCTTTTTTTTCACCAGCCAATCACTAAAAAAACCAGCTGATAAACCGCCAATGATTCCGAGAATAAATAAATAAGAAGTAGTGATTTTCATTGCATTTTCAGAAAAATGCCTTCCTTCCTGCAAATAAACCGGCATCCATGCAATAAAAAAATAAAGTGCCCACTGCGAACAAAAAAATGTAGCCACCAATGCCCACAAGCTTCGGTTTTTAAAAGCAATTTTCCATAGAAATTGTTGCCCGTGGTTGATAAAATGCCGGTTTTTTTCAATGAATATCTTTTCTTTTGTTGACATATTTTTCATTTCGGCAGGCTCATTCCTAAACCATAAAAAACAAACCAACACCCATATCACGCCAATCATTCCATTTACAAAAAATGGCGCGCGCCATCCATAAGCCGATGCAATTGGAATAACGATTAATGGCGCAACAGCCGCTCCTGTACTGGATCCTATCATTAGGCACGATGTGGCTCTTGCAGTTTCTGTTGCCGGGAACCATCGTGATATCGTGCCGGAGCTATTTGGGAAAGCGCCCGCTTCACCGACTCCAAATAAAAAGCGGATGGTCATTAACGTGAATAGTCCCGTTGTTGCCCCTGTCAATGCCGTGAACAAAGACCACCACAAAACGATGCGGATAAAAACAGCGCGTTGCCCTATGCGGTCTCCCAATATGCCGGAAGGAATTTCGAATAAGGCATAAGCCAGTGCAAATGCGCCCAATATCCAGCCGAACTGTTCATTGGTAAGTTTAAATTCCGATTTTATTCTTACTCCTACAAGCGAAATACAAATCCTGTCGAGGTAAGTAATTAAAATTAAAAAGAGCAGCAGGATCAATACGCGGTGGCGGTAAGGGAATTTCTTTGCCATAAAGAAAATTTTTAAAACTGTACAGATGTTTGGCGAAATCCGGGCACTATAAAAATATATATTGCTCCAGGCCTGTTTTTTACCGTTTAGGGAGTGGCTGTTTTTGGGAGGGAATGGTTATATCGCCGTGCCTGGCGCTCACCGCTTTCTTCATTATCCAGCCGTTGTCTAAATCGCTCCGTCTCCGATGCGATAGAGAATTATTTTTAGCCTGCTACTTAAAATACCATAACCATTAAACCATTTATATGAAAACATTTTACAACTACACATTCTTCTACTTCATTATTTTTTTTCAGGTTGAGGGAAAAGGGCTGGGTAACCTGCAATTAAAAATTTAGATTTGATTATTATAATGGGCGCTTATATTATTTCCACCGAAAGACTTGGCTTGCGAAGATGGATTGATTCCGATGCTAATCCATGCATTGAAATGAATAAGGATAAAGAAGTGATGAAATTTTTTCCGAAAGCACAGACTGCCGAAGAAACATTGGCAATGATAGAAAGGATTCGCTCGCGCTTCGAGGAAAATGATTTTGGCTTTTATGCTGTTGAAAAAAAATCAACCCGGGAATTTATTGGGCTCACCGGTTTTGGTATTCCGAATTTCGAAAGTTTTTTTACGCCGTGTATTGAAATCGGATGGCGATTTAAAAAAGAAGAATGGGGCAGGGGATATGCCACTGAAGCTGCCAATGCATGTATCGAATACGGATTCAACATTTTGGCATTTGATAAACTTGTGTCCTTCACTTCCACACTAAATATAAATTCAGAAAAAGTGATGAAAAGAATCGGGATGAATAAAATCGGGGAATTCAATCATCCTTTGATAGAAACCGATAATAGGCTTTGCCGGCATGTTCTCTACCAGATTACCAATTCAAAAAATCAGAGCAGCCACGCAGCGCATATTAAATAACTGGCAATTTTTTCATTAGTGTGGCAAGATATAATTTCTTGTTTGGCTCGCGTAAATTTTTCGAATAGTCGGTAAAATAGCGATGCTCTTTTAGAAAATCAACCTGAAAGGGAATCCACTGTTTTGCATCAGTAAGCAGGCTATATGTTCTTAATTCATTAAATAGTTTTTGAGCGATGATAAGCACATCCTCTCTTCCTAAATAATCAAGATCGGCATCTGCAATGATCCGATCGAGTTTTGTTTTTGGCTTTTGAGGTATTTTTGTGGCCATGATCATTTCGCAAATAGCTTCTATCTGTTTTTCTGAAAAATCAAAGCCGGGCAAATATTGATGCGCCATTTCGCATCCTTTTTCTTCGTGATGATCGTACACGTACAGGAAACCTGCATCATGAAAAAGTACGGCAACCCGTAGTAATTTTTTCTCGTCGTCCGAAATCGATTCGGTTTTTGAAATTTCCATTGCTGTCTGAAGCACATCAAGCGTATGATCCTTATTATGGTAAAAAAGCATTGGAGAAAGTTCTTCTTCCAGTTTTGAAATAATAAATGCTTCAGCTTTTTTAAATTCAGGATATTTTGTTTTCATGCAAAATATTTGGTGAAGAATTCGCAGTAGTACTTAGCTGAATTTTGTTTTTAACAAAATACATATCAATCTCACCAATATTCTTTGCTAATACTTTCCCACGGTAAACGCAGGAATATGTGTCTTTTATCAATTCATAAACTGATGAAGAAATATTCACCTGTCCGGGTTCGCCACTACTTTCCATTCTGCTTGCTATATTCACCGTACTGCCCCAAATATCATATGCATATTTTTTTCTTCCTACTACTCCTGCAACAACCGGACCGACATGTACTCCGATTCTCAAATTCCATGAAGGGAGGCCCATATTTTTTCTTTCTAAATTACGCAAATTCATATATAGTTGCATTTCAAGGCTGGCCCTGATGATATTGACCGGATGCAATTCATCAGCTGAAGGAATACCACCTGCACACATATACGAATCACCAATGGTTTTGATTTTTTCAAGATTATGCCTTTCAATGATATCATCAAATGCCATAAAACATAAATTCAATTCCGACACAATTTCCTGTGGAGATAGCGCATCTGCATGTTTGGTAAAATCTTTGAAATCGGTGAAGAGTACAGAAACCCGTTCATAAAATCTGGGAGTTGCACGACCATCTCTTTGCAATTCTTTAGCAACTTCGGCAGGCAGAATATTCTGCAGAAGACTTTCGATCTGTTCTTTTTGTTTATCTAACAATTTATTAATTCTGGCAGTTTGAAGATAGTTTCGATAAATAATAAGTGCAATGATCAGGATCACGGCCAACCCTCCGGAAATGATTGTCTTTTGAAGTTTTTGACGATTCAGATCAAGTTCCTGAAGCTTTTTATCTTTTGTAAGTAAGTTGATTTGATTTTGCCTGGTCTGAATTTCAAAATTTGTTTGGAGTGAAGTGAGTTTATCCGCCAATATCTGGTTATTTAGCGTATCAGATAAATTACTAAAACGTATTTGATATTGATAGGCTTTATTAAAGTCTCCCAATTTAGCATAGACCGACGCGATGCCGGCATAGGCGGAATTCAATTCTTTATAAGCAGGAATGGCCTGGGAAATGGATTCGGATTCACGGAAAGAATTTAATGCAGATTTAAAGTCATTCTTTTTTATATAAGTTTTGCCTAAGGCCAATAAGGACTGCGTCATATCCAATTTGGAATCAAATTTTTTTGCCATTTGAAAGGATTGTTCAAAGTATTGGATCGCTCTGTCAAAATCTCCTTTTTTTTCATACAACTGACCCATATCGCGCAAAGGGTATGGGATATCAATTGTATTGGCGTAAGCATTTAGTGATTTTTTAAAATAAAAAAGCGCAGAATCATTCTTATTGGCATCGAGGTAAATTTCTCCCAGGTTAACGCTGGCTGCGCCAATAATATTTTTATCTTCGATATCCTCACTGATCTTTAATGCAATCAGGAAAAAGTTTAGGGCCTTATCTGTAGTTGCTTTTTTGTTATGATAAACATTGCCGATATTGGAATATGCCGTCGCCATTCTTGCCTTGTTCCCGATTTTTTCCGCGACTTCCAGCGATCTGAAATAATTTTCCAGCGCTTTATCATCGGTTCCTTTCATATAATAAACCGTTCCAAAATTATTTAGTATCATAGCCTTGCCTTCGAGATCCCCGATTGAATCGTACACCTGTAAAGCCTGACCATAATAATCCAATGTTATGGGAACATTCCCCAGGAAATAATATGCAGCACCGATATTTTTTAAAGCCAATGCTGCTCCAGGCTGAAACTTTAAATTGTTGGCCAGTTCAAGAGCCTGCATGGCATAACGTTTACCTTCTTCCGGAGCAGAGTTTAAATAATATGAACTGAGGTTGAGAAACAGATCCACTTTATTGCTATCGTCCTTTGCAACGGATAATGCTGCTTGTAAGCTATCCGGTTTTATTTGCTGGGGATAACCCTTCGATAAAGAAAATATTAAGAATAGAAAAACAAAATATTTCTTTTCTTTCATGATAAATTATTCCATATAGCGTTTCGCAATCAAATTCCTGATATGAGTTTGCATCGGATAAGAATTTATAATCATTGTATCACAATATAAATATAGGAGATCCTCATGGTTTTTATCGTTTCATGATCCTGAATATCCTGAACTCATTTTCCAATTTAATCCTGATGATATAGATGCCGCTGCTAACTCCGCTCAAATTTATCTGCATGCTATTTAAAGACAATATCTTTGTGACAACCCTGTAATTTTTTCCATACATATCTATTGCTTCAACTTCTTTGATAGCGCTAAGATCATGATCCGGAATATTGATAATAAGTTTGTCGGTAACAGGGTTAGGATATACGGATGGTTTAGCCGCGGTCGATTCTTCTTCAGTAACCGTTCCATCGATCGCGATACCAGTTATGCTATTATTCGACGCTCCGCTACATTTTGAAGAAGTTGAACTGGCACTACTTGAGACAGATGAATTATGACCCGACTGGAAAGTAGTAACTGTCCAAATCAATTTTAATCCGTCGAAATAAACCACGAACTGACCTCCACCTGGAACAAATAATTGCGGTTGTTGTCCGCTATATTTCCCGCTTGCCTGGAAAATATTATTGGGACCGATTGGAATAAAAATAGCTGTAACGTTTTTATTTTGGTATGAGAAATGAGCACGGTACGGGAACCCGGAAGGATCGTTTGTGAGTTTTTCCACGCAATCCAGTTTAGGCACAATATTACTCCCGTTATCAGGATTTACGTACAGATTACCCGTTGCATAACTAATGGTGTAATTAAAAGGATTTTTAAGTACCAGGCCTGACGGAATAATGGTATAAATCCCGGGTTGTTCAATATGGTAAACCGGGCTTACTGAATAAACCGGCCAGGATTGAATAGTAGTCGAATCTCCATTTTTAAACCCGGTAATTGAAGATGTAAATACCGGTAACAGAGAATCATCCAAAATTACTTTGTCATCTGCCTTTACTGTTAGTGGAGCTGGTAGTATGTTCATATGACCTAACCCATAAGTAATATCAAAATTATTTGAAAGCATCGCGCCTGGCACAATTGTATTTACACCAGCCGTTAAGCCTGTTAATAAATTTATGGATTTAAGATCTGATATGATTGATGTGGAACCAGAACCCTGATCTGCAGAATCCACAATAACTACCAAAGCGCTATTGCTCGTGTCGGTAACATTACTGCTGTTAAGAATCGGTGTGCCACTGAGAATAGCTTTTCCACTCAGTATTGCTTTTCCGCTTAAAATTGCTTTCCCACTTAATATCGCTTTACCACTGACAAGATTGGCAGAAGCAGGATCCGATTCATAATTGAAAATAGTCTGCACAGGAACATCAACTGCCCAGATGGTATCGTAAATGGTTACACCGCTTAAAATAGCCTTGCCACTTAAAATAGCTTTACCGCTCAAAATAGCTTTACCACTGGCGAGTATACTTAAATGATTCAGGTCAGCATCTGTTAGTGTTTGTCCGCTGAGAATGGCTTTCCCACTCACTAGTGCAATTGCAGTATCTATGAGATTGGACCGATGAACGGTCATGATGGTATCAAGAAAAGCATTCTTTTCAGCTGTTGCAATATTAGAATCAGGATAAGAATAATTAAATGCAAGTTTTCCTATTTTATCTCCATAAACCAGCGTAGTATCTTTCGGCGCGATCAGAAGCGGCATTTTATTAATGGAAAGTAACCCATCATTGAATACATAATTATAAGTTTCCAATAGAGCAACGTCTATTGAATCGGAAGCTTTCAATGGTCTGTTTTGCGAGGGTCTGATAAAATATATACCTGCATTACTAATACTTGTAGCAGGTGTTGAATAAACAAGACTGTCCAGCCGTAGCTGGGCCGGGGTAAGGCCGGTATTTTGAATAGGAATGCTATCAATTAATACTGTTGAAGTGAAAGTTGGCAATCGTTCACCATATTTTTTGTTTTTATTATTTGCAGAAATTAAAATTGTTTTTTTAACGGGCGAATAGAAATACAAAGTATCTGAATATCCGCCGTCAATACCGCTCGGTGAGATAGATTTGGTAAATACCTGGATTGGGGGATTACCTGTAAAAGCAGGAATAGTAGCAACAGCCTGATTTGAATTCAATACGGTTGTTGGCAACGGATTTCCTCTCAGTGTAACAACTGAATTGGAGGTAAGGAAATTTCCCTGTATAGTAACTGTGGTTGACTGTGATCCTGGTTTAACTGTGGTATCTGACAAAATTAGTTTAGTAATGATTGCAGTTGGACTGGCAAAAGTTTTAAAAGCAGAATCTCCCTGGATCAATCCGTATCCGGTTGAAAAATTAAAACCGCCGCCATTCGGTTGTATCGCAGAACTCTGTAAAATATTTTTTACCTGGGCCGGTGTGAGTGTTTGATTAGCATATTTTTTCTTTCCTTCCATAATTAAAGCAGCGAGCGCGGCAGCATGTGGCGCTGCGCAGGATGTTCCAAAAAAACTCGGAAAAGGACTTCCACTGATATTAATTGAACCAAAATTTACGGTTGTACTCACTCCATCAGGTGCAAGGAAATCTGGTTTGTTTCTGACAACGCCATTCACTGGTGTTCCTCCATACGAAGAGAAAGACTCTGTTGAATATGTATTGAAACCATATGCGGGAGTATTTTTATAACGTACAGCACCAACCGCCATAGCTCCTGCTGCGTTAGCCTGGCCAACGATAGTTGAATTTCCGAGGTTAAAATTATTGATGGTCAAATTTCCACGGAATACAATATACTTGAACATAACATTTGAAGTACCGGCTGCACGAATAATCATTAGATTGGTACTTGTGTTGGCCGTAACAGTAAAAGGTAAAACTTCAAGTGGATCGCCTCCGAGATTATTCCTGTTGAATCCGAATAATTTGTTTCCATTGGGATCTGTTAAATAAATATCCAGATCCGTTGTTGTACCCGTAGAAGTTTGTCCTAAAGAATAAATGGAATCCTGCCATTGAAGTACGATTGTATAAGTACCCGGAACGAGAGATATATTTTGGTAGATGCTCCCGCCAAAATTGTGTGCAGTTCCGATGATTCCATTTGGAGCAGGTGATGAATTAAATGTTCCGGCATAGGAAGCCTGACCGTAGTTACCTGCCGCCGAAAAATATGAGACGCCTTTCCCTGCAACATAATTTACAGCCTGCGATACAACTCCATCCTGGAAGAAGGGTTCAGTGATATACGTAACATCATCAACTATAATATTACAACTGTCTTGCTGCAATTGAATAATGCCCTGGGCAAAATCTCCTGCGCTGATAAAACCTGTTCTGAAATCCAATTTAGCTGCAGGTGCAATTTCATGAACTATCTGCAACATCGCCCTTCCTTCATCGGAACTGGTTCCGTAAGGGTATTCCTGAAACACTTTCACCGGTATTGAATAATCGGGGTTACCAGGTCCCGGAAGAATACCGTTGACGATATCTGTTTGTGCAGGATTACCAAGAATGGTATTATAACTGTCCGACATGACGCCAACCTTGATTCCATTTCCCTGAACATTATAACCATTCCTTACGAAATTTGAATGCATAACTGTATCACCCTGCACCGGAAGAATACTACCGTTTTTCAGCGGTGGGAATAACGGTCTGCAATAGTCGATGAACGAAGGCAGGCTATCCAGTTTGCGAAGATTGGCAATTGGATAGGTTCCTGTTATGATTAGTGTTCCCGGACCGTTATTGATCAGGTTGGTAATTCCGTAAGGTGACGTTTGAAGCAGTGAAAGAAGATTTTGATATTGACCTTGTTTGGCAATCACTTCAATTTGGACATTGCTCTGATTTATCTGAAAAATTGTTTTGGCAGAATCTGTTACGGTGCCAAAATTCAGATAAAGTGAATTTAATTCAGAACCGATCAGATTATTCACTTTTCCAAATGGCGGTGGTGGATAGTAAGGCAAAATACAAGGCGTGAAACCTACTATCGTGCTGTCTCTTGCCGTGCAACCTCCTGCCGGATTGGTTACCGTTAAAAAATAAATGCCTGCAGCGCTTACAATCGGTGTTGCTGTATTGGCTCCGGAAACAATATTTCCACCATTGGATGTGGTCCAGCTGAATTGCGCATTTGCTGTCGACGAAGAAGCATTTAACTGCATAGTGGGAGTGGAGCAACTTAATTGTCCGCCCGGTCCCGCAACTGCGTTCGGTGTGATACACGCAAGCATTGGCGCATATTTGATCATAACACCACTCTGAATATTTACCTGGGTGCTACTCCACAAAGCACCAGTAATATTTGTTTGACCTGTTCCTGAGCCAATATTAATTCCCGCATAAGGTGCCCAAACAGTCCCAACCCATTTGGAATTGCTGGTACCACTGCCTGTTGATCCGTTAGCAATATTCCAGGCATAGGCGCCATAAGCACTTGTGGATCCTGTTCCATGAGTCTCTGCATATATCCGTGATGCACCACCGCCATTTACGGTATCGACGTTTGATTTATTGAGATCCACATCTCCATATACATACAAATAAAAAAAACCGGAACTGGTATTTTTAAAATCAAAAATGAATTTATTATACGTACCTGAATTCTTAATCGAATTAAAAACATAAATACCTGGTCCGGATAAAGTAATTGTCTGGCCCCCACTCAGACTCATGTTATTATAAGAACCTGGCGTGATGGTTTGGGATGACGTGATGTTAGTCGTCCCAAATGCAGGAAAATTTGTTATCGATGGCATAGGAGGCAGGTTTGGAATTGAAGGCGTTCCAATAATTTCGCCTCCTCCCGGTGCAGGGCCAGAATAGGTTGTACCAACCGGATGAGTAACACGACCTGAAACAGTACCTGATCCATTAGCTATAACTATGTTGCCTTTCACATCTATATTTCCAACCAGCATAGCATTTGATCCTGCCTGAAGAATGGCTCCGGTTAATCCTCCTGAATTAGCTGCTGTAATCTTTCCGTTGACAATTGTTTTGCTGGCAAGCTGAACGATTCCACCACTATAGATATTACCGGAAATATTGGAATTACCGGTAGTATTGACGAATGAAAAACTACCTATTGAACCACCGGAAATCGTCGAAGAAGATGCCAATTGAACTGTACAGCCGGGAGATGGCGGCATATTTTGTCCAGGTCCGATGGGACAAGTTCCATTACCGCCGAAAAGAACAAAGTCTGACATTTTCAACTGTTGCGCCTTTGAAATATGTGGAAACAAGCTAATGCCTAACAGGATGGCTACACTTCGCAAATAATTGCGAAGGAACGGGTAAATAAGATTCATAAACAGGTTGTCGGGGGTTATGGGGCCTCTGAATATTAGTCTCGCAAGGACAAATGGATTTTATGAACGCAGCATGGACTGCAATTATTTTTTGGCAAGTAGGGCGTCCTTAGGGTATTAAGAAGTAAGTAACTTGATAAACAACGGAACTGTTAACCTAAAAATAAACAAGTGTTCAGTGCGTGGTAATCGATAAGTTTAAATACAGACATTCTATTATAAAAACTTACAGGTTTTTAACTAGCAGGTAATTTACCATTTAAAAATTGGTAAATCAAATTTTTGATTTGCTGAACCCGGCAATGAACCAGGTTGTTCGGAGAGAATAGGTGAATTTATACCAAAACAAATAGGAAAAACTATTGATTATTTCTACCCGCTCTTTTTAATTTTTGGCGAACGGAAATAAATTTTTTGATTTATTTATCGCATAAATATAATCTTAGTATAATGCTTTTTGCGTAAAGGTTAATTGATTATTGACATACAATGAGACGACTATTACTGAATTTTTTAAATTAGCATTCCACGGAACTTCAATAACATTAAGCCCCTTACTTAGTTGTATATTTTTAGCCTGCAACATCTGACCAGCGATATTATAAGTAATTAAATTCGCGTTGCAATTATTTTCAAAATTACACACCAGTGAAACCCCATTTCCCGCTATGTTTTTTATCAAATAAATTTTTCGTTGGTTGATCATATCCGCATTAATATTCACAATATTTGAATATAATACCTGCCCGCTTTTTGAAGTGGATTTAACCCGGTATAAATTATCACCATAATTGGGATTATTATCCGTGAATGTGAATAAATTACCAGCAGTCGATCCCTGAGTATTTGAATTAAATACTGTGCCTATTTTATTAAACCCGCTGCTGTTCGAAGATTTCTCAATTTCATAAAAGTCAACATTGCTCTCTGCCCGGTCGCGCCAATTTAATCGTATAGATTGGTTTGCATAAATACCAGACAGGTTCATAAATCTTCCGGCTAAAACTCCAAAATCCCAAAAGCTCAATGGTTTCTGAATTGTGTCCTTGCAACCATTTCTTTTTTCAGTTACAATTAATTGATAAGTTCCCCATGCAGTATCGTTGGTTGGATTTTGTATGGTTGAAGCAAAACCACCGGGTCCGCTCCAGTTCCACAACAATCCTTGTGAGCCACCAAAAGGAGTAGCATAATTACTTGCGTTTACGTCGCCTCCATAAAATTGCAGATATGAAAAGTTTGATCCGATAGTAGCTATGATGGATGCAACCGGAGGAAAAGTATCCAATTTGATCACCACCGTATCTGTTCGGGTTACCGGACAACCCACTGCCGGCGAAGCAGAAACAATATAAGTACCGGTTTTGTTAATATTGATTTGCGAACTATCGGCATTCGACGTGATAATATTTCCATTTGTTGTTTTCCAACTATAATTACCAATTGTTGTATTATTTGTTATCACGATATTTCCGACTGAACGGTTACAACGCAATGTGTCTGGTTGCAAAGAATAATCCATAACAGGTTCACGTAAAAATTCAAGCGGAGTAACAAAATCCTGCATATTCGATACAAAAGAATTCGAGGATCTTGACTTGAAAAAAATATCAGAAAAAAGAGATTGACATGGATTTAACCCAATGGCGCTATAAAGAGCGGGATCCACACCGATCCTGGTGAGATTCAATCCTACTTCGATAAGTTGCAGTGATTGATATTCAGCTCCCCAGTTTTTGGTTGATTGTTCTGTTCCCCAAGGTGTAGCATAAGTCGTATCCTGCGCAGCAGTTGCTGAATAGTTTGAAATGCCCGAGCCAAAATTAGTAGCACCTGCTTTAGATAGAATCGAAGCATAACCGAAGGCAGGAGTGGCTCCATCGAAATTAGGTCCAAAATTAAAATAGGCTGGTATAACCGTCGCAAATGTCGTCTGGCTAACCCAAATACGAACATCAACAACAGGAGCTGATCCCGGACTAAAATTGACGGCGACAATCATGTCTCCTGTTTGCGTTATATTTCCACTTGCATCAAATAGCCATTGTGTATGGCCCGCATCCGTTCCGGCGCTGGTGAAATTTCCGGTAATTCCACTATAGCTAAAATTCTTTTTATATAGTTCGATATCAAAATATCTTGATCCGGAAGTTCCTACTGTTGTTACGCCAGTAAAAAACCATAATGAGTCATGAACATCAGTTCCATCTCTGCGCATATGCGCAAATACATCTACAAGATCATTTTTATCCGGAAAATTAGTAGATCCACCAACCCAGTTGGTAGGATTATCACCGTTTTTACATGCAATGGTAAAAGCCGTAGAATCAAACAACGGATTTGTTGCAATATAATCTCTTCCATACACTGCGTCCAGCCACAATTTTCCATTTAATTTAGAATATAATGGCACTGACATTCTTTTATTGAAGCCCAGATTACCACCTGCCTGAAGTGCTGATAAATAAACAGCAGCATTAGAAGTATCAATTACATTTTTTGAAAAAGGAGAAGAAGAAAACCAGTCATCACTCGCAATCAATCCGGTAGCGGATCCATATTTTACGTAATTATTACGGGTATCTCCATCGACGCCAAAATATGCGTTGGTGCCTCCATTTGTCAATTGAGCAGAAGATATAAAAGGAAATAATCCTCCAATGAGGAATAGGGTAGTAAAGTTAAATTTCATAGCGCCTACGGATTTAATTTGTCACAGGATAAAGGCCTATCGAAAAACATAAACTTCACAAAATAACCAGAATATCCGGAGTTTGCAAGGAATAGATACCCTCATTTATTCCATCAAATAGCACAACAGATTGACAGTTAATAAGCTTATTTTGAACAAAACTTCCCTGCTGAATCGCAAAGAAAAATCCCGCCTCTTTAGCGGGATTTCAAATCTATACGCAGACACCAGGTTCTATTACTATAATTATTTATTGCTGCAATTTAACCGTATCAACTATTGTTGTTTGACCTAGCGATACAGTAGCATTAGCCGAAGCGGTTTTGAATGATGTATCGGCCGGAATATATATTAAAGAATAATCTCCTGCCGGAACATCCTTGAACAAATAATTACCATTGGTAGTGTCAGTAGATGTAGAAGCAATGGTATCAATTCCCTGAATAGCGAAAATCATTGTCCTTACAGAATCAGGAACTATAATACCTTGTATATTTCCACCAGAAGGAACAAGAGAAATAATTCGCAACACCGGCTTCAATAAATAATTGCCACTATTGCCTGCCTTCACGATTGATCTTCCTGCGTCGAAATCTAGTATCAGTCTATATAAAATTCCACCTGTAACGTCCTGGTGAACCTGTACTTTTAATCCCGACTCCTGCCCACTCGGCGTTTTTAGCGAAATTTTTTCATTCTCATTTGTGATGATATAATTGTTATCGCCTAAAATCAATCGGACCTGGCTTATTTTTCCTGGCGGAATAAGTGCATCAGCGAGCAATGTATCTTTTCCATTAGTGAAGTCGAGCAGATTGTAAAGTCCCGGATGGGTTCCGCCTAAAATCAGCGGTTTAGCAGTATCGTCCATAAGGATCTCTATTTGCTGAATATCCACCCAAACTTCTTTTGCGTTCGGAAAAGGACTATCGGTGAGGCGTATCTGCAACCTGGAACTGTTCGAGTCGGCGCTTTTTTGATTTCTTGAACAGGATGATAATAAAAGGATTAACGAGATGAAGAAAATGGGAAGTAGATTGATTTTTTGAATGATTTTCATGAGTTGTTCCTTTTTAAGTGATTGGTTATGTACCTGGGATAAATATGCAAAGATTATTCCAAATCAAATGAAACAGAAATATGAGTATTCATTGATTTCCAATCATTGAATATAATTTTCCAACTTAAATCATTATTCCAATTTTTGGAATTACGATTTGAATTTGTCTTGGGCAGTAAAAGATTTTTTTAATAGGATTTTGAAAAAGTTCGAAACGTATTAAACTTAGTCATCGTTTTTATGATGCTTATCGTGACCGTAAGCATGCCCATGACCATTGCCGTGACCTTCATTCTCGTAACCATGCTTTCCATTTCCATGACCATGAAGTGGTGGCTGATGATCATAATACCCGCGGTATTTTGCGTATTTTCCGTGATATATATCGTGATGCAAATAAGGTCTTGGTTCATTTAAAATCACTTTATAACCTCTATATAAATCATACGACCTGCATCTTGCAGGTAAGGAACCTGCAAATATCCATCTGCCGGATTCAAAATAAATAAATTGATGTTTTGGCACATAATAATAAACATCAACATCAGGGATATAATAATAATCTACATAATCGTAACCGCTGGGTCCCCAACCTGGTTGAGTTCCAACATTGATGTTAACGTCAACTTTAACCTGCGCATCAGCCTGTTTAGAAATAAAGCAAGTCGTCGTTAACAATGCAAAAAACATTATTTTTTTCATGGTACGTTATTTGACTCTTTAGTTGCCAAAAGAGTGCCAGCTTTACTAAAAATAATATGAATTTTTATCGTTGTTAAGACCTGAAGTTCTATAATTGCTGTGCATTCAACAGCTTGAATCAAATCAACGTAGCATTGAATTTTCAACAATTATAAAAAAACCTTCTCTATGCTGAGAAGGTTTTTCTAAAACTCTTTTACTACTGTTCAGTTAGTGGAAACTCACCCACACATCATCACCCGGCCTGTCGACCGGCACGCAGCTAACTGAGAAAATGAGAAATTAATGTGCAAATTTGCAGATATGCGAATTCCTTAGGGCGATCGCACTAAAGAATTCGCACATTCGCATATTTGCACATCCGCACATTGTAATCCCTCTTTTTCTCTGTTCTCTATGTGCGAAATAAATATTCCAATCATTAAGTCCTATATAGTAAATCATTCAAATCGGAAAGACTCAGAAGTTTAGTTAACGCAGAAACAATCAGAAGTTCATTCAACCAAACAAATATTTCCGTAAATGCCTAATTTTAGGGGCATGACGCTAACAGAAGAGAACTATCTCAAGGTGCTATACCGCCTTTCACTGGATAAACATGAAATAACCGTAAAGGATATTGCCGGGCAATTGCATATCAAAATGCCTACGGTAAACAGCATGATCAAAAAACTCTCTGAAAAAAAACTGATCCTTTATGAAAAATATAAGGCGATTGAATTCACGGAGAAGGGTAAAAAGCTGGCCCTGTATATACTCCGCAAGCACCGGCTGACAGAATTATTTTTGAAAGAAGTGATGGGCCTGGGCTGGGAAGAAGTGCATGATATTGCCGAACAGCTGGAACATATCCAATCCGATCTTTTTTTTAACCGCATTGATGAAATGCTTGGTCACCCAAAATTTGATCCACATGGGGAACCCATACCGGATATCAATGGCAAACTGCCCGTACATAAAGCATCTCCCTTGTCTACCTGCATGATCGGGAAAAAATATAAACTGAGTGGCGTACTGAACCATGAAACTTCTTTTTTAAAAATGCTGGATGGAATGAATCTTTCACTCGGTTCTTCGATTGAAATAAAAGAGCTTCAACCTTTCGATAGATCAATGGTCGTTGTTCTGAATGGCAAAAATAAAACGATATTCAGCCTGCCGGTTTGCCAGAATTTGCTGGTATTGAACTTCTGATTTGTTCCGATTTATTCTGATTTGGCTTCTGATTTTTTTGATTCTTTCTGTAAAAAATTAAAATTCTTTTTTCTGGTAATAATCATTGCAATCAAATAAAATCAGAAGCTACTTCCAATAATGCAGTAGGACCTCCGATATATTTTATTTTGATTTCATCGGATATCATGATCGTTGATTGAATTCCGGTTTTGCAGTTTAGCCATTGCCCTTACAGGAAATGTTCCGACGCCTTTGAATTTGGGTGGAACCGCACTGAATGTAAATCCATCATGAGGAAGTAAATATAAATTGCAAAGATGTTCAACAATTAATATTTCTGCACCGAGCAGTATGGTATGTACGGGCCGGTTCTTATCTCTCGTGTCATCAATATTATGCGAATCAATACCGACCAGTTTCACATCGCAATCCTTCAGATAGTCAGCCGCTTCTTTTGTCAGGTAAGGATGATGTTCATAATATTTTTCTGTATTCCAGTTTTCATCCCATCCGGTATGTATCAATATTGCGCGATTTCTCAGCTCGTAACCTTTCAAATGTTCAACCGTTACTGCAAGTGTTTTTGTATGTGGTACGCTGATCCTGATTGCATCGAGGTCAGTAAAACAATTCAATTCCACTTCCGACAGATCTTTTCCATGCTCATAGCGGTGAAAGGGGCAGTCAATGTATGTTCCCGTATTTGCAACCATTTCAATTTTACCTATTTGGAAAGTAGTGCCTGGCGCGTAGAATTTAGCAGAATCTTCACGACTAAGATAATCGCAAATAATCGGGGCGGGTAATCCTTTATATGTTACGAGTCCATTTTCGATGGTATGACTCAGATCAATGAAATATTGGTTGCCCGAAGTGCCGGTTAATTTTCTTTTGTGAGGTTCATAAAATATTTTCTTATTGAATATTTTTGTTCTACCAACCATGAGTAACCGCATATCATTGGCGATATAATTTGCAAGATCCTTATCGGAGATATCATTGCCATCAATATCCAAACGAAAATCCTGGCCCTGTATACCGCCACCATTGGTAAATTCAATCTCAAAATCAAATTGTACTCTTATATCCATAACGAATATTTTTTTTACAGTATGGAAACCGGACTGCAAATATAAACGGTTAATGAATCGCAAGGAAGATGCATTTTGACACAAAATAATTTTACTTTGCATTTTTTTTAGTAGCCGAGGTCGACCACCTCGTCCGGCGACTGTCAAATTATTGTAAAACTTAGCGGACGAGGTGGTCGACCTCGGCTACTAAAACATTCAACTGATAGGGCAGGAGCCTGATCATAATAAAGGCATGGGGTTTAAGGCTTAGGGCGTAATGATATGAAACACAAAAAAATAATTATGTTATCAACTTCCTCATTTCTTATTTCTCATTTCTTATTTTTATTCCCTACACCTCTTACCCTATACCTCTCACCCTAATAAACCATCCATGAAAGAAACTGATATCATAGAATTCCCATCCAATCTTGGTTTGTATGAACCTGCTCCGGGGAAAGAACCTGGTGTCAGGCGATTACCTGCCTGGTTAAAAAAAAATGGTTTTTATGAAATAATAAAACCGGCAGAAATATTTTTTTTAGAACCGCCTCCATATAGCATGTCTCTCGACAAGGATTCTGCTGTAAGAAATGCCGACGCCATCGCTGCTTATGCAAAACAACAGGTAGCGGTAATTTTAAGATCATTATCAAAAAATAAATTTCCACTGGTCATCGGTGGTGATTGCAGTATCCTTATCGGCAATATGCTTGCGCTGAAACAACTCGGGAATTTTGGTTTATTTTTTTTAGACGGACATACGGATTATATATGGCCCGAATTGTCGCATACCGGAGGTGCAGCAGGAATGGATCTTGCAATCGTCACCGGTCATGGGCACGATAAGCTCGCGAATATCAATCGGCAAAAACCTTATGTAAAAGAAGAACAATCATGGTGTGTAGGAAACAGAGAATATGACGATCCTGAATATATTGCAGCCATTGAAAATTCAAATGTGAATTATTTTGATTTAAATCGCCTGCGGGAATATGGAATTGAAAAAACCATTTCGGATTTCCTGGCGATGGCTGATCATAAAAACCTGGATGGTTTTTGGATTCATCTTGATGTAGATGTTTTAAATGATGATATCATGCCGGCAGTTGACAGCAGGGCGCCCGGTGGATTAAGTTACGATGAACTGCGAATGATTCTTGGCAGATTATTGAAGAGTCCCAAAGCTACTGGCATAGAAATAACCATCCTCGATCCTGACCTTGACCCGGAGGGAAAATATACAAGATTGTTTGTAGAGCAGGTTGGTGGGATGTTGGGAGAGGCGAGTGGTGAACGGCTAGTGGCTAGTGGTGAGTAGCGAGTAGGAATATCAAAAAATATTTTTTCAATTTTAATTCATCATTCAAAAAACCACTAGCCACTCGCTACTCACCACTCGCCTTATCCCCTCACGCCTCCACAAACGATCTATTCGTCAAAAAAATTCCCATCGGGCATAATTAAATAGTAGGTTGGTGTCTGATTAAAACACTGATAGTATGAAATCAAAAATGAAATGTATTGTATATACATCTGTATGTGTCCTGCTTGTTATTAATATAGCAGCCCAGCCTGCGGGAAAACAAAAAAACAACAAAGACGATAATGAATGGCCTGCTTATGGTCATGATGCCGGCGGCAGTCGGTTTTCACCATTGGATCAGATCAATGATAAGAATGCAAATAAACTGAAGGTTGCATGGACATTTCAAACGGGGGAATTAAAAACGTATGAGGGCACGAACGCGATTGAACAAGCTGCTTTTGAAGCAACACCGATCATGATCGGCAATACGCTTTATTTCAGCACGCCGACAAGCCGTGTATTTGCGTTGGACGCGGCTACAGGCAAAGAAAAATGGGTTTTTGACGCAAAACTTAATTTAAAAATTGGATTTTCGGAAATCACTTCCCGTGGTGTTTCTATATGGCCGGCTGCAGGAGAAACCGCAGATGGTTCAACTAAAAAAAGAATTTTCGTAGCTACGTTTGATGGAAGGCTGATCGCGCTGGACGCAGAGAGCGGCCAGCTTATTCAAACATTTGGAAAAGACGGAACGGTGGATCTCAAAGCAGGTCTCGGTCGTGATCTCGGTGTAACTTCTCCGCCGGCAATCATCGGCAACCTGGTGATTGTCGGTTCATCCATGGGCGATAACCAGCGCGTTGATTATCCGAAAGGAACTGTAAGAGCTTTTGATGCGATTTCGGGTGAGCTTCGCTGGAGCTGGGATCCTGTTCCGCAGAATGAAAAAGACAGTGCCTGGAAAACATGGATCGGTCCGAAGGCTCATCAAACGGGCGCCGCCAATGCATGGGGCGTTATTTCGGTTGATGCTGCCCGTGATCTTGTTTTCATTCCTACAAGTTGTCCCAGCACGGATTATTATGGAGGAGAAAGATTAGGGCAAAATCTGTATGGCAATTCACTGGTGGCGCTTCGTGCCTCGACAGGGAAAATGGTTTGGTTTTTCCAGGTAGTGCATCATGATTTGTGGGACTATGATATTGCAGCGCAGCCGATGCTGATTGATATAACGCGCGAAGGAAAAAAAATTCCCGCAGTAGCGATTGGTACCAAGATGGGGCATGTATTTATATTGAACAGGGAAACGGGCAAATCTTTATTTCCGATCGAAGAGCGTCCGGTTGCTTCGTCAACAATCGCTGGCGAAGAAGCTTATCCCACACAACCATTCCCGGTATTACCCGAACCTCTGGGCTTACAAAAAGTATCCACGGAAAATGCCTGGGGCTTTACGGAAAAAGACAAAGAAGAGTCCGGGAAAAGGATCGCTCAATATAACTATAAAGGCATTTTCACACCACCAAGTTATGAAGGCACAATTGTATCGCCGGGAAATGTCGGCGGCATCAATTGGAGCGGGATGTGTTATGATCCACGCAAGGAATTATTGATAACAAATATAAACTGGCTCGCTGCAGTTATCCGAATGGTTCCGAGGGATAAGGCCGGTGAATTACAAATAGACAATAAAGAATCTTTCCGGAAGGAGATGGGCCAGCAACGGGGAACGCCATACGTTATGAGTAGAGATTATCTCTTCAAATTAAAGGATGGGAAATTGATGATGCAGACAAAACCTCCATTTGGAACATTGCTGGCGATTGATATGCATGACGGTTTAAAAAAATGGGAAAAGCCACTTGGGTATATGTATGATCTCAAAGAATTTCCTGAAGCAAAAGAATGGGGATCGCTTAGCCTCGGCGGAGCCATCGTTACAGCAGGTAACCTGGTATTTGTTGCAGCAACAAGAGATGGAAATCTCCGGGCGTTTAATTCAGGCACGGGAGAATTGCTTTGGGAATCTTTATTACCCGCCGGGGGGCAGGCAACACCAATGACTTATAAAGCAAATGGAAAACAATACGTAGTAATCGCTGCAGGCGGACATGGAAAATTCGGAACCAAACAAGGTGACTTTTTGGTTGCTTTCGCCCTCGAGAAATGAAGAAAATGTGCGAATGTGCTAATGTGCAGATGTGCGAATTTTTTTTGCGAGATTGCGTTAAAGAATTCGCACATCTGCACATTCGCACATTCGCACATTAGCATATTTTCTCTTTGTCTAAAATCTACAATTTTCCCATCCCGATCTGTTTTAGATTTGGCGTTGATAAACTTATCCAAAGTTTGAAATTTTGGAAAGCTTATCAGCACTCAAATAAATAATATGATTTTTTCAAAACCAAACACAATCATCGGTGGGATTATTCTTTCGGGTCTTTGCTGGTATTTATCCTGCGGACTTAATGGCGACTACTGGTGGCTGTTATGGATAGCTCCGATTCCTGTTTTGCTGATCAGCCTGAATGTAAGTGCCGGAAAAGCATTTATTGTTGCATTTCTTGCCTACCTCATAGGCAGATTGAGCTGGGTACCTTATTTATTATCGGTTGTTCCTGTACCAATCACGTTATTGTTTACAGTTCTATTGCCACTTATTTTTGGGTTGGTGATAGTTATTTCACGGAAAATTATTTTAAATTCTGCACATTGGACCGCTGCGCTTGCTTTTCCTGTATGCTGCGTTTCCTTTGAGTATCTTTTCTTTTTACTTTCCCGCGATGGTACCTTTGCAAGTATTGCTTATGCCGAATCCGATTTCCTTCCACTAATCCAGCTGGCATCTATAACAGGCATTACGGGAATTACATTTTTAGTTTGCCTTTTTCCCTCGGTTATCGCTATGAGTATTTATTATCGAAAAATCAAAACTGTCCGTAATTATTCAATCTCTATCACAGCTGTGCTGCTGGCGGCAGTGTTTTTATTTGGTTTGATACGATTAAGAAATTCATCAACTCAAAATCAAATTGCCGTGGGAATGGCTATCATTGAAAGAAAACTGCATTTTGAAACGGATAATTCCAAAACAGAAAATGAGATTCATATCATTCAATTGTATGAACAGGAGATAACCCGTCTCACAAAACAGGGGGCAAAGGTTATTGTACTTCCTGAAAAAATTATCACCCTCTCTCCCAATAATGGTGCAATTCTTATTAAGCTCTTAAAGGATATCGCAGTCCGGCAACATATAAGCATTGTGATTGGATGCACGCGCGACAACAAGGTGAATAAGGAAAATATTGGATTGGTCATTTCATCAGCAGGAGAAATATTGAATGATTATCAAAAAGTAAACCTGTTCGAGGGTGAAATTTATGAGGGATTTATACCTGGGAAAAACATTGGTTTATTTAGTCTTGATAATATTCCATCAGGAATCGCTGTCTGTAAGGATATGGATTTTCAACAATACATGCACAAATACGGACAACAAAATGCAAAGGTTTTATATGTGCCGGCCTGGGATTTTAACAAGGATGCATGGCTGCATTCCCGGATGGCGATTTTACGCGGTGTCGAAAACGGTTATGGCGTCATTCGCAACGCAATGGAAGGAAGATTGACCATCAGTGATGACCGGGGTAGGGTACTCTATGAAGCAAGTTGCGCCGACGGCCGTCCCGCTTCATTATTCGGTAAATTACCGGTAGAAGAAAACAAAACTTTTTATAGCATGGCAGGAGACTGGTTTAGTATCACCTGCCTTTTTGCATTTTTATATTTTTTATGGTTTTCTTTTTTTGCTAAAAAAAACAAGAGCGCATAGTTATTTCCCGACTATAAGAATCTGGAAAGTTCCGGGAATCATTTTTGGTCTTTGTCCTGCAACGGTATTGGCTTCCATATCTGCGGCAGGTAAAAAAACCTCGTGCGTCTGTTCATCAACGGTAATTGTGCGCGCACTTCTTTTTGTTGGAACGTTATCAATTACTTTAAACTCATTACCTGATACCTCATGGATAACCGTTAGTTTTCCCTCTCCACAGGATGCAAAAATATATTTCAGGTTATTGTCGAATGCAACCCCGTCACATCCGTCGCCGATTGGCAATTTATCAACGATTTTTCCATTCGTTGCATCCATTACGATCAATAATTTATCACAACCTGCGAACAAACGATTTGTTTGAAGGTCAATCGCCAATCCTGTGGGACCTTCACCGGGCGCAATCGGCCAGCTGCTGAGCACTTTATTATTTTTGATATCAACCACGGCGATCTTGTTCTTGTCTTCGATATTGACATAAATTTTGCCGGCACCATCAGAAACTGCAGTTTCGGGTTTTCCTTCGAGTGAAATGGTGGCAACAACATTTTCATTCACCGGGTCTATCACTGAAAGGTCATTGCTTCTTCCATTGCAAGTGATAATCTTTTTTGAAAACGGTTCATACATGATCGCATCAGGATTCTGACCCGTAGCAATCTGCTTCAATACCTGGTTTGTTTTAAGATCAAAAACGGTGATATTATTGAGCCTGCCATTGCTGGTATATCCTTTACCCAATGCCTCATCAAAAGCAATTCCATGCACACCGGTCGTATTCGGAATTACTCCCAGCGAATCGCCCGTTTTTTCATCCAGGATATTAACCTGTGTGCCATGTGACGCATAAATTTTATGGAAAGCAACTGCTATATAATCCCAGCCACCGCTGCTCGCTATCTTAAATGTCTTTGTAATGTGGTAACCACTTCCATTTTGAGCAAGGGATGATTGATAATAGCAAATGAAACAGATAAAGCTGATGAAAAAACTGAAAAAGGATTTCATAATTATTTTTTTTAAAACGGAAGAAATGAACATGCAAACTTAAATACAGATTCTGTCGAAATGTTGAAGTTTCCCCGTCTGACCGTCCCGGTCTGACGGTGACATACTTGCACCGGGCTTACCCGTCAGACCGGGACGGTCAGACGGGAGCTTCTTCTCTTAAATAATAACCTTAGCATCGAAGGCAGTACGATCAGCAAAACAGGCAACGCAATTATAAATCCGCCTATAACGGAGATGGCTAAGGGCTGATGCAATTGTGCGCCGGTGCCTATACCAAGAGCGAGAGGCAATAAAGCGATGATTGCTCCCAGCGCAGTCATCAATTTTGGCCTTAACCTGGTTGAAATAGAATAAATAATCGAATCATCAACTGTTTTATGTTGTAAGGATTCCTGAAATTGCAGAAAGGTGAAAATGGCGTTTTCACCAATAATTCCAACAATCATAATCAGCCCTGTATAACTACCAACATTCAATGGAGTATTTGTGATATAGAGAGCAAGATAACTTCCGGATACACCCAAGACAGCAAGAAATATAATCAGCAATGCAACCCTGAAATCACGGAACAGAAAAAGTATTACTGCAAATACCAATAAGCTCGAAGCGATCAGTATCATCAGCAATTCTTTGAATGATTGTTGCTGTTCGGCATATGCTCCGCCATATTCAATATGATATGCTTTTGGAAGGACTATCTCTGCGGAAACCTTTTCACGGATATCTTTCATCACACTACCGAGATCACGGTTTTCCAGGCGTGCTGTAATTTCTCCCATGGATTGAAGATTCTCTCTTTTTATTTCTGCATCTCCCGCATTTACTGTTGCATCTGCAAGCTGAGTAACAGGCATGAGTTTCCCGGAAGGCAGGAATATTTGCATCCTGTCAATATCAGCAACCGTGCCCTGCCTGCTATTGGGATAGACAATCCTTATAGCCGATAATTGTTCTTTTTCAAGAATATTACCGACAATATTTCCTTCCATTCTTGATTGCATCTGGAATTGTAAAGCCGCGGGACTGATACCGAATTGCGACAATTTGTTATTGTCAGGAGTTATACTTACAGAAGGACCGGCAATGACGATCCCTTCAAAAACATCTGCAGCGCCTTCAACTTTTTTTACGGAGTCCGCTATCTGCCGGGATAACTCTTCAAGTTTTTTTGGATCATTACCAAATATTTTAATCGCGATCGGTTGTACGGATGTCATTAAATCACCCAGCATATCTCCGATAACCTGCCCGAAATCTATTCGCAAAGCTGGTTGTGAGGATTCCACCTTTTTTCGGATATCTGCAATAACTTCTTCCGTACTGCGATTGCGTTCCTTTTTTAGTTGGATGAGATAATCACCGGTATTAGGCTCTGTGATAAAAAATCCCAATTGAGTGCCGGTGCGACGTGAATAACTGGATACTTCGGGCACGGCTGTAATGATTTTCTCAACCTGTCGCAATATCTTATCTGTTTCCTGCAGAGATGTGCCGGGTGGTGAAGCATAATCCAACACGATGCTTCCCTCATCCATCTCCGGTAAAAAACCAGTTTGGAGTTTAGGTAGAACCAAATAAATAGATGCAGCAAGACCAGCAATAATGATAAAACTGATATATGGTTTATGAATGAAGAAAGAAACCCATCGTTGCTGCCTGACCATATGCGGTTTGCGCTTTTTTTCAGCAGACCCTGTTCCTTTTTTTATTGTTAATAAAAGATATATAACGGGGAGGCCTATCCATGTTACAAAAAAAGAACAGACAAGGGTAATGATCATAGTATTGGTAAGCACTTTGAAATAAGCACCCGCAACTCCACTCATCCACTCAAAAGGAATAAAGATCACGATAGTGCTCATGGACGATCCAATCATGGCGGGAAATAAATACCTGATTGCTTTTTCGACAAGAGCTGTCGAAGGTTCGAGCGGATTTTCCTCATGCGTTCGCTGAATCTGTTCTACAACAACAATGGCATCGTCAATGATAAGCCCGATAGATGCGGCAATTGCACCAAGTGTCATGATATTGAACGTATATCCGAATGAATAAATAACAATAAGTGTAAGGCAAATGGTGATGGGGATGGTGATCAGTATAGTCGCGCTTGCTTTGAGTGATCTCAAAAAAATAATTGCAACCAGAATTGCCAGCAACAATCCGATCCACAAACTATCCATAACACTTTTCACAGAATCCTTCACAAAATCCGCCTGGATATAATAAGGTTGAAGATGAGTATCGGGGGGAAGGATTTTTTGCAGGTCGCTGATTTTCTTTTCCATTTGGTCGGATAAATCAATCAGGTTGGCATTTGGCTGTTTGACCACGGCAATTAAAATGCTTTCTTTCCCGTTTGCATTGATCCTTGTATATTCAACCGCCTCCTGCACAGAAACATCAGCAATATCTTTTAGCAGAACAATCCTTCTTCCGTTATTGCTGACAACGATGCTTTCCAACTGGTCCAATGTATGCACCGTCGCATCTGTAACGGTAAGATATAATAAGCGATAATCCGAAAGGTATCCGTTCGATTTGATAAAATTCGTCTGTGCGATCACGGTAGAAAGCATATCCGGCGTGATGGAGAGACTGCTCATTTTCTGAAGGTTCAATGTCAGCCAGTATTCTTTTTGTTTTCCGCCGATAACCCTTACTTCCGATACGCCCTGCACCTGCGATAAAAAAGGCTTGATCGTATACAATGCCAGTTGTTTCATATCAATCGCCGGCCGGTTGCTTTTTGTTTCAAATGAATAACCCAATACGGGGAGGATAGAAGGATTCATTTTTTCAATGGTGACCTGAACACCAGGGGGAAGGGTATTATTCACCTCTCCAATTTTTGATTCAATGCGTTGCAGCGCCAGATCAATATTACTGCTCCAATCTATGAACGCAGAAATTTCACAAGTGCCTCTGCTGGTGATACTCCTTATATTTAAAAGGTCAGGCACTTGCTTGATTGCATTTTCGAGTGGCTTTGTAACGGTCACCATCATCTTGTCGACAGGTTGCAAACCAGCATCTGCAATGACTTTGATTTTAGGAAAAGTGATTTCAGGAAACAAAGAAGTTTTTAACTGGCTGTAAACATAAAGCCCCCCCATCATAATGATGAACAGCAATGCGGTCAGCGGATTCTTATACGACACGAAAAAATTCTTCATGGAATTACTGTTTCTCGATGGTTACTTTTGCTGTATCGGGAAGTCCATAATTGCCCGTCAACAATATCCGGTCATCTTTTGAAAATTTCGGATCGAGTATCTCGACCATGTTATTCAGCTCCAGACCCTTTTTAATTACCACCTTAACCGCGGTGGCCGAATCAATCATCTTCATCACCCAAAAATTTGTTTGTGCTTCATCCGAGAGAACCGCCGGTTTGGGAACTGTCTGCGCATTGTTTCGCGCATTTTTAATAATATAAACTTTAGCGATCAGGTTTTGTGGAATGGGCGTTTTGGAATCAACTTTTATCACAACGGGTTGGGTTTGCGAAAGAGAATCCACCGTAGGCATTACGGAAGCGATATTCCCCCGCAAATGAACCCCATCCGGCAAAAAAAGATCCACAGTTTTTTTATTGAGCACGAAGGGCCGCAATTCGTAAGGCAGGTTTAAAAGAAATGCAAAACTGCTCATATCACTGATAACGGCAAGTTGCTCGCCATCCTGTACATAATCCCCGATCTGATGATTGAGTTGCGTAATATATCCATTTCCTGTTGACCTGATAGCATTCACTCCGCTGAATTTGAATGAGGTGTCAAGCGAAGAAATTGAATTACCGATCACCAGTGATTCCTTGGTCACAATCGTAAATAAAATCTCACCCGGGTTAACATATTCACCTGGTTTTACGGTCACCGTTTTAATATAACCCGTAGCAGATGATTTCACATAATTGCTTTGTAAAAAAACAGAAGTAGCATTCAATTCAATGGAATCATATAGTGTTCTATACTCAATATTTGTTATACTAACGGGCGTTTTAACTTCATCGGCAACCTTTTCTGCAGTGCTTGTTTGATCTTTCGCGCTATTACAGGCAGCAACAATATTAAGGGCAATGATAAATAAATAAGTTTTTGTTAGTCCCATAGATCCATATTTATATTGCCTCCCAATAATTGATCTGGTTAATAATCTGCAAACGACTGATATAATTCTGATTCAGTAAATGTCTTGCATTTAAATATGTGTTGATGGCCAGTATAAAATCCGTAATCCGGATATTGCCTGTTTCCAGTAATTTGCCATTGACTTCAATGAGTGCATTTGAATATTTTATCTGGCTGTTAATTTCATTGATGAGAGATTCTGTCGATTGCAATTGCTGCATCAATTGTGCGATCTCCTGGTCATACTGACGTAAAAAAAAATCCCTGTATGCGGTACGTGTCCTATCTGCAATATCAATTTTTTTATATTTTAATTTTTTCTGTTTACCGTCGTAAATAGGCATACTTAAACTAAGTCCGATACTGGCTCCGAAATTCCTGTAAAACTCATAACTGAAGCTTGAATTATAACCTGCGTCAGCAAAGACATTTATTTTCGGTTTATAACTATAATCAATAACCGATCGCTGGTTTATAAATTTTAAACTATCGATGGTGTATTGCCGGTAGAATGCAGAGCCGTATATGTCGGGCAATGACGATAATCTCAGGTTGGGATCCGATAAGGCGACAGCGTTCGTATCAACAATACCGCATAAATAATTCAACATCGCAAAATCGTTTTTGAATTGAATTTCGGATTGTCGCGAACTCAATTGCTGTTGCTGCAACGACACATAGAATGTCAGGTAATCTGATTGTTTGTAAATATTGTTTTGAGTCAAATCTTTAAGAATAATTTCTTCTTTTTTTAGTACCTCAAGGATTTCCCTGTTGAAATTCATGGCGATCATGTCGCCATATACCAGGATATATTGCGCGGTAATTGTTTTTTTAAGATCTCTTTCTGCCATGACCGAAGTATTGCCAATGGCTTCGTTTTGCAGGTGAATGGTTTGAAATTGTGTCTCGAGATTATTTTTACTGACAAAGGTTTTATTTGCCTGTACCAACGCCGATACCTGTCCGCCATTAGTGATCACATTATCATAACCGAAGCCACCAATAACCGGAGCATAGGAATTATTGCTGATGGCATTTACCTGCGGCCTGTAACCAGCACGTATAATTTCACTATCAACCCGGTTTGCCAGAACCTGGTTCTGGTAATCTTTTAAAAGTGGACTATTGCCTTTTGCATATTGGATATAATAAGCAAGGTTATGATCCTGTGCACACAGGCAGTTGCTGACAAGTAAAAAAAAATAAACCGATATATACTTCATTATGACCAGACCGGTGGTTTTATAATAGGAGCAATTTATCAAACAATTCTGTTGAAATTCTGAAGTATTTTTATAAAACCACAGATCTAATCAAAAATTAATCTTTCGCTTCTTTTATAAATTTTCCCTGTGCATCAAAAAGGACATCTTTTTTATTTACTTCGGCTTCATAATTCACTTCTCCGTTTGCCTTAGTGATTTTTGCGGCTTCAGCAATTTTTGAGCCTTTGTATTGTTTATTGATGTATTCAGAAACAGATGTAGGCAATTCAATTATTTTTATTGCAACTTCTGTTTCCACCAATGTGCCAGCCGGACTATATACTGCTGACATTTGCTGACCTTCGCGGAGAAAATTTACTTCATAATCCTTTCCTTCTTTTTCCCATTTAATTTTTGATGATCCTGGAAATGCCTTTGAAAAAGCTGATTTTGCGGCGGAAGGAATTACAGTTTTGCTTTCATTTTCTTTTTGCGCAAAACTTATTGAGCTCATGCAGATAAACACTACTGCATATAGAAAGAGGTGTTTCATAATAATAATCAATTAAGGTGAAATAATAATCAAAACTACGATCAGATTCTGAGCAGTCCCTGAAGACAATATTCTATTCCTGAATTGAAATGAAAAATTCGAAATGCTGTGACAGAGCTAAAACTGCTCCGGCTATTTTTATCAGCTATGCCAAAGATATTGTGAAGAAGGTCGTTATCTTCTCAACAGGCATAATAATCATTATATGCTGTTTCATCAGTCTTCTTATGACTGTGTAAAATTTACAGTAAAGCAGTGTAAATTATTAAAGAAATTATAGCTGACGTCAAACTGATACATTTCACAAATTTTTCTCACAATAGCAAGTCCCAGGCCGATGCTATCCATATTTCCGCCAGGATAATTTTCCTTATGAAAACGATCGAATATTTTCTCCGTGTGCAGGGTAATCGGCAATCCTGTATTTTGGATAAGCATGCTTTTTTTCTCAATTTCAATATGTATTTTCCCTTGCGGGATATTGTAACGAATGGCATTGGAAAGCAGGTTGCTGATCAGGATTTCAATCAGGGTAGTATTTGCTTTTACTATCGTATTACCAGTATATTTTTCAGCGATCGTTATCTTTTTCAGGTCGGCATGTGCGCGGAACTGATCGACTATTTTTTCTGCGATGGTGATGATACTCACTTCTTCCGTAGCAGGATACTGATTATTTTCAATTTTTGAAAGAAGCAAGAGCGATTTATTCAACCTGACCAACCGTTGGTTTGTATTTTCAAGAGAATGGATCAGCACCGCCTGTTCTTCGGTCAAAGGCATCGTTTGCATCAATAGTTCCAATTTGCTTTGAAAGATCGCAAGTGGTGTTTGCATTTCGTGTGAAGCATTTTCAGTAAATTCTTTTTGTTGAATATAAATCTGGTGGCTTCTGTCAAATAAATTTTTGATCGCCTTATTGAGTTCATTGAACTCTTCAATATTACTTTCTTTCAAAGAAGGAATCGTATGCTTATTCAGTTCATACTGGTGCATATTGTTGAGGGCTGAATAAAATGGCTGCCATATTTTTTTTGAGATATTCCGGTTGATCCATAGCATTCCTGCCATTAATAAAATTACCAGGATGGTCTGCACCAGCAGAATACTGCCCAGCAAATCATCATTTTCAATCAGTGAACTGCTGATAACAAGTTTATATAATTTACCGGACACGGTAATTGTTCCTGCAATTTCTCTATAAGGTTCGTCCTCGTGTTCATGGTGTTTACGCGTGAATTTGTAAATAGTATAAGTGCTGTCTTTAAAATTGATACTCGTTGGAGATAGGGAAATGTCTTTGTCAAGTTTTGACCAGATCCCCAGTTCCTCTTCTGAGTGTATTGAATAAAGATTTGAGCGTATTTCCCCCAGTTGCTTTCTTAAAGATTTATCTACTGTATGCAACAATACTGTTCTTACAACAAAATAAAATAATGGGATCGTGACCAGTAGAATGGTGAATGAATAGATCAGGTAGGAACGTATTGTTTTATTGAGAAGCTTCATTTTATATGTCAAACTTGTACCCTAAGCCATATACTGATTTGATATAATCCTTACAGCCTGCATGATGCAATTTTTTTTTGAGGTTCTTCATGTGAGTGTAAATGAAATCAAAATTGTCAAGGAATTCAACTTCATCACCGGATAAATGTTCTGCAATAGCATTTTTCGATAACACCCGGTTTTTATTATAGGCGAGATAAAGGAGCAGGTCAAATTCTTTTCTTGTAAGGTCTACGTTTTTGTTGTTGACTGAAATGGTTTTTGCAGCGAGGTCAATAGTCATTTCATGAAACACAAGTATTTTATTTCCTTCAAAGCGACGCCTGCGAATAACTGCCGAAATCCTTGCATTTAACTCGGATAAATGAAAGGGCTTTGCTAAATAATCATCCGCCCCGGAATTCAATCCTTTGATACGATCCTGGATGGAATTTTTTGCAGAAATGACAATCACCCCATCAGTTTTTTTATCTGCTTTTAATTCCTTCAGCAGAGAGAGTCCGTTTCCGTCCGGCAGAGAAACATCAAGTAAAATGCAATCATAATTGAATGATTCGATTTTCTGCCTGGCAGTTTTATAGTCAGCAGCTGTTTCACACAAATAATTTTCACCCTTCAGGTAAGTAACCATGCTTTCCAAAAGTTCCCGTTCATCCTCTACAATAAGTATCTTCATGGTATAAATTTCAAGTAAAATAAGCCCCCCAATCTGAGGAAAATCTGAAGCATCTTTTCAATCCTGAATAAACGGATTTGTTTAATCCTTCAATAAACTTATGCCAGTACCTGCACTCACCCGGCATAATGACATCAGCAGCACCGGATGAAATAATCGCGAAACCATCCTGAGCACAACCAATGTAAAGCCTGATCATTCGGAAAAAACCCCATTGCCGATGCCCGGATTTATGCCCGGGCTTTGTTGAAGAGTTGAATAGTTGAAACGTTGACCAGGTGAGACTTAGATTCAACTACTCAATCTTTCAACTATTCAACCTTTCAACCATTCAACTACCCAACAAAGCCCGTCCTTTTGTGCAAAAAAACCATATTTCAAAAAACTTAACATTGCTGAAATTAATTTAATATTAAATTTATGTTATCAATTAAATCAATTTACAGAATTATGGAACAAAACGAAACGGTCGCCGCAAAGTCAAAGATTTCAAAAAAAACACTCCGCAAAGAGATTTTTGAAAAGCTCCAGGTAGTATTAACAGATTATCAAAAGGAAGTTACTAATAAAAAACTCTTAGCCCATATTAAGAGAGCAAGCAAGTTATTCAGTCGGGATATCGCAAAGCTGAGCAAAAGGAACGGAGCAAAACTGAGTAAAAAGAACGGGCAAAAAACCAAATCTGCTTAGCCGGGAATTTCTCTCTTTCAGATCCGGGAATATTACTTCATACCATAACCACAAATTATTCATATCAGAATTCCGTTGACGCCCGTCTGACCGTCCCGGTCTGACGGTATCGGCCTTGCTGTTGAATACATCGTCAGACCGGGACGGTCAGACGATACACAGCAGTAAATAATATTTTTTTTAAATTGTACGCAGTAGTTTCATATAAAATAATTGCTGCCAGTGAAAAAATATTTCTTCATCCTTCTTTTTATTCCTGGTCTGAACTCATCAGCACAGCACGAAAAATTAATTTATCATACTATTAAAACAGACGTTTCCGGGAATATCATTCCATGGTACGCTGATGAGCCGGGTAAAGCATGGAGTCATGTTATACAACTGGTATGGAATTTCTGGGATACCATGCGCACTGATATGAATGGGCTTCCTTATTATATGAACCACCAGGTATGGAAGGCCAGGGTGAACGATCCGCGAGGGCTCGGTGGCGACCAGCTTTGCATGGCATTATCATCATGGAGATTATTATATGCTTTCACCGGTAATGAGCGCATCAAAGAGAATATGAAATTCATGGCTGATTATTACCTGAGCCACGGGCTCTCGCCTGCGAATGCAGCATGGCCCGATATCCCATATCCTTACAATACCTTGCTTTATTCAGGAATTTATGATGGAGATATGATCATTGGCAAAAATTACACACAGCCCGACAAAGCAGGTTCTTTCGGAATTGAACTGGTGCATCTGTATAAAATAACGAAGGATCAGTATTTTAATCATGTTGAGAAATCATATCTCGAAGCCGCAATAAAAATTGCCAACACACTCGCAAAACATGTTAAAGATGGCGATGAAAATAATTCACCACTTCCTTTTAAAGTAAATGCAATTACCGGGGAAACCGGGCAACTGAAAAATAATAACCGCAATGACCAGGATGCAGGTCTGAGCAGTTATACCAGCAACTGGGCTGGCACAATGGAATTGTTCCTGGAATTGCAGGAACTGAATGAAGGCGATACACAATTATATAAACGGGCTTTTGATAAGATAATTTACTGGATGAAAAATTATCCTTTGAAAAACAATAAATGGGGTCCTTTTTTTGAAGACGTGCCGGGCTGGAGCGATACTCAGATCAACGCAATTAGTTTTGCCCAGTTCATGATGAATCACCAGGAATATTTTCCCGGCTGGCAAACAGATGTGAAAAAAATATTTGATTGGGTATATCTGAAACTCGCCAACGAAAAATGGAAAAAATATGGTGTAACAGTGGTGAATGAACAAACAGTTTTCCCGGTGCCGGGCAATAGCCATACTTCGAGAGAAGCGTCTGCAGAATTACAGTATATGGCGCTTACAGGCGACCGTTTCCATTATGATAATGCAATTCGCCAGCTCAATTGGGCAACTTATATGGTAGATAATGATGGAAAGAATTTGTATCCACAGGATCAAAACTGGCTTACCGACGGATATGGCGATTATGTCCGTCATTTCCTGCGTGCCATGGCTGTCATGCCCGAACTTTCTCCTTCGGATGAAGAACATATTCTTTCTTCCACCTCAGTAATCCAGGAGTCATATTATGAATTGAACGAAGAAAAAAACCCTGAAAACGACGCTGAAAAAACAACCAAAGAAAAAATAAGATTGCGATACACAACTTTTGACAGCATTGGTACAGAGCAAATCCGCCTGCTTAAAAAACCGACAGCCATTATGTTTGATAAGCACCGTGCCGATGAAATAAAAGACGCGTCTGTTGAAGGTTTTTCCTGGAAGGCTTTACAAAAAGGAGGATTACTCACTGTCAATAGGAAAAAATGCCACAGAGTTATCATTGTTGAATAATAATTACTCATCATTCCAACCAAAATAAAAGCACATTTGCTGCAACGTTACACCGTGATTATTGGTCTTTATTTCGGATAATTAATTCCTTCATTTAAGAATAAAAATCCTTTTTTTAAGTCATATCCATTATGGATTTGTATTTATTTTTAAAAAAAAATTGTTTTATATAGACTTCGGGTAAGGTATTTACGTATTCAGATATATAAATTCAGGTTTCGGACTTTTGTTTGTTTGATTGAAACAGCAATAATTTATACTAAATTGTAAATCGTTAAGTTTAACCAATAACTGACATTCAAAAACAAGCTCATGAGAAAGATCTTAAGTTTTATCAGTTTGCTTATTTTGTATTGCGCACCTCTTTTAGCACAAAATACAATCACCGGAAAAGTAACTGATAGTAAAGACGGTTCGCCATTAGCGGGCGTAACCGTGAGAGTAAAAGAAAGTGGGGCATCTGTCGTTACTAAGGATGACGGCACATTCCAGATCAGAACTGCCACCAGGCAAAGCATTCTCGTGTTCTCTTATATTGGATTCGCCATGGAAGAAGTAAATGTTGGCAATAAAACCAATTTCCAGATTTCTCTGTCCACGGAAGAAAAGAAATTACAGGAAGTCGTTGTAGTGGCATATGGCTCCCAGGATAAAAAGAAAGTGACGGGATCCATTGCCAAAGTCGATGGTAAAGAATTTGAAAATATTCCGATGGTATCTGTCGACGCGATGTTGCAGGGAAAGGTAGCAGGATTGCAATCAGCAGCATCATCAGGACAGCCCGGTGCATTACAGGAAATACGCATCCGGGGTATTGGTTCTATCAATGCTTCTTCCGAACCACTATATGTTATTGATGGAATCCCCGCAAATACAGGCGATTTTTCCAGGAACACCACTACCTCGAATGCGCTGGCCGGCCTCAATCCAAATGATGTTGAAAGTGTTTCTGTATTGAAGGATGCATCCGCTGCTTCATTATATGGATCGAGAGCTGCCAATGGCGTGATTCTTATCACCACAAAAAAAGGAAGAGCCGGCAAAACAAAAATCAGCGTGGACATCCAGTCTGGTTTCAGTGATCCTTCTTATCTCAATAACCTTGGAAAACCTTTGTCAAAAAAACAATATACAGAATTGACGGCGGAGGGTTTGAGCAATGCTACCGGCGGTGATACTTCAACAATTAATTTTTACCTCGATGCCCTCGGTGCAAACAATGGGCACAATTCAGATTGGATCGAGCTGGTTACACGCCAGGGAATATCGCAACAATACAATATATCTGCAGCAGGAGGTGATCCAAGAACTACTTTCTATATTTCAGGAGGCTATTTCAAACAACAGTCGGTGGTTATTGCTTCTGATTTTACAAGGTATAGCGGCGACCTGAATCTGAAACACAAGTTGGATGATAAAATTTCAATCGGAATGTCGGTCAATGCCTCACATTCTATTCAGAATACGCCTGCGCAATCTGCTAATTTCCGCAGTCCTGTTTTGGCAGCTTATTACCTGAGGCCATACCAGTACCCATATAATGCAGATGGCTCTTACAACTACAGTACGGATAATTTTGAACAAATATTTAATCCATTGGCAATTGCTCATTATGACTGGTCAAAAACATCTACTACAAAATTGCTCGGAACAGTCAATGGGGATTACAATATCATTAAAGGGTTAAGATTTTCTACCCGGTTAGGACTTGATTATTTCACCATCGAAGAACCTTCTTATCAAAATCCACTTTTTGGCGATGCGGTAACTGTGGGTGGAAGAATGACGAATTTTTATACCCGCGTATTCAACTGGGTTTGGACAAATACATTGGATTATTCCAGGGAGATTGATAAAGAAGGAAATCTTACCGGCGATTTAAAAATTGGTTACGAAGCACAGAAATCGAATGAATATGTAATCAGTGCGGATGGAACCGGTGTGCCTCAGCTTACCACCCTTCCTTTGCCGCCAACAAGCAACCCGGACCAGGCAAATGGTGGCGGAACGGATTATTCTTTTGCTTCCGTTTTTTCCAACCTGCAATTGAATTATAAAAACAGAATTTCTTTATCAGGAAGTGTAAGAAGAGACGGATCATCCCGTTTTGGTGCCGATAACCGTTATGGAACTTTTTGGTCCGTTGGCGCTGCATGGAATATTGATAAGGAAGATTTTTTTCCTGAATCAAAATATGTGTCTGCATTGAAATTGCGTGCCTCGTACGGAACAAATGGGAATGCCAATATTGGAAATTATAACTGGCGTGCATTATATGGATTTGGGACTGACTATAATAAACTTCCTGGAAGTCGTCCTACAAGTGTTGGTAATTCCAGGCTTACCTGGGAATTAAATAAACCTTTCGATGTAGGTCTCGAATTGGGGATATTGAATAACCGTGTAACAATTGAAGCTGATTATTATATCCGCAAAACAACGCAGTTGCTGCAGAATGTTCCATTATCACTCACTTCGGGATTCGGATCATACCCGGATAATATCGGCTCGCTGGAAAATAAAGGACTTGAACTGACATTGAACACAACACCTTATATGACCAAATCTTTCCGTTGGGATCTTTCATTCAATATTGCATTCAACCGGAATAAGGTAACAGCATTGGATAATAACGCTGATATTGTTGCTCTCCCATATATCATCCGCAAAGGAGAAGATGTTCAATCTATTTACACCTATGCATGGGCGGGAGCTGATCCGCAAACAGGCGCGCCGCTATGGTACACCGACGGAACAAGTAAAACCACAACATCCGATGTTACCCAGGTTTCAAACACAATCATCGGCAGCGCTTCGCCAAAAGGATTTGGCGGACTGACGACGACATTCACATACAAGGGAGTTTCATTGAGTGGACAATTCAACTATCAATATGGCAACTTACTGTACAACTCATGGGGGTTTTTGAATGAAAGTGATGGCGCATTTTTTTCCCTGAACCAGGATCTGAAAGAATATCAAAGGCGCTGGCAAAAACCAGGAGATAAAACAGATGTGCCACAGTTTATAGCGGGCAATCAGACCCAATCAAATACAACATCAAGCAGGTATTTTTCTAAAGGAGATTATATCAGGCTCAGGAATGTTTCACTTTCTTACCAGTTTCCGAAATCCCTGATGAGTCATGTTCATATTGATAATCTTACGATTTATGTACGGGCCACCAATCTCTGGACAAAAACATTTGATAAAAATATCACTTTTGATCCGGAACAACCCATCAATGGGTACAATGACCTGCAGATACTGATGCAGAAAACAGTTTCTTTCGGCCTGAATTTAAATTTTTAAACACCAAACTCTTTGAGATATGAAATTCAGAATAAACAAATGGTTATTGATGATGGTGATGATTGCTTCGCTGACTGGTTCCTGCCGTAAACAATTTCTTGACCTGACGCCACCTGACAGCATTCCGGCCGGCGATGCAATCGTGGATGAAAGCTCCATGCAGACCGCAGTGAACGGCGTATACTCGAGTTTGCGTAACGTTGATTTTTTCGGTCGTACCATACCGATAGATGGCGACTTAATGGCTGATAATATTTATATAGATCCGGTTCAAAATTCCAACAGGTACCTGACAGATATGACTTATACATATACTGAGAACTCCGGCAGTGCTCAAAACTTGTGGTCAGAAGCGTATAATGCCATATTGCGTACCAACAATATCATCAATGCAAATGTAACGGGCAGCGATGTGGTGGATCAGTTAAGGGGAGAAGCGCTTACGATCCGTGCGCTCGCTTATTTTGAGCTGGTGAAATTTTTTGCAAAACCATATACTACTGATCCTACTTCACTGGGCGTACCGATCGTACTGAAATATGATCCATTTGCAAAACCCGCACGAAACACGGTTGCTGAAGTATATGCACAAATTGAAAAGGATCTTACAGACGCATATGGATTGTTGAATGATGAAAGCAAAAATTCCTCGTATGTAACAAAATATGTTGCCGGTGCACTGCTCGCAAGATTTTACCAGTTCAAGGGCGATTGGGGCAATGCAGCAAACGCTGCCCTGGATGTTGTTACATCCGGCGGGTATACTTTAACTGACAGTTCCTCGCTTTCAAATTACTGGAGCAACCCTTTCCCCGTTTCAAACAGGGTTGAAACCCTTTTCGAACTGGAGTTTGATAATATCGGCAATAATGGAACAGACCAGCTTTCTGCTTTTTATGACCAGGCAGGTTATGGAGATGCGTTATGTACGGATGACCTGTATTTTTCATACAGCCCGACCGACGCGCGCAGGAACCTGATCATTTCGGTTAACAGGGCAGGAAGAGATGTTTGGGTGGTAAATAAATATCCCAATACGACGAATCCAAATGGAAAAGACGCAACCAAGATTGTCCGTTATGCAGAAGTACTGCTGATACTTGCAGAAGCGTATGTCCGTAACGGTGATGATAATGCTGCACAAATTACATTGAATGAATTGGCACAAAAACGCGATCCGCAGTTTGGAGGATATTCATCCACCGGGAACACCCTGCTAACGGATATCTATTCAGAACGCAGGAAAGAACTGGCCTTTGAAGGTCATCGCTATTGGGATTATGTTCGGTTGAATGAAGATGTTGTACGTGCGAGCATCGGTCAATATGGTAATAGTGTTCCCGGAACCTTACCTGCAACCAGCACAAAAAGAATCTGGCCGATTCCCCGCGCAGAACTTGATGCAAATAAAAACGTAACGCAAAACCCCGGTTACTAATGTGCGAATGTGCGGATGTGCAAATGTGCGAATTCTTTAGAGCAATTACGCATGAGAGCATTCGCACATTAATTTTATGAATCCCGACGCATTCATTTATCTTGACAAAATCCGCCGGATCATATTGGCATTACCCGGAGTAACAGAAGGCACCTGCTTCTGCACACCCGCTTTTTATGTAAATAAAAAATTGCTGGCTAGACTAAAAGAAGATGGAGAAACATTAATGGTTCATACCGTTGAGCGCGAAGAAATTAATGTGCGAATGTGCTGATGTGCGAATTCTTTCAAACGTTCAGCAAAAAGAATTCGCACATCTGCACATCAGCACATTCGCACATTAATTCTTCATCGCTTCAACAACCTGTTATTAATAATCTTCTCCAGAATTTCTTCTTTCTGGTATTTACTTACAGGAACCTGGTGTTGCATTACATATAAGATATTGCCTTCGATTGATTTTATTTTATCCATCGCAACGATATAGGATTTATGCGGATATATAAAACGCGGAGCCGTTAATTTTTCCTGTAATATTTTTAGTGTGAGATGGGTTATAATTTTCTTATCCTTCGTATAAATGGCAACATAGTTTTCCAACGCTTCGACAAACAAAATATCATCAAAATTTATTTTTTCCAGTTTGCTGTCAGCCTTCACAAAAAAATAATCCTGTTCTGCCGGGTTTGCTTTTTGCAGGCAGAACCATGCATATGCTTTATTCGCCGCCTGCAAAAAACGCTCAAAGGAAATAGGTTTCAATAAATAATCGAGCACATCCAGTTCATATCCTTTCAATGCATATTGTTCGTATGCTGTGGTAAGAATTACTTTGGGCAATTCCTTTGCATTCTTTAAAAAATCAATTCCGGTGATATAAGGCATTTCGATATCAAGAAAGAGGAGATCCGCCTGTTGCTGTTTCAGCATAGAATTGAGCTCGATTGCATTTTCGCATATGCCTGACAGAATGAAAAAATCGATCTTCTCAACATAGCTTATTAATCCTTTGCGGGCAAAAGGTTCGTCGTCAACAATAATACATTTAATTTTTGTGCTCATCCGGGCGCAATTGAAGATTCATGGTTGCAAAAAAATTATTTCCTTTTTTTTCAGTTTTCAATATATACCTGCCGGGATATAGCAAATCGAGTCTCCTTTTCAGATTCTCCAGCCCGATGCCATTCGGTTTCACCGGGATATCTGCCAACTGCAATGAGTTTTCCACCGTAAAATCAATTTCATTGCCATTGACAATTGCCTTGACAGAGATCCGGTATTCGCCACCAACATATTTGAATGCATTCTCCACCAGCGGAAGAAAAAGCAAAGGATAAACCTGTTGTCCGTTCAGTTTTTCATCCAGGTGAACATGCAACTTCAGTTTTTCAGAAGCCCTTACTTTCTGCAGTTCGATAAAATTTTTCAGGTATTCCATTTCCTGGCCCATGCTTACCTGCTGTTGCTGATCATATAACTGGTAACGCAGTAGTTCAGAAAATTTCTCCACGCTTTTTTTTGCATCGGCTACATTTTCATCCATCTGGAAATAAATTGTATTCAGGGCATTGAATAAAAAATGAGGATGATATTGAGCCTTCAGAAATTTCAGTTCCGTTTGCAGCTTGTCGTTAGTTATTTTTTCAAGTAATACTTTATTGTCAATATAAGCGCGGAGAAAACTGCTGCTGCGGAAAATACCATAATAAATGATGGCATACAGGAGAGGAATTGTATTGATATCGGCTACGTCATACCATTGTAAACCATCATCAGTAAGCGCTGCCATGGGAGTAACAAAAATATTCTGGAGGACAAAGTTCACCAGGAAAACATACCATAGTTCTTTGGCGATCCGTGAATAGCTGAATTTTGCCGGCCATTTTGTGTCAAAATAACGGAACAGTTTTCCGAATGCCCATACAAACACATACCCCATAAATACACATGTCGTCATTTCAATCGCATTGAGCGACCAGCGACGATGCCAGAATTTCATACCTGTAACCGAATCCAGCAATAGCCTGATCGTGAAATACACAAGCAGTCCATATAACGGCGGGAAAATATATTTCAAAAATCGTTTCATATACACTGAAAAGTTACAACTTTTATATGGCGGCCGATAGCCTGGTATCCACATTTAATTCCTCCTGCTTTGCAGCGGATATATTTGTGGAATCGACTGTCTTTTTTGGCTTCATACCAAACAAAAATCTTGTAATGGCAAATGGCCGGATGAAAAGATGAAATATTCCCATTGATAACAGGAAAGAAACGAGTACGGTAAAAATATATTTGACTCCGATCGTGTCAGTCGTTTTTACTACATAATACACGATAATCACGATGATGGTCTGATGTAAAATATAAAATGGGTAAACAGCCTCATTCACATAGTCGAGTATGCGCAATTTTTTATTGAGATATTTTTTTCCGTACCCAACGGCTGTAAATATCCACGCCCATGCCGAAACTGCCTGTAATGCAAGATAGAGATATGTCCGCCAGTCATTCTCCCAGTTTTCAATAAATTTCCATGGCTCCTTGTTGTTCCATCGCAAATAATTTATGAACAACAAACTGATGAAAGCAACTGCCAGGGAATTGCGGCGGTTTGTTTCCAGGCTTTCCATCAATTGCGGATTGGCAATGCAAATAAATCCTGCCAGTAAAAATAAAAACCAGTAGGGGAGGTATCCCCAATCATGAATGAGGTCATTGGTTTCAGGAAATTTCAGCGTGAGTGTGGCATAAACAATTACGCTGGGTAATATGATCCAGTAAATCCGTTTACCCTTCGAGAACCAGTTGAGTTTTTGTAAAAAGAATTTTCCTTTCCCGGAAATAAACCAAACAAATAAGGGCGCGCATATGATATCAAACAAAAATAAATACATGATGAACCAGAGATGATGCCAGCTAAAATTTCCCTTTGGATAAGGACCGGTTTTGAAAATGGATGGATAAAAATTCCAAAAACTGCCCGTAAACCCCTGGGTCAGTCTTTCCATATACACCTGAGGCGGAACAATAATTAATATTCCGAAAAGCAAAGGAACAAATAGCCTGCGGAATCTTAGCCCGATAAAGCCGCCACTGCTTCTTTTCTGAAGCATGAAATAACTTACCGTTCCTGAAATGAAAAACAAAAGAGGCATGCGAAAACGATGAAGCCAGGAATTGAATTCCAGTAAAATATTACTAGTTTCCTTATTCTTTATATGCCATCCCCATTCAGCAGTGAAAGCCATTGCCGAATGAAAAAATAATACGGCGAGGATGGCCATTATGCGAAGCCAGTCGAGATATGCCTGGCGGCTGGATGGTTGTTGCATATTATAATTTTGGTGAAACTAATATGCAAAAGAAGAGATGTAAAACTTTATTGACTTATGGACAGTTTGTGGTGACGAAAGGCACTGTTATTAAGTCAAGGATTTTATCCCTTGAACATTGAGTGTTGATTATTGATTATTGAATATTCTCTGGCAAAATCATGAAGAAACATTCAATAATCAATAATCAATAATCAACACTCAATGTTCAAGGGATAAAACCTCTTAACTTAATGACATTGGACGATGAGATAACAGGCACACACCGTTAATGAACACTAAGCATTTTTTTATCATCGGACTGCTTATCTTCCCTGGTAATTACTTTTATAACGGATGCTGAATTCTCGGATAAATGCATGGAAATCCTTTTCGCCAGTGCATTATAATGCGCTTCCGACAAGGCGCAATCCCCATACAGGTCAGCTATCCTTACATTGAGTTTTTCAAAATTCTCTTTGTTATTTGCAGGATTACCAGGCAATAAATACACATCAATTTGTTTATTAAGATACCAGCTGCTTAAGGTGGATTTAATACTGTTGATCGACTTTAGCAAAGGAAAGAAAAAAGTTATCATCGCAATGATAAAGGAAATCATGCCGATCCAATCCTTCCATTGCAGGCCCATTGAATCCTTATAATTGTTTTTAAAAAACCTGCAAAAGCCAAACTCTTCCAAAAGCTTCATGGAATCGCTATTACTGTCAGTATGTATTATCGAACGATTAATTTCTTTTTTATCATCGTCGATGGTTTGCACCATACTCAGTATATCATCCTGTGGCATTTCCCGTGAAGCTATTAAATAAGCCATCGTACTGATCGTGCTCACATCATTTGCTTTCCCATTTGAATAGTATTCTTTTGGAATATTGGTTACTTCCAGGTTAAGATGATATTCCTTGTTCAATGCTGCTACAAAACTTGGATCAACTGACATTAATCCATATTCATTTGAGTCAAGTATTTTTTTAAAATTATCAGTAGGATCCGGACTCACCCAAAACATAATATCAATAATGCTATCCCGGCTTAAATTATTTTGAAGCATGCGCTTACAGGCTTCGTTAAAGGGAATATGTATTTTTCGGAAATTTGGTATGGCGATATTTTTGCTCGAATTGAAGTTTTCCCTGATCTGCCTGCTGAGGAGCGCCAACACATAGCTTGAAAGAATGAAAGTACTATTGCCGGCATGGCTGACATAAATATTCTTGACAGATTGACTAAAATTTCGCAAAATGCTCGTGTCTGTGTTGGCCGACAATTGAACTTCATTTCCATCGGCAGTATTTAATTTTGGAAACAAACTTTTCCGGTAAAAAATATGGACCCGTTCTGTAAAAAGAGGCGTTACTATTTGTATACTTCTGCGAACCTGGTCGTCTTCACCGTCAATTACCAGTTTTGGAACGAGGGCGAATGCTTTGTCGTCTTTACTTACTTTCAGCGCATTGTCATACCCGCCATCTGAACTTTGATTTTTAATTGAATCTCCGTCACTAAATCTAGCTATATCAATCCCTTCTCCGATCTGATAATAAGCACTTCCCGGCTCTCCCGAATAAAACGTGTAGCGTTGATTGTGTTTCTCACCAAACAACGATAAAATATTATTCAGCATTTTATCAAAAGGCTTAAAATCCGGGTAAGCTTTCCCTGCAAAATAATAAAGGATGCAACTGAAAAAAATTGCAAATACAATTGATAAAGCGGCTGCTTTCTTGTGTTTTTTTATCCTGTAACAAATCAGGCTGCTGACTTTTCCGCTGGCAGCTTTATAATTTAGTTCCATAAAATAAGCATTTAGAGAAGGTCAATATTATATCTGTAAAAGGCGCATCTGATAAATAATGCACCGGTAATTAATTCATCATAGGGAACCGATTTTTGACAGGGGAAAATCACAGTCCGCTTTAAAAGCGTTTTAAAAAGGATGGGTATGGAAAGCCTTAAACGATTTAACTGCTAGGAATAATATATAAGTCGAAATAAGAGGCGAAACAGTAACACGATCGGGATTTATTTTGATTTTACGCACATGAAAAAAAGCATATCAGGGATCGCTCTTCCTTGCTGAAAAACTCATTAACTTTATATCAGTATTGTCACTTAATATTTATCTACTCACTAAATATTTTACAATGGCTTCCTTCAATCTAATGATCAATAATCATTCTTATTCAATGGACGTCGATCCGCAAATGCCATTACTTTGGGCGATCCGCGATTTCGCAGGACTCAAAGGCACGAAATTCGGATGTGGCATTTCACAATGCGGCGCATGTACTGTACACCTGGATGGAAATCCAATCCGTTCATGCAGCTTCCCGGTATCGGCAGCAACCGGTCATAAAATAACTACGATCGAAGGCATTTCTGATAATATTGATCACCCCGTTCAAAAAGCATGGATCGAATTGCAGGTGCCACAGTGCGGGTATTGTCATTCAGGACAGATCATGTCCGCCGTAGCCTTACTCAAAAAAAATCCGAAACCAGGCGATACTGCTATCGACACAGCCATGCGCAATAATATCTGTCGCTGCGGCACTTACCAACGCATCCGCAAAGCGATACATCGCGCATCTGAATTGATTGCCACTGATACAAAAAAAGCATTTTGATTATTGATTAAAATCCCGGATTATGCAAACGACTGAAAATATCAACCGGCGCAGTTTTTTGAAAATGACAGGTCTTAGTGGTGCCGCTTTTATGCTGGGCATATCAGCCACAGGAAAAAGCGCAGCATCAGTTGTGAATATGAGGGGGTTGGAAGAATCAGCTACATTGACTCCTTATATCATCATTGAAAAATCAGGTCAGATAGTCATTATGAACCCGAGGCCTGAAATAGGGCAGGGGACTTACCAGTCACTTCCCGGTATTATTGCCGAAGAGCTGGAAATATCGCTCGACCAGGTTCTCATCAAACAAACTGCAGGTGAAAAAGTATTTGGCAGGCAGGTGGCCGGAGGGAGTTCTTCCGTAAGAGGTAACTATACGCTGTTGCGAAAAGCGGGTGCCTCTGCCCGTGAGATGCTTGTAAAAGCTGCTTCTACGTCATGGAATGTTCCGGTAGAAGAATGTTATGCTGAAAATGGAAAAGTTTTTCATAAACCGACCGGAAAAAATATTGCATACGCGCAGCTTGCAGAAGCTGCATCCAAACTGGATGTACCAAAAGAACCAACATTAAAAGATCCGAAAGATTTTAAGATCATTGGCAAATCGGCTGCAAGACCTGATATCCTTTTAAAAGTTTCGGGCAAAGCTGTTTTTGGAATTGATGTTGAAGTCCCGGGAATGGTATATGCTTCTGTTGAAAGATGCCCGGTATTTGGAAGCAAGCTCACCAGTTTTGATGACAGTGAAACAAAAAAAATAAAAGGCGTGCTCGATGTAGTGAAGGCAGAAAGAATTGTATTCGGAAAAAATCATTATGAAGGCATTGCTGTTGTTGCTGAAAATTATTGGGCCGCTTTACAAGGAAGAAAAGCATTGAAAGTTCAATGGGATTTCCAGGGCTTTGATAAATTCAATTCGAAAGAATATGAACAAAGCCTGCGTGACCTCTCAAAAACAGATGGATTTGTTGTGCATAACAGCGGTGATTTTGATAAAGCATTTGCCGATTCACCTGCAAAGGTTGAAGCTTTTTATGAAACACCCATGGTTTCGCATTCAACGATGGAACCGATGAATTGCGTTGCATATTGGCAACAGGGAGATATTATTGAAGTATGGGCCTCCTCACAGGGACCATCTCTGATTAAAGATGAATTGTCAAGATCATTGGGAATTTCGCAGGATAATATCAAAGTAAATATCATGTTCAATGGCGGCGGATTCGGCAGGCGACTGCAATCGGATTTTGCTTCAGAAGCTGCATTGATTTCAAAAGCCGTTGGCAAACCCGTGAAAGTGATATGGACACGCGAAGATGATACACAACTCGGACCTTTTCGGCCCATGACTTTTTCTGCGATCAAGGGCGCTCTTTCAACAGATGGCAAAGCCATCGCCTTTCAACATAAAGTGATATCGCCATCATTGGGAGCAAGCCGCAATGCGAACTACGATAAGTCGAAGCCCGATAACTCCATGATTGAAGGTATCAGTGAACAGAAATACGAGATACCGAATATGAAAAACCATTATGTTTTTGCAGATTTTCATGTTCCCATATCGGCATGGCGTTCGGTAACGAGTTCCACATTAGCGTTTGCCCATGAGTGTTTTATTGATGAGATGGCAGTGAAAGCAAAAAAGGATCCGCTGCTTTTCCGGCTCGAAATGCTGAACAAGGAATCAGACACAAAAAAAGTATTGAATAAAGTAAAAGAAATATCAGGATGGGATAAACCTTTGCCAAAAGGCCGCGGACGTGGTGTTGCGCAATATGAATTTTTTGCCGGTCTTTGCGCACAGGTTGTCGAAGTATCCCACCAGGCAAACGGATCCATTAAAGTTGATAAAGTATATGCTGTTATCGACCTGGGCACAGTAGTCAACCCAGACAATACAAAAGCGCAGGTGGAAGGCGGAATTGTGATGGGGCTTGTTGCAGCAGTCAAAGATGGTATCCGTTTTGAGAATGGTAAATCGGTACAGTCAAATTTTAATAATAACAGGATGCTTCATATTGATGAAATGCCTGAAGTAGTGGTTCATATTATCGCCGATGGCGGCCCGACCATCAAAGGGGTCGGCGAGCCCGGACTTCCACCATTGGCGCCTGCATTATGCAATGCCATCTTTGCTGCAACGGGCAAGCGCATACGAAAATTGCCGGTCGATCTCTCAAAAGTCTGAACCGGGATTTTATACGGTTTTATTATATCGCGCGTCATTTCGAACCCCGCCACGGAGACATGCACTCACAAGAACTAATTCGCGGGGTGAGAAACCTGCCCGCTATCTAACGTATTTATCGACATGAAGTTTACTGATTGCTGGCATGGGGTTTCTCACCCCGCGAAATAGTTTTGATATGCGGAGCCGCTGCTGCGGGGTTCGAAATGACGTATGAAATCCGGGTTCAGACAGCATTCATTTTTTTATAACCAGCGAGCTGGAGGGCTTTCTCCAGTTCAATCATATCCATCCGGATTTTTTTTGCAATATAAAAAGGAGCGTCGAGTCTTAAAGCTTCTTTGTATTGTATTTTCTGCTGATTGAGTTGTGCCTGCAACTGTTCAATATATAATTTATGAATTACCGGTTCCATAAAAAAATTTAGCATGAATTAAATACCATTTCTCACGAACGGATTGATCAATTCCTTCTCAAGGGGACGGCAATAAAAAAGGGGTAAAATTTACAAAAAACGAAGTCAATATATCTATTTTCAAAATTGATGCCAGAATTCAGGCATCACGAATTGAGTTCATTCGTTTTTTTCCACCAGCTTCCTGTTAATAAGTCATAGGAATTTATGACTTTTAAATCCAATATCCCGTCATTATGAATGGCATAAATATTTCCGTTGCTGATATTTTCAATTTTATATTGTTTTGCTTTTTCGACAACAGGGTTATCAAAAAGTACATCATCCTGGTGAACGTCTACAATAGAAGTCACTTTTTTAAGCATAAAAACAAAAGTTTAAAAGTTTAAAAAATACTTCGAACAATAAATAAAATGAAATGCGATAATCCTTAGGTGTCGGGTATAGCGGATTAAGATAATTGTAGATTACAAGAATAAAGTTATAACCAGTTTAGGAAATTCCAAATAATATGCCAAAAAAAATTTTGAATGAGAATGGGGAAGAGAGAAGGCCTGCCGCCCCGGTAATTTTACGGTCAATTTTTAAAAGATATTTTCTTTTCCTTAAGGGCTTTTTTGATTTTCTCCAGCGCGTTTTGTCCAATACCATGAAGCCCGGAAATTTCTGTTTCTGTGTAGCTGGAAAACTGTTTAAGGCTGGAAATTCCTATCCCCGATAAGGCACGCTGGGCAGGCTTTGCAAGTTTTAATTGAGCGTCGATATTATCCGCGGATTTCTTTATGGCTTTTGACATGGAGCAAATTTACGGAGAGAAAAGATTACTGCACCCCGGTGGGCAACATATAGTTTGTTGTGGTAATTACACAGGACTTTATACTTCATTATCTTTTATATAAAAATACCAGGTAAATGCGCATAAAACAGCAAAGCAAATTACCCATATCATAACATCCGGATAATGGTAGCCGAGAAATCCTATCAAAAATATACAAGCCACGCATAGTAATGACTTAAAAATCGCAATGAATAATTTATTCCCTTTCATACTTTTGGTTTTAAAGGATGATAATTTATCAGTTTATAATTCCCAGTCTTTATTTTTTCTTCTCCGCTTTTACGTTGGGTGCAGGATTACGAGTAACAGATACTTTTATAAGATCGGTGAGGCTGCCATTATATTGCAAGTTACACTGTAGCAGCAATAGAAGCGTGGCAAAAAATAATACGGATACAGGGCAGCCTGGCTTGTGTAGCGATTAAATTTTGCAAGGCAATCGCGAAGGGATGAGTAGGGCTGGCAAAGAAAAAAGAAAAAACCGGAGAAGTCGGAGGCGAAGCCGACTAGAATCTTCGAAAAGGAGAGCTATATGTTCAATTGTAATCATAAGCAATCGTTTTAACGAATTTACTTATGAATTAGATGAAAGCGCGGAGATTTATTTTACAGATATTTTACCAATATATAGTTGTGGGATAGGAAAAATTAAATCCCAGTCGTCGCCCCAAACAACATTCCCATTTTCAATTTTGAATTTTTTAAAATTATCCTCGGATTTATATTCCCTCATATAAGTTGGTGTAGAGGACGCATTTAGAAAATTTGAAAAATCAACTTCCTGCACATGCCCATTCGTGAATGTGATGGATAAAATATTATCATGCAGGAAATCCGCATTCTTTACGCTTATTGAACTCATATCTGTAAAATTACGTTTTTTCTTCCTATGCGCAATAGCAAAGGAAGTGTGCCCCGGCCGCCTTTTGGCCACTTTATAGGCAGTTTTTTTCTTAGGTGCTGCTTTCTTTTTTGGCGCAACTTTCGTAACTGATTTTTTCGCAGCCTTTTTAACGGCTTTTTTTACTAATTTTTTTGGCGCTTTTTTTGGCGCCTTTCTTGATTTTATTGACCGTCTCACAAACTATTTTTTTATTATTTATAAAATCATTTATTTTCTTAATTATATCCTCGCGGTAAGCTTTAACGAAATTTTCAATCTGCCTAATTTCAGTCGGACTGAATTTATTTCTCACAGTTTCGAATTCAAGCCAATAAGTAACATCCTTAATTTCTTTAAATAATACCCTGATCTCATTTTCTGCTTTTGAAGCATGCACATGAAGGCGAGGTTCCTCATTCGAATAGACAGAAAAATCGAACCCTTTATAACGATAGAGTTTAGGCATTAATTAAAGATATTATTTATTGGGAAACTCCGAAAGCGGTAGCAGTAGAAGCGAGGTTTTTTTCTTTCTTTCTTTTCTCCAAGGCCACTATGCGGCTATTTAACATAAAAATATGTTATACGAAAACTTCCTTTTTCTAGCGCCTTCCCCTGTTTGCGAAATTTTTTTAAACATTCAACATTCATTCAAAAAAATTTCGCAAACAGGGGGAGGCAATCATTATCTTTTTTGTATAACACTATATTATGTTATATAGCTTGGCAGCGTTTAAATTTACTCGATAAACGCGAAGCGCTGGCAAGCATAGCAAAGAAAAAAGAAAAAACAATAGCAAACCGAGCTGAAAGCGAGGGAGAAATAATATATACAACGCCTGATCAAGTTATGAAGGCTTATAATGAACTCTTAATTTCTCCTAAATTTGGTAAGAATAGACTGCAATATGACCGTCATTTTTATAGTCGTTTCTGGATTGATAGAAACAGCTCTTAAACTGAATTCCTTTTCGTCCATATAATCCAATTGGATAAAGCCTTCATTTTTCAAAACTTCTTTCTTAATATTTTTCATTGTCTCTTTAATGAGAGTAAAAAGCATCCTTTTAAATATCTCTGGCGGATTACCAGTAAATTGAAATGATATTTCTTCGTCTGCCATAAGCAAATCATTTACCGAATTTACTCATTCTGTTACCTAATAGAAGCGTGAGCCTTTTTTATTTCTTTCTTTTCTCATGGCTACTGTGCGGCTATTTAACATAATATAAATTATAAGAAAAATATCCTTACGATTTTTACGTTATCCGTATATAACAATGCCTGCTGAAATTATTTTGTTTTAAAATAAAGTTCTTAGATTCGCAATCCTTCGTCCCTCTGATCGGCCTTATTTTTTTAATCTTCAACAGCCTATAATTTCGCGTATACTATGACCGAGGACGAATATAAATTTCTTGAGGTGTTTTACAATCGTGGCACCATCCAGGAACAATCTTATATCAATTACCTGAACAGTTCACTTCCCGAATCCATCGAAAATAAAAAAGAATATATTGATGGGCTCTTCGGCAAATTCAAAGAATTCGGCTTCATCGATCTTACTGCCAACAGCAACGGGGTTTACCAGATAACGCCTGCCGGCAAGGAAAAATATGAAGAACTGAGTGAACGAAAAGAAATCAACAGAAAACTCGAGCATCTCTCATCGAGCAGATCCAGGATATTTCATTTTGACTCGAGATTCTGGATAACATTGGTTATTGTTATTATAGTTATTACCGTGGTCACAAGTATCGTCCTCAATCATTGGGGGAATCTTAACGAAATATTTAAGAATATTATTAAATAGGAACCCATTTCTTTGAGTCCATTTCGCAGGATTTATTTGCCAGCAATCAGGTATCCTGTTTTTTTAATATTTTGGATTGAAAAGCACTTTTAGAAATTAGCAGAAATGCATTGAATGCGTCTTTGAGTTCGGCCCCCAGCGTTTTTGGCGGAAAAAATTTATCTCCCCATCCTTCTTCCCATACACCTGCAAAATATTTTCTGATCGCTGGATCTTCCGGTTCCACTTCGTATGCAAAATCCTTTTCCCATTCAAGACGTACAGTCATAAAATTCGGATGTGTTCTTTCCATTATTTTAAAACCGATAGAATGCGTAGGCAGGTATGTCTGAACCAATTCCCCAACATCATAACCATAAGTAAATCCTAATTTTTTTTTATCAAGCAGGTATACCTTATCGTTGAATTCATTAATAATCCATTTATGCGATTCTCTTGGAGCCAGGTATTCGCCCAATATGGATGGCATTTCAATATAACCTCTTTTGGCAACCCGGAATTGTTCACTTAAAAACTGAACAGGGTTTTCAACATGTTCCAGGACATGACAACAGATTACATAATCAAATTCCTTATCCTTAAATGGCAAATGTTCACCATCGACATTTAAAAAAGTCTGATTTTTGAGCACTTTGAGATCTCCGCTCCGATGCGTATTATCATCTGCATATTTATCTACGACAACATTCGAACGTGGGTGGGGATTATGACCTCCTCCTACTTCAAGCACACGATAGGACCTGGGAATATCTAAATCAAATCTACTTTTCGGATTCCGGGTTTTCATCAAAAAAATTTAATTTGGAATGGACGAAGATAATTGTAATAGCGCACATTTACAAGCTATTGCATAACGTTTATTGATAAAGCTTTTTGGCGCAAGAACAGGAATTGGTTACCTTTAATCCGCTTTTAAATTTTTTATTTTTATAAAAACTTATTTTGAAGTTAAACCTTAAACACTCTTCCTGGACAAACTCAATTTTTTTTACTCTCCTTCAACGATTTTCAATTATTTTTTTTGGGCTGGTTAGTTACGTTATCGTAGTGCGTTCTTTCAGCAAAGAAGAAATGGGTGTTTGGGCCCTGTTCCTGACAATTACGAGTATTGTTGAGTCAGTGAAATTGGGATTACTCCGGAATGCACTTGTAAAATTTTTTCATTCAACTGATTTCGGAGGGAATAAGAGTGCCGTACAATCAGCTTCCCTGGTAATCAATATTGGTTTTTCCCTGATTATTATTTTACTGATCATCTTTTTTGGCAAAGCATTCTCGACGTATTTGAAAACTCCCTCCCTGGAACCATTATTGTATCGGAGCATCATCCTGGTTCTTTTGCAGATACCGTTTAACCACTGTGAAATTGTTCAGCAATCCAATTTGAAGTACCAGACAACATTTGTAAGTTATTTCATCAGGCAGGGACTTTATTTCGCGGCGATTATCATTTTTATTTTATTTTTTCCAAAGCTGATCACTTTTAACAACCTTGTCAGTTTGCAGATTTGGGCCCTGCTTATTGCGACTATTTATTTTCTTCTGAAAACAAAAAAATTGTTGCACAGTAAATTCGTATATAATCCCGAGGTATTGATGCGTCAACTTCATTTTGGCAAGTATGTGTTTGGAACAGCATTATTTTCCACGTTGGCCCGTTACACTAATCACTTCATTACTGCAAACGCAACACCCGATGCCGCGCTGGGTAAAACGTATGTTTCATATTATAACGTGGTTTCAAGGATATTTAACCTGATAGATGTCCCAATCCTTGCAGCAGCAGATGTTTTGTTTCCGAGAAGCGCACAGGCTATCGAACTCGAAGGAAATATCAAAGTCAAATATTATTATGAGCGCATGGCTGGCATTTTGGTCGCAATGATATTACCTCCGACAATTTTTATTTTCATTTTTCCAAAATTTTTTATTTTGATAATTGCCGGCAGGCAATACCTGGAAGCGGCCGCAATCCTGCAGGTTACAATTATTTTCAGCCTCGTTCGGCCCTTTGTTTACCAATTTGGAATTACGATGGATTCAATTGGGAAACCACAAATAAATTTCTGGGTCAATACCTTACTGCTCACGTTGAATATAACACTCACCTATTTCGGACTTAGCCGCTTCGGTATGCTGGGAGCAGCGTATGGCTCTGTAACAACGGATATGGTTGCTTTCTGCATTACTTATGTTGTACTTAGAAAAAATCTTGATATCAGTTTTAAAAATGTTGTTCAATATACCTGGGTGGCATATAAGGATTTTTTTATGAAGTTTAACAAAGTACTTGTCAAATCATGAACCTGGAGGAAATGTTGCTTGCCGAACATTCCAAAAAACAATGCGACAAGATTGTAAAATATATCAGCGATGATAAAAAACGTTTTGCCGCATTGATGAAATTGTTTTTCCAGGGCGAATACCGCATTACACAAAGGGCCGCATGGCCGATGAGTTATTGCGTGAGAAAATATCCTTCACTTATCCGTCCTTATTTCAATCGCCTGATCACAAATCTCAGAAAAAAAGGATTGCACGAAGCCGTTGTCCGGAATACCGTCAGGATATTACAGGATCTGGATATTCCCCGGCAATATCACGGTAAGCTCATGAGCATTTGTTTTGATTTTATCCAGTCGAATGAAACCCCCGTTGCTGTAAAAGCTTTTTCTCTTACCATACTCGAAAATCTTTCCAAAAAATATCCAGAAATCTTCCCGGAGCTGAAGCTGATCATTGAAGAAAGATGGGAGCAGGAAACAGCAGCATTCCGATCACGCGCAAAAAAAATTATCAGAAGTAAAAATGGCGAGTAGTTAGTAGCGAGTGGCGAGTGGTTATTCCCACTTGCCACTTGCTACTTGCCTCTCTCCGTTTTCTCACCGAATAGCAATCGCAGTGACTGATCCCTGGTGAAATAATTGTACAGCCAATTCAGAAAAACAAAGAGCCTGTTCTTTACACCAAGTATCAGCATCAGGTGAAGAGTCATCCATATCATCCATGCCAATAAGCCTTTGAAATGTAATTTCGGTTTAGGAATATCCACCACTGCAAGATTGCGACCCACGGTTGCCATGGTGCCTTTATCAAAATACTCAAATTCTGATAATTTTGACATTCCAGCCATCATGTATTGAAGATTTTTAGCCAGAAGCTTTCCCTGCTGAATCGCAGTAGCAGCCAGTTGCGGATGCCCATGCGGATAACGAGGCGTTTCCATATAAGCAAGATCCCCGATTGCAAAAATATTCTCCGTGCCTTGTATCTTGTTATACCTGTCAACCCTGATCCTGTTTCCTTTTACAACCAAATCCGGGCTGATTCCCGGAGGCACATTGCCTTTTACGCCGGCGGCCCAGATCACGGTATTTGTAGTAATTGTGGTCCCGTTTTGCAAGGTTACGGTTTGCCCATCATAATTCCTGACCACCGTACCTGTCATAACAGTAACACCTAAGCGCTCAAGGTATCTGCGTGAATCCGCAGAAGATTTTTCGCTCATCGCGGCAAGGGTTTTGGGTGATCCTTCCAACAGGTATATTTTCATTTTTGTAAAATCAAGCTCCGGATAATCCTTGTACAATACGTCTCTTCTCATTTCCGCGATGGCCCCGCTCAACTCAACGCCGGTCGGGCCGCCTCCCACTATTACGATCGTCAGATATTTTTGCCGCGCTTCAGCCGATTTTGCAACCGTGGCATCTTCAAAATTTCTTATCAGCTGATACCTGAGCTGCAGCGCCTCCCAGCTCGATTTCATCGGAAATGCATTCTTCATCAGCTCTTCATTACCAAAAAAATTCGTGTTGGCTCCTGTTGCTAATACAAGTACGTCATAAACCATATCGCCCAGATCGGTGATAATTTTATTTTCTTTGGGAACGACCTCGAGTAGTTTGCCGAGGCGGACAGTTATATTTTTATTATCATGAAAAACTTTACGGAGTGGAAATGAAATATTGCTTGCATCAAGTCCGGCCGTGGCAACCTGGTAAAATAATGGTTGAAACTGGTGATAGTTGAATCTATCTAACAATGTCACTTCAATCCCTTTTTTATTACACAGGCTTCTTGCCAATTTTAACCCTCCAAAACCACCTCCGACAATTATGATTTTCATGTAGAATTTTTTGATTTTACCTGATTAAAATAGCTAGTGGTGAGTGGCGAGTGGGCCATTACTCGCCACTCACCACTTGCCACTAGCCATTTTTGGATCTAAATTTAATTTGAGACGCTCAATACAGCAGCCTGGTTTTCAGCGTATATTTTACTTCTTTCAATAACTGCAGAGCCTGACTTGATAATTTTTTGTCAACATCCAGCACCACATAACCGATATCATCATTTGTTTTTAAATATTGTGCCAGAATATTGATGTTATGTCTTGACAGTTGTGTATTGATTTCAGACAATACGCCCGGAACATTTTTATGAATATGAAGCAACCGGTGAGTACCGCTTTGCTGAGGCAGGCTTAAAGGCGGAACAGTATGCGATCCAATGGTAATGCCGCTTTCAAGATATTGAAACAATTTCGTGCTTACATCTTCCCCAATATTTTCCTGTGCTTCTTCAGTGGAGCCTCCAATATGCGGAGTCAGCAACACATTGGGTAAATTCTGAAGTGCTGTGGTGAATTTATCGCCATTTTTTTCAGGTTCCCATGGATATACGTCGATCGCGGCTCCGGCAATATGACCCTCTTCAATTGCTTTTGCCAGGGCCTCGAGCTCCACAACCTCACCCCTTGCATAATTAAGCAGGATGGAACCTTTTTTAAATTGTTTAAGCAAAGTCTTGTTGACAAGGTTGCTTGTTTGAGCAGTTTCAGGAACATGCAGAGTGATGATATCCGATTTGCCAACCAGTTCTTTTAAAGTCCTTGTAGGCTCTGCATTTCCCAATGGTAATTTTGTAATGATATCATAGAAAATAACCTTCATGCCCAATGCTTCCGCCAGCACACTTACCTGCGTACCGATATTTCCATATCCAATAATACCCATTGTCTTGCCCCGAAGTTCATAGCTTCCTTTGGATTCCTTTAACCAGACGCCATCATGCGCGGCCTTGCTTTTATCCGGAATACGGCGTATAAGCATGATCGATGCGCCAATTACCAGTTCCGCTACGGACCTGGTATTGGAATAAGGCGCATTAAAAACCACCACACCCTGGTTCCGGGCGGTTTTCAGGTCAACCTGGTTAACGCCGATACAAAAACAACCAATGGCCTGTAGCTTTTTGGCCGCTTCTAATACGCGTGGGGTAACCTTGGTTTTGGAACGGATACCAAGTAAATGAATATCTTTTATTTCTCTGGCCAAATCCTCCTCATTCAGGGCCTTGGTGAGTTTTTTTACAGAGGCATAACCTGCATCCACAAAGTGTTTTACCGCTGCATCACTAATATTTTCCAAAAAAAGAATATTGATCTTTTCCTTCGGATAACTTGTTAATTTTTTATCTGCCATAATCTCGTTCGCCTTTTTACGTTATAATTTTTTAATTCCAGTGCAAATTTGTTATTAAAATGCTAAACGAAAAAACAAAACTGAATACCGGCCATTTTACGGCTGTTTTTTCTATTTTTGTAATTGAATAACTGATAAAATAAGTCCTATTGAAAACTATTTGCTGTTATTTTCTGGCCGCTTCAATATTTTTATGTTGCGGACAATCCGGCCAACAACAGGTTGCTGCCGGTCCAAAAGGCGCTGCTGCAATTGACAGCCTGCCGCCTTCAACTCCTGCACATACACTCAGTAAGGGAGAATTTCACCACTATTCAGCTGCTACAAGTCATTTTTTCGATTCCCTGTTTATGAAAGGTTTTAACGGAACGATCCTCGTAGCAAAGGATGGAGAAGTCATTTATGAACGATATAGCGGATTTAAAAATGTAAGACAGAAAAAAGATTCAATCAACGAACATACTCCTTTTCATCTTGCCTCTGTTTCCAAAACTTTTACAGGGATGGCTGTTTTAAAATTATGGGAAGATGGGAAACTGGATATTCATGATGAAGTATCAAAATATTTAGCTGGCTTTCCTGCTGGAGTTACTATAAAAAATCTCCTGAGTCAAAGAAGTGGTTTACTGAATTATGTTCATTTCATGGACCAGTCGGGCTGGGATAAAAGAAAATTCCTGACCAATGCCGATCTTCTTCAGTACATCATCAATAACAAATCAAAAATAGAACCCGCATTGCCGGGCAGGCATTTTGAATATTCAAATACGAATTATGCCATGCTCGCACTGATCATTGAAAAAGTATCCGGACAATCATATGCTGAATTCATTACCAAACGCTTTTTTGAGCCTTTGAAAATGGAAGACAGTTATGTTTTTAATTTATCCGACACTGCAAAATCAATGAAGTCGTACAAAATGAGTGGGCGTCCCTACCCTCTCGAATATCTCGATGTGGTGTACGGAGATAAAAATATTTACAGTACCGCTCATGATCTTATGAAATGGGATATGGCGCTGCGATCCGGTATCTTTTTCAAGCAGGTAACATTGGATAGTGCATACACTCCATATAGCCTGGAAAAACCCGGCAAAAGAAATTATGGTCTTGGTTGGCGCATGCTGGTAATTCCCAATGGGAAAAAATTAATCTATCACAATGGCTGGTGGCATGGTAACCGCACTGTCTTTATCCGCATGCCCGATGAAGCAGCCACGATTATTGCTTTATGCAATAATGATAATAAAAGAGTCTACGCTTCAAAAAAACTCTGTGATCTCTTCGGCAACTACCAACTCGGCAAAGAAAGATTTGAAGAAGCAGAAAGCGATCCCGATGGCAGAGGCGGAGAAAATGCGCAGGGGAAGAAGTAAGTAAGCCAATGGGCAATGGGCAATATGCAAGAAATATTCAATAATCAACACTCAATAATCAAATCGGAACATTTAAGAACCTGTTTTGCGATTGACCTTGAATATTAAATGTTTGTATTTTTGTTGCCTGTTGCTTATTGTCAATTGCCAATTGAATTTTGGTTTTTGATTATTGTCCAGTAATTTTCAGAATGCAAATTCTCTCTCCCGAGCAAATACGACTTTGGGATAAATTCACCATCGAAAAAGAACCTGTCAGTTCAGTTGACCTGATGGAAAGGGCAGCGACCTGCTGTCTTGATTGGTTAGACGCCAATCAATATCTTTCGGGATCATTTTCTGTTTTTTGCGGCAAAGGCAATAATGGAGGAGATGGACTTGCATTGGCGCGAATGCTCTCGCTCAAAAAATGTCCGGTTGTTGTATATATTCTTGAATTCGGTCATAAAGGAACAGATGATTTTCAGGTGAACCTGGCGAGATTGCACGAGTCCGATGTCGAGATCCGGTTTATACAGACGGAAGAAAATTTTCGTCCTATTCCGGAAGAAGATATAATTATTGATGCCTTATTCGGATGCGGACTGAACAGACCGCTTGAGGATGTAACAGCTAAATTGATCGATCATATCAATGCTTCCGGTAATGAGATCATTGCAATTGATATACCCAGTGGTTTGTATGTGGACAAAAGTTCGAAAGGCAATACCATCATAAAAGCTGCGCATACACTTAGCTTTCAATGTTACAAGCTTGCATTTTTAGTAGCGGAAAATGAATCCTATACCGGTAAAGTGCATATATTGGATATTAGCCTGCATCCGGAGTATGTTCCGGAAATAAAATATGAATTCGAACTGGTTGATATGGGTTTTATCCGTGCTATTTACAAACCAAGAAATGAATTCGCGCATAAAGGTAATTTCGGTCATGCATTGCTGGTAGCTGGTAGTTATGGAAAGATAGGAGCCGCATTATTAGCGGCCAGGGCATGCCTGCGCAGCGGCGCGGGATT
>Ga0137407_10000098_pt1 | contig 66072 bp, 56 predicted proteins | sample CZOMad2_2_16fung_FD_108410 | JGI IMG/M metagenome (GOLD analysis project Ga0137407, IMG submission 108410) | Vadose zone soil fungal communities from Angelo Coast Range Reserve, California, USA - CZOMad2_2_16fungal (Illumina Assembly) | ecosystem: Environmental > Terrestrial > Soil > Vadose... | reverse complement strand
GGAAGCTGCTCGCGCAGACGATCCAACGCACGCAGCAGGTCATTTTGAAAATGTTTTAACCGCAACAGCGAGTCTGCAAAGGACTTGAAACTGCGTGATTCCACCAGCGATTCGCCCGCCAGGCCCAACAGCCGATTTAGATTCTCAGCCGTGACTCTAAGCACGCGGCCCTGCGCTCCTTCGCCGGTTTCCTCGCCGAGGGGCGCCTCGGGGTGACCCTCATCTTGCGGTCCTCGAGGCCTGTCGGTGTTCACTTGCGCGAGGCTGAACTCGCGCGCAACGGCCGGACCCGCGACGGCACGATTCAGCGCGCCGAGAAACGCCTCCACCTCTCCCAGCTTCTGCGCCTCCCATCGGCTCATGTCCTCTTCAGCCGTGCGCGCCATTTGCTGCAGCAGATCCACACCGCGCAACAGCTCATCGATGCGCCCCTGCTGCAAGGTGATGCGACCTTGCTGTGCGGCCACAAAACAGTCTTCCATCGCGTGCGTGACGCTCACACCCGCGCTCAGGCCCACGATCCGCGCTGCGCCTTTGAGCGAATGCGCCGCGCGCATGCAGCGCTCGAGTTGGTCCGCCGCTTTCGGGTCGCGCTCGAGCGCCAGCAGTCCCAGCGTCAAGACCTGGGCTTGGGCCTCGACTTCCATGCGAAAGAGATCGAGCATCGAGGACTGGCTGAGATCCTGAGGACTCATGCGAGGGTCCGCTCCACCGTGTAGAACAGCAGTTGCTCATCGAGCAGACCCACCGTCCTGTCGCCCAGCGGCATCAGCGCCTGAGTGTAGGTCGCCCGCGCTTGGGCGACCGTCGCGGGAACGTCCTTGAGATCCCGGGCGCGAAAGCGCTCCATGCCGTGCACTTCGTCGACCGGAAAGACGACGATACCCGCCGCGCCCCGTGCCACCAGCAGACGCGCCACCGCGGCACGACGCCGCGATTGCGCAGGGATCGCCTCTGGCTGGGCGGTAACGCCAAGAATGACCGCCAACGAGATACAAACCAGCAGCCCGCCGCGCACGTTCGCCACCCCCAGCACCGCCCCGTCGCGCCGATGCGGCAGCGAGTGGATGGGACGCAAGTCGGTAATCTCCTGGCACACCGCCGCGCGAATTGCGTACCACTCCGCGCGCAGGCGAAAGACGATGACCGACTGCGTGTCAGCGCCGGCCGCAATCCCAAGCTCCTCCTGCTCCGCCTGCGCGAAATGCTCGGTCGCGATCTGCCCGGAGCCGGCCGGCGCGGGCACGTCGAGCAGGGCACGGGCGGCCGCGGAAAATACCGGACAATTGCGGCAATGTATGTGACGCTCGAGCTCCGCACAGGATCGGTCGCCGTGGACCCCGATACGATTCCAGCAGTCATCCAGCGCGGCCTGCGACGTGTTCTTCACGCTAGCCATTGCCTTTGCTCTCGCCTGGGCCCAACCGACGATTCGCCCGCTCGATCAGACGTTCCGCACCGCGCGCGTCACCTTCCTTTTGCAGCGCCACCGCCAGGTGTACCAGCGCCTCGGAATGCTGCGGGTCTAGATACAACGCCTTGCGGTAGTGCTCGGCCGCCTCGCGCACTCGCCCCGCGGCATCGTGCAACAGCCCGATGAGATGATACGTCTCGGCCGATGCGGGCTGGCTGCGCAAGTTCTGTTCGCATCGATTCAGCGCCTCGACGAGCTTGCCCTGGTTGGCGAGATCGCGTGCCTGCTCGATCCAATGTTCGGTCGCGGCAATGGCATTCTCCGCCTGTGTCGGCTCGGGTTGCGGCTTGGGGATAGGCACCGGCTTGCTCGGTTTCGTACGGATGCTTTTCGCCGCGATGACGGCGGGGGCCGTTTTTCGCCTCCCCTCGAGCTGCGGCCCCGAACTGCCGGCTCGGCGGAACGCGAACGCGAGCGGGATCCCGGCCGAAACAAATCCGTGATCCAACAGCAACCCCGTTTCCGACGGACCCACGAATAATAGACCGGAAGGCATCAGCAGCCGGCTGAGCACTTCGATCGCGCGGCACTGAGTGACGCGGTCGAAATAGATCAGCACGTTGCGGCAAAAGATCACGTCGTAACCATGCGCACCGTGTAGCCAGCCGGTGGACAATAGATTGCCGTGCCGAAAGTGTACCTGCCGGCGCACTCCGTCGCTCAAACGATGGCCGCGTTCCACCCGTTCGAAGTAACGCTCTCGAAAGCTGAGATCCTTGACGCGAAACGAGTTCTTGCCATAGGCACCCAGCTCGGCCCATGCGATAGCACGCGTGCTGATATCGATGGCGTCGATGTGAAAACGCGATGGTGGCAGACCGCCGTCCAGCAGCGCCATCGCCATCGAGAACGGTTCTTCCCCGGTCGAGCAGGGCAGGCTCAATAGGCGTAAGGTTCCCTCCGCATGTTTCGACAGCCATTCCTCCCGGACCACACGCACCAATGCCGCGAAGGCCCCGGGGTCGCGAAAGAACCAAGTCTCCGGGATCACGATCGCTTCGATCAGTTCCTGCAATTCCTGTTCGAAGGTGGTCACCTGCTCCCAGTAGACCTGCACGTCCTCGAGGCCCCGCGCGGCGAGGCGTTCGCGCACGGCACGCTCCACGCAGGCGACGCCGATCGACTCGGCGTCGAGGCCCATCTTCTCCTTCAGCAGCGCGGCGATTCTGGCGTAGAGCAAGCGCTCTCCTCGGCCTGGCGGAACAGGACGCTGCTGACGGCCGGCGGCAGCAGTTTTTGCACCTCGATCCACCGAACCAATCGGCCTCCGTCCTGCGCGACCGGCCCCAGATAGGGCGCCGCATCGCTCGCCAGCCTCGAGTCGGTAAAGCTTCCGGCCTCGCGTCGCATCATTTCGGTTGCCTGCTCAGCGATCAGCCCCAGCAAATGCTCGCCATGACGCACCAGGATCAGACGCGTACTGATGTGGGGCCGCGCGGGTTCGCCAAGCATCAACTCGCTCAAATCGATCACGGGAACCGGTCTGCCGCGATAGTTGATCAGACCGGCAACACCGGCCGGAGTCTGCGGCACGCGTGTGATCTCGAGCAGCGGCAGAACTTCGGCGATCTGCGCCGTATCCAGCGCGTAACTCTCGCCGCCGATTCGAAACTTCAAGAACAACATCCTCAGCATTCCGGACTTGTTACAGCTTGAAGCGCGAGACGCTGGCGTGCAGCCCGCTGGAGACGGCCATCAGCCCGTCGACGGCGACGGTCGAATGGCGCAGCGACTCGACCGTCTGTTGCGCCGCCTCACTGAGCTGCGTGAGCGCCTGGCTGATCTGTTCCGCACCGGTTGCCTGAGCCTGCATACCTTCATTGACCGACTCGACGCGGGGCGCGAGCGCCTGCACCTGCTGAATGATCTGCGACAACTCCCCGCCGACGTGCTGTACCTCCTGCATGCCGCGGCGAACTTCCTCGGAAAACTTGTCCATGCCCATCACGCCCGCCGACACCGCCGACTGAATTTCCTTTACCGTTTGTTCAATGTCGTAGGTCGCCACCGCAGTCTGGTCGGCGAGCCGGCGAATTTCCGAGGCCACCACGGCGAAGCCCCTGCCGTATTCCCCGGCCTTCTCCGCCTCGATGGCAGCATTGAGCGAGAGCAGATTGGTCTGGTCGGCCACCTTGGTGATGGTCGTGACCACCTGATTGATGTTGCCGGCCTTTTCGTTCAACACGGCGAGCTTGGCGTTGATGGAACCCGCCGCCTCCATGACGTGGCGCATGGTCTCTTCCATGCGCGACAAGCCGACCTGGCCGCTGTTCGCCAGAGTCGCCGATTGATCGGCGACTGCGGCGACTTCATTCATGGTTTTGACCAATTCCCTGGAGGTGGCCGAGATCTCCTTGGCCGTCGCGCCAATCTCGGTGGTCGTCGCCGCGATCTCGCTTGCGGTCGCCTGTTGTTCTTTGCCGGTGGCAGCGACCGCCGTCACCGAGGAATTGACTTGGATGCCCGAGTTTTGTACGTCGCCCACGATCTTTGCCAGGCTCTGCATCATATTCTTCAGAGCCGCCAAGAACTGGCCGGTCTCGTCCCGGGTGCGCACGTCGATATGGGCCGCCAGATCGCCACCCGCAATCTGCTGCGCGGTCTGCACCGCACGTTGCAGCGGCAACGTGATACTGCGCGTGATCCAAAAGGCGAATACGGCGCTGACGAGCGTGACCAGCACGCCGATGACGACGATCATCGTCCGTCCGCTGTGGTACTTATCTTTCGCCTCACCGCGTTCCTTGCCGATCAGCGAGACTTGATAGTCGCTGAGCTTGTAGATTTTCGCAAGATACGTCAGTTGCTCGGGATGCACCTTGTCAGTCAACAATTTCTTGGCCTCATCCAGGCGATTGGCCTGCACGAGCCGGATGAATTCATCCTCATCGGGAATGTAAATTGCGTGAGCGTCCGCAACGTTCTTGAACAATTCCTCTCCCTGTTCCGTGTCAACGACTCTCTCAATCGTATTCATCAGCTCGATGCGCTGTTTCCTCTGATCCTCCATGCCGCTCAGCTCTTCAGGAATTTTGCCGTGATCCAGGACGAATATATTGCGCGTGTGCCCTGCGGATTCCAGGACCGAGATGGCCCACTTATGCGAGTTAACTACCTGCGGCACGCGCTCGTTGGCAAACTTCGAGATCAAGGAATCCTGCGAATCCAGGCGCGACACGGCAAGAGCGATGATGCCGAGAACCATGATCAGAACGACGGTAAACGCCAACCCCAATCTCGTCCCAATCTTAAAGTTTCCCAGAAACATCGTGTTGCTCCTTCGTTTGGTGCAAAGCGCGGGCGTTACACCGAGCTGCTCTGCTGCGGAAAGCATCGTGTTGAAGTTCGTGGCCGCGCTAAGGAATGTTCTCGATTACCACGCGACTCCAGGGACGCGTCGCTCGTTTGCCGTCGTCGCTCGCTCGAGGGACATCTTGGTTACACCGGTTGCATCCTGCATGCGGTTCGCGCACCACCCGCCTGATTAAGGTAAATTAGCAGCGTCCATTTGGCCCTAGCAGTGCGTGGGTACCGAAACTTCGCCGCTTTACTGTGATGCGCTTCACAGCGACGAACCGTTGCTGTCCGTCGGCTCGGGTTCTATCTCTATGGGAGATCCGTGCGGGGTGTGCTCGGCGGCTTCAGCCCACGCCTGCTGAAACCGAGCCAGTTCGTCGCTGGACGTTGCACCCTTGCGCGCGACCATGGTTTCGAGTGCCCGCAGCCAGTGTTGATAGTACGTGTCGCCCGAATCGGGGTCGCCGATCGACTGTGCGGAGCGGATTTCATGCGCCAGGGTCTCGGCCCATTCGGTCCAGGTAAACAAGCCGCGCTCGTGCAGCCGAAGCACCATGGCGAACGCCTTCGCTTCCCAGGGTTCCTTGAATACGGGGCCCTCGGAGTCGCGTGGGAGGCCCGGCAGACCGGGGGGCGCGGAGTTGTTCATGCTGGTTCTAGGTAGGGCTCCCAGGCATCCACTGAGACGGTGGATTGCTGGCGAGGGGTATTTGCACCCCAGAGTTCCTTTTCATCGAATACCACCGTGTACAGCCATTGTGGCTGTTCGCCGAGGCCTCGAGCATGCGTGTCGGCAAAGACATGAGCGCCGTGGATTCGCTCGATGACCCCGCGCTTGCCGCGTGCGTAGCCGGGCAGGCGAGTGTGATGCTGAGGCGCGACGGCGTTGGTGCGCACCCGCTGGCCGAGCGAGTAGCGCGCTCCGCTCACCGATGATCGTGTCGTCGGTGCGCCTCGCGCCAGCACGGCGGCGACCTGGTCGGCGCGCAAGACACCTCGAGTGGGCACGGCCGGCTGCATCAGCCGACCGTGGGCGAGCTCGTCCGCCTGCGCCGCGCCACTTTGCAGCAGGAGCCTTTCCAGCCCCGCCAGCCAGATCTGGTAGTAGCTGAGCTCGCGATAATCGGCGAGTGTCTCGCGCGCGGCGCGGCTGGCGTCGATGTTCCACAGGCCGGTCGTGCCCATCGCCAGGGTAAGCGCCAGCACGCGCGGCTCCCAGGGAGCATGAAACAATTCACCCTCGGGTTCCGGATGCACGGCGCCGTGCCCGTCTTGACCGCCGAGATCGGCGTTTGAGCGGTAGCTCATGGGGTTGCGCCTGCCGGCGTGCCGCCTGGCCGAAGCGGCAGACCGGTGCCGATCATGGAATCGCGAGTCACGAGATCCGCGAGTTCGCGCTCGGTGAGATGTTCGGTTCCCGGAGGACGTTGCGGCACCACGAGATAACGTACCTCAGCCGTCGAATCCCATACCCGGATGCGCGTCGTCTCGGGCAATCGCACGCCGAAGTCCTCGAGCACGCCGCGCGGATCCTTGACCACTCGAGCGCGATACGGCGCGCTCTTGTACCAGGTGGGCGGCAGTCCGAGGACGGGCCAGGGGTAGCAGCTGCATAGGGTGCATACCACCAGGTTGTGCAGCTCCGGCATGTTCTCGACCGCCACCATGTGCTCGCCCTGCCGCCCTGAGAAGCCCAGGGAAGCGATTGCCGCCGTGGCGTCCTCGAGAAGCCGGCGGCGAAATCCGGCGTCGCACCAGGCGCGCGCCACGACTTGCGCACCGTTGCGTGGGCCGATCTTGGTTTGATAGGTATCGATCAGCGCATCGAGCGCGGCGGGATCGACGTAGCCCTTCTGGGTGAGCACGGTCTCCAAGGCGCGAACGCGCAACTCCAGCGAACTTAAGGTGCTGTGCTTATGCCGATGGTCGTGATCGGGTCCGTGCATACGTCCATGCTAAGACAGGTCGGTGAACGGAGGAAGGGCGCTGTTGGTCGAGCTCTTGGCGCGCGCCGCCGCCGGCTCCAAGCATTTCATGATTGCCGGCATCGACGCCGACAACGCCGTCTCGATCGGCTTGCATCGCAGCCCTCGGATTCACCAGCGTCGGTCATTTTCACGAGGTGGGATTCAAGTTCGGGCGCTGGCTCGACTTGGTATTCATGCAATGTATCCTTACGCCGACAGTTGACTCCCCCGTGAAGTAAAGCAAAGTAGCCGGTCTATACGAGTAAAAGCGGCATTGCGCCACAGATCGGCCGCTCGGAAGCCGCAGCAACCGTTGCTGCTCTCGCAGTCTTGATATCATGGGGACGTGGTAAGAGCTACTCAGACCGAAATCGAAGAAGCCGTCGAAGCCCTGCGCGCCGGCGATCTGGTCGTGTTCCCGACCGAGACCGTCTACGGCCTCGGGGCGAATGCCTCCAATCCGGCCGCCGTGCGTAAGATTTTCGAGGTCAAGGGACGTCCGCCCGACCATCCGGTCATCGTGCATTTGGACGATCCGCGATATTTGCATCGCTGGGTGTCCTCGGTGCCGCCGGTCGCGGAACAATTGGCCGCCAAATTCTGGCCGGGCCCCTTGACCCTGATTCTGCCCAAAGCGGAAAACGTCAATGACATCGTTACAGGCGGCCAGGACAGCATCGGAATCCGCGTTCCCTCGCATCCCATGGCACAGCAGCTGTTGAATGCCTTCGGCGGCGGCATCGCGGCACCATCCGCCAATCGCTACGGCCGATTGAGTCCGACCAAGCCTGAACATGTGCGCGACGAGCTGGGCGATGCCGTCGGCGTCATTCTGGACGGCGGGGATTCCCCGATAGGGCTGGAGTCGACCATTGTCTCCTGCCTCGGCAATGAGGCACGCTTGTTGCGGCCCGGCTTCATCACCCGCTCGCAGCTCGAACAGGTGGTCGGGAACCTCGCGATCGGCGGATTCGCTCCCCGTGCCTCGGGGGACCGTGTTCTGCACTATGCGCCGTCCACCCCTCTCGAGATCGTGCCATCGGACGACCTCGAAGTGCGCGCCGGTGAGATCGCCGCGCGTGAGGAGAAAGTGGCGGTACTCGCCATGCGGCCGCCGCTGCAGACCCAGCGCCACATGACGTGGATCAACGCAGGCAAGAGGCCCGACGTTTACGCGCACAATCTCTACAACCATCTACGAACGCTGGACCGCGCCGGTTGCGTCAGGATTTTCGTTCAAAGCCTGCCTCAGGATGAACGCTGGGCGGCGATTCTCGACCGTCTGCAGCGCGCCAGCGGCATGGGCGACGATTCTCTCGAGCTGAGCGTGAGCTAATGGCCAAATCTTCGTTGAGTCCGAGTTCCCTCACCGACGAACCACTGGAGCTGGACCCTGCACTCGATCCGTTCGCGCACGAGTCGGTCAAGCACCTGGTGACCCGCTATGGCTCGCCGTTGTTCGTCATCGATGTCGAGCGCGTGCGCGGGCAATATCGACGGCTCGCGGCAGCGCTTCCCGGGGTCGATCTTCACTATGCCCTGAAACCCCTGCCTCATTCATCGGTCATCGATGCGCTGCATGCCGAAGGCGCCTTCTTCGATTTGGCGACCAACGGCGAAGTTGAATTGGTTCGGCGCCTGAAGGTAGCGCCCGAACGCTGTATTCACACGCATCCGATCAAACGCGATAGCGACATTCGTACCGCTTTGGCTTACGGCGTCAGTCGATTCGTCATCGACAACCCCGATGAGCTGCGCAAGTTCGTGAAGTACCGCAATAGGTCCTCGCTGCTGGTCCGCGTCGCGTTCAGCAGTCCCGAGGCGCGATGCGATTTGTCGCGAAAGTTCGGCTGTGAACCCGAGGCGGTTGCCGACTTGTTCCGGCTGGCGGCCGAATTGCGCATCAAGATCGACGGCCTGTCGTTTCATGTCGGATCGCAAGCGGGCGACCCCGCGATGTTCGTCGAGGCGATCGCCAGATGCAGCGACATCATGCGCCTTGCCGCGCAGATGGGCCACACGTCCGGTATCCTGGATATCGGCGGCGGCTTTCCGGTGGACTATTTGCAGAGCTGTATGCCCATCGAGGAATTCTGCGCGCCGATTCGTGCGGCATTGAAGGAACTCGCGCCCTCGATGCGCATCATCGCTGAGCCGGGCCGCTATATCGCCGCGCCTGCGGCGATCTCGGTGACCTCGGTGATGGGCCGCGCGCAGCGCGACGGCCGCTGGTGGTACTACCTCGACGATGGCTTGTACGGCAGTTACAGCGGTCAGGTGTACGATCACGCCACTTACCCCGTGCAGGCGCTGGTGCCTGCCGGCAAGACATACCCCTCGGTGCTCGCCGGCCCGACCTGCGACAGCATCGACGTCATCAACGAACACCTGGAATTACCCAAGCTCGACGTGGGCGACGTGGTCGTCGGCCGCGCGATGGGCGCCTACACCTGGGCGTCCGCATCGGAATTCAACTTCTTCCCGCGCGCCACCGTGCTGGCACTCGACGGCGGTCGCGTGCTCGCGGACAGGGGGCGTCGGTGACGTGGAGCCGGCGACGGGTATTGGCGGCGGGCGGTGCGCTGGCCGGCGTGTCGGCGGCGGGTTTGCTGGCGGGAACGGCGTGCAGCCGGGAGACGGCGGCGAATCGGGCTGCAGCCAGCGGCCAGAACGCTGTGGGTCCCGACATCGCCGGCGCCGCGAACGCAATGAGTCGCGCCGGCGCGGGGCGAATCGTGGAGACGTCTAAGCGAATCGCGCTGCTCAATCTGCACACCGACGAGCGGCTGGACATTGAATATTTCCGCGATGGCGTTCATGTGCCGGAAGCGCTCTCGGCCATCGAAGTGTTGCTGAGAGATTTCCGCACCGGCGAACGCCATCCCATCGATGCCGGCCTGATGGATTACCTGGTCCAAGTCGCGCACATGGCGGGCGTGGATCCGGTGTTCAGCGTGATCTCAGGCTACCGGTCTCCGCAGACCAATGCGCGGCTGCGCGAGCGGGGCACAGGGGTTGCACAACATAGTCTGCATATTGAAGGGCGCGCCGTCGATGTGCGTATGACCGGTATCGATTGCGCGGATCTCGCCGCGCACGCCTTGGACTTGAAGCGCGGCGGCGTCGGATATTACCGGGCGTCGGATTTCGTGCACCTGGACACGGGTGCGTTCAGAACCTGGCGGGGCTAGCTCCGCACACGCTTCGCTTCGAGCGCCTTTTCCCGCCGCTCATCGTGCCGGTAGATGTCGTCGAAGAACAGCACATTGCCCGGGCAGGGCATTGCGCATGCGGCCGAGGTGAGCCGTGTCCGGCATGGCGGATGAAGCCTCCTAGTTCAATGGCAATGCGGCGAGTTCGGCTCCGCCGAGATGCACGTGCAGGACGCCGGCGATGGTCGGGGCAATTTGCCGCATGTCGATTTCGCCCACGGAGCGGCCCTTGTGGATATTCGGACCCACGATGAAAAATGTGGAGCGCATTTCGGGGCGATCCGGCAGATAGCCATGCATCCCTAGGTTGCTGGGTGGCGTGATCAGAGGCAAAGTGGCCGCGAAAGCCACTTCATAGCCGATCCGGAACGCCACCATAGGTGACCGTCGGCAGCACGCCGCGAACTCCGGTCGCGTAGATTCCATCGGCCATTAACGCCCGTAAGTTCGGCACTTTGAGTCCATGACTCTGTGCATCGATGACGGCTTCCGGTTTGAGGCCATCCACGGATATCAACATGACCATGGGCGTCACCGCAGGCCCGTTGGCCGCGGCCGATTTGGAGCCGAGTTTTTGGCCCTGGATCCAGCTCGTGGTGCGGGAATCAAGGAGATCGAGCGGCAAGACACCGCCGCTCAGCATCTCGTCGTGGAAGCTGCGGATGTCGAATTTCGCACCCAGCTCTTTCTGAGCGCGGTCGCGAAGTTCGCGGAACTTGAGCTGGCCCAGTTTGTACGACAGCGCTTGCGCCGGCCAAGAGATGTAGCGATCCGTTTCAGCCTGCACGGTGGGTTCGTCGACGGCACCGGACTGGCGGAAGAAGGCGACCACCTGGTCTCGGGTCCACCCCTGGGAATGAAGTCCGGTGTCGACGACGAGACGCACGGCGCGGAACAACTCGCTGGCGAGGCGGCCGTAATCGCTGACGGGGTCCTGATAGAAGCCGACTTCTTTGCCCAGCTGTTCGGCATAAAGCGCCCAACCCTCGATATATCCGGAGTTCTGGCCATGCTGGCGGAACTTGGGCAGGCCGCCGAGTTGCTGCGCCACCGAGAGCTGCATGTGATGCCCGGGGATCCCTTCGTGGTAGGCCGTGGCTTCGTCATCGGTGAGCGAGCGTTGCCCGAAATTGGACACGGCCACGACGATGCGGCCGGGGCGTTTTCCGTCGGGTGTGCCGGTTTGGTAGTGCGTGGCATTGGCCGCCTGGAAATCCGGCATGGCCTCGACAGTCACCGGGGAACCGGGGATGAAAGTGAACAGGTCGGGCAGCTTGGGCTGCATCTGGGCTACGTACCGGCGGAAAACATCGACGATTTGCTCGGCGGATGTGGGCCTGTACTTGGGGTTGGCCTCGACCGCTCGGCGGAAGGAGGCCAGATCCGCGAATCCTTCCCCGCGCGCGATGGTCAGCATGTCGGCCTGAATGCGGTCGATCTCCTTGAGACCGATTTCGTGAATCTGCTCGGGTGTCAGGCTGCTGACGGTGGTACGGCTTCGAATGTCGTTCAGATAGCGCTCCTTGCCGCCGGCTAACGAGGCAATACTGAGCGTGGTGCGTCCGTGGGGCGCATAGTCCGTGGTGATGAAGCTCGCAAAAGCCTTGTACGCGGGCAATACCTCATTGACGACCGCATCCGTGATCGCCTTCGTCAGGCGCCGCTGCTCTGCGGGCGCAATGCCGGAGGGAAATTTCTTGGTGGGCAGCAAGAATGGGTCGGCGGCGATGACGCCCTGGCATTGCGTCGGGACCTTCTCGATCAAAAAGCGCACCGGCATGAGATTGTCCTTCAGGCCTGCGCGCAGAACTTCTTCGGTCTGGGTGAAGACGCGCGGGATCTGATGCAGACGGGCAATGTAGTCCTCGTACTGTTTCACCGAATCGAAGGGGACCGCGAGCGGTAAATCGGCGAGATGGAGGTGCGGGCCTTCCATCTGGTTCACCGGCATCTCGTATTCCTTGAAACCATGATTCGCGATGCGCTGCCGGAGCGTGTGGCGCAGAACCTCATGGGACAGAGTGTCCTGCTCGGAGAAGCCGTCGGTCGGAATCGCCTCCAAGCGCTCGAGGAAGCCCTGATCATGGGCGTGCTGGCGCTCGAGTGCCGCGAGGGAGTATTCGTCCAACCGGTCGTTGTAGCGGTAGTCTCCGTAGGCCGTCGCCCGTTCGGGGTGAGCCTCGAGTTCGGATTGGTAATATTCCTCAAAGAGCGAGTTTTGAGTCGCGACGCGCGACTCGGCGGACACAGCTTTGCCGGTGACGGACGCGCCGTCGGCTGCCGAGAAACAGCAGACGGCAATGAGAAGGGCGAGTGTTTCGTTGCGCATGGCCAAACGTTAGCACAAGTCGGAACCCGCACGATTGGGCGGCAGCGCGCCGCATCCGGCACGTGATCGAGCGCCGGGCCCTGGTAAGCTAGTCGCTCGGCATTCGGCGGGTAAACATGACATTCAAAACCTGGCTCCTGTTTTTGGTGATGGAAATGGTTCGCTGCGCGGCTGGCGGCGCCGTCGGATGCGCACTGTCTTTGACCGCAGGAACGGCCGCGCGCTCGAGCGCAAGCGAGGCGCCCGAACCCGCACCGACGCGGCTCGTCCATAGGTTCCTGGAGATCGCGATATCGCCCGACGCCGCGCTCGTCGCGTCCGTGGAAGGCGACTCGCCGCCCAATGGTTTCTATCCTCCGATTCGCGACCTGGTGATCCGGCGCGTCCGAGACGGCGCCGCGACACGAATCGATCTGCCCTGCGGACAAGTGCCGCAGTGTTGGCCGGGTGCTCCCGCCTGGGCTCCCGATGGCAAGCACCTGAGCTTCACTCTTCGTACCCCGAACGCTCACGCGCGTTCCGTGTACACGGTCGCGCCCGACGGCAGCGGCTTGAGCAAGCTGCTCGACTTCAGTGGAACCATCCATGATCTGAAGTATGGATCGGACGGACGTCTGGCGATGCTGGCTACGGAAAACGCCAACAAGGAAGTCGGCGCAACGGAAGCGGGAGCGCCGATCTCCGGCGATTTGGACGCAGCGACGCCGGAGCAGCGAATCGCCGTTCTCGACAAGGCCTCTGTGCACTGGGCGTCTCCGCCCGGCCTGTTCGTCTACGAATACGATTGGCGGCCGGGCGCAAAGGGGTTCGTGGGCACGGCCGCGCCCGGCAATGGAGACGACAACTGGTGGGGCGCCAAGTTGTACGCCTTCTCCGCGGCGGATGCCGCTGCAAGAGTGCTCTACGGTCCCACGGACATCCGGCAGCAAATCGCGGCGCCGACGGTATCGCGCGATGGCGCGACCGTCGCTTTCATTGCGGGAATCATGAGCGACTTCGGCTCCACGGGCGGAGACGTGTACACGCTGCCGCTCGACGGCGGCCCGGCCACCGACATCACGCCGGGGATGCGCGCATCCGCGACGGCGCTTGCCTGGGGCTGCGACGGCCGCTTGCACGCGCAATTGCTCGCCGGCGACAAAGCGCAGCTGGCGGATCTCGGGACAGGGCGCCGGGCCGCCGCGGCGCGCGTGCTGTGGAGCGGCGCGGAATCATTGAGCAACCACGGCAGGTACGCCTCAGTGGCTTGTCCTACGGGAGTGATTGCCTCCGAACGGCAAACATTCACGGAGGCGCCCGAGATCGCGGTCGGACCCATCGGGCACGGGCGGAATTTGACTGCGATCAACGCGCAATTGCGCATGCCTGCGCGTGTGCAGAGCATCTGGTGGAAGAGCGACGGATTCGATGTGCAGGGTTGGTTGCTGCTGCCCGAGCAATCGAACGGAAGGTTGCCCATGGTGACCTCGGTTCACGGCGGTCCGGCCGCGGCCGTTGAGCCGTTCTTCAGCGGCCCGGGGCTGATCAGCGCGCTGCTCGAGCACGGCTACGCGGTGTTTCGGCCGAACCCGCGCGGCAGCTACGGTCAGGGCGAGCGCTTTACCCTGGCCAATGTCCGCGATTTCGGCCATGGCGACTTGCGCGACATCCTGGCCGGGATTGACGCCGCGGCGACCGCCGCGCCTATCGATACGGCACGGCTCGGCATCACCGGCGGCAGTTACGGCGGCTTCATGACCATGTGGGCGGTGACCCAGACCGATCGCTTCAAGGCGGCCGTCGCGGCCGCCGGGATCAGCAACTGGCTGTCGTACTATGGCGAAAACGGCATCGATGCGTGGATGCTGCCGTACTTCGGTGCTTCGGCGTACCAGGACCCGGCGGCGTATGCGCAGTCATCGGCCATCGATTTCATCCGCAACGTCAAGACGCCCACATTCGAGTACGTCGGAGAGCGCGACATCGAGTGCCCGGCGCCGCAGACGCAGGAGTTTTGGCATGCGCTGAAAGCCTTGAACGTTCCGACGTCCATCATGATCTATCCGGGCGAGGGCCATAGCCTGCGCGATCCGGCTCACAGCGCCGACGCCATGCGACGGACGCTGGCCTGGTTCGACCAATACCTGAAGTAACGGATGCCTCGCCCAAACGAATAGTCTCGCACGCCGCAGGCGAGAGGCATCGCCAACGACAGTGCGCAAAAGGTTCATCCGCCGAGCGGTCCAGTGCGCGATGGATGGTCGCGATGGTCATGGGCTGTGCTCAACCCGGATGTCGCCGTCGGTGATGCCCTGCCCGTGAGGCAGCCAGTAGCGTGTGCCTTTGAGTTGTCCAGTGCGCCGCAGAGCACCCAGTTCAACCAAGTGTCCGAGGTCTCGCCTTATGCTAACCTACCGGTGGAGCGCGCAATTCGGTCAGGAGGTCGGCAGCGGCTGCGGTCAGGACTACCGAGTCGCCCAAATCCGGCCGGCCCGACCGATAACACAAGATGAGGATCGCGATGTCGGCGCAGGCTCACGCGGGCACGTGGCAGATCGGCGAATGGATCGCGGACCCCGAAGACGACACGCTCACGCGTGGCGCTGAGTCCGTGAAAATCGAACCGCGCATGATGCGCCTACTGCTGTGCCTCGCCGAATCAAGCGGCGCCGTTGTGAGTCAGGAACAGCTGCTTGCTTTGGTATGGGCGGGTGTCGTCGTCGGGCCGGCTTCGGTGTACCAGTCTGTTTCGCAGTTAAGGAAAGTACTCGGCGATACAGGATCCCCGGCAAGCTATATCGAGACGGTCGCGCGCAAAGGCTATCGTCTCGTCGCGGTGGCGCGCCGGCCCGAAGAGGCCGCCAAGGCGGCAGCCGAAGCCGGCATAACCGGCGTGCCCTTGAAATCTCATCGACTCCGTTGGATCGGATGGGTCACCGCTGCGGTGATCGCCGTTGCCGCCGCAGGCATCTTCGTGAATTTGCGGTGGACCGGCGATGCCTCGGGAACGTCGATTGCGGTAATGCCCTTCGTCGACATGACCACTGACAAGAGCGAGCAGCAGTTCTGCGACGGGGTCACCGAGGAGCTTGCCAATTGGCTGGCGCAAATACCGACCTTGCGCGTGGTCGCGCGCCGATCCGCATCGGCGTTCCGCGACAAACAGATCGATGTACGAGAGATCGGCCGCCGTCTGGGCACTGCGAACGTACTCGAGGGCTCGTTGCGCCGATCGGGGAATTTATTTCGGGTCAGCGTCCAACTCGTGGCGACCAAAGACGGCTATAGCGTGTGGTCGGGCACCTATGAATCCGCATTGACAGACGTCATTAAAGTTCAAGAACAGGTGGCGCGCGCGGTGGCAAGCAACCTGGAACTGCGTCTCACCGATGCGACGTCGGCGAAGTTTGCCAATCGGCAAAGCACGAGCGGCCAGGCTTACTCGCTCTATCTGATCGCGCGGTACCATCAACTCGAGCGCACCAAACAGGACAACGAGCACGCGATTGAGCTTTACAAGCAAGCCATCGCGGCCGATCCCAACTTTGCGCTGGCGAAAATCGGCCTCGCCTACGCGTATCTAAATCAGCGCTACTTCAACGACCGGCCCATCGCGAGCATTGCGCAAGACGCGGCTCCCTTGCTCGCGAGCGCTGCCGCAACCGCTCCACAGTTGGCCGATCTGTATGTCGTGCGCGGCGCGCTCGAGACGGAACTTCTTCAGCAGGAGGCCGCGGTTCGCGATTTGCGCCGCGCGGTTGCGCTCAATCCCAATTCGCGGGACGCGCTGGCAGAACTCGGTTTTCACCATCTCGTGACCGGTGAGCCGAAAGAGGCGTTGCAATACTACACTCACGCTGCCGAGCTCGACCCTCTTGACTACAACCTCCATGCTCAGCGTTGTATCGCCCTGTCGGATCTTGCGCGATTCGCCGACGGGGCCGCGGCCTGCGAAAAGGCCCGCGCACTGGAACCCGGAGCAGCCTGGGCCTACAGCGCCTCGAGCCTTCTCGAGGAAGCGCGAGGTCATATCGCCGAAGCACTCGGCTGGAACGCCGCCGCCCTCGCGCGCAGCCCCAACGTTCCGAGAATTTACGCGGAAAGAGGCGCCTTGCTGTTGAGTCTAGGTCTTGCGGAGCGGGCGCGGGAGGCTTACGAGACTGCGGGGGTCACGGCGGACAACGATGATTTAAACGTCAACCTGACATGGCTCGGTCTGGTCACGATTTACGCGCGTGGAGGCGCGGCCGCGATGCACGAGTCGATCGCCGCACGCGGTTTGACATCGTCCAACAATCCCGAGTTGCTGTTTGAACTGGCCGACGCAGAGCTGATCGCCGGCGACGCGCCGGCAGCGCGAGCCCTTGCCGATAGAGCACTCAATTCTCCCGGCCTGAAATCCGATGACCTTGCAAGTCCATGGCTCGCCCGCACGGGACACTCGTATTTGCTGATCGCGGCCGCAGCGCAGCAGGCGACCGGTGATGCCAAGGCGGCGATGACCAGACTTGCCGAGCTGAGCACGCTATTGGACCGGCTGACCGCCGCCGGCATGCGCCGGCACGGCATTTACGAGCTGCAAGCGCAAGTTGCTGCGCTGCGCGGAGACGCGAAGGCTGCGATGGTTGCCTTACAGCGCGCAGCGGATCAGGGGTGGCGAGACGTTTGGCTGGCAGAGCATCAGCCCTATTTTGCCTCCTTGCGATATCGATCGGACTTCCGCAGTCTCTTGGAGCGCATCCGCCGCGAAAACGGCACCGAAAGCGGAAAGCTTGGCGCCGATACGCCCTCCGCCGCGTCGCCGCACACTTGATGCTCTCAGTCGTCAGTGGGGAGGCCAGCCGGACCCTCCTCCGCCCCTGCCGCTGCCCTCGTTGATGGCCTTGAGTAGACGATCGGCAATGACTGACACTTCGATGAGCCGCACCGTGGGCTGGATAGTCTGCCATTGCTTCGGTATGGGCGCGGTGACCGGCCAGCCTTTCGCGATGAGGAAACTCGCCACACGGTCGGCCAGCGACATGCTCCCGCCGCTCGTCGGGGTCCTCTGCGTAACCGCAGCAGTGATCAGCACGTCCATGAAGGTCTCGAAATCAGCGCTAATGCTGGCATTCGTCTGACCGTTGGCCGGCCACGGATTGGCTTTCGTTCCGACGAATTCCTTTATGAAGGCGCCCATGAATTTGGTCCGGACTTTGCCGGCTGCGGCTTTACTCTTGGCGGATTTCTTGACTGCTTGCTTCTTTTTCTTGGCCATGAGGTACTCCTTGTTATGGTCTGAACTTTACGCCCAGTTGATTCGCACTACTATTGCGCGAGCGATCAGTTTGAATACTCGCACGATGGAGGCAGACATGAAACACGGACTTTCCTGGGTCGTTATGCCGGGCACTCCGCTGATCCTGGCGATCGCATGGTCCGCGTCATGCCGAGCCGCTTCAGTGGTGCTGACTTTGGATCTCGAGCCCCAATACGCATCCCAGTTGTGCTGGGCAGCCGCAAACACCATGGCACTCAGCAGCTTTTTCACCAGTTGCCAGGTGGGCGCCTCGCCGGGCAGGTCCAGCCAGGCAACCGACGCCGCCTATAACATACTCAATGTGACGAGCCTGTCCGCACCGCTTCCCCCGCCGGGGCTGAAAGAATTGCTCGCGACGGCCTCCGGCGCTGCCGATGTGGCACAAGTCCTAGGTAACTGCGAAGTGAACATCCAGGCTTGTAACCATCCGGGCGTTCCCATCCTGTTGGGACTCACCTATACGACGGCCACGAGCAGTACTGATCCGACTTGGACGGGTCTGACTTGGACCCAGGCAAAAGCACAGATTGACGGCCGTCATCCGTTTTTATTCGTGTGGAATTATCCATCGACCAAGAGCAAGTCGAAGCCCGCGGGATCGCATCAATTGATTGCCATCGGCTATTCGGATGATTCGGCAAAACAGAAGCTGATCATCTGGGATCCCTGGCCTGTGCCGGACACCCAGGACGTGATCAGTCAGGTTCCGGGATGCGGGCCGTTGACTCTCACCGCTGCTCAGGTCGGGACGGGGCACAGGAAAAAGATCGATTTCAGCGTTTATACCGATCCGCAAAGCGACATGGGAGTCGCCGCGGAGCATGATTCCGATCAGTACGATCTAGGCCTGCCTAAAACGCCGGAGCCACCGTCGAATCCGCAGGTCGGCGGCAACATGTCACCAATTTCGCCGTTGGACGTTCGTGCCCGCGCAAACAAGCTACTGGGGATGGTATTCACCCCGGTCTTGTTTAGCTCGCAGCCCGCAACTGCAGCACCCGCGATGATGGCCAAACCAATGCTTGACAAGAATGCACCTGCCGGCGAGGACCGTCAGCTGGGTATTCCGTTTCCGATAGTGGGTCTGGGACTCGAGCAATTGAGCGCTCCCGGCTTGAAGCCGACTGCACTGCTCACGCAGGCAATCTCCGCCGTGCTATTCCCCGTCGAGACGGGAGGAACGGTCAGCGACTCGTTCCTGATGTTGTTCCGAAACGGGAAATGGGAGCGTGGGGGCTACGCAAACACGGAGGTTACGAGGCTTCTGGTCAACGCGCGGCTTCGGTACGCCGACGAGCATCATCTCAATCCGAAGGATTTCTACATGGTGTCGGTGCCGGGGCTTGCGGCCTTTTTCGTTGCGCACGGATACGGCAGTGAGGCCGTGCTGATTTCGGCTTCAAACGATCCGTTGATCGGCGCGGTGGCCGGATCTGCGACACCGGCAGCGGCCCAACTCGGCCGGCTGGTTGATACCATCAATCGTCAAGCAGCAGCCCCGAGCAAGAGCGCGACCCGTCCATTGCGTCGCTGAACCAACGGATAGACAACTTTCCAGTCACCACGCACAAGTTAAAGCACGGCTGCGCGTTTTTTGACGCTGAAAATGCGAGAGCGCTTGCTCGGACTCAAAAAAATGGCGATTTGCGGCGGGTAACCGCAAATCGCCGGAGCCAAGAAAGCTAAGGGGATGGCTAACGGGTGCTGAGTCCCTTCGCTGGAGAGTGGGCGTTCGCGACGAGGAGCATTCCTTGCAGCTGTCCCACGGCCGCAGTGGTGGCGTCATTGACGCAACGCACATAGTCGGGCTGATGAGATAGCGACCAGGGATTGACCACCTTCTGGCACAGCCGCCGTGCCGTCTGATGGATTCGCTCGCGGGCCGCTTGCATACCCGTCTCCGTTGAGAGGTCGAGGTTGGCAAGAGACACTGTTGCGCTCTTGTCGGCGGCGCTGGCCGGCGATTGCTTGCCGACCGCCGCGACCACAAAGAGGGCGCATAGGGCCATCAATGCGAGCTTGCGGTGTGCCGAGTCGCACTGGGATCGATCGTGATGCTGTACTGGGACGTTCATGTGAATTTCTCCTGTAATTTCATGCCTCGAGGATAGGGTGTCGCCGATGAGCCCCTGTCGGGTCCCACGCGGCGCTGCTTTCAATCACTGGTTGGCGACCCGGAGTTGGCTGCCAAAGCGCAGCTCGGTCAGAGCAGCCGCGTTGACACTCCTGACAGCGTTGTCGATTGCGTGCTCGACGCAGGCGCGCTGAACCGCCTGCAGATGCGAATCCTTGGTCATGAATAACGGGCACACCTCTTGCGCCGCAGCTTGGATGCGGCGGTAGAGGACTTTCGCTCCGGCAGCCTTCGCGATGTTGAGATCATCGAAGCGGACGACTTTGGTCGGCACATCCTGTTCGGAAGCTACCGCCGGAGTCGTTAGCGTACAGAGGACCGCAACCCCAACGGCGAAGGAGGAGGAGGCGGTGTAGAGCGTCGTACGAATGGTCTTGTTCATGGTCGTTTCCTCAGAGTGTTAGATCGGGGCTAAGAACTCACCGTCGATTTCCCACCGGCGGTGTGAGCAACGGTGTACGGCGCCGGACCGATCGAAGTCCTCAAGCGTTGCTGAGGAATTCTTAAAGCTTCTCTGAACGACCGAGAATCAATCAGTTTGAGGAGAGCGCCCGCGCTGCGATCGCGTTTTCAGCCGGGTTGGTGAATCCAACGAGGTGCGCGATCACACCCGCGTCGCGCCATTCGCGGCTATGCGCGAAGGCGACAGTGTGGCGGACCACAGTGAACGACAGGAAGGTTTGCTGCGTTGCGTCGGTCGCCGGTCGAACTCAATGAAGAATATGAGGCTCCGTCGCGAGGCTGCATGCCAGCGCGGAGCCATTCATCACAGGGATCTTCGCGACTATGCGGTACCTGCCGCAGGTTTCGCGAGACCAAACGGCTCTTTTGAGAATTCGGCGAATTCTTGAAGGAGCGCGGCGGCGGCGCCCGCGATCAGCCGGGCGCCTTTTTCCGGAGATGCTTGCAGAGGATCGGAGCCGATGCGGCCATCCGGGAACCGAGCGCGGTAGTCCAAGGCATCGCGAATCGGCCCCGTGGCAGCGATCTGTGGCGCACAGCTTGCCTTTTTTATACTGTCGGGATACGCACTCTGGGTGATGGCGATTTCCGACGGAGTGGCATGCGAGCCATGGCCCGACGGGAACAATTCGTCGCAAGACGCGCCTATTCCGGGAAGCTGCCACCAGCTTCGAAGCCTCAGCATGAAGGGACAAATGGTTGCGGCGAAGGAGTACTTGGCGTACGCCTCCGAAAACGCTGCCTCGATCGAGGCGATATTTCCGCCGTGTCCATTCAAGAAATAAATTCGCTCGAAGCCATGCCGGCTCAAGGACTCCACCCAATCGCAGATGGCCGCCTGAAACGTCGAGGGACGAAGAGAAATCGTGCCGGGGAAACCCAAATGGTGCTGGGCCATGCCGATGTTGAAAGTCGGCGCCACCAGGATGTCGCCGCCGCGGCGGTGAGCTTCGTGCGCAATGATCTCGGGACAGAGCCAGTCGGTGCCAAGCAGGCCAGTCGGCCCATGCTGCTCATTGGAGCCAATCGGAATGACCACCGTTTTGCAGCGACGAAGCCATACCTCGATTTCAGGCCAAGTCGATAAGGCAAGGATCATGGAAGACCTCTCTCTAGTTGGTTCGTGGCCGATGCGCGTAATACACCGCAGCGATTATCGTCGTTTGCTACCGGGCCGAGTGCATCGCCTCCCCTTGGAATGTGCGGAGCGGTTTGTACCACATAGAGTGGCTCGGCGTTCCGCCAAATTGGGTGACCCGAAGTGACCCGCCACCATGCAAAGGCCGCCAGCAATGCGGCCATGCCGAAGGCAATCGAAAATGCCATCACTGCTATCAGCGCCGGACTACGCCGCAGATTTCTTAAACCTCGATGCACATAGTGAGCGGCCATGGTTCTCATTGATATTCCGTTTGGCTGAGCCACTACAACACGGCAACGCGATAAAAGTTGCAGAACCGCGGCCACGTTCCCGCTTGACTCACACATATCCCGGATTCGGCTCGCGTGCATCTCGTTCTCGACGCCACCCCGCTCCCCGCAACGCCTACCGATAAGAAATGATTTTGGCCTCCTCGCAGGCTTTAAGATAATCGGACACGGCCTCGATCGGCAGCGGACCGTATTCCGCGGCCACGGCATCGCGGATGTCGGCCACGGAGCGCTTGCCGTCGACGAAATTGATGATCTCATAGGCATATAGCGCGCCGCGTTCCTGGACATTGAGCAGCTTGCTCGAGTCGCCGCTCAGCAATTGAATCTTCTCGACGCGCTCGGCGCCGAGCCGCGCCGCCAGCACATCGTCATTCTGATAGGTCAAAGGGCCGAATTCTCCGATGCGATGCGGCACCCGCGCGGCTTCCAAAGTGCTGCGCCAGCGCGGCACTGCCGCGGCGCGCGAACTGCCGCTGCGCGCCGCCTCCGCGTCCAGCCATTCGTTGAATGTCCGCGTCTGCGCTGTCAACGCCGCCGACATGGGTGCGGCCAAGGCGGTGTCGCCGCCGGAAAATACCGCGAAGCGTGCAAGCGCCGCATTCTCCCGTCGCAACAGCTGGCGCATCAAATTGTGCGCCTCGTACAGCGCGTCCGGGGCACCCTGGCGAAGCAAGGCCTGCGCCTGCTCGAAGCCGCGGGCAAGCCGCTGCTCTCCGTGGGCCGCGAAATAGGGCAGCAGCAGCGGCGTCTGCGCGGATAGCAGCGCCGCATAGGTGTAGCCGGAAGCCGCGCCCAGGAGCGCCACGCGCCTCAGCTTGGTGGGATCGATGCGCTCCAGCGAGTCATGGTCGGTATGAATGTAGACGTCCGGCCAGTCGCGCAAGTACAGCGAGGGCACGGCGATGGTCGAGGAGTCGTAGTCGTCATGATCGCTGCCCTCCGCATAGGGCGTGACATCGGCCAGGAAGGCGTTGCGGGTGCCCGGCGCACTGCCGCGATCCTCGACGACGGCCGCCTCCGCGTGGCCGCCACCTTCGGTGTAGACCGTGGCGCCGTCGCGAATCGTTTCCGCGAAGCCGGCGCCGATGTCGGTGATGAAGGTGGGCAGAGACCAGGGCGTCTCGCTGACGTGCAGGATGGATTTGTTCTTGAAGGGATCGCCACCCACCATGTCCATGTGGATGTCGGCCCGCAGCGAGTGGCGAATGTCCGGGTGCTTGGCCAAAAAGGCCATGGTCCCCTCGACCTCGGGGCCCCAGATGAAGCGCAGCGTGCGCGCCGGCTGCGGCAGCTGGTGTTCGCCGATCAGGCGATTCAGCAGCCGCGCGGACTCCAGGATGGTGACGCAGCCGCTGCCATTGTCGTTGGCGCCGGGGCGCTCGTGATCCAAATGACAGCTGTACACGATCTCACCGGCCTTCGGATCGCTGCCGGGAATGGTGGCGGTCACCACGGTCCAATGACCCGGCACCACCTCGGCTTTCACATGCGCACTCAACAGAACCGAAGCGCCGACCGCGACCTGCGCGCGCAGCGCCTCGGCAGTCGCACGCGACACCATGAAGGCAAAGCCGCGCGGCACGCGCGCATCGAGATGCCCCCAGCGTACCAGGGTCGGATCCTGTCCCGACCAGGCGGTGGTTTGATTGGGCATGTCGCTGACGATGCCGGCGGCGCCGAATTTCATCACGGCCATCGCCTGCACTGCCGACAACACGCCGTCGGCGAGCACGATTTTGCCGCTGACGTCCTTGCCCGCATAATCGGCGGCCTGCGTCCCGGACCCCACATCGATGAGCGCGGACTCCACCTCGGCGCTGTGGCTGTAGTCCGCCAGCCGAATGGGATCGGTGGACCAGTCGGCCAACAAATTGGCCTGCGGCGCCTTCTGCCAGAGCCGGGCGGAATCTACCTCCCAGCCGAGATAGGAGCGCATCAGCCCGTAAGGCGTTTTTCCGTCTATCGGGAATTGCTCGGCATGCGCATCCTGCAAGCCGTATTCCTGCGCTTTCTTCAACATGAAATCGGCGGCTTGATCGAATGCCGGGGTGGCCGGTACGCGATGCAGGGTGGTAAGGAAGCGCAGATTCTCATACGGAGCCGCGCCGCTCGAGGCGTCGCGCAGCGCATTCCATTGCGGCGCCGGCATGAAGGGCTGTTCTGCCCAAGCTGGATTTAAGGATAGGCAGGCCGCGAAAAGACCGCCAAGCAGAAGTTCAGATCGGCGCATCAGAGATGATCCCCAATAGACTGAGAAAAGACTCGGCAGCTGCAGACGGTCGCCGGCACGACTGGGTGTAACGTTCACGGCAGTTCCCCATTGATTGGATTATAGGGCCACGTAACGGCGGAAAATTCCTCGATGCCGGCCGCACTAGTGCCTCGGCAACGTGATTGTGACCGGTTCAAGCGGCAACTGGGATGGGATGCGGTTGTGAGTTGATGCTACGCGGCACCGCACCAATCATAGATGCTAAGCGCCATCGTTTTTATCGCGGTCATGTAGTCCTGGATCGCGACGTATTCGTCGTCGGAGTGCATTACGGCGCTCGACCCGGGTCCAAAGATGACAGTCGGCGTGTGCCCATACGTGTTTAGAAACCGCGTATCCGCCGCGCCCTGGCGTCCGCTAATTTCTGGACTCAACCCCGTCACCTCTGTGAAGTTTTTGCACACTGTTTGAACGATCGCATGGTCCTGCGGTATCTCTGATGCTTGAGCATCGAATCCGACGAAGCGCACGATGGGCGGATGGAGTCGCATCCACGGATCTTCCGCGGCGGCGCGTGCAACCTGCTCAATGAGGCTCTTCTTGACGGCCTCGTGGACCTCACCTGGCAGTACCGCCATGCTTCCCTTCAGGAGGCATGTCGACGGAAACGCGCTGGGGTATCCCCCCGCCGAAAAGCTTCCGACGATGCAAGCGAGCGTGTCGCGCGGGTTCGGATACAGCCAATGCCGGACTGTGGCGATCCGCTTTGCCTCGAGATCCGAGACGGCTTTGACGATTATGTTGCCGAGGTCGATTCCGCTGATGCCTTCATAGCGTTTTTGTATGCCGGCCGCCTTTCCGTTTATCTCTATCTCAAACCATATCCGTCCAATGCAGGCAGGTTGCACCGCCAATCCACTGGTCTCCCCAGAAATGCCGGCCTCCGCCCTATATCCGCGGATAATTGTATCCAGCGTACCGTGACCGCTAACCTCTTCATCAATTACGAGGTTGACGTAGACATCACCTTTCAGGCGAATTCCCGAATCAATGAGAGATTCGATCGCCATGATGTGGCTTGCAACTCCGCTTTTCATGTCCGCAGCGCCACGGCCGTAAATCTTGCCGTCCTTAATCGACCCGGACCAAGGGCCCTCTGTCCAGCCCGTAGCGGTGCCGACCGGGATCACGTCCGTGTGGCCATTTAAGAGTAAGGACCGTCCACCACCGATGCCTTTCAGGGTCGCTACGATATTCGGTCGCCCTTCATAGCCTCTCGTCACGGGCCGGTAGCCCGGATGCTTCTTTATCGCCTCCCAGTCGGTCTCCCACATATCTACACGCAGGCCAATTCTTGACAGGTACTCTGCCAAGTAGTTCTGAATGCGACCCTCTTCCCCCGTGACACTCGGAATCGAGATGATCCTCTGTAGGAATTCGATGGACCTGTTCTGAGACTGTTCAATCTTTGTAAGGAGTCCCTCACGGGTAGTCATGGCTTTTCTCGACGTTCTCACACCAGTAAATGCACTGCACAAAACTCTCCCCTTCGAACGACACACACCTAGCCGGATAGACGCGCGAGCGGTCCCAAGTCCACTAGTTGATGCTGTCTTCCAGTTGTCACGAGGGGATCTGAGCGTGTACGGTAAGCCCAATCTGGGGGTTTCGAGTGAGCAATGTCTGAGTCTTCTCGGGAGCGCTTCGCGAGGTTGTTCGTCGAAAGCAGTGCGCCACTGCGTCGCAAGATGCAGCGGCTCGTCAGCTCTCGCGCTGATGCCGAGGACGTTGTCCAAGAGGCGTTCCTGCGTGGATTCGAGAACGCGGACTCCGTTCGGCTGCCGGCTGCTTTCGTGTACTCAGTTGCCCGGAATCTCGCGTTCGACGGCCGCAGGCGGGAAAAGACCGCCCGGAAGCTTGCCTTAGGAGAGATTGGGCTCTCGAACCTCGAGACTTCTGCGGAGTCTGCCGAGGCGCAGCTGCTCACGGACGAGCGGACGCGGCTCTTCCGGGAGGCGGTCGAGAGACTACCCCCGCAGTGCCGGATGGTGTTCGCGCTCAAGGTGTTTCAGGGCTACTCGTACAAGGAGATCGCGAAGGAGCTCGGACTCTCCGTGAAGACCGTGGAGAGTCATCTCGCCCGGGGTCTTCGGGACACCTACCAATTCCTTCGTAAACGCTACGTCGACGGGGCGGACGGCGATGGTTGACATCCACCGCCTGCCGGATCCGGCTGATATCGAGCGCGAGGCAAGCGAGTGGATCGCGCGCCTCGAGGCTGACGATGCGTCCGACGACGACCGGGCGCGGTTCGAGGCGTGGAAGCGCGCCCACCCCCTCCATGCGCGGGTCCACAATGAGCTCCGTAGCATGTTGCAGGAATTCACGGCGGCGGGGCCCCTGGTGCGCGCTGTCAACTTTGGCCAGTCTATGATCGAGGCGGGAAGACCGAAACGCGACCGTCGTTGGGCACTTGCCGCGGCCGCGAGTTTCGCGATGGTGGTCATCGCGGGTTCGTGGTACCTGATTCGCGGCAATCCAGAGAGCTTCCAAACCGCGGTCGGCGAGCACGCGACCGTCACGATGCCCGACGGGTCTGTCGTCGAGCTCAACAGCAACACCCTTGCGCGCGTCGAGTACTCGAGAGAGTCGCGGGCGATTCGCCTCGAGCGCGGCGAGGCGTACTTCAAGGTGAGCCACGATTCGCGGCGCCCCTTCTGGGTCGTCGCGGATGACTCGTGGGTGCGTGCCGTCGGCACCGCCTTCAACGTCGATATTCGCCCATCGGGTGTCCGGGTCACTGTCAGCGAGGGTACTGTCAAAGTGGGAACGGCAAGCCTTCCGCAGGGACCGCTGCAGGGAGATTCACCCGACACCGCGGCGGCCGCCACTCTGTCGGGGGGCGAGCAGATTGACGTCCATGCCCACGCCGCCACCGTCCGAAAGCTCAATCCCGACGACGTCACACGCTCGATGGCTTGGCGCACCGGTACGCTCTACTTCGAGAACGAGCCCTTGGGTGACGTCGTCGCGGAAATGAGCCGTTATACGACATTGAAGGTCGTCGTCCGCAGCTCGGAGATTGACCGAGTACCGGTCGGCGGCACATTCCAAGCGAGCCCGCAAGGCGCCGAGGTACTCCTTGCCATGCTGAAAGACGGCCTCGGCCTCAACGTGAAGCGCGAGGACGGCCGTATCTACATCGACGCACCATCGATGCCGCCCCACTGAGCTTCCGCGTGCGATTGACGCCGCGGGATCTGCCATTCGTCGATATGGACTAGGGGTTTTTGGATCCTCCCTACGTCAAGTCCTAACAAGGCCTGTTTCGAGAGGCCGGACCAACGAAAAGGGGGCGGTATGCTGGCGACCGATCGGCTCACGTGCGTACTCGAATCGGGATGGCGCATGGCGTGGCAGACACTGATTGCCGGCGCCTTCGTGCTGAGCACAGTGCCTTCATTTGCGATGGCCGACACCGCGCTGTTCAACATTCCAGCGGAGCCCATGCCCGCCGCGCTCAAAGAGTTCGCCGCGCAAGCGCACATGCAGCTCCTCTACCAGTACGACGCTGTCGCGAAGCTCCGTGCCAATCGGGTCGTCGGTGAGCAGGAGAAGAGGGATGCGTTGCAGAGGCTGATCTTCAATACGGGACTGGAAGTCATCTACAGCGGCGAGAACGCTGCGACCATTCGGCCTGCGAAGACAAACTCGGAAACACAGGCGCCGCATGAGGCGTCCCCAGTGAATGATCGAGGTAGCACCACGAGTGGCGACAACAGTTCACCCAACCGATTTCGCGTCGCTCAGGCGGATCAAGCAACACCTGCAAGCTCTCCTGCCGTCGAACAAGCTTCTGACAATAAGACAGTCCGACTCGAGGAGATCACTGTTACCGCCGAAAAACGCTCCGAGAAGCTCCTGGACGTTCCGGCGTCCATCAGCGTCCTCAGCGGCGACCAAATTGAATCGCAACAGGTAAACTCAGTCACGGACTTCGCCGGATATTTGCCTGGGTTGACGGTTGCGTCCAGCGGCGGCCCAGGCCAGGACACGCCTGTAATCCGCGGTCTCTCGACTGGATATAACAATACGGTCACATCGCCACTGGTAGGAATCTATATCGACGATATGCCAACGGGTGCAGTCAACAACGGCGTACGGTCGGGTCTTTATAGTCTCGACCTGTTGCCCTACGACATCGAGCAAATCGAGTTACTCCGCGGCCCGCAAGGTACGCTCTACGGCTCAAATGCGATGGCTGGCCTGCTCAAATACACGCTGCGAAAGCCCGATCTGACGCAATTCGACACGCGGATGGGTGCCGACCTAGCAGACGTCAATGGTAGTCGCAATCCTAGCTCGGGCGGACGCGGGTCCATAAATATTCCGCTTTTAACCAACACCCTTGCAATACGCCTGAGCGGCTTTTACCAACACAACGCCGGGTACATCAACAATGTCGGAACTGGAGCTAGGGGAGCGGACCATTCTAACGAAAGCGGCGGTCGTGCGACCGTACTCTGGAAGCCAACTGACGGCCTATCGTTCCAAGCAACCGTTCTGGCCCAAAACATCAACCAGGCCGATGAGACGGCCGTCACGCTCAACGCAACGACGCTCCAGCCGATCTACGGGCCGCATGCGCGCGTCACGGCGTTTCCAGAGCCGTTCACTCAACAACTCCGAAATTACGATCTGACCATCAATTGGGATCTTCACCTCGCCACGCTGACGAACTCATTCAGTTATTCGCGAATGCACAGCACATTTTCTCAAGACTATTCTTCGTCAGTCTTCGCCACCTACGTGCCGTACCCTGGTGGCGGCCTCGCCGACTATATGGTCGGAGACAGTACTTCAAAGTACACCGACGAACTTCGACTTACTTCGCCCGAGCACGAACGAGTCCAGTGGATACTTGGCGGTTTCTTTACGAAGGAGCGCTCAGCCGAAACGAACAGCTTTCCGACGTTTACGCCATCATATGTGCCACTTCCAATGGCCGACAACCTATTGATATCAGAAAATAGGGTTGGTTACGAGGAGCGAGCCTTATTCGGTAATGCTACGTACAACATCACTAGTCGCTTTGACATTAGCGGCGGGGTGCGTTACGCCCAATACACCATAACCGGTTCCAGTCCGGTGTCTGAAGGACTGTTTGGGTCAGGGCCATCGCAGAAGGCTCCCGTGCCTTACACCGGCGTCAGTACTTGGATGGGAGACGCCCGCCTCCATTTAAATGAAAATTCAATGTTCTATGTGCGCGTAGCCACGGGATATCGGCCTGGTGGCTGTGCGGCTGCCAATTGTGTCGCGGATCAAAAATTGCAGATTCCGGCTACATACAAGCCGGACAAGACCACCAACTACGAAGCCGGGCTCAAGGGTACTTTCTTAGACGGCCGACTTCAGTTCGATCTGTCCGCATTCCATATCGACTGGACCGCCATTCAGGCACAAGTGATCAATTCCCTTGGCCTCGTATATCCGGGAAATGGGGGGACGGCGACCAGCAACGGTTTTGAATTGACGAACTCGTATCAAATACATCGGCTCTTGCTGCGGGCGACGCTGGATTACACGGATGCGCACTTGACTCAGAATGCGGCGGGCATTGACGGCAACGACGGCAATCAGCTCCCCGAGTCTCCTCGCTGGGGCGCCTCACTATTGGCTGAGTACACTCAACCTCTCGCCAATCGCCGAAATTTAACGCTTGGCGGCGGCTATCGTTATCGGGATACAACCCTCAACCAGTTCGTGGGTACTGGCGAGCCTCTGCCGATGGGCCCGCAAAGCATCGTGGACTTGCACACGGGCCTAACGATGAACCAAACGTCGATGCGGTTCTATGCCAAGAATGTCTTAGACAACCGGTCCTACACAGGCCTGTTGTATTTGAGGAGTCAACCGATGTTCGTACCAGTTCAACCGCGCACGATCGGCCTCAGCGTGGATCATCAGTTCTGATATGGCCGCTTTCGTCAAGCGAAGGCACGGACTTTTTTCGCGAGAACACGAACGTGGTTTGTGCAGTGGGATGCGCGATACACCGAACGGAGAACCAAGATGACGGTGCTCAGAAGAGCGTCATTGGCTGCGGCACTCTGCTTTGGTGTCGCGTGGGCGGCAACCGCGATGTCTGTTGAACGAGGCGAGGCGGCACTCGACGCCTTCCAAGCGTCGTTATCAAATACCTTGGCCGCGAAAGTCTTGAATCTCGATGTGACATTTAATTGGATAGCGGGGTCAGATCGCTTCTGGTTCAAACGGCAGACCAGATCCGGCTATGATTTCGTCGTGGTCGACGCGGCAACGGGACGGCCTTCACCGGCATTCGATTCGGCTGCGATGGCAGCGGCACTCAGTGCCGCCGGGCTTGGGGCGGTCAATGCATTGGAATTGCCGATTTCCAGCCTCACGTTCGAAGGCGATGGTTCGCGCGTCATCGTTGAAACTCCGAACGGGCGCTTTGCCTGTGACTCCGCGGTCACGCGGTGCGAGAGGCGAGCGTTACCGCCAGGCGCGGACTTGGTCGTTTCACCCGATGGCCGGAGGGCTGTGCTTCGGCGGGAGAGCGACTTGTGGCTGCGCGATCTCCCAAGCGGCGAAGAACGGCGGCTAACGAATGACGGAGAGCCGAATTTCGGCTATGGGGACATCGATCGATGGGAGGACCACAAGGAGATCGAACGCCAGCGAACGGGTGCTCCGACTCCGCTGCTGGGCGTGCTGTGGTCCCCCGATGGCCGGTTCGTGGTGGCGCTCAGGCAAGAACTGCGCCAGCTTCCGGAGCGGTTGCTCGACACCGAATACGTGCCGCCGGTTGGGGGTGACGCGCGGACTCATTTTAGGAGGGTCGGCACGGCGCGTGACGCTAAACGCCCTGACAGTCGGCTTGTAGTGATCGATACGATAACCTCGGCCACCCGTGCGGTCGTGCTGGATTCACAGGCACTGAACGATTGGGCTCTGAGCTATCTGGTCGCGGGCGTCGTCTGGTGGAGCAAGGATGGCCACAGCCTATTCCTCATCAATGCCAATCGCGGAGGCACGCGGTATGGACTCAGTTCAGTTGATCTCGAAACCGGTCGATCGAGAGAGATTCTCCACGAGACGTCCCGATTCAATGTGCGGCTAAATCCTTACGACTATGCCCGGCCAAATGTTCATGTATCCGGGAAGGGAGAGGAGATAATCTGGTACTCGGAGCGTAGCGGTTACGGCCACCTTTATCTATACGACGCGGCGACGGGAGAGGTGAAGCGCGATATCACCAATGGCAATTGGGTCGTGTTCGACCTGCTTCGTGTTGATGAAGAAAAGCGCTTTGCATATTTTACTGCCGGGCCGCGTAGAGGCGAAGGAAATCCTTACTTCCGCTATCTGTATCGTGTCAGCCTCGATGGTGGAAAGCCCAAACTACTCACCCCGGAAATTGCTGACCACGAATTCAATAGCTCCTTTGGCGTCTTCCGGGCTCCTGCCGGTGACGCTGGGTCCAGCATTTCCGGAAGCGGCCGCTATATTGTCGATAACTATTCCTCAACGGACCAGCCACCGAGGGTCGTCATACGCAAGATCTCGGGTGAGCTCGTCGGTGAAGTTCTCTCCAGCGATGCGTCAGCACTCTATGCCACAGGATGGAGTCCGCCGGAGCGAGTGATCGCCAAGGCGGCGGACGGAGTTACCGATGTCTACGGCGTCATGTACCGTCCGCGCAATTTCGATCCCTCAGGAAAATATCCGGTGATCGACTACATGTATCCGGGGCCGCAAGGGGCTTGGGCGCCGCGCTCCTTTGCCGGTGGTATCCGAGCAGGGGAGCCCAGCGGGGACATGCCCAACGCTCAGGCGTTTGCCGACGCGGGGTTTATCGTCGTCATAGTCGATGGGCGCGGCACGGCGTTTCGTTCGCGAGTATTCCATGATGCCTTCCTAGGTACCGAAGATGTGTTCGGTGCCGCCGACCACGTCGCAGCGATCAAGAGTCTGAGCGCACAACGTTCCTACATGGATGTCAACCGTGTCGGGGTAATGGGGCACTCGTACGGAGGCTATGGGTCGCTGAGAGCCATGCTACTTTACCCCGAATTCTACAAGGTCGGCGTATCCACGGTAGGTCCCGGCGAGTGGTTCGATCTTACACATGAACCGAGTGCGGAGAGAATCTTCGGGGTACCAACCGCATCCACTGAAGCGCGTGCATATTATGATGTAGTGAGTAACACGCGGCTTGCACCGCGGCTGCAGGGGCGTGTCCTTCTAATCTACGGCGGCATTGACGACAATGTCCCGCTCATAAACGCCTTCGTCGTGTTCGACTCGTTTATCAAGGCAAACAAGGACGTCGACATGTTGATCATGCCGGGCTCCGCGCATGGAGCAGGGAGGGATCCATACGCATTGAGGCGAAGTGTCAAGTATTTCATCGAGCACCTCTCCGGGCGATAAGACCTGGGGAAGCTCCGATGACCACCCATGCCCTCACCTTGGAATTGGCCGGAACGTTCGCGGAGATTGTTCTCGGACATGTAACGCGCGAATACCCAAACAAGCTCGACCACATCATGGTCGGACCCGCCGATGTGCGCTCGCCACGCGATCTTCATCCGGTCTTCTACGGCAGTCTCGACTGGCACAGCTGCGTTCATGGCTACTGGCTGCTCGCTCGTCTCCGCCGCCGCTTTCCCGACCTGCCACAGCGTTCACGCATCGATGCACTGTTCGACGCTCAGCTGACAGCCGAAAAGCTTGCGGCCGAGCTTGCCTATCTCGACTGCCTTTCCACGGAACTCTTCGAGCGGCCCTATGGATGGGCATGGTTGCTGACGCTCTCGGCGGAGCTTGCGCGCAGCGGCAGTGAGGCAGCGAGCTGGGCGAGGTCACTGAGTGCGCTCGCTGACACGTTTGCTGGCCGGTTCAGAACCCATTTACCCATGCTCACTTATCCCATCCGTACCGGAACGCATTTCAATAGCGCGTTCGCACTGACGCTCGTACATAGCTACGCCCAGTCGTGCGGCGATATCGATCTCGTCCATCTGGTACATGCGTGTGCCGTTGGATGGTTCGGAGCGGACGCCGACTGTCAGGCATGGGAACCGGGCGGAGACGAGTTTCTGTCGCCCGCGTTGATGGAGGCGGAATGCATGCGCCGCATTCTCGGCCCCGAGGGCTTTCCTGGCTGGTTCGCCCGTTTTCTGCCCCGGGCCGCATTGCAGGAACCGTCAACGCTATTTGCACCGGCAGTCGTCAGCGACCGTTCCGACGGCAAGATCGGCCATCTCGACGGCCTCAATTTCAGCCGAGCATGGTGTTGGAAGTCGATTGCCGCCGGGATGTGCACGGATGATCGGGTTCGCTCGTGCGCGCTCGCGTCTGCGGAGCGACACATCGCCGCCGCTCTACCCCATATCACCTCTCATTATATGGGTGAGCATTGGCTGGCCACCTTCGCGCTGCTCGCTCTCGATTCTCTCGAGTGAGAGCGCTTCACCAACATATGAGAATCTGCAGCGAACATGCTTCGATGCAGTTAGGTATGACCAGCACTTCCTCGCGGCTCGAATTACGCGATGAATTGTGAGAAGGGCCTACGTGAGATCCCAAGGCCATGGGATCTATACACACCGCGACACCGCCGTGCTCTTCTGTTCGTGTTGTTTCTCGTCAGCGCCTCTAACTATATCGATCGGAACATCATCGGCGTGCTACTCGAGCAAATCAAGACCGAGTTCCACGCTTCCGACACGAAACTTGGCGCGCTCAGCGGTATCTCATTTGCGCTATTCTACGCGACGCTCGGCATTCCTGTTGCACGCTGGGCCGACCGCGGCGACCGAAAACTGGTTATGACGCTGTCGCTCTCCGTTTGGAGTCTGATGACCGTGCTCTGCGGATTATCAAGCACGTTTTGGCAGCTCGCCGCAGCGAGATTCGGTGTTGGGGCCGGCGAGGCTGGCGCAATTCCGCCAGCCCAGAGCCTACTGGCCGACTACTTTCCACCTCAAGAACGCGCTCGAGCAATCGGCGTCTTCATGATGTCATCTACGGTCGGCTACGCGGTAGCGCTCGTGCTCGGAGGCTGGATTGCGCAGACTTTCGGCTGGCGCACCGCCTTTATGATAGTCGGGCTACTTGGCATTGCCCTCACGCCACTCACTCAATTAGTGCTGAAGGAACCGCGTCGCGTTGCACAGTTTAAAACGCGATCCGAGAACCATGAATCGACGCGCACCGCGATTCGAAGTTTGTTGGGAAAGGCTGCCTATCGAAACATCCTTGGGGCGATCGTAGGCTATTTTCTGATGTCGTACGGAGCGCTAGTGTTCATTGTCTCGTTCATGATCCGTGCGCATGGGCTAAATGTCGCCCAGGCCGGAGCGACATTCGGCACGATATCTGCGGTTGGCGCGGTCATTGGTAACCTGGGAGGGGGCGCGCTCGCCGACCGCCTAGCGGCGCGGGATATTGCGTGGCTCGGACGCGTAGCGGGATGGGGAATGATCCTCGCCATGCCTTTGTACGAACTCGCACTGTTGGCTCCGACGATCGCCGTCATGGCGCCGCTGCTGCTGTGCTCCACGGTTCTACTGACGGGCGTTGTACCACCGCTGTTTTCCGCACTACACGTCGTGTGCGGCTCGAAGCGGCGGGCGATCTCGGTGGCAGTCGCATTTTTCTTTGCCAACCTGGTCGGACTCGGACTCGGTCCCATAATTGCCGGCTCGATCAGCGACACGCTTGCCGGCTCCTTTGGACCAGCGGATGGATTACGCTGCGCACTCATGATCGTGACGGCTGTCTTTCTCCCAGCCGGTTGGCTCATGATGCGCGCGGCGCGACATCTCAATGCGGATGCTGAAGATTGACGCCGGCAACTCAGCGTCTCGGGTACCTGCAGTTATTCGATAAGGTCGAGAAACCGCTAGTGTCCGGACGTACTCAACCTTTCAAATCGCTTCCGATACTCTCCCGGCGTCGTCCTCAATGTTCTCTGGAATACTTCGCGCATGGACTCGGCGCTACGAAAGCCACAGTCAGCCGCAATTCTTTCAAGGCTCGAGTGACTCTCCTCCAACCGCCTCCTAGCCGCTTCTACGCGCAACCGTTCGATGAACTTTGCGGGCGTGACATGCATTTCTCTAGCGAAAACACGGCCGAAATTCCGAGGGCTCATTGCGACTCGCTCTGCCAGCACGCCGACATTGAGCGGCTTCTTCAGATTCTCGAGTACCCACGACTCGAGCTCGCGTAGAGGCTTTCGGTCGGTCAGTTGCATCGCCAGCGCGGCGCTGAATTGCGACTGGCTTCCGGGACGGCGCACATACAAGACAAGATCGCGCGCCACCTCCGATGCGAGCCGTGAGCCGTGGTCCTCTTCGACGAGCGCCAGGGCCAGATCCATTCCAGCGGTGACCCCCGCGGAGGTATAGATATTTCCGTCACGAATGAAAATCGGATCAGGATCGACCTGAAGGTGAGCGTAGCGCTTCGCCAGGATCTCGCACCATTTCCAATGGGTCGTGACCTTCCGGCCGTTCAGCAGGCCGGTGCGCGCAAGCAGCATTGCTCCGGTGCACACGGAGCCGAGTCGTCGCACGGACGGCGAGCGCTTGCGGATCCAGTGCACCACGCCCATGCCGGTCTGATCGGCCTCAACGGCTGTACCTCCGGTGATGAGCAGCGTATCGATCGCGCCGCGCAGCCGCCAGTACGGTCGTTGAGCTGTGATGTGCACGCCGCAACTGGTCGCGACCGAGGGCCGGCGCGAAATCGTAGCGATCTCGACGGAGTAAATCTGACGCGCTTGCGGATGTTTGGAAGCGTGGAGCTCAGCTGCGCGTGTAAAGATCTGCAAGGGCCCAACCACGTCGAGAATTTGGCTACCAGGCGCAGCCACCAGAACAATGTGCCGTGTTGCGGTGCCAATCTGACTCGATTTCGCCATGCGTCGTTCGTCTATCTCGCCGATGTCCGCCACCAGCCGTGCCGACACATTTATGAGGGATTCCCATAAATGGTCGACCAGGCATGCGGCCCTAACTTCTCAGGGTTCCAAGAAAGCGAGGTTATCCGAATTTGGCTGCGTTATCCCGGGGTAGCCTTGGTATTTGGCTGCAACATTCGCAGGGCGGACTATTTTCTACGCGGCGCGAACGACACCGATCTTCACCAGATGCTTATTACTCTTGCCAGCCACGTCATTGACGCTGATCGTGACGGTCCAAAACTTGCCGTCGCCGTCGACCGCCTTCCAGGCACCGGATGAGGGGACCGCGGCCGCGACTGGAGTGTCAATGTTGGACCACTTTCCGGCGGCTGCATAGATTTTGCCGATTTCCGTTTTCAACTGGGCTGCACTTAGATCGGAGCGTACGTCCCGAACGATGTCCCAGCGATCCGTACTGCCCTGGGTGCTGATCACTTTGTCCCAATATCCGACAGTCTTTAGCTTGTCTTCAACCCATGGCAGAACATGGATCGCATCGGTGCCGGGCAGGAAGCCCCCTTCAGGATGCCAGTCATATTCGAGTTGCACGGCAACCGCCCTGGCCTGCCCTTCGCCGCGCATCTTGGCCATGACATGCAGTGCTCCGTCGATGCCCGCCGACAGGCCGCCGGTGGTGATGATCTTGCCACTATCGACCACACGCTGATCACGCACTATCTTCAGTTCCGGATGCAGGCGCTTGAAATAATCGATATTGCCGCGTGTGGTCGTCGAGGTTAGACCTTGGAGCAACCCGGTATTCGCCAGAGTGATGGCGCCGTTGCACACCGACATCACGTGCTCAGCATGAGCGCTTTGCCGCTTGATCCAGTCCAGAGTTGGAACATCATCCTTGACCTTGCTCACGCCGCCGCCTGGAATGATGACGACGTCGGCGTGCGGCGCGGTGGCGAAGCCGTATGTTGGCACCACCCGCATGCCCATCGAGGTGGTAATCGGGGCTTGGGTGGCCGAGACGGTATAGACCTCGAAGGCGTCATCGGCCCCGAACACTTCATAGGGCCCGGTGTAGTCGATGATCTCGACATCGTCGAACAGCAGAATCGCGACTTTCTTCGGCGCGGGGCTGTTCTGCGGCGCGGCGACAGCCGCGCCGTTGGCAAACGCGATGCAGAGCAGAACACAGGTCGCAGGGCACAAGAACCATTTCATGAGAGGCTCCAATCAGGCGGTAAGTCGTGGTGATATCAGAGTGTGAACCCCTCTCACAGTGCCAGATCACGGCAACGCGAGAAGGACATTAACGCGGCATTTCCCGCCATGTTGGAGTTGCGTGAGAGCGGTTTTTCGAGCCGCCTACACGATTCGTCATGAAGGGTTGGCCCGAGTGTTGATTGAAAACTTAGCTAATGTCACGAAACGGCCGCTTCACGTGACTTGGAGCCGGCGCGGATCAGATCTTCCTCCAAGTACCGGGCACTCAGTGCAAAATGCACGGCGCCCCATATGCCAAGAAAACTGGTCGCGAGAAGCGCCCACCGTAGCGATTCCTGCGGGTGGGCGAGCGTGTGCCTCAGCCAATCGGAAATCAAGCCGATGATTTGCGACGCCAGTATCAGGTTGGCAACGTTCGCGGTGAACAGATAAACGGCCACAACCCGGGCACGCATCGGGGCGGGTGTAAGATTTTGGACGAGCGCCAACGATGGCCCGATGAATAGGTAAGTCAGCGGCACAAAAAGCCAGAGCATGGCGGTGGCCAGCGCGAGAGACGAAGTTGCGTAGACGATTATGGAGGGCACTGTCCCAATGATCGTCGTTGCAAAAACCAGCCAGACTTGGGTCTTGGAATCTCGCTTGCCGAGTAGGCCCATCAGAGCGGCGGCGGCGATCATGACGACAGTTCCGCCGATACCCTGCATGGGGCCCAGCAGGGCACCCGCCTCGCCGACGGAAAGATGATGCGACCGGGTCAGGAAGGCTGGTGTCCACCAGATCAGCCCCCATCCCCAGTAGGTGATGACTGTCGCCCCGATGATGACGTGTCGAAGGGACCTCTGTGCCCAGCAGAACCTTAGGGTGGGGAGCAGCGCAGCGCTTCCGGTATAGCGCTGGGCGTCGAGCTTACCTCGCACTGGCTCGGTCACGGTAAATCTCAGGAGCGGCACCAGCGGCAGGCCTAACACTCCCAAGGCGATCAGTGCGCTGCGCCAGCCGTAACGGTCGCTCAGCCAACCACCCGCGATCGATCCGATCATCGATCCGATACTCGAACCGAGCGCGAAGATGGTCATCGCCATCCCTCGGGTGTGGGGCGGAAAAATGTCTGCCATCAGGCTTTGCTGCGCGGGCGTGCCACCTGCTTCCCCAATCCCCACCCCGAAGCGCGCGATCAGTAATTGCCAGAAGGTTCGGGTCAGCCCACACAGCACCGTAATAGCCGACCACACAAGGAGAGACCAGGCGATCATATTGCGCCGATTGACGCGGTCGGCCAGCGCGCCAAGGGGGAAGGCCGCCGTACAGTAAAAGAGGGCGACGCCGACACCCGTCAGAAGCCCAACGGCTGAATCGCTGAGAGCGAATTCCTGTTTTATTGGCTCTATCAGAATGGAGCCGATAAAACGGTCGGCAACGCTCATAGAATAAACGAGCGTCATTATGATAAGGACGTAAACGGCGTCCCACGACACAGGCTTTTCGCTCACCGGGCGGCGCCTGCGCAAGCCATAGCCAGTCGCCGCCGGCGATGTTCGGACATTCGCGGCATAATCATGAAGGACGCAGCAATCGATCAAACCCTCAGTCGCCGGGTGAGATCGCTCGGTCCGCGATCTGTGATCCGGCGTTCGCTGGACAAACGTATCATTTGGAAGCAATCTCGCGCGCCGTGTCATGTCGAACCATGCGAGGCTTACTGCCGATATGTTAGATGCCGGAGGACGATATGGATTCTGACGTGTTTGAGGATTCCGAGTTCGAGCGCCGCACCGAACGCGCACAGCGGCTGATGCGCGAGCACCGGTTAGATGCGCTGCTGCTCACGTCACAACCCAACTTTCGGTATTTCAGCGGGTTCGATAGCCAATTTTGGGAAAGTCCGACCCGCCCATGGTTCTTGATCGTTCCTGCCGAGGGCCGATGCATCGCAGTTGTGCCTGAGTTAGGCGCTCCGCTATTCGAGAAAAAGTGGATCCAGGACGTGCGCTGCTGGCCCTCGCCCCGACCCTCCGACGAGGGCGTGTCTTTGCTGACGGATGCGCTGCAATCACTGCCCCATCCATTCAGCCGCATTGGCTTGGAGATGGGTCGCGAATCAACGATTCGCATGCCTCTGAATGACCTGCTGGAATTGCGCAATCGTTTGCGCGGAATCGAACTCGTTGACGGCTCCCCGTGCATCTGGAAGGTGCGCGCCATAAAATCGCCGGCCGAGATTCGCTGCATCCGACAGATTTGCCAGATTGCGAGCGCGGCCTTCGAAAATTTGCCTCAGCGGTTGGCCATCGGCCGTAGTGAGATCGAAGTCTGCAAAGATCTCACCATCGATCTGTTGAAGCGCGGCGCGGACACGGTGCCCTTCATGGCTGCGGCATCCGGGCCCGGGGGCTATGCACAGATCATTTCCCGCCCCGGAGTACGGAGGCTGCAGGACGGGGATGTGCTGATCATTGACGTGGGCGCTACGCTGAACGGGTACTTCTGCGATTTCGATCGCAATTATGGCTTCGGCAAGCTGAGCCGCGGGGCTCTGAGCGCTCAACAGGCCGTGTGGGAGGCGACGGAGGCGGGGATTGCCGCGGCCGTCCCGGGCTCACGGACGAGTGACTTGTGGGCCGCGATGATGAAGGTTCTCGAGAGAGCGGGGATGCCCGGTAATAATGCCGGCCGCATGGGACACGGACTGGGCTTGCAATTCACGGAGCCACCCTCGAACATGAGCGACGACCATACGGTGTTGGAAGAGGGAATGGTCATTACTATCGAGCCCGGCGTGGAATACGAGAAGGGGAAAATGATCGTTCATGAGGAGAATGTGGTCGTCACATCCAATGGAGCGGAACTCCTCACGCGTCGCGCACCGTGCGTAATGCCGATCGTATAGCGATGACTGAAATAGTGCGCAAGTTCATCGACCTGAGCCACACGATCCATGACGGTCTCGTCACCTACAAGGGGATTCCTGGCCCTATCATTTGTGATTTTCTGAGCCGCGAGGCTTCTCGCAAACACTACGAGGAGGGCGCAGAGTTTCATATTCCCAGAATAGACATGGTTGCCAATAGCGGTACGTATATCGACTGCGCTTTCCACCGCTATGCTGATGGCAAGGACTTGAGCGAAATGGGTCTTGACCGATTTGCGGACCTACCAGCTGTTGTCGTTCGCGTCCCCCATCGCGAGCGGATCGAAGTCCGGCCAAGCGACTTCGGTTGCCTTGATGTCACCGGCAAAGCGGTGCTCGTTCACACCGGGTGGAGCGAACATTGGAACACGCCGGCATACTTTGAAAGCCATCCGTTCCTTACGAAAGAAGCTGCCGCGCAATTACGCGAGAGAGGTGCGCGACTGGTTGGCATCGACTCGCACAACATTGACGATACCCGTAGCCGCAACAGCCGCCCCGTCCACACCATCCTGCTCAGGAACGACATTCTCATTGTTGAGCATTTAAGAGGCCTTGAACAGCTGCCGGAGGGCGATTTTTCGTTCAGCGCTGTGCCACCGAAATTGAAGGGAATGGGGACTTTCCCGGTTCGGGCATACGCGCAACTGGCCTAACATGGCCGCGTAGCCCTGACGGGCAGCGGGGTGCAAATGTTGCGGAAGGCAGCGCCCGCATCGCTCTGCCAGCCGAACAATTACGCCTCCGGATTGCAACGTGCGCCTACTGGTCGCGCAATTCCGCGCAGCTCTCGAGCGACCACACCCCATTCGGGAATCATGCGATCGGTGAGCAGAATCCCGTCGAGGTGATCAAGCTCATGCTGAATCAGTTCAGAAAGCTCGGGCGATACACGATCAAGCCGCCTTGGCCGCATGAATTCATCTACGAACGACAGCGTTAGTGAGCATGCGCGCGTCACCCTCACGGCGATGCTTGGCATACACATGCAGTCGTCCCATAATTCGAACGTCTCGGCGCTGAGCCACGCAATCGTAGGGTTCAACACGAAGAAAGGTCCTGCGCCAATATCAAAGACAATGGCGCGCTTTGCAATTCCGAGCTGCGGCGCCGCAACTGCACGTCCCCAGCTGTGTTCCTTTCGGAATGACTGCAAAGCGGATGCAAGATCTCTAAGGTCCTCGGGCAGTTGCGGATCGCCAAGCGCCACCGTGGCAGACGTCAGCCGAAGACGAGGGTCGCCCAGTTGCAAGATGCCGCTCATGTTTTTGTCAACCTTTTGTAAATGTCAGGATCCGTAGCCCCCTCGGTGCCGATCAACAGCACCGTCGAAGATGCGTTGAGCTGCAGGCGCGTCAGTAGCTGGCTTTGCGGGTCTCTGGTCGCGGCAATCAGCCCCGCAAGTCCGGCCACTCCGGACTCACCGGCTATGACGGAGCCGCCGCCTAGGGCGCCTCCATGGAGCAGACGCATGCACTGAATCGCCGCCTGGTCTTGCACCGTCATGAAGAATTCCACCCCGGCTTCGAGGATGGGCCAGGCCACGCGGGAGACCTCGCCGCAGGATAGTCCCGCCATCAGGGTGTTGAGATCGCCCTTGGCCGGCGTCGGCCGACCGTTGATCGCCGACTGATAAAGACAGTCGGCCCGGCTGGGTTCGACGATGATGAAAATGGGCGCCAGACTTGCGCCCAGCTCCTCCCACAGATAGGAAACGACCGCAGCCGCGAGGCCGCCGACGCCGCCCTGGAGAAACACATGAGTCGGCAAGGCGCCGCCCGCAGAGCGCAGCTGTTCCAGCGTTTCGATCACCAGTGACGTATAGCCGTGCATCACGAGTGTGGGCATTTCATCGGCCGAATCGTTGGACGTGTCGGCCACCACGTGCCAGCCGTTGGACCGCGAGGTCTCTATCGCTTCGCGCACGGAGTCGTCATAGTTGCCCGACGTGCGGATCACGGATGCACCCAGACCGGTAATTGCCTGCTCCCGCCCGCGACTCACGCCCTCGTGCAGGAAGATGGTGCAACCGCAACCGAAGCGCTGGGCTCCAGCCGCGACCGAGCGGCCGTGATTGCCGTCGCTCGCACAGGCGACTGTAATGTGACGCGTGAGATGGGTATGAGCGCCGCTCACGAGATCATCGACGCTGACCGGTCCGTTGAGTTGTTCGCTGAGCAGTCGCTGCAGTAGGCGCGCTACGGCGTAAGCACCCCCCAGCGCTTTGAAACTCCCGAGGTCAAATCGCGAGGCTTCGTCTTTATAGAGCACACGGGCCACCCCAGCGCGAATGGCCGCGCCGGTAAGGTCACGAAGCGGAGTTGGCGCGTAACCGCGCCAATTGCGCATATCCTGATACGCCCGCCGTCCTTCGGCGACAGATAAAATGTCGGTGAAGGGGTAGGCGCCACGCTCCGCCGCTCTACCGTTCCGATGCAACTCGAACGTCCAGGTCAAAGCTCCCCCTTGCCGCGTGTCGCCTCGGGTAACACCTTCCACTTAGGGCTCCCTCAATTCGACCATCGAGTCCATGAGCCAGGAGTGCAGGTACGCTAAGTAGCTGCGCCCGACGTATAAGTCAAACTGATTGGATGCGCGCCTGTCCAGGGTGACCGCGATTTGAGCGAAGCGCGTTCGCGCGCAAAGACCTTCGTGGAAGATTCGCGGGTGCAGATCGAGACCACAGCCTTTGGTCAGTGCCTCCTGCGCCGCAGACCCTTCGATCCGAAGCACGGCGAGACCGTCCGACAAATCCGCCACAGCGACATTCTGCCCTGCCTGGCGCTCGATATGCTCACGCAGCTGACATCCTGCGAGGGCGTCGGACACCAGCAGCCATTCCCGCGGCGCAACGCACAGCACGCGAGGGTCTCCGGGAATCGTTGCCCCTACCCGGGCGGGCAACCTCAGCCGGCCGATCTCCGTAGGGGCGCACGTCCCGCGGTCTTGGTGCAGCCATGATTTCAGGCGCACCGACTTTCGGCCGCTCAAGACCGAGACTCTCGCGACGTCTGTACGGACGGTGTCAAGCATGCATTCTGCCTCCAGATTTGTCGAAGAAGGGCGGACTGACCACGCGCGCATGTGTTACCGCGTCTCCGTCCTGCACGGTCACTTCGGTCCCAATTTGCTGATGTCCGGCTCGGAGCATCGCTAGGGCGATCGGGTCGCCGGTCGAAGCCATCGTACCCGCCGAAGTGATCCACCCATCGGAAGGATCTCTTGAATCTGCCAGCCGTAGATGACTACCGACGACAAAAATCCTACCAGGCTCCATCGTGAGGCCGACGAGCTGCAATCGGTCCGAGCGCAAGTTCTCGGGTAGGGCCAGGGAACGCTTGCCCACGAAGTCACTCGCCTTCTGAGCGGCTACCTTGCCCCAACCGACATCGGCCGGGACTGTCGTGGCGTCTGTCTCCGTACCGACATGCAGAAAGCCCTTCTCCAGGCGCAGCTGCAATAGAGCATCCAGCCCCAGGGGTTTCAATTCTTCCGGCGCGCCGGCTTCCAATAATGCCTCCCAAAGCCGGGGACCTGCAGCCGCCGGTACGTTGATTTCGTACGTCAGCTCGCCGGTGAAGCTCACCCGATAGATGCGCGTGGGTAAGTTCAGCAATCGCCCCGTGCGCATGGTCAGATGTGGGAACTCTGATCGAGTTAGATCAATCGAACTATCTAGTTTCGAGAGAATCGCGCGAGCCCGCGGTCCGGCCAATGAGATCGTTGCCCATTGCTCCGTGACTGCCGTGATCGCCACACGCAACCGCGGCCATTCGCATTGGCGCCACTCTTCCAGCCAGGCGTACACTCGCTCGGCGTTTCCCGAGGTAGTCGTGATGAGAAAATGGCCGGGGGCGAGCATGACGACGGTGCCGTCGTCGAAGATTGCGCCCGTCTCGCGCAGCATCAGGCCATAGCGAACGCGACCGGGTTGAAGTGTCTTGAGGTCATTGATGTAGAAGCGATCGAGGAATTCCAGTGCGTCGGGTCCCTGCACTTCGATCTTGCCGAGTGGAGAGGCATCAAAGAGGCCGCAAGCAGCACGCACTGAACGGGCTTCACGCAACGTGGCCATTTCCCTGCTTTCGCCGGACTCCATGTAGGCGACCGGGCGCTGCCAGCCGGCAAAATCTCGCACGAGTGCACCGTGCCGGGCATGCCAGGCATGGATCGGCAGAAGGCGACTTGGAGCATAGCGCTCGCCGATGTCGCGGCCTGCAATAGCGCCCAGCGTGACGGGCGTGAACGGCGGGCGCAAAGTGGTGTGGCCGAGCTCGGCGGCAGGTATGCCTCGAATCCTTGCCAATATGCCGAGGGTGGCGGCGGCGGACGTCTTGCCTTGATCGGCAGCCATTCCGACCGTCGTATACCGCTTCACATGTTCGACTGACGTGTAGTTTTCGCGCAGCGCGAGCTCTAGATCGGCGACGGTCACATCGTGGAGGAGGTCTACCCATTGGCGGCGCGTATTGCCTACAGGGCTTACACGCGGACCGATGGGGATTGCCAAAGCGGCGGAGCCGGCAATCTCTATCTCAATGGAGGGATGAGGCGCGGTGGGTTGCAAGGAACCGGATACTGGGTCGTAAGCGAGCTTGCCACCCGCCTGCGCAAATAAGTGTAGATTTGGACTCCAGCCACCCGATACGGCGAGTGCATCGCACTCGAGGGTCTGAGTTGAATTGATTCTCCGGCCGTCATTCGACAGGCGCCCGACGGTCACGCTGCGCAGTGCGCTGAAACCTGCGGTGTCGACCGGGATGGAGCCAAGAGATATCTCGATCGAGAGCGATTGCATGGCGGCGCGCGTGGCCTCGGGAACATCATGCCGGCTATCCACTACGCCGAGTACCTTGACGCCGGCCTCTTTGAGCTCCTTCGCGAGGCCATAGACAGATTCGTTGTTTGCGGCGAGCAGTACTCGACGTCCAGGTGCTACACCATAACGAAGCAGGTACTGGCGGATAGCCCCGGCAAGCATGATCCCCGGGCGGTCGTTGTGACCGAATATCAGCGGCTGCTCAATGGCGCCTGTCGCCAATACGACCCGCCCCGCTCGGGCTATCCAATAGCGTTCACGTGGCATACCGGCGCGCGGAGGGTGATTACGCTCCGATAATGCGAGGACATTGTGATCGTAGCAACCCACGGCGGTAGTGCGTCGAAGCAGCGTCACTCCGGGCAATTCATCGAGTTCGTGTGTGCGTGCACCGATCCAATCGGTGGCGGGTGAGCTCTCCACGACCGAGCCGTCCCAGAGCGCTTGGCCACCGAGCAGCCGGTCCTGTTCGACCAAAACCACGCGAGCACCTGCATGGGCGGCCTCCAAAGCTGCCTTCAAGCCCGTCACTCCTGCGCCTATCACCAGGACATCGCAGTGCAGGTTGCGAACCTCGTATCGGTCCGGATCGGGTTCAGTAGGAGCCTTGCCAAGACCCGCCATGCGGCGGATCGCTGCCTCATACGTATGCCAGTTGGGCCAGATGAAGGTCTTGTTGTAGAAACCCGCCGCCCACATCGGGGCCGTAAAATCGAGCGCGCGTCCCACGTCGAAGGCAACTCCAGGCCATCCTGACTGAGAAAATGCTTCTAGGTTGGGAGTCAGCTCCACGAACGGTGCGCGCGCCGAAGGGGTGGCGCGGGGGCCCGTGCCTACCTGCAGCAGTCCGTTCGGCTCTTCCATTCCACAGGAGAACATACCGCGGGGGCGGTGAAATTTAAAACTGCGGGACACGGTTCGCACGCCATTTGCCAGCAATGCGGAGGCCAGAGTGTCACCGGCATTCCCCGTGTATGTTTCATTGTTGAAGCGAAACGGAATCGTTCGGGTACGGTCGATCTGTCCGCCCTGCGTCAATCGGTATGGTCCCGTTTTAGGCTTGATCATGAGCTGCTGAGAGTGGGTTTCGGCTCGCCCATGGCATAGACGGCGACGATCTCGTGCGTCAGCGTATTGCGCACCATGTTGAACCATTGCCCGCAACCATACGCGTGTGACCAGCGCTCGAAGTGCGCCCCCGCGGGGTTGTCGCGTCCGAAGAGGTAGTCGGTCCACGTGGCATCGTCGGCCGTGAGTGGCGGACGTGCGACGTGAGCCGGGCCTCCGAACGTGAATTCAGGCTCATCGCGCAGGCCACAATACGGGCAAGGAATTCTCAACATCAATGATCCAATGCCGGTCTAGTGAGCCACGCCGGCGGCGGCGTCTTCGTTGATCAAGGCACCAGTCCTGAAGCGATCCAATCCAAAGCCGGCAATCAGTGGGTGCGGGCGGCCGGTGGCGATCGTGTGCGCCATCGTCGTGCCGCCGGCCGGAATGGCCTTGTAGCCGCCGGTGCCCCAGCCGCAATTGACGAATAAGCCATCGACTGGCGTAAGGCCCATGATCGGACTGGTGTCAGGCGTGACATCGACCCTGCCGGCCCACTGGCGCATGAGCTTCAGGCGGCTGAAGCTCGGAAATAACTCCAGCACCGCTTGAATGGTCGCGCGCAGCTGGGGCAGTCCGCCGCGTTGTGCGTAGGAGTTGTAGGCGTCCGCGCCCGCGCCGATGACGATCTCACCTCGATCGCTCTGGCTCACGTACGCGTGCACGCTGGCCGAGACCACGACGATGTCCAGTACCGGCTTGACCGGCTCGGTGACCATGGCTTGCAGCGCCATCGTGGTGATGGGGAGCCTCAGGCCCGCAAGCCTCGCGAGATGCGACGAGTAACCGGCCACGTTCATGACTATCTTGTCAGCCTGAACGGGTCCTTGGGAGGTTCGTACACCACACACGCGGCCGTGGACGATGTCGAATCCCAAGACCTCGCAATTCTGTACGATGTCCACGCCTAAGGCGCTCGCCGCACGTGCGTAACCCCACACGACTGCATCGTGGCGGCATATGCCTGCACGCCGCTGCAGGAAGCCTCCGGCGATCGGAAGGCGGCCCCGCAGATTGATGGGCGGCACGACGTGCTTGATCTGCTCTGGCGTCAACATTTCTGAGTCAACGCCGTTCATCCGAATCGCGTTGCACCAGCGGCGACTGACTTCCAGCTCATGTTCACTATGCGCGAGCCACACGAGGCCTCGTTGGCTCAGCATGACGTTGAAGTTGAGTTCACGGCCCAGCTCTTCGTACAGCTTCAGTGATTGATCATAAAATGCCGAGCTGGCGGAGCAGAAATAGTTGGACCGGACGACTTGCGTATTGCGCCCCGAATTGCCGCCGCCAATCCAACCCCTCTCCAATACCGCGATCGAACGTAGCCCGTGGTTCTTCGCAAGGTAGTAAGCGGTCGCAAGCCCGTGGCCACCGCCGCCGATGACGATGACGTCATACCGCCGTCGCAGCGTTCCCTCACGCCATGCCGCCGGCCAGTTCTGTTGCCCCGTGATCGCATTACCCAACAGTGTCCAGACCGAATATCGCATTACCGCGTGCCCTCGAGCGTACCGGTGATCGTGCCGCCGCATCCCTCCAGGGACGCAGGCCGTACATCAGAACTCATAAAGGAGGCGAAGTCCGATCTCCCGCGGCCGGTTGATGACTGTGTTATCGAATAACTTGCCGACGATGGGCGCGCCGGTGGAGTCAATAGTTGGCGTGGTGTAATTAACTCGTCTGTCCGCGAGATTCGTAGCGTAGGCCTGGAGCCGCCACGGCTTGCGACCGAAGCTCGCAGATAAGTTGGCGAGCGTATACGAGGGAATTGGGAAGCCCGTGGCGTTGCTGGTGCTCGTTAGTGTGGTGGGCAGGGCGAACAGGAGCGAGCCGGTGTAGGTGGCGTTCAAGGACACGGTGAGCGAATAGCCTCCGCTGAGCAGCCGATCGTAGTTGAGAGTCACGGCGGCGCTCGTCTTCGGGCTTCCGGGCAATGGCGTTCCCGATCTACCCCCAACCAGACCGGGCACGATGGTTCCCGTGCCGTCGTTGGCGGGCAGTGAGAAGTTCTGGGTCAGTTTTGCATCAGCGTACGCGAAGCCCGCCACATAACTGAAATGCGGCAAGAAAAGCGGCCCGCTCGATTCGAATTCGAATCCCCTGGAGGCAGCCTTGTTTGCGTTGTAGACGATCTCCCAGCCTGTATGGGGCGTGTTCGCCACAATCTGGGGCTTGTCCCACTCGATGTCGAACATCGCGAAGGAATAGTTGATGCCGTCGGCAAACCGCCCCTTGAACCCGACTTCGTAGTTGGTCGTCTTGTCCGGCTGATATGTCAACAGCGTCGGGCTCTCTCCGAGCGGTCCCCCGATGGGAAACGCATTTTCCCCGCCGCGGCGAAATCCCTGTGACCAAGTGGCATAGACATGCTGATCCTTCGCGTACTCGTAAGACGGATTGACCTTCCAGATGTTGGCCGCCGTGGATGTCTTATCGGTACCGGTCCCCACCAGATAGCTGAACGGATAGCTTTGCGCCGGCTGGGAACCTGCGAAATCCTGCCAGAAGCGCCGGCCCCCTAGAGTGAGCTGTGCGCGATCCGTCATGTGCCAAGTCACTTCCCCGAACAGCGACTTGTCTTTGAAGTGCTGGACAAATCGCTGATAGTAAGCAGTAGCGCCGTCAGGACCGACGGGTACCAGACAATTCGGGAAGCTGGCGCCGAAAGAGTACGGCGCCGTACATCCCTGTGCCACGGAGTATGCGTGAGTCCCCGGCACGAGGTAATCCCAGATGTTCGTCCGATCCTGTGTCTCGAAGAATGCACCGGCGACATAGTCGATGGGTTTCCCGGCTTCGGGCTTCGATACGAGTCGTACCTCCTGCGTGAACGTCTCGTCGGTATCCTGAAAGTCATTCTCCGCGATGAAATGCGGACTGACGGGATTCCCGGTGTAATAGACTTCATACGGAGTGAATGCGAACGTATTGAAGGTAGTGTCGATGGGGGTTACTCCGCGAGTCCTATAATAGGAACTCGTCGAGGAGAAGGTCGCGAAACCCGCGTCATAGGTCATGTCCAAGCTGGTCAGTGAAGTGGTGCGCTTGTAGGGCTCGTCCACTAGTTTGAATACGGTGTAGTCGCCGCCCTTGGGGAACGTGACTTTCGGATCCGCGCCGTATGGTCCGCCTTCGAAGAACGAGTTCGTCTCAGGTGCGCCATCGCCGGCCACATGCGACACCATGAATGCGAGCTCGGCGTTGAAGCCTTCGTTCGGCTTCCAGAGGAGGCTGGAGCGGCCGGTAAACGTTCGCTGAAAGTTCCAGTCCTTGCGGCTCGTGTAGATCGCCGAGCTGTGCACGGGATCCGCTGGATCTGCCAGAGTGGGCGGCGAGGTGAATGCCGAGCCAGTGCGCTCGACCAAACCGTAGGCGTCGATGAAGCCGGGATCATATTTGTAATCTGCCGAGGCGCGAAACGCCAATACATCACTGATCGGGACATTCATCATTCCAGACACCTGCCACGCCGGGGCACCGGCGTGAGCGACGGCACCGGCGCTGACTGACAGGTTGCCCGACTGAACGCCGATCTCCGGCGAGTTGGGAATGATTCTGATGGCCCCACCCAAGGCCCCTGCGCCGTACAGCGTTCCTTGCGGCCCGCGCAAGACTTCGATGCGCCGCACATCGTCGAGGTGGAAATATCCGGCGATCGGAGAATTGCCGATGTAGGTGGCCACCGGGCTCTGAGCCGGCGGCACGAGTGAAGCGCCAATCGGTCCGGCATTGAGGCCTCGAATGATCGGTACCTGGGATATCGCGTTCCGGGCGCCGAAGTCCACTATGCTGAGCGCCGGTACCTCTCGCGACAGTGAAGCGAGGTCTGTCGTGCCATCGCGTTTCAGTTCGTCGCCGCTGATGGCCGTCAGATTGTAGGGAACCTGTTCAATGGTCTGCTCGCGGCGAGTGGCCGTGACGAGGATTTCCTGCAGCGGAGACTGTTCCTCCTGTGCCAGGGACAGGGGTGGTAAACAGTAAAGTGCGAAATATACCGCCGCCCTCACGGTCGTGCGGCTCGGCAACGATGTGCGACTTCGAGCCTGGTGCGCTTGACGGTTCTCTCTTGGTTTCGACACTGTATCCCCCCCCTCTGTGAACGTTATGAAGAGTCGCGGCTGATGCACTCAATCCTTTGGTTGATGGCGGCCTTTGTTTGTCTGCTGACGCCCGGCAGCGCTGGGCATGACTGCAGCATTGCTCCTTCGCATTTGGAGCCGCTCTGTCACCAAGGACGCAGCCAAGCATGCGGTCCTCAATCTCACTGGCTGTCTGCTCGCGGATTGAGTATCGTGCGCACCTCAATCCTTCTCCTCATCAGCACATGTCGTACGATCCAATAACTCGCCAGCGTTCGCGCCTACGATCAAAGAAGAAGAATGCAAACAACAATGGCCGCAGGGCACCTCTCGGGCGAGAGGGGTGGCTCAGGGCGGCGCGCGAGGCCTTGGTCCGCGAGGGTATTGGCGGCGTCGAAATCGGCAAGCTCGCCCGTCGGCTCAAAGTTACGCGCGGCGGCTTTTACTGGTTTTTCAAGAGTCGCCGGGAACTTCTGGACTCATTGTTGAACGATTGGACACGGACCAATACTGAGGCATTCAAGGCGGTGCTGCGTGATTCGGGCCACAATGGCATGGCTGAATTCGTTGCAGTTGTCGACATCTGGGTCGCCGAGAAGACCTATGATCCCCTGTGGGATGCAGCCGTTCGCGACTGGGCTCGGGTCTCTCCGAAAGTCGCAGACTTGGTTCGTCGGGTCGACCAGGAGCGGATTGCGATCCTGCAGCAAATCTTCTTGGACATGGGTTGCGCAGAGGACGAAGCCCTCGTTCGCGCACGCATCAGCTACTTCCACCAGGTCGGATATTACACTCTGGGCCTTCAGGAGCCCCGCGAACAGCGTCTGCGGTTGGTGCCTCTGTATATCCGCTACTTGAGCGGCCGCTGAATCTCAATTTGACGAAATCAAGCGGCGCTTGACAGCCGGAAGCTAATCAGCGACCCTCAACATACACTAGTGTACGTACACTAGTGTATGCTGATCGCCGGTCCGGGGTGATCTTTGGGGGGGCTATGTCCGCGGTGCTCTATTTTCCACGACCGGGAGCCGACCCGCTCGCGGTCCTGTATGCTCGATTCTTAAGTCCACTGCAGCGTTTCTTCGCCGGCTACCGTCTGAGCGCAGCCGACATAGACGATCTGACTCAAGACGTCTTCGTGCGCCTCATCGGGTGCGGGGCCTCAGGCAGCCTGCGCAAGCCCGACGCTTTTGTCTTCACTCTTGCGCGCAACTTGGTGCGCGATCGGGCACGCCGGCTGCACACTCGCGCGGCGGCCGCGACCGTGAGGTTCGAGGAGATCGAGCTACCCTGCGAGTCTTTGACGCCGGAGCAACAGATCGTACAGCGGGAGCGGCTGCATCATGTCATGGTGGTGCTCGCGGGGCTCAAGCCCGCCACATGCCAAGCCTTTGTGCTGCATCGCGTGCACGGAGACAACTATGCCCAGATCGCGCATGACATGGGCATCTCGGTAAGTATGGTCGAAAAGCACATCATGGCTGCCGGAGCAGCATTACGGCAAATCGATAGTCAGGATATATAGTGCCTGGGCGCGAGGGGAGTTATGACTGCCGGTCCATCGTCGCCCGAGCTGCAGGCCCATCGATTGGTCAGAGCCGGATGCCTGGAAGAGGCGCTGCCGTTCGCGCAGCAAGCGATTGCCGGAACGGATGTCTGTGTGCCGGCCCATGGGATGCTTGCACTGATATTGTTGCGGCTAGGGCAAGCGCGCGAGGCAGAGCGCGTGGTCCTGGAGGCCCTCGAGTTCAGAGACGGCGGGGCAGATGCCTATGACAGCCTCGCCTACGTCTCGATTGCCCTCGGGCGACACGAGCGCGCCAATGCACTATACAAACGTGCCCTCGATCTCGCCCCTGGCACCGTAAGATTCTGGTACAACCTTGCCTCCAGCGAGCGGAGTTTCGGACGACTACTCGACGCTGAGGCCGCTTGCAATCGCGCGATCGCGCTCGACGCGGCACACTATCGCAGCTATCTTTTACGTTCTGAGCTGCGAGTCCAGACAGCGGAGTTCAACCATGTCCGCGAGCTGCAAGCGCAGCTGGATCGTCCCACGCTCACCGACGGTTCTCGGGTACTCCTTGGGTACGCGCTCGGCAAGGAGTTGGACGACCTTGGGCACTTTGATGAGGCCTATCGCTGGTTCTCGGGCGCTGCTCAGGCGCGCCGCCGCCGTCTGTCATACGACGTGGCGATCGATGAGAGGAAGCTCCAGAGGATCGCTGAAGCGTATCCGCTTCAGCTGCGAGGCCGAGATACTTCACATCGAAACTCGGCGCAATACGTGTTCATCGTGGGCCTGCCCCGTTCCGGCACCACGCTGCTCGAGCGCATTCTGACGGGCCTCCCTGGCGTGAGGTCCAATGGGGAGACGGACAATTTTGCACGCGCGCTGATGGCTGCCGCGCCTCTGAACGGCGGCGATGCGTTCGGGCGCGCAGCGGCGGCTGATCCGGGCCGCGTCGCCGAATACTACGCAAAGCTCGCCGACCGAGACGCCTCCGACGGGCTCGTCATCGAGAAGCTCCCGATGAACTATCTCTATCTGGGCGCGATACATCTTGCGCTGCCTGATGCGAAACTGATCCTCGTGAAGCGCTCAGCGCTCGACAGCTGCTTTGCGATGTATCGAACCCTGTTCGGCGACGCGTATCCCTTTAGCTATGATTTTCACGATCTGGCGAGATACTACTCGGTGTACCACAGGCTGATGTCTCACTGGCGTGCAGCGTTGGGCGATCGAATGCACGAAGTGGATTACGAGTGCCTGGTGACGGAGCCAGATCGCGTCGGCGCCTCGGTCGCGCGCTACTGCCGTATCCCGTGGGACACGACGGCCCTGGAGATTCAGAAGAATGCCGCGGTGTCGATGACTGCCAGTGCGGTGCAGATTCGGCGGCCGATATACAGAACGTCCAGCAGCCGCTGGCGCCATTATCGGACGCATCTCGAGCCGCTGATCGCCGAATTACGCCAACGCGGCATCCACGTTGGAGATGACGCATGAACGCGCTTGGCCGCAGGCCGGACTTGGGATTTCGGCAGGCCGTTGAGGGAGTGCTGAGCACCGGCGTCCTATTCAGTCATGGAGCATCGCTATGTGTCGAGCCGTCCGATGGACTTTAACCAAGAATGCCATGAGGCACCGGCAACGCTGTACGGACAGACTCGCGAGGCGCGGCACGGCAGGCCGAGCGGCGGCGGAATGACCGCGCCAAATCGTCCGTTTCGGTTTGGGGTGCAAAGGTTGAGGGTGATAGGAACTCTCGCCATCTGCTCAATTGCCCTACAGGCGCATGCGAAACTAGGAGCAGTCGAAGGCAACCCAGCCGATCTGGCGCCCGGTTGCAATGGAGTGAAGTGGAGTAAGTTAGTCAAAAATGGCTTCATCATTCCGCACTGGATCGGCCATTCCGACGAGTTTTGGTACGCGCGCGAGGTTCCCTCCGGAGTCGAATATATCATCGTGTCCGCTGCGACCGGACGCACACGGCGCGCGTTTCAGCAATCCGATTTGACCGCGGCGTTGACGAAAGCTGGAGCCAAGTCGGTAGATGCTCACTACTCTGCCGATCAAGGGGCTCATCGGGCGCAGCCGCAGATGTTCCCGGGGGAGCCCTTCATCGAGGATCTGACTCCAAGTCAACATGCTGTTTCGGCCAGAATAAGCTTGGGCGGAGAGGCCTACGAGTGTAAGGGCGAACCCTTGTCTTGTGCGCGTCGACGCGATCTCGCCCAGGGGACTTCGGCGGCTCCGAATGGATTGGTAGGGATCTTCACTCGGAGCGGGAACCTGTGGCTGCGGGACTTGAAGAGCGGCGAAGAGAGGCCGTTGACTCGCGACGGCGAACCGGACGCGGGCTATGGTGTGTACGCGGACACATACCAGAGCCGCTACATACCGCGCTCGAGAGAGGAGACATCGGTCCCGCTCAGGGTCTACTGGGCGCCCAATTCGCAGCGCGTCATCGTGAGCTATGTCGACCAACGAATGGTAAAACCATATCCGTACGTCGATTACGTGCCGCCCGGTCACGACCCACGCCCGCGTGCCTATTCACCGCGGATACCCCTGCTGGGAGAACGGCCTGCCGCATTCGCTCTTTTCGTGTTCGACCTGACGAAAGGAACGTCACAGCGGCTTGGATTTCCTTACGAGAAGCTGCTGGCGTTGCACACCGACGATCTGCCAATACACAAGGTTTGGTGGACAAAGGACAGCCGGCGCGCATTCGCTTTGGCGAACGCAAGCAATATGTCCGGCGCCTACCTGTTCGAGGTCGATCCAACGTCGGGAAACACCAAGGTCATCGTTGAAGAACACGATGCGCCTTGGACCAATCTGAACAGCAATTCATATGCCGCGCCCAACGTTCGTATGGTGGAGGACGGCCGCGAGGCCATTTGGTTTTCGGAACGAGACGGGTGGAGCCACCTCTATCTCTACGATGTTGCCAACGGAAAGCTCGAGAATCAGATAACGCGAGGGCCGTGGGTGGTACGGGATATCGTCTCGCTCGATGAAAAACGCCGCGTCATTTATTTTACCGCCAGCGGGCGTGAGCCGGGCAATCCTTATTACCAATATCTATACAGGGCGAACTTCGACGGGTCAGGGTTGAAGCTCTTGACTCCAGAGCGATCGGATCACCTGGTCACGGGAGCAGCAGGTCTTGGCGCAGCGGACTATGACAACTGGGATACTGAATTCGATCAGCTGATGCCGCCGACATCACCCGATGGCAAGTACGTCGTCTACAGCACGGTTCCGCTCGGCAAAGGGGGTGAAACAACGATCCGAACGACGAGTGGCGACTTGGTCTCCACGTTTGAGAAGGCCGACACGGACGAACTCTACGCGCGGGGATATCGGGACCCCGAGGAGTTCGTAGTGAAGGCGGCCGACGGCGTCACTCCGCTATGGGGTGTTTTGTACGAGCCGGTCGAGCTCGATGGCACCGCTCGATATCCTGTGGTAGATGTCCAGTATGCGAGTTTTCTGGTCGCCAGCACGCCTAGGAACCTGCTGAGCGCGGCCGGGGGGTATCCGGGGGAGGCCGGAAGCCTGGATGGCTGCGGCTTTGCCGTGGTCAGTATCGATGCACGAGGCACCGCGTACCGCTCTCGCGAGTTCAGTCGGGCAGGATACCGGCGGATCGATACGATGAATCTCGAAGACCATATCGCCGCGATCAAGCAACTCGCACAGCGATTCCCTTGGTTGGATGCGGATCGCGTCGGCATTTGGGGAGCTTCGTACGGCGGCTGGACCACAGTTCGCGCCATGCTCCGGTTTCCGGATTTTTTCAAAGCCGGTGTGGCCGGTGTGTTCATCGCCAATTGGGAGGCGATGTATCCAGACTATGAATGGCTCCAGTACGAGGGTGAGCCCCAGTATGCCGGAAATGTCCGCGAACCGTCGCATTCGGCAGAACATCCGACGAACTGGGCTCACTTACCCGGTGCGGATCTGGTGACTAACCTCAAGGGCAGGTTGATGCTCGTGATAGATGGCCTGGATGAGAATGTGCCGCCCGGCGGAGAGATGCAGTTCGTTGATTCCTTGGTTCGCGCGGACAAGGACTTCGATCTCGTCTTTATACCATCGGCTACCCACGGTGGCTTCGTAGGTCCCTACATGGATCAACGATTCGCCAAGTTCTTTCAGACGTATCTGGGCGGGGTCCAACATGCGACCGATGTAGCTACTTCACGGCGTACGCATTGAGGGGTGGCGAGTCTGTTGCGTCTTGCGTTCAAGAGCTTCACAACCGTTAATTAGGAGTCGCAGTCAATGGGCACGGTGCGTATTGCCAGTGAGCGCTTGAGTCCCCAGGTCGCGGATGCATTCGCACGCAACCTCATCTGGGACAACCACGGATGCATGCCGCTGCGGGCGGACGACGAGCGCTTTCTCCCGCAGTTGAAGCGCTATCATGATTCAGGCGTCGATCTGATTGCGCTCAACGTCGGTTTCGACGCGGTGCCCTGGGAAAACACTCTGGTGATGCTGGAGTCTTTTCGCCGCTGGCTGCGCGCCAGGCCACAGGACTACCTTCTGGTCGAGAAGCTCGGGGACATCGAGATCGCCCGACACTCTGGAAGGCTCGGCGTGATGTTCGACATAGAAGGTGGGTCCGCGCTCAATGGGGAGCTCCGCATGGTGGAGCGTTACCACGATCTCGGGGTGCGCTGGATGCTCATCGCATACAACCTCAACAACCTGTTGGGTGGCGGCTGCAAGGACGAGGACGGCGGGCTCACGGTGTTTGGCCGTCAGGTGGTCGACGAGATGGCGCGCGTAGGAATGGTCGTCTGCTGTACGCACACCGGATTTCGCACCTCCATGGACGTGATGGAATACTCGAAGAACCCGGTGATCTTCTCGCATTCCAATCCGCTCGGCGTATGGCGTCACCGGCGCAACATCCGCGACGAGGCCATCAAGGCATGTGCAGCCACCGGGGGCGTAGTCGGCATCAACGGGATCGGGGCCTTCCTGGGCAAGAACGATTCTCGCACGGAGACATTCGTGCGCCACGTCGACTACGTTGCGCAGCTCGTCGGCCCGAAACATGTGGGGCTCGGCCTCGACTACGTTTTTGATGAGCAAGAGTTGGCTGACTTGCTTGCCAGCAATCCGCAGATGTTTCCGCTCTCGGAATACGGAGGCGATCGCCAGGCGCTCGTGCGGCCCGAACAGATTCCCGAGATCGCCGAGCACCTGTTCCGGCTCGGTTACAGCCTCGAAAACCTTGGAGACATTCTCGGCGGCAACCATCTGCGTGTCGCGCATCAGGTATGGCGTTGAAGCAGAGTCCGCCAAGCAGGCAGGCAACGCGGACAAGCGGCAAGCTGGTTGCTCAACTCTGCCTGGGGTGAGGCTCTTTTCGGCGACGACCGCCTGGCAAGGGATCAGGCGAACCAGGCGCTGGCGATTGCGCCCCACAGCTGCATTACGTGGGATTGTTACGCGAACGTCTCACAAAGTGCTTGACTTAAAGTCAACGTTAAGTCGTAGCCTCCATCCAGCGCCTTGAGCCCCACACGTCACACTCTTGGAGAGACCTCCGTGCCATCGTCTAAATCGATCACACACACAATCGCGCTGTCTGTTCTGCGGCTCTGTTCCATCATGTCTGCAGTTGCTCTTGCGGCCCCGTCGACGAAGGCCGTCGAGGGGCCACGCCTGGATTCCGAGAAAAACCAGCGGCCCGCGGTCGCTCGGGCACTTTTGGTGCCGGCCGCTTTCGTTATGGCGGGCGATGTCACAGCTGGCTTGAAGCAGCTCTCACCTACATACACCGATGACGAGCCGCTGCGCGTGATCGTTGCCGGTCCCAATAGGATTGGCGTGTTTGTCGTCGGCAGACCAAAAAGAACCGGTCCCGCACAAACTCGTCCCGACGGATCCGTGGAGGTGACTGAGGGACTTCAGCTCGACCAGGTCAGTGCAGTTGTTCGAATACTGGATGGCGCCGGTACGATCGTCACGGGTGGACAATTAGTCGATCCCAAACGCATGCCCGCCGCTGATCCGGACGCGGAAGTTATTGGCCCCGGACAACGTGGCAAATCCATTCTTGGCGGCGAAAGCCGGCGCATGGCGGCTGGCGACATGGCGATCATCCCGGCCGGTGTACCCCATGGGTTCAGTGAAATTGAGACGCCAATCACCTACTTGGTCGTGCGCGTCGATAGTGGCCATGTGCTGCCGCTCAAGTGAGCCACATATCTGCGCAAAACCGCTTGACTTAAAGGTGACTTTAAGTCGTAGCCTCGTCCCGTGTTGATGATAGGTCACGATTCTTCATATAGGAGTTCCTGGTAATGAAAATTCCTTCTCTAGCCTGGGTGATCGCCGCCGTCGTAGCGATTGGCGGGCAATCCCCTATTTTGGCAGCTGCTCAAGCGGCACCTGCCGCCGGTGCCAAGCAAAGCCCTTTCTACTGCGATCAAGGCGCGCTCACGCCCGCGGTGCGCAAACGCCACTTTGATGTCCTGGGACCTGCGTTGATCGCCAAGAGAATCAGTGTTCACGAATTGCCTGACGGTTACGAGTTTCAGCTGCCTTCCGACCCGACCACTTATAAAGAGGCGGCGGAGTACATTGACGCGGAACGGTTGTGTTGCCCGTTCTTCAATATAACCTTGCGCGTTGCGGCTGAAGGCGGGCCGCTTTGGATGACCTTCACCGGTCGACCGGGCACGAAGGCTTTTATCGCCGGAGACGGTGCCGATTGGATCTCCCCCGTGTCGGCTCACCCATAGAACGCAAGAGATGGCCTCGCTACCGCTTCCGTTTGCTGCGTTTCTGGCCGGGGTGTTGTCCTTTCTGTCACCGTGCGTGCTGCCGCTGGTCCCGGGCTACGTCTCGATGATTTCCGGGATCAGTGTGCAGGAATTGCGCAGGCAGGACCCGTGGGCAAAGGGCGTGGTTATATGCCACGCCATCATGTTCGTGATCGGCTTCAGTCTGGTATTCATCACCTTAGGAGCGGTCGCCAGCAGCATCGGACAGCTTGCGGGGCGCCACACCGCGCTGCTAAGCAAAATTGCCGGGGTCATCATCATTGTCTTTGGACTTCATTTGACAGGCATTACTCCGATCCGAGCTCTGTATTCGGACAAGCGCATCACCGGCACGCCGGAAAACAAGAGCGCGTTTCACGCGCTGCTGATGGGATTGGCGTTCGGCTTCGCATGGACGCCTTGCGTCGGACCGATCCTGGCTGGGATATTGGCTCTGGCTGCCTCTGAAGCGTCTTTGCAGAAGGGGGTTACATTTCTTGCGCTCTACTCCTTGGGATTGGCACTGCCGTTCCTCACAACTTCTCTCGGCGTTGACCGATTCCTTGCAGCGTACGGGAGAATTCGGCCCCATTTGCGTAGGGTTGAGGTGGTCAGCGGCGCCTTGATGATTGTCGTCGGGGTTCTGGTTTTCACGCACCGTCTAACCACGATCAATTCTTGGCTGAACGACATTCCCTTCGTTCGCCGAGCCGCGGAACTCGTCTTATGAACACTGTTCCAAAGAGTCATCTGATACGCCGTCTTGCAACCGTCGCGATCCTGGCAGCCGCCGGAGCAGGGATTCTGATTCTCCACGGGGCCAGGCGCGGCTCCGCGCAAAGACCCGCTCCGGCTGCATCGACCCATGTAAACGACGCCTGGACGGGCAAGCCGGCGCCCGCATTTTTGCTCAATACGCTGGATGGGCGCGGCGTCAAGCTTTCTGACTTTCGCGGCAAGGTGGTGTTGCTGAACTTCTGGGCTACCTGGTGCGCACCCTGCAGAGTGGAGATGCCCTGGCTCGTCGACTTTTACAGCCGGTATCAAGCTCAGGGACTCGAAATCGTCGGCGTATCCGTGGATGACGACGCACGCGATAAAGTGGCGGCATTCGTCCATGCTCGAAACGTAAATTATACGATAGTGCTCAAAGATGAGGGTGTGGCCGATGCGTACGGTGGACTCCGATTTCTCCCGCAGTCATTTTTCATTGGTCGAGACGGCAACATTGTCAAACAGACCTTTGGCGTGCGCGGCAAAGAGGATTTCGAGAATGACATTCGTCAAGCCTTGGGTACGGCGCAGCCACCCACTTGAACGCTTAAGGACGTTGCCAGTATGAAAACTCGGGAGACGGCGCCACCACTAACAATCAGTCAGGTGGCCCAACAGTTCGGGCTGCGCTCATCGGCTCTGCGCTACTACGAAAAAGTCGGGATATTGCAGCCGGCAAATAGAGTGAGTGGTCGGCGCCGCTATGATGTCACCGCGCTTCGTCGCCTCGCCGTGATCCAGCGCGCACGGCAGGTGGGTTTCAGCTTGGATGAGATTCGTGAACTCTTCGGCGGCTTCCGCGTGGGCGTGCCGGCCTCGCAGCGCTGGCAAGAGCTATCGCGGCGAAAATTGGTGGAGCTCGAGGCGTCCGTGGAGCGCATTGTGGTCATGCAGAAGTTGCTGCGCGGAATGTGCAATTGCCGCTGCGATGTGTTGGACGAGTGCGGCGCCGCGTTACTTACAAAGCATTGCCGCCCCACCTAGCGGGCCTTCACATCATGGCGACCCCACAAGTCTAGTTAAGAAGCACTGGACCTGCTCAGTGTTTTGTTGCGAGAAGGGCCCAGGAGCGTAACGGATCTCGCTGCGCTCACCGGACGCGCACAGTCCAATATCTCCCGCTCGTTGCAGCTGCTCGCACAACCCTCCGCCAAGCGATCTAGGACGCTAGCGTTTCAAGAGTTGTGAATCGATCGGTAGTCTTCGAACTCGCACGCCGGTGGCGGCGAAAACCGCATTGGCCACTGCCGGTGCCAAGGGTGGGACACCGGTCTCGCCCATGCCCCCGGGCTCGCCGCTGCTGGGCACGATATGGACTTCGATGTCCGGAGCATCGTTGATCCGCAACACCCGGTACCGATCGAAGTTCTCTTGCTCTACTGCTCCATCCTTGATGGTGATCTCCCCGCTGAGCACCGGAGTTAGCGCATAGTTGATGGCTCCTTCGGTCATGGCTCGGACACCGTTAGGATCCACGGCGGTTCCACAATCGACCGCGCTCACGATCCGCCGGACGTGGACGGTGCCCTCTTTTTCGACCCAGACCTCGGCTACATGCGCAATATAACTGCCAAACGAACAGGTGCCGGCAATGCCGCGTCCCTGACCCGGTGGCAGCGGAGTACCCCAACCTGCCTTCGTCGCGGCGAGTTGCAACACGCCACGCAGCCTGCGCGTCTCCAGGGGCGGATCGTCCGGCCACATGGTGGCGAGCACCCGGCGTTCCTCCCGCAACTGCCTCAGCCTGAATTCGTATGGATCAATGCCGGCGGCATGGGCAAGCTCGTCGACGAAGCATTCCATCGCAAACGCGTTGAACGAGTGCCCAACGGAGCGCCACCAAGCTCTGGGAACCACGGATCTGATGGGGGCATAGTCCAGGCGGAATGTCGCCGCGACGTAAGGCAGCACATCGGCGCCACTCAGTTCTTGCAAAGCAACACGCCGCGGGTCTTTCAGTTTCTCCGGCGGGTCAAACACCGTGCGGATAGGAGTCGATACGACACGATGCGACCACAGAGCGATGCCGTCATTCGAATCCAGAGCCCCCGATAGCCGGTGATAACTGTATTGGCGGTAAAAATCGTGGCGCATATCGTCTGCGCGCGTCCACAGTAACTGAACCGGCTGTTTGACTTCTCGTGCGACTTGCCATGCCTCTGCGACAAAATCCCATTGGTAGCGCCGGCCGAACGATCCACCGCATAACATCATGTGTACGGTGACTCGCGCGGGGGGAATGCCCGCGAGCGCCGCAATCGTCTTTTGCACCTCAGCGCCGATCTGAGTCGGAGACCAGACCTCGATGCCGTCATCGCGGACATGCACGGTCGCATTCATCGGCTCCATCGTGGCGTGAGCCTGAAACGGCAGCTCGTAGTCGGCTTCGACTCTTCTGAGTTGCCGATCGGATGGGTCCGTGGTCCCGCGATTCACCGCGACGAAGGTCGCCGGGGCGCTCGCTTGCTGCTTCAGCTCCGCACTGAGGGATTCGCTCGTTTCAGATCCGCCGGGACCCTTGTCCCAGGTAATGTCCAAGGCCTCGCGGGCCTGTATGGCCTTGCGAGTGGAATCGGCCACGATGGCGACACCCCCCGCTGTATTGATGTTGACGTCGAGTTTGGGTTCGAACCCCAGCGGCGCCACCGGAAAAATAGCGTGGACGCCGCGGATCGCCCGCGCGCGGGTGGCATCGTAGCTCGCCAGCTTCCCGCCGAAATGCGGACAGCGGGCGATGACCGCGAAAAGCATTCCCGGGACACGCACGTCGATGCCGAATTGTGCGCTCCCATCGACTTTGCCGGGGATATCGACACGCGCGACGCCTTTACCGATGAGGCGAAACTCCGAAGGACTCTTCAAACGCACGCCATCTGCTTCCGGGACGGCAAGCTTTGCAGCCGTCTCGACCAGTTCACCGTAGGTGCAGTGGCGCCCGTGCGGTCCGTGGACCGTGCTGTTTTCCGTACGACAGTCCTGTTTCGCGACACCCCAGGACTGCGCCGCCGCCGCGAGTAACAGGTCTCGGGCCTGGGCCCCTGCTTTACGCAGATACTCCCAGGCGGTGCCCGTGCCTCCGCTGCCGCCCGTGGACAGATGCTGATAGATCTCAGGTACGACCGGCGCCTGCTCAACGCGGATAGCCGACCAATCTGCGTCGAGTTCTTCGGCCAACATCATGGCATCGACGGAGCGCCGGCCCTGCCCCATCTCCGGCATTTCGGTCAGCACGGTGATTCGATTGTCGGCAGTGATACGAATCCAGGCGTTAGGACGAAAAGTCCTATCGATCGCAGCGACCCCGCACGGTAAGTGGAAGCCCAGGACCAAAGCCGTTCCGCCGGCGGAGGACCTCTTCAGAAAGGTGCGCCGATCGATGTGCGACCCGTGAGACTCAGTTCTTCCGCCCCCGCGCCGCTCCCGGGGTATCCTCATGTTCTCGATTCCGCCGCTCGCTGAATGGCGCGGCGAATTCTCTGATAGGTTGCGCAACGGCAGATATTACCGCTCATCGCCGCATCGATCTGCTCTCGCGTGGGATGCGGAGTCTTGGCGAGGAACGATGCCGCCTGCATGATTTGGCCGGATTGACAGTACCCACATTGCGGAACCTGCTCGGCGATCCAGGCTCGTTGGACCGGATGACTACCATCGGCGGACAGGCCCTCGATGGTCGTCACCTGCTTCTCACCCACAGAGCTTACCGGTGTTTGGCAAGAGCGCCTTGCCTCGCCCTCTATGTGTACGGTGCATGCCCCGCACAGCCCCAGACCGCAACCGTACTTGGTTCCCGTGAGCTGAAGCGTGTCACGCAGGACCCAGAGCAGCGGTGTATCGGGCGCGACATCGATCATGTGCGATTTCAGATTGACGGTTAGACGGATGCTCATGAGGCCTCGGGGGTTTGATGCGGCCTACCCTAGACCTCCGGCACGGAAAGAGAGAACCACATCGGGATGGATCGTCATCTGCCAGGGCTGAATCGTAGTCGGCTCGAGCGGCTCGGGGCGCTAACCTGAATAATTCATGAACAACGAAGAAGCTCGAAGCAGGGCGCTCTCCGTGCATGAATATCGATGGTTCATGGATAGCTCCGGCTAGGAGCGTAGCCCACGACAAAGGCAGCCGGATTGGCTTCAACTTTCGCCGATGCCGAGCCGCTTCGCCACATCGCGCTGATAGCGGCTCATGCGCACCTCCTTGCCCCCCTTGAGGATGACCAGATGATGCCCGTGGAACCAGCTGTGCACCTCTTTGACGCTGCGCAGGTTCACGATGGTCGAGCGATGAATGCGCACGAATTCTCGCGGGTTGAGCTTCTGTTCGATGCCCGCCAGAGTCTCGCGGAGCTCGTACTGAGAGGTACCGGCGTGTACTCTCACGTAGTTGCCGTTGGCCTCGATGCAGTCGATCTCGGCCGTGTTGACGAAAACGATGCGTCCCTGCTGGGCGACCGGCAAGCGCTCGCAGTAGGGGTTCTGTGCAGCACTCCCGCCCACCATGGCCAGCACGGCTCGCATGGCCTCCCGGTTCAGATTGCCCGCCAGCTGTTGCTTGGCCCGGATTAACGCCGCCGCGAAGCGAGCCCGATTGAACGGCTTGAGAAGATAGTCGAGCGCGTGCACCTCGAACGCGCGGATGGCGTAGTGCTCGTGAGCGGTGGCGAAGATCGTGACAGGCATGTCCTCGACACCGACCTGGCGCACGACCTCCAATCCGTCCATCTCGGGCATTTCAACATCGAGAAACACCAGGTCCGGTCGCTGACCGCGGATCACGTCCACGGCACTTCTACCGTCGCCGCACTCGGCGATGATGTCGATGGTCGGATCGCGCTCGAGCAACCTACGTATTCTGCTGCGCGCCGGCGGCTCATCATCCACGATAACAGACCGAATACCCATCATCAGATCTCAGGCGGGGCCGACGGCCGCACAGAGGTGACGCATCGGCAGCACCAACCTGACGCAAACCCCGCGCGGTTCGAGGCGGAGCAGATGCATCGCCTGCTGCTGACCGTAAAGCTGGCGCAGCCTCGCATCCGTATTGGCGAGTCCCACTCCGCGTGCGAACAGTCGCTCGGCCGTATCGCTCAAGATACTGTTGCGATTGCGAACCTCCAGTACCAGCGTGCCGTCCTCCGCAAGCGCTCTGATGTCGATGAGGTCATTTCCTTTGTGAGTACCGATGCCGTGCCGGATCGCATTTTCCACCAGCGGCTGCAGCACGAGACTGGGCACCGCGCAATCGAGCACCCGTGGATCGACATGAAACTCGATAGTCAGCCGTTCGCCAAAGCGGCGCTGCTGAATACCCGCGTAGCACTCGAGAAATTCCAGCTCCTTGCGCAAAGAAACTTCATGCGCCCCGAACTCTCCCAGCGAGGCGCGTAGCAAGGTGCTCAATCGGGATAGGACATCTTCGGCGGCATCGGGATTCTCGTGAACCAACGCCACCGCCGTGTGCAAGGTGTTGAACAAAAAGTGCGGCTGCAGCTGCGTGCGCAGCGCCTCCAGCCGGGCTTTGGATAGCTCCGATCCCAGCTCCGCGGCACGCAGCTGGCGCTCGTAGGCTTGAGTATGCATGTGATAGAACTGCGCAGCCGCGACTAACGACCAGTAGGTCAGCAGATAGAGCTGAAGATGCTGACCGAAGTAGTGGGCCAATGTCGCAGGGAACGTAAGATCATGCCCGTGGCGCCACAGGCCGAGGATGGCCTCCGCGAGGACCTGGACGGTGCTCAGGGCGAAGCCGGCGACTACATGTAATACGAGTGAACGGCTCCTGTTCTGCGACTGAAACGGATGTCGTCGCGCGAACCAGAACACCAGCGGGGCGAGCGCCCACATCAGTGAGGACCAGCCGAGGTAATAAGAGTAAGGGCTTGCCGTCCGGCGAGTCAGGTCGTATGCGTACCATTGGGTGGCGAACAACAGGACGATCAACGCCCATCCTGCCAATAGGAGCCACCCTTTGTGGCCCACCCGCGATCCACGCCCCTCTTCGATGCGGGCCACACCGACCGTCACCTCCCGAAGGTTTCGCGTAGCTGCTGAGACCATGGCCGCATCCTAGGCGCAAATTGCGGGGAATTCCTCAACTTTGCTGCTCGCTACGATCCATCACGGATACCCGACCATTCGGCCCCGAATCGATAGTCAGCCGGTGTCCCGATGCTATGGTGCGATCGTGACCTAGGGCCATCGGTGTGTCCTGAAGCCGCCGCCGATGCTCGAGGGCGGCACCGACCAGCAAGTCGTCAGGCGTTGCCAACCCGCGGAGAGCATTCCTTGAACAGACGAGAGTTCCTCGAGAACAGCACGTGTGTCCCGGCGGCCCTGGTGTTGGGGTTCCACTGGCCGGCACCCGCGCGCGCCCTCAGCTCGCCGGTAGCCGACGAGGTCAAGGCGTTCGTTCCGAACGCGTGGCTGACTATCACGACGGACAACGAGATTACCATCCTGGCCGAGAAACCGGAGCTGGGGCAAGGATCCTGGACCTACACCGCCATGATGGTCGCGGAGGAACTCGAGGCCGATTGGGGTTCAATCGTGGTGGAGCAAGCCCCGACGATTCCGTCCGTCTACCAGGGTCTGCACACCGCGGGCAGCGGCGGGGTCCGCGCATCGTTTCTCCAGATGCGCCAAGTAGGCGCTCAGGCGCGCGAGATGTTGCGCACCGCAGGCGCGGCGAGTTGGGGCGTGCCGAAAGCGGACTGCTATGCCAAAGAGGGGGCAATCATTCATGCTCCCAGCGGCCGGCGACTTAGCTACGGGCAGCTGGTACCGGCAGCGGCCCGCCTCACGCCGCCGGACCCGGGCGAAGTGAACCTGAAGCCAGTCAGTCAGTTTCGCTGTATCGGTCGCTCCGTGCTGCGAGTTGATCTTGGCATGAAGGTGACCGGCAAGGCGTGCTTCGGCATCGATGTCCGCGTGCCCTCCATGCTCTATGCGGTGATTGCGCGCTGTCCCTTTTTCGGTGGACGGCTCGCGAACTTCACCACGGCGGCTGCCAAGTCTATTGCGGGGGTGCGGGCGATTTTCCCGATCGAGCCCTTGCCGCGCCACCTCAACACTGCGGGGGGTGTCGCCGTGGTTGCGGAGTC
>Ga0137407_10000097_pt1 | contig 66296 bp, 58 predicted proteins | sample CZOMad2_2_16fung_FD_108410 | JGI IMG/M metagenome (GOLD analysis project Ga0137407, IMG submission 108410) | Vadose zone soil fungal communities from Angelo Coast Range Reserve, California, USA - CZOMad2_2_16fungal (Illumina Assembly) | ecosystem: Environmental > Terrestrial > Soil > Vadose... | reverse complement strand
GGGTGATCGGGTGATCGGGTGATCGGGTGATCGGGTGATCGGGTGATCGGGTGATCGGGTGATCGGGTGATCGGGTGATCGGGTGATCGGGTGATCGGGTGATCGGAAAGACGCTACAGAATCTTATGATGACATACAAGATTGTTGTACCTGGTTTTTCAGATCACCCGATGCCCCGATCGCAAGATCACCCGATCTGTGTTATCCCCGTTCATCAGTGGTAAGGTTAACCTTGTGTCCCGCAAGCCCGCATATATTAAAGTCATCAACCTGGAAGATGGCATGCCCACGGTGGAGCAGGCGCGGCTGCACATGGAGCATGAACTGCACGCCGCACGCCAGCAGCGGTGCGTTGCCGTCAAACTCATCCACGGATACGGCTCCAGCGGAGCAGGTGGTTCTTTGCGCATCGAGTTGCAAAAAGAGCTTCGCCGGTTGGCCCAGGCTGGGACTATACGGTCGTTCATCGCCGGTGAAGACTGGCGCGTGTCCGACCAGACCACATGGGACCTGCTCAAGAAATTTCCGGAATGGAAACAGGACTCCGACCTGGGCAAATCGAACAAGGGTGTTTCCATCGTTTTGTTTTAAGAATTTTTTACCATTGATCCGCACAGATGACACAGATCCAGCTTTAACGCGCCTTGTCCGCGTTCAGTCTTTTTTCCATGTGGTCAATCACGGTCTTCCACATGTCGATCTCAAGTTGAAATTGGTGTTTCAGCGGCGTCTGCGTGGTGTCGACGAAGGCCAGGTTGGTTTCCATCTGCTGCACCAGCGCGCGCATCTTCTTCAAGTCTGCGCGGAGAGAGTCAGCGTCTTCTTGATGCGCGGTCTGCGCTTCGGAAGCAGAGGAGTGAGATGCAGTACCACCGGCACTTTGCGCTACTGGCCGGCGGACCGCACCTGACGCGACGGTACAGGAAAGAGCACAAATCATGATTGCAGTAATGAATTTCATTGGGTTCTCCTTATAAGTAATTTTGCCAGAAGTTGCGGACGCCAAGATACATCTCTAGTCTAGTGGAGCAAGAGTGAAGAGGTTCTGCTAGAACTTCATGAACCGCCTATCGCGGAGAATAGACTGGGATTCCTCGATTCTTCCCCGTCCTGCGCTTCTTCGGGACTGCTCGGAATGACAGATTGTTATAGATCCCGGTCGTCCCGGGACTGGTGTAACCTCGCCCCCACTTCCTACGTAACCTTTGCTGCTATCAATCGTCATATAATGAGAAGGATCAGGTTATGGATCGCAAGAGCAAAATCGGGCTGTCCCTGCTGCTGCTGTTTTCCGTCTTTGTTTTGCTGGCCGTTTCCACGCTGCCCACCACGGTAACGGCGGGCACCGTTGTCCCCACTGGCAACCCCGCGGTCGCGCGATTTTCCCACACGGCCACTCTTCTGCCGAACAATAAGGTCTTAATCGCGGGTGGCATGGAGCGCAATGGCGTGTGGCTGGACTCCGCTGAACTTTATGATCCCGCCAGCGGCCGGTTGACTACCGCGGGTAAGATGACTTCGCGACGCGCAAGCGCCACGGCCACGCTGCTTGCCAATGGCAAGGTGCTGATCGCCGGCGGAAATGACGGTTCCGGTGGAAGCCTTGCCACGGCGGAGATCTATGACCCGGCCATGAATACGTTCGTCCGGGCCGGGGAGATGAACTCTCCGCGCGGACATGCTGTCGCCATCACGCTGAAGTCCGGCAAAATCCTGATCGCCGGCGGAAATGCCAACGGAGATGATCAGCAACTGGCCACAGCCGAATTGTTTGATCCCTTGACCGGAGCGTTTTCTCCCACGGGCGTCATGCATACTCCGCGCAGCTCCTTTGCCGCGGTCCGCTTGAGCGATGGCCGGGTCCTGGTGGTAGGCGGCGTCAGCGGCGGTCACTATCCCAATCGCCGGGTGGAGCAGACAGCGGAAATTTACGATTCGGCAACCGGCCGGTTTACGGTCACCGGCAACATGGCGCTCCCACGCTATAAAGTTGGCGCCGCGCTTCTCGCCAATGGCAAAGCCCTGGTGGTGGGCGGCTCGGATTCGCGGGACTGGCGCGGCATGCACGCCAGCACCGAGATCTACGATCCCTCATCCGGACGGTTCACGCGCGGAGCGGAAATGAAATCCGGGCGGTTCAAACTTCCCGAGGGGTTGGTCAGGCTGCAAGATGGACGCATTCTGGTTGCCGGCGGCGCTGACCAACCGGAACTTTATGATCCGGCACGGAGCGCCTTTGTTCCGCTCACTGGAAGTCTGCTGGACGGATTCCTATACTCCACCGCAACCCTGCTGCACGATGGCAGAGTGCTGCTGGTAGGCGGTTACGGCATGGACCCCGGCGCCGGTGCGGTCCGACATGCCTGGATCTACGAGCCATAGCGTCTACGCGCCAATGCCAAGAGTGTGAAAACCATCCTGCCAGACATTGGAAAATTGTCTGTTCAACGGCACGCAGGACTCCAAATAGCGTAGGATGACAATCTGGTAGTTCAAGTTGTGATGGGAGATGCAATGCCGAAAACCAATGCAAGAAAGAACGTACACAAGAAGAAGAAAGCCAAACTGCGGTTAAAGATCTGGGACCTTAAAGAGACCTTGCAGGCCACGCCCAAGTCCGCCTCAAAGACCACGCCCAAACCCAAACACCCCTCAGCAGCCGCTCCGGCGAAATAGCCCGAGCGCTAGCGGAGCGGCTGGTACTGGCCTCTGGAAAAATTGGGTGGAATCGCTAAAGGTTGCTTGCTTGCAGGATCACTGATAGTGATGACGCCCACAGTCGCCGCCTGCACAACCACTTCCTGGGTTACTTCCGCAATTCCAAGCTTGAGACTAAGTTCCAGGAGCTTTCCTTGTTGCACCGACACAATCTGGCTGAAGGTACGGAAGCCTCGGGAATTGACTGTAAGAACATAGTCACCGGTGTGGATGCCATACAAAACCAGTTGGCCCACTGAGTTGGTTTTTCCGTTTTGTTTCCTCTTGCCGTCCTTGTCCGTCAGCGTGACCTCTGCGTTCTGAATCACCGCACCTTGAGGATCCATCACCAAGAGGACGACTCCGGGCCCCTTGCACTGCGTCTGCTCTGTCTGCTGCGGCTTAGGCTTGGTCCCCGCAAACGCTAAGGTTGCACTCATCACCGCGGTCAAGACCGCGGTTGCTGTTCGCGCGACGCGTCGGGCCACAGCGCGCAGGCCGCGCGGACAATCCTGCGTAAGAATGGTTCCATCGGCGCGGCGATAAAAACGTCCGCAAAGCCGGCCCTGGCTGTCGGCCACTAAACGCTGCACTTCATGTTCCGTCATGGCGGACAGGTTATAGACATTCAGATTGCACTCGGAGCAGCGGCGAATGCGCTCGTCGCCCGCCATGGTGTTCCAGTCCGCTGGGCATGGCGACGCAACACGAATATTCTGAAGGTTGATCTTCTGAATGTTAACCAAGGGCGCTGGCCCTGCTGCTTCGCGGTTGAAGAAAGAGCTGACATTCATACGTTTTATCTCCTTCGTGCCTTTCATTGTCTTTCGCTAGCGCAGCGGCTGGTACTGGCCTCTGGATGGCATGACCGTCATCAAGGAAGGGCGCTCAAAGGTAGTGCTCACGGCGCTTTCATGCTGGATCATTTCAGGGCCGCCATCTACAAGTACTCCGACCATGGCCGATTCTTCAACCGGAAGCTTGATCGTAATATTTTCAACCTTGCCTTCATGAACGGGTACTGTTTTTTCGCAATGTTTGAAACCAGCAGCATCGATCTTGAGCGAGTAATCTTCAGCGGGAGGCGCGACCATAAATATCTGCCCCATTGCATTGGTAACACCGTTCTTTTTCTTTTTCCCTTTCTTGTCCGTCAGCGTTACCTGGGCGTTCGTAACCACTGCACCTGATGGATCGGTCACCGTCAAGGCAATTCCTGGCTCTTTATATTCGGTTTGCGAAGGTGTCTGTGGGCCCTGCTGTGATTTCGGCTTGGTCCCGGCAAAAGCGACGCTCACGCTCATAACCGCGGTCAGTACCGCAGCAACCGTTCGCGAAACGCGACGGACGGCAGCGCGCAGACCGCGCGGACAATCCTGGGTGAGCATGGTCCCATCAGCGCGGCGGTAGAAGCGTCCACAAACCCGGCCCTGGCTGTTGGCGATCAGGCGCTGAACTTCACGCTCCGTCATGGCAGACAGGTTGTAGACATTCAGATTGCACTCAGAGCAGTGGCGCATGCGGTCGTCGCCCGCCATGGTGTTCCAGTCCGCCGGACACGGTGATGCAACCCGGATATTCTGAATGTTGATGAGCGCCGCCGGTTTTGCGACTTCGCGACTGAAGAAAGAAATGGCCATCCCTATCTCCCCTGCTATTGGCAGAACGGGAATATGGGACAAACTTGCGGATTTTGTTGCCAGAGTTTGTGGCGTCTCCAAGCGCGGCCCATTCTCCGGCGCGGTAGCCCAATCAGTAGTTCTAGCCAGAACGGTTGCGCCGTCCGCCTGGCTTTTGCAGGAAAAATAAGGGACCCGCCGATCGGCCTTGATACCTAGCGCAGGCTGGCAAACACCTTGAGGACCGCATTTAGTACAGCCGTGCTTGCGGGAACTGTTGTAAAAACGCCTCACAGAAACCAGAGAAGATTCCCTCAAATTGGGTGATGGACCTGGGGCGAATAGGAGAACCAACAACGGCCCATAGCACCAGTCCAGCCAGGATAAATACAACAACCACGAGTACTACCAAGCCAGTGTCCACATGAAAGGATGGCAGGATAAAACCATCCGCGATGCCAATCACGGGCAGGACCCCTGCCAAAATAAGTAGCCCTCTGCGCCTTTCCGCATGCTGACGGCAGAGTGGAACCCGGATGCGCATTTGCTTGCGCATCACCATGGCGACAATCGCGTAAATCAACACGCCGATAAGGATCAGCACGTATAGCCACGGAGGATGCCAGTAAAAAGTTTTTTCCACGGGCTTGCCGTCGGCGGGCGCTCCACATTTCACACACACAGGCGGCAACAGAGCCATAGGAAGGGCCATGCCCACAGGAATGACCAGCTTTTCGCCGTCACGCGTGATGGCAAGAGCTGGCGGTGGCGCAAATGAAGCCATGGATCCTCACTTCAACCTGATGAGAAAAGCTGATCATACCTCAGCGCCACGAGAATTGAAAAAACGAACCAGCGTTGCTTCAAGGACCTTCTCCCTATACGTTTTGTGAGAACGCCTTAAAGCGTTATTCAAGCCGTAAGCATTCTCGGGTCCTTCGACTCCGCGCGATTCAATATGGTCTAGGACAAAGCGTAGCGGCACTCAGGAAGACAGATTTTCATAGCATCGTAGAGTCGAGAAACAAAACAGCGACCGTAAGGCCGCCGTCTCTCATTGCCAATTGCCATCTGCCAATTGCAGTCTAGGTTCCCTCATCCCACGATGCCAGGTATTCTTCCTGCTCCGGGGTCAATCGATCGATCTTAATCCCCATCGATTCCAGCTTGAGCCGCGCCACTTTCTTGTCCAGCTCTTCCGGAACGGCATAGACCTTGTGCTCCAGCGTCTTGTAGTTCTTGACCAAGTGTTCGCAGCACAACGCCTGGTTGGCAAAACTCATATCCATCACGGATGCCGGATGGCCCTCTGCGGCGGCCAGGTTGATCAAACGGCCTTCGCCCAGCAGATAGATCTTGCGCCCGTCTTTCATGGGATATTCGTCCACAAACTCACGGGTCTGGCGTTTGCCGGAGGACATTTTTTCCAGCGCGGGAATGTCGATTTCCACGTTGAAGTGTCCGGAGTTGGCGACGACGGCGCCGTTCTTCATCTGCTCAAAGTGCTCGCGTCCGATCACGCTCTTGTTGCCGGTGACGGTAACAAAAATATCCCCGATCTTGGCGGCCTCAAGCATGGACATGACCCGGTAGCCTTCCATCACCGCTTCAATCGCTTTCGTCGGATCGATTTCCGTTACGATCACATCAGCGCCCATGCCGCGCGCGCGTGATGCCAGGCCGCGTCCGCACCATCCGAAACCGGCAATCACGAACTTGGAACCGGCGATGAGTGAGTTGGTGCAGCGTATGACGCCGTCCATGGTGGACTGGCCGGTGCCGTAGCGGTTGTCAAACATGTGTTTGGTCAGCGCGTCATTCACCGCGATAATGGGATACTTCAACGCGCCGTCTTTGGCCATGGCGCGCAGCCGGATCACTCCAGTGGTGGTCTCTTCCGTGCCGGCAATCACGCCGTCGATAATGTCCTTGCGCTTGGTCAGCGCGGTGGAAACCAGGTCCGCGCCGTCATCCATGGTGATATGCGGCTTGTGGTCCAGCGCCGCCAGGATGTGTTTGTAATAGCTGTCATTGTCCTCACCCTTGATGGCATACACGGAGATGCCGTAATCGCGCACCAGCGAAGCCGCAACGTCATCCTGCGTGGAGAGCGGGTTGGAGGCGCAAAGCACCACGTCCGCGCCGCCGTCGCGCAGCGTGATGGCCAGGTTGGCGGTCTCCGTGGTTACGTGCAGGCAAGCGGAGATCCGCATGCCCTTGAGCGGCTGGTTCTTGATGAAATCCTTGCGGATACTTTGCAGCACCGGCATGGACTGGTTGGCCCACTCAATGCGCCGCTTCCCGAGATCGGCAAGATCAATGCTTTTAATATCAGACGGAGTTTGCGTTACTGCGGATGTTGACATGTTTTTCCTATTCCAGCGCCTTGGGAGGCATGAATTTTGACGAACCGTAAACGAACCAACCCGACGCGCGGGTGGCGCAGGCCGTCAGGCCTGCATGGAGATTGTTTGTTGATGCGGCTTTAGCCACCGAGGTAACCTCAGCGGCTAAAGCCGATTAAGATCCTGCTTAGCGCAGGGCTGAAGCCCTGCTCCACCCTAAAATCTTACCCTGCACTGCTACGACTTCCAGACGCGGCAGTGCCGCGTCTCTACGTCGGAATTCTTACTTTGCAGCGCCCACGTTCGATTTAGACGCACCTTGCGCCGCCCCCTGCTCGCGCAGCTTGGCGGCCTTGTCCGTTGCTTCCCAGGTAAAGTCGGGGTCCTTGCGGCCAAAGTGCCCGTAAGAAGCGGTCTTCTTATAAATGGGACGCCGCAGCTTCAGCGACTCGATAATTCCCTTGGGTGTGAGCTGGAAATTTTCCCGAACTAATTTTTCCAACTTGTTTTCGTCAATCTTGCAGGTGCCGAAGGTATCCACCAGCACGCTCACCGGCTCAGCCACACCGATAGCATAGGCAAGCTGGACTTCACAACGATCAGCCAGGCCGGCAGCCACAATGTTCTTGGCGATGTAACGGGCCATGTAGCAGGCGGAGCGGTCGACTTTGGTCGGATCTTTGCCGCTGAAAGCGCCGCCGCCATGACGGCCCATGCCGCCGTAAGTATCCACAATGATCTTGCGTCCGGTCAGGCCGGTATCGCCCATGGGGCCGCCGATAACAAAACGTCCGGTGGGATTGATGTGGTACTTAGTGTCAGCATCAAGAAGCTTGGCCGGAATGGCGGCTTGAATCACGTGCTTGAGAATGTCTGCCCGGAGCGTTTCGTTGTCAATGGAGTCAGCATGCTGCGTGGAAATAACCACGGCATCCAGGCGGATAGGCTTGTGGTCGGGACCGTATTCCACTGTTACTTGGGATTTTCCATCAGGGCGGAGGTAAGGAAGCATGCCATTCTTGCGGACTTCGGAGAGGCGCATCGTCAGCTTGTGGGCCAGATCGATGGCCGTAGGCATGTAGTTTTCATTCTCATTGGTGGCGTAACCGAACATCATGCCCTGATCGCCGGCGCCGCCAGTGTCCACGCCCATAGCGATGTCGCCGGACTGCTTATTGATGCTGGAGATCACGGCGCAGGTGTTGGAGTCAAAACCGTAAAGAGCATTGTCATAGCCAATGGACTGGACCACGCCGCGGACCACCTTCTGGAAGTCCACATAAGTCTTGGTGGTGATTTCGCCGGCGATGACCACCAGTCCGGTCGCGGTCAGCGTCTCGCACGCTACGCGGCTGTACGCATCTTCGGCCAGGCACGCGTCAAGGATCGCGTCTGAAATCTGGTCTGCAATTTTATCCGGGTGGCCTTCTGTGACCGACTCAGACGTAAATAAAAAACGTTCCCGTGGAGCCACTGTACTTCCCTCCTGAAATTATTTCTTTTTACCGCTTCCGGGACCAAAAAAGGATACCGCTAGCAGGTTACCCATGAACACGGTCCGCGGACAATGCTTTGGCGTCACATCTGGCGGAAACGCAATTGAATGGGGTTATTTGCGCTGTGAAATGATCTGCCCGCCATCTTACCGGCGTGCCTAAAGCTTACATCGATACGTTCTATTGTACTAGGCCGGCGGGGGTAAACGTTATGGTACGGGCTTCATTTTCACTGCCAAGAGCGCCCAGTGGCTTGCCGTTATAACTTACATCAAGCCCTCCGGCATTTCTGGTCTGGAGCACAACCAGTTTCCCGGCTTTAACTACTTTTTGTTTGCCGGCGCGCAGGGTCTTCTGCATGGCCGACTTACCGTCAGCGGTAATCGATACCCAGGAATCCTGATTGGCCTTGACCACCACAACAAAGCGGCTGCCCACAACTTGCTGGTTGACTGGAGCCGGCTGGACCACAACCGGGTCGGCTGCCATGGAAGTAGTTGTTGTAACCGGTGGAACACTGGCGGCCGGGACAGGCGCGGGATTGACCGCGGCCTGCGTTGTGTGGGGCTTGGACTTGAGCCAAAGAGCGTATCCGGTCAGCACTCCCGCCAGCGCGGCAACCGCAAACGCCAAGGGAAGAAGCGAGCGATGGGGATTCAAATCAGGCCGGGGCTGCTCGCGCACTTCCAGAGGGAATTGGTTTTCCGGCGCAGGCTGTTCGTTTGCGGCCGCAACATAGTCCGCCACGGCCTGGTCTTCATCAATGCCCAGATACCGCGCATAGGCGCGGACAAAGCCCTTGTTGAAGATCCCGCCGGGAAGCTGGTTGAAGTCTTCGTGCTCCAGAGCTTCCAGATGACGCCGGGAAATCTTAGTGGACTCTGAGATTTCCTCCAGAGTGATGCTCCGCATCTCCCGTTCGCGCCGCAACCGTTCGCCGAATGAACCCATGCCGAAAGCCATTCCCTCTGTTGATTTTACGCGTTTAAACGGCCCATGATAGGAATCCCGGCCCCCGGTGTCAAACGAAAAGCACCTGTAACTATTGATTTCACAATCACTTTCACGGTACTGAAGGCACATAACTTTCTGGCATCGGTGCAATTCAGCGGTTGCCGATTTCCCTAAATCAGGCGATAATTATCACAAAAGTTCTCGGCTTTTTTCAGTCGCTTACAAGGAACTACCCCTAAAGATGAACGAGGCCGTCGTACCCGAGCGTAAGACCAAGAGGCAGTTGCAGGAAGTCGCCATCTTTAACGATGTTGCGAAGGCGCTAACGTCGTCGCTGAACCTCGATTCAATTCTTCAGACCATCATGGACAAAATGGCGGAGTTCTTCCGCCCGGATACCTGGTCTCTCCTGATGGTGGATGAGCAGAAAGACGAACTCTATTTTGCGATTGCCGTAGGCGACGCCGCCGAGACCCTCAAGACCGTCCGCCTGAAAGTGGGCGAAGGCATTGCTGGCTGGGTGGCCCGCCATGGCGAGTCGCTGATCGTCCCCGACGTATACAACGATCCTCGCTTTGCCAAACGCATTGATGAAATGACCAAGTGGAAGACCCGGTCCATCATCTGCGTGCCGTTGCAGTCCAAACACCGCGTGCTGGGTGTGATCCAGCTCATCAACTGCGCCATGGAAAGTTTTGGCGAACAGGAAATGTTTTTCCTGCACGCGCTGTGCGACTACGCCGCCATTGCCATTGATAACGCCCGCGCCGTAGAAAAGATCCAGGAGCTGACCATCACTGATGACTGCACCGGCCTTTACAACGCGCGTCATCTTTATAAGACCCTGGAAGCCGAGGTCTACCGCTCCGCCCGCTTCGGCTATGAGTTCAGCGTGGTCTTCCTGGACCTGGACCATTTCAAGACCGTGAATGATACCTACGGACATCTGGTCGGAAGCAAGCTGTTGCAGGAAATCGGCTTCAAGATCAAATCGCAGCTTCGCCTGATCGACTATGCCTTCCGCTATGGCGGCGACGAATTCGTCATCCTGCTCCCGCAGACCGACAAGAGTTCCGCGCTGGTAGTGGCCAAACGCCTACAGGACATGATGCGCAAAACCATCTTCCTGGGCGAAGAGGGACTGAACCTGAACGTACGGTGCAGCATGGGACTGGCCACGTATCCGGAAGACGCCAAGAGCTCGCATGAGATCATCCGCCAGGCCGACGAGATGATGTATATGGTCAAGAACTCCACCCGTGACAACATCGCCGTGGCCCAGCAGGGGATACTGAAGTAGCTCAAAGATTCCGAGCGAAGCGAGGAATCCCTATCACTTCAAAAAACTCACCTTCTGACGAAGCTTCTCCACTGCTCTCCCCCAAGTCACGATCACGCCGACGGCTGCTTGTTCTGCTGATCATCGCTCTGGTCTTGTTTTACTTGGCGGGCGTCGCTGTCCGAAGCCGCTACGGTGTTCGAGTCGCGGTGGAGAACGCCAGTGGAGAGGGCTCTGCAGGTGGTTTTAATACTCGCGGTTTTTAGAAAGGAACCTTTGTGATCGTTCGCTGGTATATGGATGAAAGCTATAACAAAAATCTTTTTACTCTTTCTTCTCTTATTAGCGATGCATCCACTTGGCTCAAGTTCCAATCTTCTTGGAAAAATTGCATCCGAGCAAAAAACAAATCTCTCAAGAGCCAGGGGCGAAAACAAATCTCTCGATATCATGCCGCCGATTGCAGTTCACGGGTAAATGAATTTGCGGGATGGACTGTTGATGAGCAGATTGAACTCACTAAAGACCTACTTAAAGTGTTTGCTAAACATGAAACACTCGCACTCTCTTACACAATGCCGCGCGAAAGTTTTGTGCAATTCTTTCCGGAATGCACAATTGATCCAATCGGCCCATGCTACAGTTTGCTTCTTAAATATTTGATGTTGGAAATGGTGAAGAGAATTGATGACACCAAAAAAATATCCAGGGTTAAACCATTGAGAATCGTGATTTCCCACGATAGGAGCCCTTATGATGGCACTCTTCTGAAGTCATTTAATAGCATGATTGATGATCCGACATTAACCTATCGAGAAATGTTCTCAACGATTGCGCCGCGGTCCTCCAAGGATTGCATCCCATTGCAAGCCGCAGACCTATTGGCATATGAAAACTTCAAAGAGTCCGAAGCGAATATAGTGGGACGAAAACGGAGAAAAACCCTAGAGTTGCTTTTAATGATGAACTCTTTTGGCGGTCGTGCTCGCACTTTCAAGCCATACGGTATTCGTAAATTGAGAGAGGTCATGGATTCTCTTTCAGGCATATAATCAGCCTGCTATGACTGACTTAACAGGAAAGTCTCTCTACCTAGCCGTCCGCTGCGACAAGAACAATGACCATATTATCCCCCTGAAGATGGTTCAATTTGATGATGAGGGATGCTGTGCACAGGTATGGATGGGGCAGCCTCCATTTGACGCATATTGTTCCGTCTGCAAAAACACTCAACAATCTCACGGAGATCAGGTAATAGTGTGGCAGGGTCCTCTGTCTATTGAAAAATTCCAGCCCCACCCAGCTTTCTGATAGTCAGCCCTTTGCTCTCCATAAAACCTGCAATGACACGATATCTCATTCACAATACCTGCCCCCCTTAGTCAGTCAAGTACATTAATTGTTCAGATTTTCGTCCAGACTCGGGCGGAATTGAGCATTTTCTGGATTTCGATGATGCAACTGGCGCTCGCCACACAGGTGCCGCCGGACTTCAGCGTCACTGCATGTGACCAGAGTTTTACGCTGTTCTTCGAAGAGCTGGTACGCCTTCTTGTGAACTACTTCAGCTCCGTAATGATTGCGTGCTGCTTTCCCCGGACCAGCGTTTCAGTGTGACTGCGGTCGCGGGTGTTGAACCTGACCGTACCGGACGCATATGAGTTCACGGTATCTTTCCCGTCCGGCGTGGTCGATTTCAGGTCACCATCTTCCAGGAACACCACCACCACGTCTTTATCGTGGAAGTGCATTGGGGTGGCCACGCCCGGCTGCCATGTGTAATCCCACACGATCACGCGCGCGTTCTCCAGGATCTTCTTTGAGCCAGGCCGCGGAAACGCCAGCGGATAGCCGGTGGTGTTTGCGATCGGAGGTACTGGATGGTCCTTTAGATTGATCACCATCGATCTTCCGGCAATCTTCAGCGGCGTGCCTTTAGGTGAGAACATCGCACTACCCGACACGGACACTACCACGGCATCCGACGGCTGCACCGTTGTAGGATCGGTCATTTCCCAGACGGCAACGCGGTCATTGTCGATCAATGGCTTCAGCCCCGTTTGCGGACCGGCCAGAAACAGCATCACGCAGAGCAGCAGGACACTTGGCATAGGAGCACCCTTCCGATCAAGAAAGTCAAAAACGGGCTAATTTTATACCAGAGGAGGCCTCATTTGGCGCCGGAGAAGTGTTTCACCAGTGTTTCACCCAAGATGCGCTGAAGTTCGAAGGCTACTTGCTCTCGCGTGCCAAGATGCCTGGCGCGAACGAAAGCAATCCTGATGGAAATATTGAAATTCGGATGCTCGATAACACTGAGTCGCGCGCGTAGGGGGTGCGTCCTGGAGATACCCTCGCTTTCGCAGACAAAGAGCCACCGGAGAGCGTTTGTACAGTGTCACTTGCCAGGAAAGTCCTGTTCCCGCGCCGCTGGGTCGTCAACTTGTCATGCAGTTTTTAATCCTTGTTTGGTTTGATGCCGGACATACGCAAAAGGTTGCCACGGAGTATGATTAAGATCCATCTTCATACGCACCTTCGCCTGCCCCCTTTGTGGCTGGTTCATTTGCGCATCCAGATGCCGGTTTTTTCGGCGAAAGGATCCAAAATGAACCCGCCAGTGGAGCGTCTGCCGCGCTACAAAAATCGAATCCTGTCTGCTTTACCGAAAGCTGAAATCAGCCGCCTTGCGGTCCACTTATCCAAGGTGGTCCTCAAGCAAGAACAGACGCTCCTGGATGGAACAGCCAAATACGCCTACTTCATGGAAGATGGCATTGCGTCCGTGGTGGCCACCGTTGAGGACGGCACTACGGTTGAGATTGGCGTCATCGGGATCGATGGCGTAGTCGGTATTCCGATTCTGCTGGGCGCAGGCATCGCACCGGGCCGGACCTTCATCCAGATTGAAGGCTCCGGTTTCCGCATTGAGGCACAAGCGTTAAAAGACGAATTCGAACGCGCCGGCGAACTGCGGCAATATTTGCAGAAATATATCCAGGCCTTTATCGTGCAAACCGCGCAAACAGCGGTATGCAACCGGTTGCATACTATTGAAGAAAGGCTCTCCCGCTGGCTGCTGACCTGCCGCGACCGCATGGAATCCGACCGGCTGGCGTTGACGCATGATTTTCTTGGCCAGATGCTCGGCGCCCCCCGGACCACCGTCACGCTGGCGGCAGGGCTCCTCCATCGCGCGGGATTGATCGACTACAAGCGGGGCGTCGTGATTATTAGAAATCGCAAAGGTCTTGAGAAGACCACCTGCGAGTGCTATCTCACTGTGCGCGAGGAATTCCGGCGTCTTGGCCTGCTCTAAAGTCTGATATCGGACTGACAAGCCCCACCGCTGCTTAATATTCTTGAGCGGTAAATTTTGGGGTAATCCCAAATGAACTCTCGACATTTACAGACCGACATCTCTCCCAATGCATTAAGAAATGGTGCGAGTGTCGTCAGGCTGTTTCCGTGCGCAGCTGATCAGCGCGCTAGCCGTTACGAGCATGAAAATGCCCTCAGAACTCCGGCGCCGCGTAATTCAGCGGCCAGCTGTTCTCCCGCGGCATCGCTCCAACCGAACCAGCCGTTTTAAATTCGCGGGAACCAGGGATTGCTGCCTTATTACCTTGGAGTAAACACCTATGCCCAACATCGTAATTCTTTCTGTTGGCTACGATCCATTGCTATCGAATACCCGCGGCCGGGTCTTGGGCACGGGAGGATATACAGTTGTACCAGCAGTGTCTCTGCAACTGGCAGTCAGTGAATTCCTGCAAAGAGATTTTGATCTGGTTATCTTGTGCCACTCAATTCCCATAGGAGACCGGGAGTGCCTGGCGTATTTGTTCCGCGAACGGTCCCCAAATATCCCAATCGTTTTTGTCTCTTCTGGGTTCGGCGAACAAGATCCGTCCGCCGATGCAACTATCATGAACGATCCGAACCTGCTCCTCCTCGGCGTCAACGAAGTCCTTAAACGGAACATGAAAGGCTTCAAGATCAGGGCTTCTGGATAAACTCCACAGCTGCTCAATCAGCCGTTGCTGCCAAGACGCTTTTTAGCTTGGGTGTTTCGCGCGCATATTGGCGACGGATTTAACCACCAGCTTCTCCAAGACCTTCTGGTCCAGATCGACGAGTTTTTTGACATAGAGGCAGCCGCCGCCCGTGGTGTACTTGCCGAGTTTGGCGAGCAGTGCATCAGAACCGGTGAACCCCTTGGAGATATAAAGAACGGTTGCGGCCTTGCGCGGCGAGAAACCCACGAGCGGCATATCGCCTTCGCGCCCGCTGTCATAGGTGTAGTGGTAGCTGCCAAAACCGATAATCGACGGCCCCCACATCTTCGGCTTTTCGCCGGTCGCACTTTGCATCAGCTTGACCAGCGCCTTGGCGTCCGCGCGCCTGGTTTGGTCCGCAACCGCGGCGATGAACGCCGCGACGCTTACTTTGGTCGCCTTCGTTTTGTTTTCCGCCATTCGTCGCGCCCTCCCGTCGTTGTTGGCGCACACTACTATAGCAATCACGCCAGCCGGCTGTAAGCCACAAAAAATGGGGCAAGCAAATCCTATGCCCGCAGCAAAGCTTTCCTGCTCATCGCCTGCCAAGCGCCGGCATCTCTGCCCAAGGCCCACTGAAAACTTCCGGCCTTTAGGGCTTCACTCCGGCTTTGATAAGTGCGTCCGCCCAGATCTGGTAGCCGGCATCAGTCGGATGTGTGCCGTCCGGCATTATAGCGGGCGGCAGCGAGCCATCAGACTCCAGGAATCGCGCACCGATATCGAGATAAGTAATGGAAGGATCGCCGGCGAAGCGCTGCGCCAGCAGGCGGTTGGTGCTCTGAATCGGCGCGCGCAGCGGGTTGCTCGCTTGCTGACCACGCGGCAAGATCGCCATAAGAATAATGTGGATCGCCGGCGAGCGCTGGCGCACCTCACGGCAGATCGCTTCGATGCCATCCACGACCTCTGCCGGAGTATTCGCGCGCGCATTCTCCGTAGCGGTAAGGTTGTTGGTGCCGATCGCAAGGACCACCCACTGCGGGCTCAGCCCTTCAAATTCGCCCTGACGCAGCCGCCATAGCACGTTTTGCGTTCGGTCCCAGCCGAAGCCCATGTTAAGCACCGCCATGCCGCCAAAGACCCGTTGCCAGGACCTTGGCCCGTTTACATGCGTGGAGATCGGCGAACCGCTCCAGAAGTGCGTGATCGAATCGCCCAGCAGGACAACCCGCGGCTTCAGATTTTTCTGTAGCTCCAGCTCGGCATGGTGTCTGGCGTACCAATCGTAGGAATCCAGCTCAAGCCGCGCCACCGGGATCACGGCCGTATTGATGTCGGTCATTGACGCCAAGGGCACCCGCGGCGCATCGCTCATCAACCTTGCCAGCGTAGGCTCAATCGCCTCCGCCATCATGCGCTGTCCGATCGTGTCCGGATGCAGTGCCTTACCGTGTCCTGGGAGCCGTGGATCGTAGAAGAGGGCCGTATTCAATGCCCCGTTCTTGTAGAAGATGGAATTAATGTCGAGATACGTGACCCGCGGGTTCTCCGCGTAACAGGCCGCCAGATATTGATTGATGGCCTGGTCCCGTTTCGTCTTGGTTTCGGAAATATCACTCGGCAGGATGCCCAGCAGCAGGATCTTCGTCTCCGGCAAGCGCCGCTCGAGCTCGACGATAATGCCGTCGATGCCGGCCTCAGTCTGTTCCGCTGTGTGATCGTAACCCTGTGCCGTGTTGTTGGTCCCGATCAGCAGCACCGTGACCTTGGGACGCAGCCCGTCCACTTCTCCGTGCTCGATCCGCCAGAGAACGTGTGCCGTCGAGTCCCCGCTGAAGCCAAGGTTCAGCGCTTTGCGTGGTTCGTAGAACTCATTCCATGTCGGCAGGAAGTTCTCATCCGGCAGGGTGGATTTGTCGTAGTTATTGGTGATCGAATCGCCAATGAGGAGAAGTTGCGTGTCCGGGCGGCCCTGCGTGGCTTTGAGCACGGCACTGTGCCGCTCCGCCCACCAGGGCGAACTTAGCCGTTCGGTTGGAGTAGTGGCGGGGTTCGCCCGACTGGTCACCGCCTGCGCATGAGTGCGGCAGGCGAATGTGAGGGCGAGCGCGCAAACCAGCGCGGACCTAAGAAACGCGCCGTGGAACAGAGAGGTACGAGACGTAAAGTTCACTCCGTTATTCTAGCGGCCCAGCCCGCAGGCGAAAACATATCTGGACCGGATTCTGCCAGGATTTTTACTTTGGTCTCTTTTCCAAAGTAGGTCCAGTACTCGTTCCCGCCGGACTTTTTTCCGGCTGGCGCGGCGTCCAGGCAGTGGGGGTTGCGGGCGCGGTTGGGTCCACGCCAAAGTCCCACACAAACAAATTGATCTGTTTTTTCTCCAGAATCTCCACCACCGCATATTCGCCCGGAGGAAGCGGGTCAGCTGGTGTGATCTTGATCCAGTTTCCCAAGGGACTGCTCAACACCTGGATCCAGTTTTCCTTCTGGTTCACTTTTCCGTACATGGCAACATTCAGTTTGCCCACAACGCGGACGTCTTTTTTCTTTTCCACACGGACAATCCCGTAGCGGTTGGACTGCTCTTCTTTTTCCGATGGCTTTTGGGTAAAGGCCGGAATGGAGTTGTCCGCCGGATCGACGTTCAGAAAAATTTCCGGTCGTCCGATGTGCGACTGTATGCGCGCATGTTCGCCCGGCAATTCAATGGTCTGCGTGGATGACAACGCCAGCGGGTTAATGGCGGCGCGCAGGATATTTCTGCTGGTGTGTTTGTTAAGCTCTCCGCCGTTTTGTACCAACTCCACCAGTTGCGGATGCCCCTGGAACTCATCTAGCAGAAGCACGCCGCCGGTGTTGGGCAAGCGGATGCCGGTGGCCACGGCAGGCGCGTCAAGGTCGTCCGCTGCGTCCTCTTTCTCCATTTCCTTGATGGTCGCATTGCGCTGGCTGTCGCGCTCTTTGTTGTACTTGTCCGTGGCCGGCCAGTCGACCAAACTGGCAGGCACTTCTTCCCAGTCATAACGCTCCGCGCTGAAGTAACGCAAACGGTTGCCGGCGACCTCCCACTTGGTGGCCAACTGGTAGGAGCCGTCTTTCATGATCAGCCGTTTGGCGTTCTCCTGCGCCCACATGTGCGTGCAGAACAACACGGCCATCATCGCCGCCACAAGACAAATACTTTTGGTAAACCGCGACATAAGAAAACCTGAATTAGTTAGATGCTACTTTCTTTATTCTATTGTTTTTTTATTGCGGGTGCAGCGCGAGAGATTTTTTCCCAACCCGAAGCTGTTCACATGACAAAAACTTTCCAGCTATCAACCTACCGGGACAAGACCATAACACCTTAACCTGTCGTCTTGAGCGCAGGCGAACGACCGAAGAAAGCGAGCCGAAGTCGAAAGATCGCGGCGCTGCGTCCTTTGTCATACAGCCTCAGAGAGTTCTCACCAGCCTCGGATTCTAAAACGTTCGGATTACAGAAAAAGCCCGTTTTCTGCTATCTTGCCCTCATTATGCCGAGGAGGCTGTTTTCATGAGGCTGGCCGGTTCACTGCTTGTATTTCTGTTTTGCCTTGCCCTGACGCCGCAAAAGATCCTGCCGCAAACTTCCGCTTCGCCTACGCCTGCCGCTGCCGAGGCCGCGCCACAAACGCAGACCACCGAATACACGCTGCCTCCAGACAAATTACAGAAGGCCAAAGCGCTGTACGACCTGCGCGGCATGCTGCGAATCATTGACACCGTGTTTTCGTTGCTGGTCCTGCTGGGAATTCTTTATTTCGGCGTTGCGGCCCGGTATCGCGACTGGGCGGAGAGAGCAGGCAAGGGCCGCTTTGTTCAAGCGCTGATCTTTGTCCCGCTGTTCCTCCTGACTTTGACAGTGCTCGCCCTGCCGCTGGACGCCTACCAGCACAGCATCAGCTTGCAATACGGTCTGTCCGTCCAGAGCTGGGGCTCGTGGTTCAGCGACGTGCTCAAGGGCCAAGGCATATCCCTGGTGCTTACCACAATTCTTCTGTGGGGCTGGACCTGGTTGATTCGCAAGAGCCCGCGGCGCTGGTGGTTCTACTCCTGGCTGATTGCCATGCCCATCATCGTGTTTTTCATATTTCTCACCCCGATTGTGATTGACCCGCTCTTCAATAAGTTTGAGCCGCTGGAGAAAAGCAATCCGCAGTTAGTCGACGCCATTGATAAAATCACGGCGCGCGCCGGGGTCACGATTCCCAGAGACCGTATGTTTCTGATGAAAGCGAGTGAAAAAGTCACCACACTGAATGCTTATGTGACCGGCTTTGGCCCGTCCAAGCGCGTCGTGATCTGGGACACCACCATTCAGAAAGCCGGCACGCCGGAGACGCTCTTCGTCGTCGGCCATGAGATGGGGCACTACGTGCTGAATCACATTGTGATCGGCATTACAGCAACGGCGGTTGGTCTGTTCTTCGGCTTTTACATTCTTTACCTGCTGTCTGGGTGGGCCTTCTCACGCTTTCATGACCGCTGGCACATGCGCGAACTGTGGGACTGGGCCGCCGTGCCTATGCTCTTCCTGATTATCTCGCTGATCAGCATCTTCGCCCAGCCGCTGGGCAGTACCTTCAGTCGGCAGCTTGAGCACAACGCCGACGTCTATGGCCTGGAAGTCACACACGGCATCAACGCCAATTCGCAGGAAGCCGGCGCGCATGCCTTCCAGGTGCTGGGTGAGTTGGGACTTTCGTATCCTTATCCCAGCGACCTGGTGGTGTTCTGGTATGCCGACCATCCACCCATCCCTGACCGCGTGCGCTTTGCCCATCAATACGATCCGTGGAGCAAGGGAGAACAGCCGAAGTACGTGAAGTGAAGGGCAAATGCCCGGAACTAGATGCTGCCCACTTCGACGGGTGGCCCATCCTTTCGCGCCTTTTGCGAAAGGGTGGGATTCGATGACCGTCCTCTGATTTTTCCTTCCGCTTCGCTGAGCGCGGGCCTAGGGCGTAAGGGAATGATTCTTTGTATTAGCTTACCCACCACTCTAGACGGCTTTTCTGCGCGCTAAACGTACACCGACGCTGCAATCAAGACCAAGGCGTGCCATACCAAAGGGACTTAGTTCCCCAAAATTCCCTGCAAGAAAGCCATCAACTTCGTTCTAATATCAATGCCACCATTAGGCCGAACCCTATGCAAGCTTAGGAGCAGGTACGTCTGAAAACCAGGCAAGCTTAAAATGAAGGTTAGGGAGTGTGGTTCCTGAAATTGTGTGCAGCAACGGCGTTCGTGCCAATAACGGACGGGCGTGCTTTCCCCCACCGCTGCTGCATCTATGGCAAGTCATCTCCAGTCTTGATTATGAAAGGCGTTCTCCATGAGAAGGTCAAAGTTGTCCATTCTTTCGTCGCTACGCGAGTCTTTGATTGTTTCGCTCTCGTTCGCGTTGGTGGCATTCTGCTTCGCGGTGCTCACCGCCCGCGCGCAGACCGCGGCCACAACCGCTTCGCCGGGATGGGTTGTGGTCCCCGTGGAGGAGTATCAAAGCCTCCGTGCACGCGCGTTTCCCGCTGAGCGCGAGCCTGATCCGCCGCCGGTGGATGCCACGCTGACGCGCGTCGACTATGATCTGCGCATCGTCGGCGATCTAGCTACCGGCCGCGCCAGCCTCACCGTGGACGTGCTGAAAGACGGCTGGGTCCGTGTTCCCGTTCCCTCCGGATTGCTGGTGCGCGAAGCACGGTTAGACGGCAAGCTGGTCTCTCTTGTTCCCGGCCAGCCGGGAAAGGGTGGACACCAGTTGTCGGCGGTGCTGGCGCATGTGGGCCGCGCTGTGCTTTTGCTTGACATCGCGCTTCCGGTTGCGTCGTCCACCGGCGAAGAAAGCATCTCTCTGCCTTCAACCTCATCCGGAGTGACGCGGGCCGCGGTGCAGCTCCCGCGCCAAGGCGTGGACATCAGGCTCACCGGCGGCCTGCTGGCGGAGAAATCAGAGTCCGGCGCGGAAAGTAAATGGCTGGCGTATGCGCGCGGCAATGAACCGCTCACCTTCACATGGCGCAGAAAGATGGAAGACCATCGCCTGGAGCAACCGCTGCGTCTGCGCGGATCGCTCATTCAACTGCTGGGGCTGGGTGAAGACACAACGTCACTGTACGCGGAAGTCAACCTTGAGGTAACGCAAGGTGCGGCGCGCGAAGCTCGGATCCAGCTTCCTGACAAGATCACCATCAACCAGGTTTCCGGCGCCATGGTTTCCGACTGGGAGATCAAAGGCGGCCAACTGGCTGTGATGTTCCTTGAGCCTGTCGAAACGACCGCTAGGTTCGTCATCACCGGTGAAACCCGCACGGCGCGCGATGGGACGATTGAAGTCCCGATCCTACGCCTGCTCAACACCGAACGCGACACCGGCGGCGTGGCGGTGGAAGTCCTGGGCGCGGGCGAGATCAAAGACTACAAATCACAGGGGCTTGAGAACGCTGACGCAGTTGACCTCGGCGACATGGTGGCCAGCCGCCAATCTCCATCGCTGGCTGCGTTTCGTTTTCGCGCCGGAGACGCCAAAGTCACCCGGTCACTCACGGTGAATGTGGCGCGATACACGCAGCAGGCTGTCTTGATGGCCAACATTGAAGAGGCCCGCTACAACGCGCTGATGAGCAATGACGGAAAAATTCTTGTTCAGGCTCGCTACGCGGTGCGCAACAACCAGAGAAACTTTCTGAAGATCACGCTGCCCGCGGGAGCAACCATCTGGAGCGCCACACTGGCCGGTAAACCGATCCGCCCCGGCCAGTCGCCGGACGGCAGCTTGCTGCTTCCTCTGGAAAAAGCACGCGCCGGTGAAGATGCGCCGGTGTTCGCCGTGGAGGTCTTGTTTCTGGCCCGTGCCACCGCATGGACGGATAAAGGAAAGATCAGGCTCTCATTGCCGGCAATCGATCTGCCGATATCGCGCACCGGGCTGGTGCTCTACCATCCACCACTGTTCAAAGTAACAGCTGATCCCGGTACGTTCAGGGCTGAAACTTATGAAGACCCGACGTCGATTGTTTTCGACCCGTCAGCGGCTGTGACGCTGGGCGATGAAGAGAAGGATTCCCGTCAGCGGGAGTCGCGTCTCAAGAACGAGGACATGGCCAAGCAAGGCCCGCAATCCGCCGCGCAAACATTGGTGGACAACTTCAAAACCAAGGCCATCGGCGGGAAGAGCGCTCGTGTTCTGCCCATACGGGTCTTGTTCCCCGCGTTTGGCTCGTCATTATTTTTTGTTTCCGAACTCACCGCGGAAAACCAGGTAGCAGCGCTTGACCTGAACTACCAGCGCGACAAAAAGGAAGGTAAATAAATGAAAAGCTATAAAAGCCTGCTCGTCATCATGATGCTTGTGTCCGTTATATGCGTATCGTTGATGCTCGTAACCCCCGCGCTCTTAGGCCAGGAGAGAAAAATGCCGCAACCGGTGCCGCCATCCGGTGATGTGACGCTGCCGCTGTCGGAATACAACCACTTAGTGGACCTGGCGAACAAATCCCGGAAAAGGCAGGAAGCACCGCCGCTTCCCTACGCGCTCAAGCGCGCTGACCTGAAGCTGCATGTCACCAATGGGACGGTGTTGGGCACAGTCGTAATCGATGGTGAAGTGTTCAACAAAGCCGCAACCAAAGTGCCTCTGACCAGCGGCATGACCATCTTGAATGCGAAGCAGGAAGGCAAAGCGTTGCCGTTGCAGCAGGAAGGCGCAACGTCCATGGCAGTGCTGCCGGGCGCGGCTGACTTTTCTGTGGCGCTTGATACCGGCATGCCTCTGGGCATTGAGGCCGGACGCGCGTCCTTCAGTTTGCCCGTTCCCGCTGCCGGTAGCGTGCGCCTTTCGCTGGTGATTCCGGGCGAGCACACGAACGTGCACATCAGCCCCGGCCTGATTACCAACCGGGCCTCAGACAGCGGGCAGACTACGGTGGAAGCCACGCTGGCGCCGGGACAGCCTGCCAATATCTGGTGGGCCACGCGGGAATCCGCTGCTCCGGTCGCGCCACGTGAAGTGCGTTTCCTTTCCGACGTGAAGACGCTGGTCTCCGTGAGCGAAGGCGAGTTGCGCATCGCCGCGCTGGCGGACATCACCGTGGTGCAGGGCGATCCTCTACAGTTCGTGGTGCAAGTACCGGCGGGCTATGAAATCACCGGAGCCAGCGGCGCTACCGTTGAATCCAGTGAGTTACAAGCCGGCGCCTTGATCTTGAAACTCAGCTCAGGAGCACCACGCAGCCACCAGTTCCTGATCGCCATGGAACGGCCGCTTGATGCGACCAAGGCGGACGCGCCATTTCTCAGCTTCAAAGACGCGCAGCGCGAGACCGGTGAAGTTCTGGTGGAAGGCGCCGGCACCATGGAACTGACTGCGACAGAAGGCGGCGGCCTGAAGCGTATGGACATGAAAGAGATCAATCCTTATCTGCGTTCGCTGGCGCGCTTCCCGTTGCAGGTGGCATTCCGCTATCATCGGCAGCCCAATGAAGCGCCAAGCCTGGCCCTGGCCTGGGTCCGCTTTCCTGACAGCGCTGTCCTGGCAGCTGTGGCCGAACGTGCGGTGATTACAACTCTGGTGACCACAGAGGGCAGGTCACTCACAGAGGTAAAGCTGATCGTCAAAAACCAGGCGCAGCCGTTTTTGAAAGTGGATCTGCCGGCGGGCGCAAGCATTCTCTCCGCGGAAGTCGCTGGAGAAAAGGTCAAACCAGTGCAAGCGCCGGACGGCAGCCGCGTTCCCATGTTGCGCCCCGGCTTCCGGCCCACTGACTCTTATGAAGTCTCTTTTGTGTTCATGCATTCCGGTGCGCCGTTTGCCAAGAAGGGCGGATCAGAACTTTCTCTTCCCAGCATGGATGTTCCCATCAGCCTGCTTGAATGGGAGGTCTTTCTGCCGGAGCAGTACAAGGTAAAAGACTTTGGCGGGGACGCAATCGCCGCGAACCTGGTGCCTCCGGTCCTTTGGGCGACTCAGGTCACCAACACGTTTTCTGGGACACCTACGAGCACGGTTGCTTCGACAGAAAATGGCGGGCTGGCCAACTTTTCGCTGATGGTTCCCGGGGTGGTTGGAATCACAACTAAGAGCGGCACCAACGTCAGCCACGACAGCGCAGCACCCGTGCCCGAGCAACCGCAAATGGGGCAAGCCACTTTGGGCAACAGCAACGGCGCCACTAGCTATAGCTACAACGGTCTGCGAGGCAGGAATGACGATCAAAACGCCCGCGATGCCAAGAAGGCCCAGGAGCAACAGCTCAATGCAGCGTCATCGAATGTATTCGATCTGCAGAAGAAAGTCGCCGGTGTTCTGCCCGTCCGCGTGGACGTGCCCCGGGCCGGCAACTCATACCGCTTCGCCCGGGCGCTGGTGCTGGATGAGGAAACGAAAGTGAGCTTCAACTACAAGACGAAGTAAAACAGAAACCCCAGACCAATCTGGCTGGTCCGGGGGTTTCTGTTCAATGCCTTTTCGATTGCAAGCTTGCCGGATCAGTCACGATCATGGTGATCGTCGCGATCATTGCGGTCGTCTCGACCGTCCCTGTCCTGGGGCGCAAAAGCCACGCCACGAAGCACCTCTCCGGCCTTCGCCGAACGAATCGTCACAAAAGTGCCCAATGAATCGTCGCGATCATGGTCGCCGTCTCCTTGGCCGGAAGGAAGAGTTGTGGCCCTTAGACGATCGGTGACCTTCACCAGTTTGTTGGGATCGGCACCTTGGTCTCCGCTGGCGCTGATCGTTGAAGTCACAGCATAGATGTCAACGGTGCCGTTCCGGTGGACTTTGCCCGTGAGGTTGCGGCAGCCGCCCGTTGCTGGGTTAAACGCCGTTGGATAGTTGGGAACGTTGTACGGTATGCCGATATTCAGGCCCTTCTGTAGAACATAATCCATGTGCCAGACGCCGCCGGTGAAGCTCCACTTCTGCACACCCGCTGTAGCCAGGCTTGCGGCATCGGCCACGTTCCCGTTGACCGCGGAGGTCACGAATGTTCCGTCGCCTTCGTCGCAAACATACAACGTATTCGCATCAGCGAACCAAATTCCAAAAGGAAACGCTACCGGCGCGGGTTTACCGTTCTGGTCCACGCCACTGGCGAGCGATGTCGGGAACCCGGGCAGAATTGTGATCGGTGCGGCGGCTAGTTGCGCGGTGGTTCCGGTTGGCAGCGCGCCCGCATTGCCGACCTGATAGACCGTGTTGATGCCGTTTCCGCCGCTTCCCTTGGTGACGTACAGCGTGTTGTTGAAGATGGTCAGGCCGCGAAAGTTATTGTCTTTCCCTGCTTTGTCGGCTGTTTTGTAGCCTACCTGTGTAATCGCAAACTCGCCGATTTTATTGATGCTCGTCGGTACGGGCGGCGTCTGGCCGGGAAAGAGAAGTTCAGCGCCCGTCGACGTGATCAAGTTGGCCCCAACCTGCGTACCGGTGAGCTGGCTTGATGACAGGCCTCCGTTGTTGTCATTCCCCACGAGATAATACAACCCGTTTCCCTTAATTGCCGCGCGGCCGTTATTGCCGCTGTAGGCATTTCCCTCTGTGATCCGAATGTGGCCGTCAGCATCCACTTCCGCCACGGTACGGAAGTACCGCGAAGTGACCGGATTGGTCGGGTCCACGACGCCCGGCGTGTTGGAATTCGAAACATCCAGCAGGTTCGGTGCGGTAACGAATCCGGGGCCAGCGCGGTAGCCGACGAACGTGATCGATTTCCCATCCACCGACCGGTTCACGGCCAACTCTGATTTCGAACTGAAGCTGGTTACAAGAAGGTCAGTGGGCACAGCGAACGTCCCAATTCTCTCGCCGTTCGTCCCAAGGTTATCCAGGAAGATCGGGGACGTAACACCAAAGGCGCTATCAGGCCCATCGTTGTTAAAGACGGTGGGAAAGGTTCCGTCTGCTGTTGCCGTGGCGCATTTCACCTTCACCGTTGTCGTGCCTCCTGCCAGAAGAGGTAGGGTCACCGTGCCCGCCACGCACCCCGGAGGCAAAGTCTGTCCCACCGTAACGGTCGCTGCGGTCCCGGTATAGACACTGCGGCTGAGCACCAGGGTGCCGGCTTTGAATTCGAAACGGCGCGAATGATCATGATCGTCTCCCTCAGCAGCCCGTTTGCTTATGAATGTTTGTGCTGTCAGCATGGATGCCGCGGCGATGACGAGCGCGGCTAATATGAATGTTTTCTTCACAACTGTGGCCCTCCTAGTCAGCCAAAAACACTACCAGAGCGAATAGCGCCAACGGGTTACACGTTTATTAAAATTCCGTGAAAACCTTGGTTGCCCGCATCTTGCCCACTGGGAGATAAGTTATCTCTAAACAAAATCCGAAAGATGCCGATGAACGTGTTGGAGAAGTATTTTTCTATCGCAATGCGGACCCCCGAGCAGCAACGGGCGGAGACAATTGTGGGACCAGATATCCAAAGCCCGAATCACAAAAGCGCTGAACCGGCGTTGTCTTCCAGTCACCCCGTGGGAACAAGCCGTCAGTCGGTGCTTGTGCTCAGTGGGGTTGCCGCCATCGCTGTGTATGAACTTGGGCGGCAGTTCATCTTTCCCCACTTGTCAGGCGGCTACGTCCACCTGTTTACGCTCATCCTTATCGTGACCGCTCCTGCGCTCGCATCCCTCTATCTCATCCATTTCTATAGCAGCCGCTTGACCCGGCAGGCTGAAATGAAAAAGACCCTTGCCGAGGAACGACGGATGCTCCGCACCATGATCGACAATGTGCCTGATCTTATGTACGTAAAAGACCGGGACAGCCGGTTCATGGTTGCCAATAACTCCGTCACTCGGATCATGGGGGCCGGGACGCCCGAAGACCTGCTGGGCAAAAACGATTTCGACTTCTATCCCAAGGAAATCGCGACGCCTTTTTACCAGGACGAACAGCGCTTGCTCCAGTCAGGAGAAGTCCTGTTGGCCCGCGAGGAGACGTGCACCGACCCGGAAGGAAACCTGGTGCACCTTTTGACGACCAAGGTGCCGCTCCGGGACAGGACTGGCAATGTGGTTGCGATTGTCGGCATTGGGCGCAATATTACGCTGCGTAAAAAAGCTGAAGCAAAACTGGAGCAGGCACGCAAGGAAGCAGAAGAGGCCAGCCGCGCAAAAAGCGAGTTTCTGGCGAACATGAGTCATGAGATCCGCACGCCGCTTAACGGCATCGTTGGCATGACGGAGCTGGCGCTGGGCACCTCGTTGACAGCGGAACAGCGGGATTACCTGGATACGGTCAAGCTGTCAGCCGACGCGCTCTTGACCGTGATTAACGATATTCTGGATTTTTCGAAGATTGAAGCCGGGAAAATTGAATTGGAAACAGTCGCTTTTGACCTGCGTGATGCTATTGAAGCCACTATGAAAACACTCTCCTTGCGCGCGGATGAAAAAGGGTTGGAACTACTGTGCGAAATTGCTCCCGACGTTCCCGAGGTTGTGCGCGGAGATTCCAACCGTTTGCGTCAGGTGATCGTAAATCTGGTAGGCAATGCCACCAAGTTCACCACCGCGGGAGAGGTAGCTTTAAAAGTCCAGGTACAGTCTGCGGACGATCGTGACTGCATTTTGCACTTTACGGTCGCGGATACGGGCATTGGCATTCCGCCGGACAAACATAAGTCGATTTTTGAATCGTTCTCTCAGGCTGATAATTCCACCACACGCAAGTACGGCGGGACCGGCCTGGGGTTGACGATCTCATCCCGCCTGGTCGCATTAATGGACGGCAAGATCTGGGTGGAAAGCGAAGTTGGCCAAGGAAGTCAGTTCCACTTCACCACGCGCATGGGGATGACCGATGCGAAAGCCATCGAGATAGGAACGATTGCCCCGGCGGAAATATTGCGGGGAATGAGAATATTAGTCGTCGATGACAATCGAACCAACCGGCGCATTCTTGAAGGCATGTTGAAACGCTGGGAGATGGTATCGACCTCGGTAGAAGGCGGAGAGGAAGCGCTGGCCGAACTTCTGGCCGCAAAGAAAACGGGCAATCCTTATAAGCTTATTTTGACGGACATGCACATGCCCGCGATGGACGGCTTTACCTTCATCGAACTGGTCCGGCAAAGGCCGGAATTATCTACCGCGACCATTATGATGCTGACTTCCGCCGGTCATCGAGGAGACGCTGCCCGCTGCCAGGAACTCGGTGTGTCGGCATACTTGCTTAAGCCGATCCGGCAGTCTGAGCTGCGTGAGGCAATTGCCCGCGTACTTGGGGCGCGTGGACAAAACGGCGCAATTCCCTTGATCACTCGCTACTCGCTTGGAGACGCCCGTGACCCGGACACCATTTTGCGGATCCTGGTGGCGGAAGACAACCTGGTCAACCTGCAACTGGCTACGCGGTTGCTGGAAAAAAGAGGCCATCGTGTGGCTGTGGCCGGTAATGGCCGTGAAGCGCTTGACGCCATAGAGAAGGAAGACTTTGACTTGGTCTTGATGGATGTACAAATGCCCGAGATGGACGGACTTGAAGCGACCACTCTCCTGCGCAAGCGAGAAAAAGCAAGTGGCGCTCATTTGCCTGTTGTCGCGTTGACGGCGCATGCCATGAAAGGCGATAAAGAACGGTGCATCGCCGCAGGAATGGATGACTATCTGTCGAAACCCATTCGCCCACAGGAACTGGATGATCTCTTATGCCGATATCTTCCCAGCCAATCGCTTCAACACTCGACGCATAGACTTTTGGAGCCAGTTGCGGGCGCCCCGCCTCTTCCAAATTAGCTTTGGGCCTTCCGCCATTAAAAACCCGCCCATTTCATTTTTTTGCCGGAGGTTTCCACAGGCAGTTCTTGTATAATTGGTCGTGCACCCCAATAGGTTTCACGGCCAATGGCGTACGCCACTTTCGAGCCGGGGAGCCGAACCCCAAAAATCCATCCCATCTAAAGAGGCGAATTCATGTCTGCGAAATATGTTTTCGTGACCGGCGGTGTTGTGTCTTCCCTGGGCAAAGGCCTGGCGGCGGCGTCTATTGGCTGCCTGCTGGAAAGCCGCGGGCTCAAGGTCAATCTGATGAAGTTTGATCCTTATCTCAACGTTGATCCCGGCACCATGTCGCCCTTCCAGCATGGAGAGGTCTTTGTCACCGACGACGGCGCGGAAACCGATCTTGACCTTGGACACTATGAGCGCTTCACCCACGCCAAACTCTTGCGCGACAACAATTGGACCACCGGCCGCATCTACGAGCAGATCATCACCAAGGAGCGTCGCGGCGACTACCTGGGCAAGACCGTCCAGGTGATTCCGCACGTGACCAATGAGATCAAGGCGGCCATGAAAAAGGTGGCGCAGGATGTGGACGTGGCCATCGTGGAAATCGGCGGTACCGTGGGCGACATAGAATCCCTGCCGTTTCTTGAAGCCATCCGCCAGATGCGCCAGGAACTGGGCCGCGACAACACGCTCTTTATCCACGTCACACTGGTGCCATGGATCGGCGCCGCGGGCGAGCTCAAGACCAAGCCCACGCAGCATTCGGTAAAAGAGCTATTGAGCATCGGGATCCAGCCGGACATCCTGCTCTGCCGCACCGACCGTTTCCTCTCGCCCGATCTCAAGAGCAAGATCGCGCTCTTCTGCAACGTGGAAAATGAAGCGGTCATCACCGCCAAAGATGTAGCGTCAATCTACGAAGTGCCGCTGGTCTTCGCCCGTGAAGGCGTTGACGCTCTCGTGCTTCGCTACCTTCGCATGGATGCCAAACAACCGGATCTGGCACGCTGGGAAGAGTTGGTCCACCGCATCTACAACCCCAAAGACGAAGTGCATATCGGGATCGTGGGCAAGTATGTGGAGTATGAAGATTCTTACAAGTCGTTGAAAGAGGCGCTGATCCACGGCGCGGTAGCGCATAACCTTAAGCTGACCCTGACCTGGGTGGAAGCCGAAGGACTGGAGAACAAAGACGACAGCCGAGACTATGAATCCCAGTTGGAAGGCTTTGACGGCATCCTGGTGCCCGGAGGCTTTGGCAAACGCGGCATTGAAGGAATGTTGAACGGCATACGCTATGCGCGGGAACAGAAGATTCCCTATTTCGGCATATGCCTGGGAATGCAGACCGCTTGCATCGAGCATGCGCGCAACGTCTGCGGCCTGGAAGACGCCGATTCCAGCGAGTTCAATCCCGCCACGCCGCATCGCGTGATCTACAAGCTGCGCGAGCTGCGCGGCATTGACGAACTGGGCGGCACCATGCGTCTGGGGGCGTGGCCATGCAAGCTGGAACCAAACAGCGTCGCGGCGCGCGCCTACGGCGCGACCGAGATCAGCGAGCGCCATCGCCATCGTTACGAGTTCAACCGCGAATATGAAGCCGTGTTGACCGGTGGCGGGCTGCGCATCACCGGCAGCACACCGGACGGCACCTATGTTGAGATCGTGGAAATTCCCGACCATCCATATTTTCTGGGCTGCCAGTTCCATCCGGAGTTCAAGTCCAAGCCGCTGGAGCCGCATCCGCTGTTCAGCAGTTTTGTTCAGGCGTCGTATGAAAACCGGCGTACGCGGCGGAGCACCAAGGCCAGTGAAGATATGGAGATGTTTTTGCGGCCGGAGCGGATTGTGAGAAGGTAAGGAGAGTTGCGATTTGTAATTTCTGATTTGTGATTTCCAGTTGCCGATTCACTCAATCGGCGTGACCCAATCGGAAATCGCAAATCACCAATCGCAAGCCAAAGTTATGGACGCGGTAACTCAGGTGGAATTCCGCATTGAGCAAGCTGATTCACCTGTTGCCCGGATGCTCATCGAAAGACTGGATAAGGAGTTATTGGGCAACTACCCACCCGTGCATATGCACGGCATTACGAGTGCAGGGTTCGAAGCCACAGGCGGCGTATTCGTGGTTGGCTATGTGAACGGCCAGCCGGTTGTTTGCGGTGCAATCCGGCCATACCAAGACGCGGCGGAAATCAAGCGGATGTTTGTAACGCCGGAATATCGCGGCCAGAAGCTGGGACATGCGATGCTCAGCTTTCTTGAGCAAGAGGCGACGCGGCGCGGATTTACTCGCGCGGTACTGGAGACGGGCACAAAGCAGACGGAAGCGATCGCGCTTTACGCATCGGCGGGATGGACGCGAATACCCGCTTTCGGTGAGTATGTGGGCAGCCCGGTCAGCGTTTGCTTTGAAAAGCGCTTGGGCAAAAGCAATCCGGCTACTATAACGGGGTAGCGATTGTGATTTGTAATTTCTGATTTGCGATTTCCAGTCACGATTCATAAACTGGACTTCAGCAACGCAATCCAATCAGAAATCACAAATCGCTAATCTGAAAATCAAGTTATGACAGATTCAAAACCATTCAGTCTTGGCTCCGTCAATATCGGCTCGGGCTCCGGCCTGTTCCTCATCGCTGGCCCGTGCGTTATTGAGAGCGAAGCCCACGCGATCAAGATGGCCGACGCCATCAAAGCCATCGCGGGCAAACTTCAAGTCCCGTATATTTTTAAAGCTTCGTATGACAAAGCTAACCGCACATCGCTCAAAAGCTTTCGCGGACCGGGGATCACGGAAGGCCTGCGCATCCTGCAAAAAGTGAAGAAGGAAATTGGCGTTCCCGTGTTGACGGATGTTCATCAGGCCACCGACGTTCCCGCTGTGGCTGCTGCCGTTGACGTGGTGCAGATCCCGGCTTTTCTCTGCCGCCAGACCGACCTGCTGGTGGCCGCGGCCAAACACGCCAGGGCCATCAACATCAAGAAAGGCCAGTTTGTTTCGCCCTGGGACATGCGCCACGCCGTGGATAAAGTTCGCGAGTCCAGCAACAACAATATTTTTCTGACCGAGCGCGGCAGCACCTTCGGCTACAACAATCTTGTGGTCGACATGCGCTCGCTGGCCATCATGCGCCAGTTTGCGCCGGTGGTGTTTGACGCAACGCATTCGGTCCAGCTTCCGTCGTCGGGAGCCGGCGGCGAAGCGGTTTCCGGAGGCCAGCCGGAGTTTATTCCGCTGCTCTCGCGCGCGGCCGTGGCTGCCGGCGTGGACGGCGTGTTCATGGAAGTCCACGATAATCCGTCGCAGGCCAAATCCGATGGCGCCAACGCGCTGGACTTGAAAAATCTTGAATCGGTCTTGATTGAGTTGCTGGCGATCAGGAGCGCTTTGCGCGGTCCGCAGGGCACGGGCCGGTAATTTACCAGCTTCATCTCTAGGCGATCTTCCTTGGCCCAAATTTCCGACGGCCTGAAGCGCAAGGACGGGTTGATCTGTTCCCGTCCCTGCACCACCAGAATTACAATCCCCGCTGCGCCAGCAAGATCGACTCGTTTTAGTGCTGGCCCCAGAGTCTTACTTCCGGCCTCCGCGAAGCTGGCCGTGCTTTGCTGTACCACAGTTCCAGGCTCTGCACGATGCGATCGCCGTCCATGGGAATGGCCCGGCTTTTGCTGCCGGCGCGGATTACTTCGCGTACTTCCAGGGTTTGGGGCTCGCCATTGCCATAGTGGACTACGATGTGGTCGAACTCAATGGGTGCGTGAACCACGCGAAGTTGCAGGAAGCGGTACCGGCCGGCCGCAGGACCTACCTTGATATCGTCGTGATCGTGCTGGCCATCGACATGGGCCTCACCCAGGAAAACCCACCCGCCCTGGGCGTTGACTGCCGGCGACAGGCACAACAGCAGGGTTAGAGCAAAAAGCGAAACAAGGACTTTCTTCATTGATAAGCACTCTCCTCAAGTAGTTGAACCGCCCATCATGCCCCCTCGTCTAGGATAGGGTCAAGTCAGAGTGTGCGATTCACTGCTTCCTGAAAACCCATGAGTTTGCAGGAAGTTTTCCGGAAATATTGCGAGAACCAACTTTTGTCCCCGATGAGGAGGCAAAATACCTGGACCCTCTCTAGTAGAACTTTTGTCCGGTTGTGATAATCGCGCGCCCCATATCTGTTGAAATTGGCAGGAAGTCCAGCGATTTGCTTGCGGAGATATCACGCACTCTCTTGCCCAGCTCGCGGAAGGTTCGCGTGATCGTCTTCTCAGAAGTTCCCGGAGCAAAGTCTACGGCGACACTTTGGCGTGATTCGCCCCGCGCGTCCGTGATCTGACTGAAGTACATGGCCCGCACTGCGGGAATGTTTTTGGCGGCGGCAATCAGCGCGTCAAATAATTCCTTGGGCGGCATGACCTTCGGCGTCGACAAAAGCACAGGTTGCGGAGCTTCGGATTCGGCCCCATCCTCCGGGCTTTCCGTGTCTGGCTGTGGCAGGCGGCCCTCAGCAAGCAATTCAAACTCCCAGCGGGTAACGCGGCCGCCGGGGCGGATCATCTTTGACGCCGGATCATCAATTTCATAAGGATTGATGACAACATCTTCAACATCCGTGCCGACGATCGCCTGAAACAATGCGGCCCCCTGAAGCGCAATCCAGAGGATGGTCTTGTTCCAATTGCGCAATGCTTCTTCATCTGTAAATACGGGAAGCACCACCATGCCTTCTGGATCGTGTTCCAGGGAGAATGATTGCGCGATGTTCTCTTTGATGTCGTGCAGCCCCGGTGCGTCAGGAGGCTCGGCGTCTCGCGTGGGCACCAGAAACCACACCTTCAACATATTTTCGTAGAGCGTGCGCCGGTTCTCTGGCGTGTCATGGTGGGCCACGGCCAGCATGGCTTCAAGGAACGCGGGATTGTCAAAGCGCGGCTGGTCGGTCATTGGGGCAGGGCCCGGATGTGATTGGCTGGAATCGTCGCGATGATAAGGATTGATCTATCAGACATAGCTTCGATTTGCGATTGCTGATTTGTGATTTCTAATTGAGCCTTGCTGCTGGAGTCTAGCTTATGTGTCTGCGCTTGAAAATCGCAAATCAAAAATTACAAATCACAATTCTCGCCACCATCCGCTCCAGTGTCAAAAACATCTCTTCAGCGGCCTACTTTTCCACCACCACCAATTCTCCATTTTCAACGCGCAGACCGGAGACGAAGTCAGGCAGCTTGAGTTTTTCCCGCACCGCGGGGTCTTGCAGCTTGTTTTGTAGCCGCGGATTGATCAGAGCAATAGGGACCGGCAGATCGCCGATCTTGGCTTCAGTAAATTCAAAAGTAGCGTATCCATCCACTACTCCAATCTTGCAGGAGAAAGTCAGGTAAAGGTCCTTTCCCGGCATGTGGGCAACAAACTGCCCGGAAGCGCGGTCGCCGACGAAGGCAATCTGCGCTCCGGAGACCGCGGGGTCTGGCTCCGTCGTGGCGGCCGCCGGCGGATCGTGTCCGGCGGGCGGTTGCGGGTGCGCCTGCTCGGTTGCGCTTTGCTGAAATGCGGCATTCATTTCTTCCGAGCTGAAGCGGGCCTCGGCGGGCTCGCCTCGCGTATGCGCCAGTTCAAGGTCTTTCCACTTGGCCAGCACGTCATCGTACTTCTGTTTCGCCACATCGGGCGGCAGGGGCGTGGCCAGGGCCGCGGGCCTCTTCAGTATGAGCACGACCACAATCACCAGGATGGCCAGAGAGACCCAGCGGACGACCTTCCAAACGGAAAAACTGCTTTTGCCTTGAGGCATGGGGGCATTGTCCCACACCATTTCGGGGTCTTGCGGGGAAATCAACGCCCCAGGCCGGTTACTTTGGCCATTAGTATCAGCCCCTTTGTTGCTTGAGCAATTCGCCGTTTCCAAGCATAGTTTAAGAGGAAGGTAATCAACCGCGCTTTACTGTACGGCTATACAATAGATTCAGGCACATGGCTCCAACTCAGCTCCAGTCTTCCACAAGTTCCCGCGCCACAGCAATCGAGCAGTCCCTGCGAACCATCATTCGTGGCAACGATGAAGTCCTGCGCCTGGCGCTGGTGTCCGTGCTGGCGCGCGGCCATCTGCTGATTGAAGGTGTGCCGGGAGTCGGCAAGACCACGCTGGCCCACGCCATGGCGCGCGCCTTGGATTGCGGCTTCCAGCGCATACAGTTCACCAGTGACATGCTGCCCTCTGACGTGCTGGGAATCTCCGTTTATTCCGCCGTGGAGCAGCAATTTGAATTCAAGGCCGGGCCGGTCTTCACCAACGTGCTGCTGGCTGACGAAATCAACCGCACCACGCCCAAGACCCAGTCCGCGCTGCTGGAAGCCATGAATGAAGGCCAGGTCACCCTGGACGGCCACTCGCATCCGCTGCCACAACCGTTTTTGGTGATCGCGACGCAGAACCCCGTGGAGCACCACGGAACGTACCCGCTGCCGGAATCGCAACTCGATCGTTTTCTGTTGCGCGTGCGCATGGGATACCCGCAGGCCGGCAACGAACGCGAAATCCTTCGCTCTGAGGCCGGCGCGGCCCGGCTGGATAGCGTAAAGCCCGTAGCCACCGGCGCCGACGTGATGGCCATGCAGAATGAAGTCACGCAGGTCAAAGTGGATGACTCGCTGGTGGATTACGCTTTGCAGATCGTCAAACGTACGCGCGAATCAGACCATCTTTCTCTCGGCGTTTCGCCACGCGGCTCGCTCATGCTGTACCGCGCCGCCCAAGCCATGGCCTATCTGGATGGGCGATCGTTCGCCAAGCCGGCCGATTTCAAATCGCTCGTCGTCCCGGTGTTCTCGCATCGCGTAGTGGTCCATGCCCGCTATTCTTCCACGTTGAAGAAATCCGAACAGGGTGACAACATCCTGCGCGACATCATCCAGAGCGTGCCTGTCCCGGTATGACTTTCCTCCGGGCTCTGATGCTGCTGGCGCTGATCGCGTGGATCGGCGGCATTGTCTTCTTTTCTTTTGTGCTTGCGCCGACCGTGTTCACCGTTCTGCCTTCGCGTGAGATGGCGGGCACCGTGGTGAGCCGCAGCCTGACTTCCCTGCACTGGATCGGACTAATTTCAGGCGTTGTGTTTCTGGCTTGTTCCCTGGCTTACAACCAGATGCAGCTTGCGCGGCTTAAACTCTTTGCCGCAACCCACGTTTTTGTCATGTTGATGCTGGCGCTGACGCTGGTCTCCCAGTTTTGCATTACGCCACGGATGCATACCCTTCGCGCCGAGATGGGAATGATCGACAACATCGTACCGTCCGACGCCCGCCGCATGGAGTTTGATCACCTACACACATGGTCGACTCGGGTCGAAGGCACAGTCTTTTTTCTTGGCCTTGCGGTAGTGGTTTTGACCGCGCGCCGCGATCCCACTCAACGCTAGAGCCAGCAGAATAAAATTGTCTAGATGGGTATCTGCTGAAAAAGGTACGCCGCTTGATTCTTTCACTTGAGCCATTGACCCGCGGGTTAGGACAGGTAATGATAAATCGCTCGGGACTACCAAAGACCCGGACGTAGAGACGTGGCAATGCCATGTCTCACTGTTAGTCCCCTCGAGAATATTGCTTTTTACAAAAGTGCTCGAAATCGCCCGGATGGCAAGGTATAGAGAAAATTGTGTTCGCACGATATCTTCCACGGCTGTTGGACAGACTCCTTAACTCAGCCCTGGAAGACCCTGGCCAGAAGGTGCGGCAGGCGCGGCCACTTTCGATAGCGCCAGCAGTAAGACGTGGCATTGCCACGTTTCTACATCCTATTTTTTCGTGATCCTCGGCATCCAACTTGTGCGCACGATTTATAAGTTAGTCCTAAGCAGGCCGGCTGAACATCTTTACCTGCTTCATCGGATACGCGCACAGTGTCGATGCCGTACACAGCGCCACAGAGGAGCCTTGTCCCTGAAGCAAATGCTTCGAATGCCCGCCCGCGGCTCTCCGCTTTGCCTGAAACTCGCATTTAAAGCTCCAGCCTTTTTCGCCGATAGGTGAAAGGTATGGGTCTACCCGGCTGGCCCACCGCCGGAAGAGCCCATATTTAAGGAGCGCTTTAACTTTGATTTCCCTGAAAAAATACCTGGACATGGAAACCCCGATACCTTGTTCCATAGAACCTGATCTGGCCGAGCTGCTGGTCACTGTGCTGGAGTGTTACGCAGGGGCGCTGCTGGCCATGGGAAAGAGCGGAGCGCAGGCTTGTCCCACCGCAGGAACTGATCTGCTGCAAACCCTGGCGGGGCTGGGCAAGCGCGTCTCCGCCGGGGCAACTACGCTCCAGGTCAAGGAGACGGAAGCGCAGGTGGAAGAGCAATTGCAAAAATGGGGTGGCCGCACCGCGGAATACTTCAAGGCCAAAACTAGCGAAGTGAAAGAACTGCTGATGGTGCTGGCTCGGACAGCCGAGTCCATGGGAGAGCACGACCAGCGTTATGCCGGTGGCTTCACCCAGTTGCAAAGCCAGTTGCAGTCCATCGCGCATCTCGACGATCTGGCCCAAGTCCGCTCGTCGCTGTTGCAACGCGCCAGCGAGTTGAAGAACCATGTGGACCTGATGACCAGGGAAAGCAAGAAGACGGTCACCCAGCTGCAAGCTGCTGTTTCCACCTATGAGACCAAACTCAAAGCGGCGGAAGAACTCGCGCTGAAAGATCCGCTGACCGGATTGTCCAATCGCCGCAACCTGGAAGAACGTATTGAATCGCGGCTGGCGCAAAAGCAGCCTTTCTGCGTGGCCATTTTTGACCTCAACGACTTCAAGAAAATCAATGACACCCACGGCCATCTGGCGGGGGACAATCTGCTGAAACAGTTCGGACAAGAGTTGCGCTCCAACGTGCGCGGCACGGATGTAGTCGGCCGATGGGGCGGGGACGAATTCATGGTGGTCATGGACTGCGACCTGGCCGCATCGAAATCGCGCATTGAGGTCCTACAGAAATGGGCGTTTGGTGACTACACAGTCCGGCTTGGCGACGGCAAAAGCGAGGTCAAGGTCAAAGTGGAAGGGTCTGTGGGCATTGCTTCCTGGCAGGCAGGACAATCCATGAAGCAGCTCATTGAAATTGCTGACGCCGCCATGTACAAACAAAAAGGGCCATCCCGCAAGCAGTGATCGCTGAATCCGGGCGATCAATATTGAGTTTCGCGGGCATTAAATTTCGTGGCCCCCACGATATTTCCCAGTCATCGCGTACCAACGGACCTTGAGGGTATCTTTGCCCATGCGCAATCCATCGCGCCAGGGATGAATCGTGGAGCGCTCATCATGCCCCCAGGCAACCGGGACTTCCACCACTTGCAGACGCGCACGGTGGGCAAGATAGATGATTTCCGCATCAAAACCCCAGCGCGTGATGCGCTGCCGGGTAAAAATTGTCTCAACCGCCCGCCGGGTAAACGCCTTGAACCCGCACTGCGTGTCTCGATAAGGAACAGCTAGAACGGCGCGCAAAAAGAGGTTGAACACGCGCGACATGATTTGCCGCTTCAGAGGCTGCCGCTGAAATTGCAGTGCAGGATCCAGCCAGCGCGATCCGATGGCCACGTCAGCGCCTTTTTCCAACGCGGTGAAAAGCTTGCTGGCTTCAGAGATCGGCGAAGACAGATCAGCGTCTGTGAATAAGAGGACCTTGCCTTTTGCATTCAGCATTCCGTTGCGTACAGCGTAGCCTTTGCCCTGGTTGCCGGGGTTTTGCAGGAGACGCACTTGAGTGTGTTCTGCCGCGAACTTGCTGATGATCTGCGGTGTATCGTCGCGCGAACCATCGTCCACCACTACGACTTCCGCGTTCCATTGAGTTTGTTTCAGGTGCTCCAGAATGCGCTCCAGCGTGTGGCCGATGCGCGCGCGCTCGTTATAGGCGGGGACGATGATGCTGTAGTCGAATTGTGCCGGCTGCGCGCCGGAACTGTCCCGGGGAAATTCACTGACAGCCGCGTTCATGCCGCTTGTTCCTTCTTTTTTAGCATGGCAAAAAACTCCGGCACCAGCTTCGGGTCCCACAGGCCCCTGCGGGCTTCATCCATCATGGTGCGCTCGGCCTCGGCGTGAGTCAGCGCCGGCTTATACGGGCGGGCTGTGCGCAGCGCGTCATAGACGTCCACCACCTGCAATACGCGCGCCAGCAAAGGAATCTGATAGCCGGAAAGTTGGTCCGGATAGCCGCTTCCGTCCCAGTGTTCATGGTGATGGCGAATGATAGGCAGAACTTTGCGGAAAGATTTAAGCGGCCGGCAGATCAATTCGCCGATCTCCGGATGCTGCTTCATGATCTCCCATTCTTCCGCGGTCAGGCTGGTGCCCTTCTTGAGGATCTCGTCAGGAATGGAAACCTTGCCCAGGTCGTGCAGGTAGCCTCCGCGCTTCAGGGCGATAACGCTGTCTTCATCCAGCCCGATGTGCCGGCCCAAGTCTGAGGCGTAGTGAGAAAGCCGCTGGCAGTGGTCGCCGGTGTAAGGATCGCGCGACTCGATGCCCAGCGCCAACGCCACCAACACGGCTTCCGCGTTCTCCAGTTCGTCGGTAAACTCTTTCAGCTTCAGCAGAGACTTGACGCGGGCAAACAGCTCTTCCGGATAAAGCGGCTTGCTGAGAAAATCATCGGCGCCCGCTTCAATACCACGTACGCGGTCGTCCCGCTCGACAAGTCCGGTAATCATCACCACAGGAATCAGACGGGTAAAAGGATCTTCTTTCAACTCGCGGCAAAGTTCATAGCCGGATTTGCCGGGCATCACCACATCCAGAACGATCAACTGCGGGCGCTCCGAATGGACCATCTCCTTCGCCTCTTCCGCCTCCGTGGCGGTGATGATGTCATATCCTCGCGCCGAGAGAAGTTCACGGAGAAGAACCAGGGTTTCCTCCCTGTCATCCACGATCAGGATGCGCGGCGGCCGCGGCTTCATACGCCGGTCCTCCTCCCTGGCCCTCTCTGAAATGGGCGCCACTGAAATATGAGAGGGAGTGGCTGGAGCAGGAGTTGTATTGAACAACTCTTCCGCATGATGTTGCTTGTCATCGTTCAAAGGCACAATACCCCGCACGGTCTCACCGCAACATGCCAAAAGAACAGTATATGCGGCCAGCGATTCAATGCCGAATTTTAGGGGAGAGGACTATCTTAAGTAAAATTCACAGCAAATGGAAGAATGATCTTCACCCCAACAGCCAATGTTAGTTGGCCAGCAAAGCCTTTCTGTAGCGATTCTAAAGGGATTGTCGTCGGACGCCTTACAAAAGCCTTATATAATGTGATCTCCAAGGCTCTGATGCACGCCGGAGATAAAGCGCGATCCGTGCTAATGACCGGTCTCAGCGAATTCCAGCTTATAATTGCTTCCACACCATGCGGTCCTATCTATGGCGTTGGTTCACTGTTGTGCTGTTCCTTTGCAGCGGCTTGGGCAACGGCTTGGCCGCTCCCAAATCACATACGATCGTCCTGGGAAAATGGCAGTCGGTGAGCATGGTGCCGGAGTCAGGCGCCGCGCAGCCAGTGAAAATTCGGCGATTGGTGGTGGACGATCGCGTGAAGGAATACACTGCTGGTCCGCCGCATGACGTAACCGACCGCCTTTTTGTGATACGCCGGGTCTACCGGCAGAATGATTCCCTCTCCGACGACGCCGATAAACCGCAATGGATCTGGCGGCTGGGTGGATGGATCAGCGTTGATCGCATGACCGGCCACATCGCGCAATTGAATCTGCCGGCCTTCGATGCGGAGATATCGGCAGCCACCTGGTACCGTGACTACGCAGCGTACTGCGGCAGCTCAGACGATGGCAGCAAGATTTATATGATGGTGTCACAGCTGGGCAAGCGCAAGCCGCTGGTCAAAAAAGAGTTTGCCGGCCCCGGGTGCGCCGCACCGAAATGGGAGCGTGGGCCAAGCCGCGTGACCTTCACCGCGGCAGGAGAGAAAGCCAGTTTTATTGTGCGCGGCCGCGGAGCGGACTTCCAGCCGGAAACCCCGGAAGAAGAGAGCCAACCATGAAGACCATGCAGGAGTATCTGGACGATGCCGCTGTCGCTCACGGCCATCTTTGCGCCGGACAAGTACTGGGCGTACGCATGGCCATGCTCGGCTTGAAGAAGCTGGGACTCGAAGATCCGCAGGGAAAGGACCGCAAGCGGATCGTCACCTTTGTGGAGATTGACCGTTGCGCCACCGACGCCGTAATGGTGGTGACCGGATGCAGGCTGGGAAAACGCGCCTTGAAATTCCGCGACTGGGGCAAGGTTGCCGCCACCTTCGTCAACGTGGAAACCGGAAAGGCGGTGCGCGTTGCCGCCAAAGAATCTTCCAAGACGCTGGCCAAGAGCATGCATCCTGAGATTGAAGACAAGAACCAGCAGCAGATGCTGGCCTATGGAGAAATGCCCGACGAGCAGCTCTTCCAGACCCAATGGGTGCATGTGGAGCTGCCGCCGGAGGAATTTCCCGGATACAAAGGGGACCGTGTGGTCTGTGAGCATTGTGGTGAAGGAATCAATTTCCGCCGCGAAGTAAAACGCGGCGGAAAGACTCTGTGCCGCTCGTGCAGTGGAGAGCGCTACTATGAACCAATTGTCTAAAATCACTTTGTCCAAGCTCGTGCGATTCATACGCCGGCAGACTGTGGCTGTGATAACGGTGCTGTTACCATCGGTTGCCGGCATGGCACAGAATGCTTCCGGGTCCACGCATAATGGCAAGCCCTTCCCAAAGACATGCGCTGAGATCAAGAAAGTTCCGATCGGCATGTCGGACATCTCAGTAGTTTCACCAGACGGCAAATATATCGTTTGCGTCAAAGAGGACCGCGAAGACAAAGAGCAACTTTATACCTATACCAGCGTCTATCTGACGCATCGAGGGCGTACCGCACTCTAGGACGCTACAAAGATATGACGGAAACCGGCGGTCTGCTGTGGGCCCCGGATTCCAGCGCTTTCGTGTGGAACTTTACTTACGGAGGTGCTTGCTGCGCTGGACCACCTGGGCGTTTCGACTTAAGATCCGGACGCTTTTTGGTGATTGAAAGGAAGGCAACGCGTGATTATCATCGCCGCCTTCGTCAGGCGTGCAAAAAAGATGAAGCGGACGACAATGTCTTTTTGCTGAAATGGATCGACAACAGGAGCCTGTTGATCTCGGTGGAAGCCCATCCTGTTTCCGGAGACTGCCGGGTACCATCTCCCACCGACTTCTATCAAGTGGGTCTGCCATCGGGGCGGATTATCAAGTATTTTCAAGGCGCCGAGCGAGAAGCAATGGCAAAGGAATTCGAATAAGGATTCGCCCGAATATACCAGGAACTTTTGCTTTAGCCTGCGCGTATTGAATAGTGAGTCTGGACATGAGGCGTTGTTTGTCGCGCCCAGCCGTTGCCGCTGGGTTGTCTTAAGAATTTCGCGGCCGCGCTCTGGAGGGAAATATGAGCAGCAGATTGAACCTTCTTGGCAGATTGACTACTAGCTTGTTTCTGATCGCACTGGCCGGATGCTCCGTCTCTGCCAACAAGGACAGTAAGACTGGCGGCGACAAAGATGTCGATATCCGCACGCCTTTTGGCTCGCTCAGCGTTCATGAAGGCGGCAATGACATCAAGGAGACAGGCCTGGCGCTCTATCCCGGGGCCACGGTGAAAAAAGAAATGGCGGACGATCATCACAGCAGCGCCAACGTCAACATTTCCAGCTCTCTTTTTGGCCTGAAGGTGGTTGCCCTGAAATTTGAGAGCAATGACTCTCCTGAAAAAGTCCTGGGCTTTTACCGCAAGGACATGGGCAAGTACGGCAAGGTAGCGGATTGCACCGGCGGATTCACCATGAGCTTTCATCACCACGACCAGGATGCGGATGTCAGCTGCGACGATCAAGGCGGCGTGGGACACGAGTACAAAGAAGAACTCAAAGTTGGAACGCAGAACAACCAGCGCATTGTGGCCGTGAAGCCCAGTGGCAACGGATCAGAATTTACCCTGGTCTACGTTCGCGCCTGGGACCAGAAAAACACTTTCTAATCCGGAAATAATTCAGGGATTTGTTCCGATGGATCTCGCATTCGTGCCAAGCGGCACAAGAATGCTCAGCTCACGCTCTTGGATGCGATCATTCATGCGGTTCAGTATCCACTCCAGGCCCAGCATTAACGCAAGCACGAATCCGCCAAGAAACTTTGTTGTAAGCAATCGGCTCGGCCATACCCCATAGATCGTCCCTGTCACCATCACGGCTGGTCTTAGCGCGGTGAGCGGACCAAGGATCATGACGCTGGTAGCGCTTCGGATATCGACCGAAGGCAGCAGCCTCAATGACAGATTGACCAGCACCAACGCCGCATAGCCCCCGAATACCTCAACCATTCGGACGGCTGCCTGGTCCAGATCAGCAAGTAAAAGCGCGGCGTTGCCGCTGGTAAAGAAAGCCAAAAGAAGAACGACCAGAGCAGCCGCGCATGCTCCCTGCGCGACGACGAAACCCCGCAGCATACTGCGTACGTTGAACCGCCGGATGTGAATCAACGCGCAGCGTCCGGCGCCGGTTCGGAACCCACACAATGCCCCGTCGAGCGACGCAAGGACATAAAGCACAAAGAGAATCATCGCAGGTTGTCCAGCCTTGTCTTCCTGTGTCCTAATTGAGAGATCAGCGCCGGGACGAGGGCCGGACGCACTCCCAGCAACGTTTGGAAGACCCGCGGTAAAGCCGTGAACCAGATTCTTGATCCGTAGATGCCGCACTTAAACTCCGGAGCGCCGCTTCGCGCAGCCTCCAGCAAGGTAGCGGCTGAATGTGCCCGTACAGTGGAGAGCACTCCATCGTGGCGCGCTAACGCCGTCCGCATGCGCAGGATGTGGAAGAGCCAGGAGCCATACGGCGCAAGCAACCAGGGCCGGAAATCGTAGTGCAGAAACGCTGCCGTGCTTTGCAGGTTTTGCTTGCCGAAGAACTCAGAGAGCGCATTTCCCCGGAAATGGTGGATCACTCCCGTTGAAATGTAGATATGCCCGCAGTGCTGCTGGCTGAAGGCATCGCCATGAAAAAACTGGCAAGGCAGACTCTCTAGTCGAGCAAGCCGGTTCGCCTCCGCAATCAAGGTAGAATTCAAATCCACGCCCGTTAGTTCTACACCTTGGTTCGTGAGATCGGTCTTGGCTGCCAGCCAACGGATGGCATAGCCAATCCCGCAGCCCACATCCACAATGCGCACGGGGCCGGTAAAACCGTTGGACCGAATCGCGGCGATCACTGGCTTCAATAGCTCAAGGATGCGGCCGCCTTGGAGAAACTCATTCGCCAGTCTCTGCATTTCCCAGTGCACTTTTAGCAGCAGACGGTCTACCGCAATCGAATCAAGGAACCCATCCGCCGCTGGAATGCGCGCGATCACAGAGGCCGCCTGATGACGGTTCGCGCAGAGTCTTAGAATCTCCTCTTTGCGAACGGGTACGCGGTCCAGCGTTACCGGATCGTGTGCGACGATCAGGTCAGAGACCTCATAGTCTTGTGGCGTACCAAAGAAACCCATTTCCCGGTCAGTATGGCACATTGCGGCCACGCCAGGCCGCCAAGGCTGGGACCAAAGATCCCGCCACGCTGAGACGGCCTTTGACCCACTTGCTCCCCGTTTGCCAAGCCAGACAGGCTCTTGTAGTTTGGAAGGGTGGACAGGGCATGCTATCGCTGTGCGGGCCAGATGGAAGAACAAACCCCTTTCTGTCCCTTCTGTGGCGCTCCCCAGATCAGGGTAGCCCGTCGAACGGCGCCACCGGAGCAGGCCGAACCTGAGTACCTGAACACGCCACCACCGCCGCCTCTCCTAGGCTCTGAGTCCCAGCGATTCCCTATCCCCACGGGCTTCAGTCCCTCAAGGCAGATTTTGTGGAAAAAATTTACCCATATTGTTCTCCCCATGGCCGTGCTGGTCGGGGCTTCCTGTGCCGCCATACCGCTTCTGGGGTTGCTGGTGCTTCTGCCGGCAAGCGTTGTTTTAGGCATCCACTTATATCGGCGGCGGCAGCAACTGGGGCCCATCAGGGCCTCTCTGGGGGCCCGACTGGGGGCTTTTACCGGCCTGCTCAGCTTCGCTTTTTTCCTGATCGTGTCTGCCGTGGCGGTGGCCAGAAACAGGACTGCGTATAGCGAAACTATGACGAAGGCTTTGCAGGACGCCGTAGCCCGCAACCCCGATCCCCAGGTCCAACAAATGATGCAATCCTTGTTCAGCGGGACCTCCGGGATGGTGCTTCTTACCGTACTTGCCATTGGGTTTGTGATGATATTTTTCTTAATCATCGCCAGCCTCGCCGGTGCGCTGGCGGCAAACGTCTCCGGCGACAAAAAAACGCTCTAGGTTTGGCGCATTGCGCCATCATCGGATATCATGCGGTGACTATGAACCCTGCCCCTTCTCGTCTTCCGAACCTGCGCATTAAAGGACGCCTTATGTCCAGCTCAGAAATTGAGCGAACCCTGGTGCGCCTTGCCCATCAGATCGTAGAAAAAAATAACGGGGTGGAGAACCTGGTGCTGGTTGGAATCAAACGACGCGGTGTCCCGCTGGCGGACCGTCTGTCCAAACTGATCCAACAGATTGAAAAGAAACCGGTTCCCGTGGGCACCCTGGACATTACCCTGTACCGTGATGACCTCTCCACCGTCGATACCAGCCCGGTGATCCAGAAAACCACGCCGCTGGGCACGGAGATTGTAGATAAAGACGTGATCCTGCTGGATGACGTGCTTTACACCGGACGCACCGTCCGCGCGGCCATGGACGCCCTGTTTGACCACGGCCGGCCACGCCGCGTCCAACTCTGCGTGCTGATCGACCGCGGCCACCGCGAGCTGCCCATTGAGGCGGCGTTCATTGGACGCACCGTGCAGACCACGGACGAAGAGATCATAGAAGTGAAGCTTTCTGAGGTTGACCAGGAAGAGCAAGTCCTGTTGGTGGAGCGTACATCGTAGCGAATGGCGCGAACCCGCTCATTATTGGAGCTCGAGCATCTTAGCGCGGACGAAATTACTGTTTTTCTGAAGCTGGCACGGAAGATGCAATCAGGCCGCCCGCGTCCTCTGCTTCGCGGCAAGCGGATCGCACTTCTGTTTTATGAAAGCTCCACGCGCACGCGAGTATCGTTTGAATTCGCCGCCCAGCTTCTGGGAACGCATACCTCTCTGACTAACACCACCTCGTCCAGCATTGAAAAAGGCGAGTCGCTGGTGGACACGGGCAAGACCCTGCAAGCGCTGGGCGCGGAATGCATCGTGGTGCGGCATCCTTCGTCCGGTGCGCCGCACGTGCTGGCCAGCAATCTGCATGTTCCGATCATCAATGCCGGCGATGGGATGCATGAGCATCCGTCGCAAGGACTGTTGGACGCCTACACCATCCTCCGCCATAAACGGTCGCTCAAGGGCTTGAAGGTCACGATGATCGGTGACATCCAGCATAGCCGGGTGGTCCGCTCCAACGTCCATCTGCTTTCCAAGTTCGGCGCACAAATCGTCCTCTGCGGCCCGCCTGAACTGCTGCCGGAATATGCGTCTTCGCTGGCGCCGGGAGTAAAAATCAGCCGCCACCTGGAAGAAGCAGCGCGCAAAGCCGACGTGATCATGATGCTGCGTGTACAAAAAGAACGGCTGGCCGGATTGAAGCTGGACGCGGAAAAATATATCGCCCACTACCAGCTCACAGCAGAACGACTGAAGCTGGCTAAAAATGACGCCATTGTCATGCACCCCGGGCCGATGATTCGCGGCATGGAAATCCAGAGCGAAGTGGCCGACGGCCCGCAGTCTGTCATCGAAGAGCAAGTGCGCAACGGCGTTTACATAAGGATGGCGATTCTGGCGATCTGCATGGGGGTGGCGTGATGCTTTTCTTTATCCCGACAGTTTGCGCAGCAAAAATGGAGGGAACCCTATTGCTACCACGCTCCAGAGGTCCAACCTTGCCCTCGCTCGCTTTTTCGTGAGGATAGGGATTCCTCGCTTCGCTCGGAATTTCAGAGAGAGCATGCAAAACAAAAGTAGTCTTACAATCCGGAATGGGTACCTCATCGACCCCGCCCAAAAACTTGAGGGCAAGTACGACGTTCTGCTCAAGGACGGACGTGTGGCTGAAGTCGCCGCTCACGGCAAGCTTCGCGGCAAGGCTGATGAAAATTTCAACGCGCGTGGTTTGATCGTTGCGCCTGGATTCATTGACGCCCACGTCCACTTGCGGGAGCCAGGGCAGTCGCACAAAGAGACCATTGCCAGCGGCACCATGGCCGCCGCCGCCGGAGGTTTTACCTCTGTCTGCACCATGCCTAATACCAGCCCGGTAAACGACTCGGAGGAAATTACCCGTTGGATGCTGGACCCGGCGCGTGGCGCGCACGTAAATGTATTTCCCGTAGCGGCCGCCACCAAAGGCAGCCTGGGCGAAACGCTCACTGACTATCCCGCGCTCAAGCGCGCCGGCGCTGTGGCATTGAGCGATGACGGCAAGCCCATTCTGGAAGACACAATCATGCGCCAGGTTCTGGCCGCGGCGGTCAGGTTGAATCTGCCGGTGGTCCAACACGCGGAAGATTGCCGCATGACCGCCGGGGCTTCCATGAACTCTGGAGCAACGGCATTCCGCCTGGGGCTGCGCGGGTGGCCGGGAGAGGCCGAGGCTTCCATTGTGGAAAGGGACATTCGCTTGGCGGCGGAGACCAAAGGCCGTTACCACGTTGCTCATCTTTCCACCGCAGGGGCATTGCGGGCCGTGCGCCGGGCCAAGCGCGACCACCTGCACGTGACCTGTGAAGTTACGCCGCACCACTTCGCGCTGCTTGACGAAGATGTGGACAAGTACAACACCAATTTCAAGATGAATCCGCCGCTGCGCTCCCGCGAAGACCGTGAGGCGCTTCTGGCCGGCCTGGTGGATGGCGCGGTAGACTGCGTTGCCACCGATCACGCCCCGCATGCACAGCACGAAAAAAATCAGGAGTTTGACCGCGCCCCCTTCGGCATGACCGGGCTGGAAACCGCCCTAGGTCTGTGCATCTCGATCCTGCACTACCGTCACAAGGTCCCGCTCACGCGCATTGTTGAGTTGCTCTCAACCAACCCTGCGCGCGTAATGGGACTGCAAGGGCGCGGAACACTGGCTGCCGGCGCACGCGCTGACGTCACCATTTTTGATCCAGCAAAGAAATGGACCTACCATGTGGCGCAGTCGCACTCAAAGTCCAAGAACTCGCCCTTCGACGGTTGGCAGTTGCAGGGGAAACCCATGGCAACGATTGTGAGTGGCGTCGTGAAATTCCGTGCATAGCTTTTCTGAAATTCAAACGCGAGGAACCGCCTGCTGCTCGATGTCCCGCGCGATTGTTCTTGATCCGGCCCACAGCACCAGTGCCAGACCCAGCGAAAATACGGGAATCACGAACAGCGCCTGTTGTAAGCCAGTCGCCTTGAACGCTTCGGTAATCGTAGACGAACCAGATGCCAGAGCGGCGTGGCGCGCTAAACGGTCGCTCAGTTTTCCGATCGCATACGGGCCAAACGAAGCGCCGCCCAGATACATCACCAGGAAATAAATCGCCATGGTGGTGCTGCGCAACGCGGGAGCAACAATGTCCTGGATGGAAGCGTAGACCAGGCCGTAATACATATTGAGTGCGCCGTAGGCCAGGGCCAGCAACGGCACGACCCATAGTAGCGCGCCGAAGCCCTGGTAGAGACCTACGTAAAATAGCGGCGCCGCCACCAGCGCGCCGATGGCGGCAATCAGCATGCGACCATTGGGCCGGCGCGCAATGGTGTCGCCCCAAAACCCGCCGAGAACACCACCCAGCAAACCACCTACGGCGTAGATCACGCCCGTCGCAATGCCGGCGCGGCCTACTTTCAAATGATGAACGCGCTGTAGAAATGCGGGTAGAAACGTGCCAATGGCGTAGAGGTTGAAATTGACCAGGGCGCCGGAAGCTATGATCCAGCGGAAAGTAGGGACCCGCAGCACTTCCCAAATGGAGCCATGGGCAGGAGAGCTGGTCTTTTCCGCGGCTCCTCGCTCCGGTTCTTTGAGAAGCAGAATCACGGGCGCCAGCAGCAGAGCCGGAATCGCCGCTGCGATCATGGCCCGTCGCCACCCGAAGGCTTGGGCAATCGGGCCGCTAAAAAAGAAGCTCAGCGCTCCGCCCACCGGTACGCCCAGCATGAACAATGCGAGCGGTTTTGCGCGGCGTTCCCGAGGATAGAGGTCGCCGATCCAACTGGTGGCGGCCGGAGCGCACGCGGCCTCACCCACGCCCAAGCCGAGCCGCGAGAAGATCAGCATGGGTAGAGTTGTTGCCCAAGCCGCCAAGCCAGTCAGCGCGCCCCAAACAACCACGCCTCCGGCCAGCAATTTCTTGCGGCTGCTTTTGTCGGCAAGCCAGCCCAGCGGGAGTCCAATGATCGCGTACAGAACAGTGAAAGCCGTGCCGATCCAGCCGAGTTGGGTATCGTTCAGCCCAAACTCTTTGCGCAATGGTTCGGCCAGCGCGCCGCCGACATGACGATCATAAAAATTGACGATGTTGACGACCACCAGAATGATGAGTGAGACGGTCGCGGCCCTGGTCCGCAACGGAGCGGTGGCAACGGTAGCTTTCATGCCCGCACATACTAACAGAACGCCATCAGGCACACCCGCGCCGCCGGGCGAAGCCCGTCTTGTGAGCAAAAACTCAGGCTGGTGCATTCTCTTGCTCCAGCTTGAGCCGGGAAAGTCTGGCCGGCTCGAAATTAGGATCTAGGCCGCAGGCTTCCACCATGTAAGCAAGCGCCTCAGCAGAGTGGCCCAGCCCCAGGGCGCACAGGCCCAGGTTGTAACTTGTGGCCGCGGACCCTCCGAAGATCTGTTGTGACGCCTTGAACATGGCGAGCGCGTCTTCATAAAAACGCAGTTCGAGCAGAATGACGCCACAGTAAAACGCAATAATGTTTTCACTGGGATGAATCGGATAGTGATTGGCCCAGGTGCTTATGACCGCAACGCGCAGATCGACTCGTTCACGCAATACCGTCCGCAGCTGCCGCGCCAGTACCGGGAACAACCGCACCAGGGCCACCGGGTCCCAATGGCCTAGCCTTAATACTGACAGTATCTGCGGTACAGACATTTCTTCCATGTGCGCGTTGAGCCAGGCCAGCAGGGTGAATAGATCATCCGGGCCAAACGAGGCTTGCACGTCCTGATAGGCAGCTTGGGTCGCGGGAAACTGATCGCCCGACGCTCCTTGAACGAAGGCACAGATATTCAGGTTGGAAGAATGCTTGCTTGGCAACAGCGCCTGCCCGCCCATGGACTTGAAGTATTTGCCGATGGCGTCAAAATTTACTGTCTGGGAAAAACAGTGTTCGCCATGGAACTCGATCACCGGCGGGCCCTGGGAAAATGGTAGATCGTCTTCATGAACGAACCCTTTGTCGGCGGCCAGGACGAGCATTCTGCCGTCCGTGCATCGGCCGAGTTCTTGCAGGGTCTTGAGCGTAGCGGAGGGAAAGAGCACGGTGGCAGAGGATAAATGGCTGCGATAGGCCTCCAATATGTCATTCCAGGATTGTTCCGGATAACGATCCGACGGCACACTGGCGTTCTTGTAGGAAAACTGCAAGCGTGACAGGGCTTCTGTTCCGCTATCTCCGGGACTGCCTACAGGCTTCATGGTCGTTACCAGCGCCTCAAAGATCTGCCCTTCATGCATGACATAAGCGTCCTGGGGAAGACTATCGAAGGCATAGTTGGCGATCAGCACCAGAGGGCCATGCGTCGACGCGGATGCCTCTGAAGTTTTTGCGCTGGCAAAACGACACTTGATTTCGTCGCCGGCCTGAAGAAATTCAAACTCCAAGATTCCAGACTCGACAAATTCCGCCAAGTAAGGATTCGTACGCCACGCCTGAATCAAGTTTTCCGAGCAGTCGGTCATGCAGTAGCGCACGGTGTCCAAGGCAATGTCCTGCGCGCGCATCAGCGCCGTCAGGCGTCGCAAGAACAGGACAGAAAATTTGCCCGGCCCGGCACCAAGTTCCAGAATGCGCAGCGGATGCTGCGCAGATAAAGGCTGTGACTTTCTCTCAACCAACTTCGATGTGCCACTCTGGCTGCAATCGCTGAGAAAGCTAAAAACAATGCGAGCATAGATTTCGGCGATGAAAGGGTTGTTGGTGATGAAGTTCGGGACCAGGTCTTCGGTCCAGGCTTTGAGGCCGCGCTGAACGTAGAACTCCCGCTGCTTTCGCCAGATCAGGGAGTTGGAAAGGGATACGTCACTTTCCAGAGGAACCGGTTCCTGATGCAAGGCAGACGCCGGCAGGCTGCCTGCTGGCGCGTTCTCGTCGACCTTAGACACCCTACCCCCCTCCCTCCGTGATCCCAATAAACAAAGACTTTAGGTGCAAACATCCCAGGGGATCCCAATGAGGTACACCGTAGAGATGAAACACCTTGTTCCCAAAGGGCGGTTTAAAAACAAAGGCGCATCCGGAAGATATCTCCGTTGCGCCTGACTTTCACTCTATGACATTTTACTTCTGCGATCAAGTGGGAAATGGTTCATTGCTGGCAACGAGGTTTTGCGGATCGCACGGCTCGTTGAACGTTGGAACTCGCAGCTACCTAGCGCTGGCACGTTGCACGGCCAGCCTTGTCTCTTCAATTCTATCCAGCAGATTCCGATCCGTAGTATTTTGCTTCAAGTAGTCAAGCAGCAATAGAGTAACTGCTGGGCTCTTGTCGTCTTCCTTGACGATGAACCGAGGCTGGCTAAATCCCTTTAAGAGCATCGGCAATAGCTGTTTGACACGCTCTGGGTCTTTCATGCCGTCCCAGCCCACGATTTTGATCAGTCCGACGGCCACACCATCCCCCATCCGAGCCAGACCCTTGTCCCCAGCACTCGTAGATACTCTTTCGAAAATAGCTCGCATTTTTAATTCGAACCGCAATATGTGCAGCGAGTAGGGGTCAGGCTTTTCGGAGCCGTCCCCGACGACGACCGCCAGCATCAACACCGTCAATATCGCTCCAAGCAAGTGCATGTTATCCGCCTTAAAAGGTGTACCCCTGAGGTGAATCAGCTTTTTGATCCCCAAACAGCGTTTACCCGCAAAGACAAACGGCGCATCCGGAAGATTTCTCCGCTGCGCCTGGTTTTCACTCTATGACATTTGGCTTCTGCGATCAAGTACGAAATGGTTCGTGCTTTCCAAAAGCGGGGTAACTTAGCTGGAATCAGGATTTCTCGTCTTTAGCCTGCCCAGCAGAACGTCGCGCCTCGATACCGCAAAACCGCCGTCCACAATTATGTCGAACTGTTCCGCGCTAACCGTCTCTCTTTTATCCAACTCACGGTGTCATAGCCGCAATAGACTAGCAAACCGAAAGTCCAAGCCAAGAAGAGTGTTGCCGTCACCACGCTTATTGCCCAGCCGGGTGCCTCAAACCAGGAATCAAATGTTCCCGCCGCAAAGGTAATGGCCATGAATACCAGAATCAAATCAAAGCCCACCCTCAACGGAGTAAATGCCAGCACAAGATTTTTTCTCTTTCGTAGTTTCAATTCAATGATGAGCCCTATCAAATACCAGAGCAAAGCAATGCCAATGAGCCATATGAAGTCATCTCCCGAAAGCAATGTGCGGTCACCTAGTCCAGGCTCCTTCCCTCCGCCTAAGCCAGAGACCCGATCCCACAAGCCCAGATTGTGAAAGAAAATAACTGGGGCGTTGAGTGCGATGCATATCCGTCGCGCAGGAGCCCCACCGGCTGATTGGTTCCATGATGTTCCAGTACGGCCCCACGATGTTCCCTTAAGCTGTTGATGAGCAAGGATGAGCAGCCCTATGGCAATAACGACTTGAGCTATCGGTAATATGATTTTCAGCTTAGTCCACATGGCACTCGATTCTCCTCAAATCACTGCTTCGGACACACGCCAAATAACTTTATCTTCTATGTAGTTGCTGATATTTACACTTGGTTCCCCAATGTTGAATACACTTTCAATAGCAAAATCATCGAGTCCTGTAATGTTGAGGTGAACCCTTAAGGTGAGACAGCTTTTTGATCCCCAATGTCGGCTTACTGTAAAAACAAACGGCGCATCCGGAAAGGTTCTCCGTCGCGCCAGACCTTCACGCTATGACATTTTGCTTCTGCGATCAAGTGCGAAAATGGTTCATTAACCACCTAGCTTCAAGTCAATCAACATGGGTCTTCATTTCTCATCCGGGTCGAGATATTCCCATTTGTACTTCTTGGCATTGGTATCCCACTTCTGAAACAGCCCGGTGACAACCAGTTGCTGAAGCTCGCCCTCAAACGGTTCAAAGTACATCACCACGCGGTCTTTAGGCTTGCGAAGAGGAACCATAATCACTTTCCAATAGGCTGGCCAACCAACGATGAGTGACTTCATCGATTCGAGCCTGGGGAAAGTTGGCTTCATGGATGAGACCTTGTGTAGACGCATGGGACCAAAGGCCTCTTCCAGAGTTTTCAGAGCTGAGGATAAGCTCGCCGTGAACTCTTTTTCTTTGTCCGGTCCGTATCTTGCTCCGGCGGCGGCAAGTGCCGCCGCAATCTCAGCCTGCGTCCACTGTTGATTTGCCTTGAGCTGTTCCCTAAATGCCGACATTTTTGCCGCTGTCTTTGTGATACTGCCATCAAACGTGCGGAAATGGCCAAAACGATCAGGATCAAACCTGCCACGGAAGAGTGGTTCGCTGGGGATTCCCCGCATCGAACAATACTCAGCCGTGGGTCCCTGACATGGGGGCCCAGGTAAGATGACCCCGATTGTCTGATCGTCCATTATTTTGTAGTCAGCGGGGTATCTTTGAATGGTGACAATCCAATGGCGGAAGTCTATGGATTCCCCATTATCTTCCGCCGCAAGGACCACGCGATAACTTTTGCCCTGCAGACCTACTGCGGCAACGCGAACTGTCAGTTCCATCTTCAGTAAATCTGTGCTCTCCTCTTTTTGAGCAGGCGCGGCAAAAGAAGCAAGACACAGCAGCAAAGTGACCACAATGATCTTCATTTCGACGAGGGCCTCAGAACGATTCAATCCGGATGGGCCCGGCTTAGTGGAGGTGACGCTTAAGAATTGACAGGGTTCTATCGGCGTTCTGTTTAACCACCGGGTTGGTTGTCTTGTCGCGCATCTGCGTCACATAACGAATGGCCGCGCCAACGGTGAGCCATATCTCATTGCCTGTACCACCACTGCCGGCGCTATCAATCCTCCATTCCGCGGATCCGGTCACTTCCCTCGCTGCGTTTCCGTCTGTCCCAAGTTCCCAATGCTTATTGGTAAGAACAAGCTTCCAGAAAGCACCGTCCTTGCCGGTGGCCGCAGGCGGCCACCGTGAAGAGCGTAACTCGGAATTTATCTCGCAAATGCCGTGAACCCCCACAATAACATCCGCCGTATTACCTTTAACGACAGGGTCCCAGACCGAAAAGTCTTTATCAATAACGAGAATGATCCTCTTCGTGGGCGGGGTAGTGGATCGAACGAAGAACGCATTGGCTTTGTTCCAACCTTCCGGAGTCAACCGCCCGCCGTCCGTCTCCAATTTCCAGAATTCCTCTACCATCACCTTGGGTTCCTTCGGATGGGCTTGGGGCACTTGTGTTGGAGCCGCAGCAGCAGCGAAAGAAAGAACAAGCGCAGATAGCGTTATCAGCTTCATGAACGATTCTCCTTATTCTGGCTAGTGATTGGCCTCAGGTATAAACGGCGCGTCAAGCTTGGGTTTATGATGCGGCGGGCCCGCCGGGATCAAATACATTGGAAGACGACCTGGCACGTGCCGTGATTTCTTAGGATTTTTAGGATCCGTCCCGTCAAAAAACGGATCATGATCGGAATCTACGTTACTAAAATACATTCCTACTTGGTAAGCATAGACTGCTCTTTGAGTTTTGTTGGCGATTTGTTGGGCGATTGAAGTGTCGAACAGTGCCAAGTTATCATAAATAGTCAGGCCTGCATTGCACCCGTTCAGTACGATTGAAGCGTGCGGCCCAATAATATTTGTGGGCTTCTGATCGGCTCCAATGTAAGCGTTTCGGACATTCGCCAACATCTGAACGTTGCCAAAACTAATATTCGTGTCCTGTCCGGTTGCCTGACCGACAGCAAGTATACTGACGGCTTGCTGAGGCGCGCTGCGTGGCGCGAAAGGGCCGCTATGGCCAAAGTAAATAACGCCGCCGTCAATAAACCCGTGTTGCAATAGCGCATTAGCAAAATCCTGGATAGATGATGCCCGGCAAGCTACAACGCGATGACCCTGAGCTTGTAGTTCATTCGCTTTTTGCTGAGCGGCGAGGTTAAATAGATTGTCGAGATTATGTTCATCTAAACCTGGATCGCCGATGATTAAGACGAAGGTTGATTGCGCCCCGTCGATCGTTTTGCATGCCGGAGGTTGCAAGTCACAGATTGGGCAAGCCTGTGAGCTTACAAGTGCGGCCGAAGATTGAGAGTTTGCATCCGACTGGGGCGCCAACTGATCTTGAGCCGGCGTGCCGCTCGCCACAGCCAAGGCATCCGAACCGGACGCCACGACCGCGGTAGCCAAGTCGTCTTCCGTTTGGAACAGGCAGGGACATAATGCGACCGCCGCGCCGTTTCCCGTGGGATTGCCACCCGAAACGGCCTGGAAACTTGCTTGCTCCACAGCGACCGCCTGTTGTACTTTGGAAATGCTGCTTGCCGAAACAGCATATGATTGTCCGATCCATGTCCGCACTGCACCACTATCTGCCGATTGCCCAGTCACACCTCCAGTGTTATCAACAGTATAGAGCGCGCCATACAGCGTAACTCCGTTCTGGTCCTTTGTGGTCGAAGTAGCGATGGTTCCGCCGCCAGGAGTCGCGTACTAGGGAGTCACCGGAATTGCAGTTCCATAGACGTCGTGGTCTATTGCTTTGGACCAGAGCGGGGTACCGTCCAGGGCGACCGCATCAAGCTGACGGTCGTTGTCGGCCCCAATATAGCTGCCGTCTTCGCGTTGAAGAGAGGGCACGAAACTAGCAAGCGGCACATCGACCTGGGAAGTCACGGCATCTTGTGAGACGTAGCTGATTTCTGTGTGTGGATGGTTGGAATCGGGGCAGCCGCTCGTCTGATAGAAGGGGTGAAAAATGGTATCTCCGTTCGCGTCCTTGGTCCAATAAGTCCCAAGATAGACGTCGGTGCATCTTCCCGGGTTTATAGGGCCGGAGACGGCAACACTGGTATCCGCATTCGTGATGACGGAAGAGGATATGAAGGAGGTTGAGCCGCTCCAGTGGTCGTGTTCACTGTCGATCACCGTCGCAGGATCAATTCCGGGAAGCCCGGAGCTAGAGGTTACGGTTGTGTCCGAATTCCACGCTCCCAGTTCGATGTTGGCCGAAGTCCCGTCGGGCGACATGCGGAGCACCATTGAGTGGTCCTCTTTATGAAAGACAGCAACCTGTTGGCCTGGATGAGAAACGACAGTACTTCCATACGAGTAAGGCACATACGCATTGCCATCGCCAGCCACAATGATCTGCCCGTAGATAGGGTCTACACTCTCGACCGTTCCTCCCAAGTTTGTTGTGCCGTGGTTCAGGGTAACGCTTCCGAGCGACTGGTTCGTCGGAATATCAACGGCCGTAACAGCTGCATTCTCCTGCACGAACAGCACACCCGAAACACCTGGGATCGCCCGCTCAAACGACGTATGATCGTCGTAGCAGAGCGATTGATAGCTTCCACCTGTCGCAGGGGAGATCGTACACGATCCCACAAGCTTGTCGGCGTAGCCATAAAAATCAGTAAGATTCCCAGTATTGGGATCGACTCGGCTGATTACCTGATGCTCGTGCCAGGTGCCGTCTGCTGCGATTACCACCGCACGTCTGCTGACTAGAGTATTCCCTGCAAAATCCGGCATGACCTTCCTTACGTCAAGGACACCTTGTCGCCAAAGGAGCTCACCATCGGATGTAAAAGCTGAGAGAAATTCCGCGTCGTCGTATGTCAGGATGTCTGCTCCGCTATCGCTGGGTACGGCGGGAACTAGGCTTGTGACCCGTGTGGCCCCTGGGCCGAGCGGAGCAGACCAGAGGACGGTCCCCGGAGGCAGCGAAGTACCCGCGTAGACCGTAACCGGCAACGGAACGTTGCCGCCATAAACGGTCGTCGAGCCAGGAGCAACACCGGTAATGAACCCATCGTCGGAGACGCTGGCAATGGTGGGATCGCTCGAACTCCAACTCAGTCCCGTAACCACCTGCTTTTGCGAGTCCTTGGCCGTAACAGTAGCCACCTGGCCGACCACGATGCTCAGGCTCGGCGGGAAGAACTGGTACGAAGGGAAGGTAAAGTTGACCCCATTGCTGATTCCGTTGTTGGTATAAACCGCCACTTGCACGACTGTGCCGCCGTCAAAGGCGGGCGCGGTCACCACAATGCTGGTGTCACTCCAACTCACCACTTGCGGGCTCTCGCCGAAGAGGACACCGCTGCTTCCCTGGGTTGCGCCAAAGTTCGTGCCGGTGATGGTGACCTGCGTGTTTGCGGGACCGCTCTCCGGGCTGATGGAGGCGATCTGTGGAGGAGGAACCGTTGGCGTGACAGGGTCGCCGCTGAGCGTGGCGCCGATCAGAGCCACCTGGCCGCCGCCGTAGTCGACGTCCACGGTGTAGCGCAGGGTCAACGTCTGCCCCGAGGACGCGGCGCCGTAGGTGACCGTATAGACCGCTGTGCCGTCAAGGCCGTTCGCATCCGCCGGAGACGGGAAGTCAAAGCTGTTGTCCGTGACCACGGCAGCGCTGCCATCGCTCAAGAATGCTGTCAGCTTGCCCCGCGCGGACTTTGCTCCCACATAGAGACGAAGGGTGCGCGGCGAGGTATCCGCCGCCGCGGTGATTTCAAAACCATTGTTGCGGCCGTGGACGAACAGATCCGAGCCTGAGGAATAAGGCTGGTTTCCGTCTGTGAAAGACAGACCGTTGACGAAAATGAATGCGCCAATTCCATGGTTGCCGATCGGTTTGTAATTTGAGACGAGTGGAGCAACTCCAGACTTGCGCGCCAGTATCAGTCCGGGGTTATCGATGATGAGATCGCCGGTATTGAGAGGCCCCCATAGAATCCAATCGCCAGTTCCTTGGGCATTCAGGTCAATGTTCGGCGAAGCTATATCGCTCTTTTGTACGGAGAGTGATCCACCCTGGCCGATGACGTCAAACTCAACGGGCGAGGAAGCATTGGTCAGGCCAGCGGAGTCTGTGCCGGAGGCCGTCACGGTGTAGTGTCCGCCGCTGAGCGGTCCCCAAAGTGCATTCAGTGGAGAGGCTGCGGCATCAAGCACCGTGCCATCGCTCCCCACGGATTTCACGTCCGTGATCGTGTCATCAAACTGGGTGGCACCAGCGTTGAACTGGACCGTAACAGGCGACAGGAAAGTCTGCCCCTGCGCCGGGGAAGCAATCGCAACCAGCGGCAGATGCGGCGTGAGAGTGGCCGCCTGTATGCCGATTCCTCCAGCAGGATTGGCTGACGAAAAAGTAACCGTGAGCGTCTGGCCGGCGGAAGCGGCCCGGAAATCGATAGAGTAGATTTTGCTGCCAACATTGGAATCGATAACCGATTGGTCGTTAATGGCAACTGCGCTACCATCGCTCAAGGATGCCTGCAACTGACCCTGGCCAAATAATACTTCGGCATATAGATTCAGCGTTTTGGCCGTGGTGTCCGCTGGGACGGTGATTTGGAATCCGCTGGCGGTGTTGAAGGTTTCCACGTCGTCATCGGCTTCGGAGACGACCGCTGGATGATTGCCATCTGTCCAAGAAAACGCAATATTGCCAAATGAGGCGGCTGGCTGCGCGCCGTTGATGCCAGTGTAATCGCTGATAAGTGGCGTGATTCCGCCTTTTCGATCTGGGACGGTTGCCGCGATGCGCCCCCAATGAATCCAATCAATAATTTGTGGCGACGTAAGGTTGACCTGCAAGGGCGTGTCGCTGATGGAAAGCTGTAGCAAAGGGCCGGCGGATTGGACCGTAAAACCGACGGCGTTACTCACGTCCCCACTACCTGTTGTCACGATGACATTGCCGCTTGTGCTCCCGCCGGCGACCGCGACGGCAATCCTGGTGTCGCTCCAACTGGTCACCACGGCAGGAGTTCCATTGAAGGTGACGCTGCCATTGCCCTGCGTGGCTCCAAAACTCGAGCCCGAGATCACAACCCCGGAACCAACTGGGCCCAGAGCAGGAGTGAGGGCGGTAATGTTTGGCGGAAGCACAACGGAAAAAGCAAGGGCGTTGCTAGCGGTGCCGCCGGCGCTGGTCACGATGACATTGCCGCTGGTTGCGCCAACCGGCACGAAAACGACGATTCCAGTGGCGGTCCAGCTTGGAATGAATGCCGCATTCACTCCATTAAAACTCACAGAACCTTTGTCGCTGCCTAGGCTTGAGCCGCCGATGAAAACGAAATCGCCTGCCGTGCCTGAATTCGGGGACAAGTCGGTGATCACGGGAGGAACAGTGAACAATACTCCGTTGCTTGTTATACCACCCGCCGTCTTGACGACCACATTCCCTGTGCCGGCATTTTGCGGTACGGTCACAGTAATGCTTGCATCGCCCCACGAACTTATGGCAGCAATCTTCCCGCCCAATGTGACACTGCGTTGCGACTGATTAGGACCAAAATTAGAGCCCGCGATAGTGATTGATGACCCGGCAGGCCCACTGGTCTGCGAGAGGCTATCGATGATAGGCGCTGGAACCACGGTGAATGTCGGATTGATGGCGACGACGAGACCCGCAGATGTGGTGAGCACTACGTCTCCGGTGGTAGCGTTTGCTGGTACAGTTACCGATACAGTGTTGGTATGCCATGAATTTACCGGTGCCGCCGTTCCGTTAAAAGTAACCCCGCCAGTGCCTTGCGATGCGCCAAAACCAGAGCCATTCACCAACACGATCGACCCAATTGCACCGCTCGATGGCACCAAAACGTTAACTACCGGAAGGACCGCCAAATTGACCCCGTTGCTTGGAACGCCCGCAGCCGTTACCACCACATTTCCGCTTGTTGCAGCAGAAGGCACCATAGCGACGATGCTGGTATCGCTGCAGGAACTAACAGTACCGGTAATGCCGTTAAACTTAACGCTGCCCGTCGTTGAGCCAAAACTAGACCCGGAAATTGTGATCCACTGTCCCGTGACTTGGCTGGTCGGGCTCAACGAAGTAATCGTCTGACAAACCAAGTTGGCGGGAAGGGCGGCGAAGAGAAGCAATGCAAAAGAAACGAGCGCGAACTGCGAACGCATAAACAAACCTCCACCTTTGGTGGGCTTGCTCAAACGGACGCAATCTAGCACCTTAAGGGTTCGTCAAGACTGCTACTAAGCTAGATAAGCTTCTGGATATGAGTGTAGACAATTGTAGGTTAATGTCAATCTTAAACAATAAAGCTTCTTATAGAATGATAAGAAGCTTCTGCTATACCAAGGATAGAACGACCAAAAACGAGGGCTCCTGAGTTTGCACCCTGAAGCCCTTATTGCTTTTTTAGAAACCAGCCTACCTTAGCTCCGCGGCGGGAAGACTCCCTGCAACGCGATGATGAACGTGAGGCAGAGGTACGGAGGCATATTGTTGTGCGGCAGGCTGCCGCCGCTGATGGACGTACCGAAATCATTCATCGGCACGTTGGTGGGTTGGTTGGAAGGCGCATAGGTGTTGCCAAAGCCCTTCTGTCCCGCGGCCCAGGCATTGTTCTGCGGCGTTGACTGGTTACTGGTGGTGGTGGCCTGCGCCGTGTGAGCGTGGGCGGGCATTTCGGTCTTGAGCAACGTTACGTTCTGTTCACCGCCGATTTCGCCCAGATCGCGCAGGGACAAGCCGGGGCCCTGCCCTGCCTGCAAAGGCGCGGAGCCTTGCAGGTTCGGAAGGGCGAAGGTGGATTTGCCGTCGCCACCGTACGTGGTCCCCAGCAGAGAGAACAACGCCGTATTCTGGCTGATCGGCATCAGTTGGCCGTTGCACTGGGCCCATCCTGTGGGGGCGAAGTTGCCGGCAAAGATCCTGATTTCCGCTACAAATGGACTTGACATGGATGTTCTTCTCCTGAGTTAGTTCTGCGAGGGGAAAATTCCCTGCAACGCGATAATGAAATTGAGCACCAGATATGGAGACATATTCTCGTGCGGCTGGCTGCCTACCGTGGGAAGTATGCAGGCCGGATTCATGGCCGTGTTTGCCGTTGAGTTGTAGAGGTTCAGGCTCTGGGACCACAGGTTTCCGGTAGCACTTGGAGATGTGGGCGCGCTGGAGGACCCAACAGGGACATGGTTATGCGCCGGCAACTCGGAAATATTGAGGGTGTGGGCCGTCTCGCCTCCGAGCTCGCCCAAGATAATACCGTCGCCCACGTGGACCGGGGAGCGCCCTTGCAGGTTGGGCAGACCAAAGGTTACCCTGCCGTCGCCGCCGTAGGTGGTGCCCAGGATGGAAAACAGAGCCTGGTTCTGGTTGATGGGCAGCAGTTGCCCATTACAGAAAGTCCAACCTTTTGGAGGGAAATTGAAGCTTACGATTTTGACTTCGCCGATAAATGGCTGTGACATTTCTAAATCTCCTCTCAGGGGCTTGCCCCCTGCCAGTTACAAAATTTTGCACCGAGACTGCAAGCCTCACCTTGATGCACGTTAGGGACTTACGTTTGTGTCGGGAAAATTCCGAAGAGCGACAGAATAAAGTTGACCGCCAAAAACGGGATCATATTGTCATGAGGTTGTGAGCCGCCCGAGGACCCTATCGCGGTCGGGGCAAAAGGGGAGCTAGGAGCGGTATCACCGTACAGAGTACCGGAGTTGGAAAATGCCCACACACCGGCGGCCGGGGTATTCAGATTGCCTGCCGTCGTAAAAGCCTGCGGCACATGGGAGTGCGCGGGAATCTGGCTGGTGGTCAGCGTAACGGCCTCTGTTCCACCTGACTGTCCCAATGCAAATCCCGGCCCCACATGCACGGGGACACGGCTTTGCAGGTTGGGCAGAGCAAAGGTGCTCTGACCGTCGCCTCCGTAGGTGGTGCCGATGAGGTTGAAGAGAGTGTCGTTCTCCGAAATGGGAATCAAAGCCCCATTGCAGAAGGCCCAGCCAGCCGGCGCAAAGTTTCCGCCAAACATCCGAATTTCGCCTATAAACGGACTTGACATGTTTTTTCTTCTCCTGTCGCTTGGTAAAGTTCCGTTCCACTACTTGTACATCCGAAACATTGTTATCGTGCTTCACGCGCCCCACTCACCCGAAAACTTCACGAGCAGCGTTCCCGAGTTGATCGTGCTCCGGGGCGAAAACGGCAGGGGTTGAAGCCGAGTTACTTCCTGCCGGCAAGTGATGGTCAACCTTGCATTGCAGTTTCGAATCTCCGAGTTTCCAGCTTTTTACAAACCAGCTCCATTACCTATGCAGAACCGTTAATGTCACTGGGGTTGTGGCCTGCGTCGATGCGCTGGTGGCCGTCACCGTGATGTGGTAGACGCCCGGTATGGTGCCATCTTCATGCTTGCCACCGCATCCGACCATGGCCAGAGCCAGTACCAGTCCGCCGCAAGCCATGGCAAACCGCAGTTTCGTTTTGTTCCGGTTCTGCTTGCTGAAGCCCATTGCCAGCAATCCCAGCAATGGCAGCAGCAGGGCGGCATACAACGTGTTTGTTCCGTTTCCACCGAACGGTAGTGCTGAAGAGTCATGGTGGTTTCGGAATGTCTGGATGGTCATCAATACGTTGCCCGAACCTGGCGTCGGGGGCGGTGTACTGAACTGGCAGTTCGTTCCCGCCGGCTGGCCGCTGCAACTGAAGGTAACCGGCCCGAGCGGCAGTAAAGCGTTCATCGTGATGGCAAACGTTGCCGTCTCACCCTGGAACACCGTGACGCTGTTCTGCACCGGAGTGAGTGTGAGCACCGGTCCCGGAGGAATGATCAGCAAGGTGGCCGATGCCGTGTTGCCCGTCCCGCCGTTGGTGGAAGATACTGCTCCGCTGGTGTTGAGGTAGGTGCCTAGCGGTCCCGTCACGGTCACGGTGACATTGCAGGAACTGGCGGCAGCCACTGTGGCTCCCGTGAGGGTAACGCTATTCGATCCCGCCGTCGCCGTTGCTGTTCCGCCGCAGGTGCTGGTCAGCCCGTTGGGAGTGCCCACGATCAATGCACCCGGGAAGGTATCCGTGAAGGCCACTCCGGTGAGCGCAGCTGTATTCGCTGCCGGATTGGTAATGGTAAAGCTCAGCGTGGTGTTGTTGCCCACCACGATGCTGGCTCCGCCAAATGCCTTGGCAATGGATGGCGGCGCTACTACTACGACTGAAGCTGACGCCGTTCCGCCTGTCCCGCCTTCCGTTGAAGTGACGTTCCCGGTGGTGTTGTTCTTGGTGCCGCCCGTGGTTCCCGTCACGTTCACGGCGAACGTACAAGATGTGGAGGCAGCCAGGCTGGCGCCGGTCAAGCTAATGCTGCCCGATCCGGCGGTTGCCGTGATGGTCCCACCACCGCAGCTGCCCACCAGGCCGTTGGGTGTGGAAACTACCAGACCCGCCGGCAAGACATCAGTGAAACCAACCCCGGTCAGCGTGGTCGTCGTGTTGTTGTTCTGAATGGTGAAGGTCAAACTCGTCGATCCGCCCAGCGGAATGCTGGCTGCGCCGAACGCCTTGATGATCACCGGCGGTGCTACCACCGTGATGCTGGCGTTGGATGTATTGCCTGGGCCGCCTTCCGTTGAGGTCACCTGCACGCTGTTGTTCATTACCCCAGCCACAGTTCCCTTCACGTTCACGCTGAAAGTACATGACGTGTTGATTGCCAGAGTGGCTCCCGCCAGAGTAACGGCGCCTGAACCTGCCGTGGCCGTAATTGTGCCGCCACCGCAGCTTCCTGTCAGGCCGTTTGGTGTGGCAACGACCAAGCCCGCCGGCAGCGTGTCAGTAAACGCCACGCCCGTCAGAGGAATGGTATTGGCCGCAGGATTTGTAATAGTGAAGCTCAAGCTGGTTGAGCCGTTCAGCGGAATCGTCGCCGCACCGAACGCCTTGGTGATGGTTGGCGGCGTGGCGACTGCAAGGTTCGCGGTTGCCGTATTGCCTGTACCGCCGTTGGTGGAACTCACGTTGCCCGTCGTGTTGACGAAGTTACCCGAGGCCGTCCCCGTTACGTTCACCGTCACCGTGCAGTTGCTGCTGGCAGCGATGGTGCCACCCGTCAGCGAGACGCTGCCTGAACCAGCCACGGCCGTAGCGACGCCACCGCACGTGTTGGTTAAACCATTCGGCGTTGCTACTACAATGCCCGCTGGTAAGTTATCCGTAAACGCTACTCCGGTCTCCGCTATCGCATTCGCGCCGGGATTGGTGATGGTAAAGGTCAGTGAAGTCGTCCCGTTCAACGGAACATTCGCTGCACCGAAGGCCTTGGCGATCGACGGCGGCGCTACCACATTGATGCTGGCTGACGCCGTTCCGCCTGTACCACCTTCCGTCGACGTTACGTTCCCCGTCGTATTGTTCTGTGTGCCAGCTGCCGTGCCCGTTACGTTCACCGCGAAGGTGCACGAAGTGCTCGCCGCCAGCGTTGCTCCCGTAAGGCTGATCACGTTCGTCGCTTGCGTGGCCGTGATCGTCCCGCCACCGCAGCTTCCCGTCAGACCATTCGGTGTGGAAACCACCAGGCCCGCCGGCAAAGTGTCACTGAAGCCTACGCCGGTTAGCGTGGTCCCAGTGTTGTTGTTCTGAATGGTGAAGGTCAAGCTGGTGGAGCCGTTCAGCGGGATGCTGGCTGCGCCGAACGCCTTGATGATGACTGGCGGTGCTACCACCGTGATGTTGGCGGTGGAGGTGTTGCCCGGGCCGCCTTCTGTTGACGTCACCTGTACGCTGTTGCTTTTCGCACCAGCCGTCGTGCCCGTCACGTTCACACTGAAAGTGCAGGATGTGTTGGTTGCCAGCGTTGCCCCGGACAGGCTCACCGCCCCCGAGCCGGCAACTGCTGTAATCGTTCCGCCACCGCAGCTTCCCGTGAGGCCGTTGGGTGTAGCCACCACCAAGCCCGCGGGCAGGGTGTCCGTAAACGCTATTCCCGTTAACGGGATGGTGTTGATCGCCGGATTTGTGATGGTGAAGCTCAAGCTGGTTGAACCATTCAACGGAATGCTGGCCGCACCGAAGGACTTGGTAATCGTCGGTGGGGTGGCTACTGACAGGTTTGCCGTTGCCGTGTTGCCCGTGCCGCCGTTGGTCGAACTCACGTTGCCTGTCGTGTTGACGAAGCTCCCTGAGGCCGTTCCCGTTATGTTCACAGTTAGTGTGCAGGTGCTGCTCACGGCAATCGTTCCGCCCGTCAGCGAGACGCTGCCCGAGCCGGCCACGGCCGTGGCTGTTCCACCGCACGTGTTGGTTAGCCCGTTGGGCGTAGCTACTACCAGGCCCGCGGGCAAGGTGTCTGTAAACGCAACGCCTGTCTCTGCAACTGCATTGCCCGCTGGGTTAGTGATTGTGAAAGTCAATGACGTTGTTCCGTTCAACGGAATCGCCGCTGCACCGAAGGCCTTGACGATCGAGGGCGGCGCTACCACGTTAATACTGGCCGACGCCGTTCCGCCTGTACCACCTTCCGTTGACGTTACGTTCCCCGTCGTGTTGTTCTGTGTCCCCGCCGACGTACCGGTCACGTTCACTGCGAACGTGCACGAAGTGCTCGCCGCCAGCGTTGCTCCCGTAAGGCTGATCACGTTCGTCGCTTGCGTGGCTGTAATGGTTCCGCCACCGCAGCTTCCCGTCAGACCATTCGGTGTGGAAACCACCAGGCCCGCAGGCAAAGTGTCACTGAAGTCTACGCCGGTTAGCGTGGTCCCAGTGTTGTTGTTCTGAATCGTGAAGGTCAAGCTGGTGGAGCCGTTCAGCGGAACGCTGGCTGCTCCGAACGCCTTGATGATGACCGGCGGCGCTACCACCGTGACAGTAGCGTTGGAAGTATTGCCCGTGCCGCCTTCCGTTGAAGTTACTTGCACGCTGTTGTTCTTCGCACCAGCAGTAGTCCCCGTCACGTTCACACTGAAAGTGCATGAGGCGCTCGTTGCCAATGTTGCGCCGGACAAAGTAACGCTGCCCGAACCTGCCGTAGCCGTAATTGTTCCGCCACCGCACGAACCAGTAAGTCCGTTGGGCGTGGCAACCACCAGGCCCAGAGGCAGGGTGTCCGTAAACGCTATTCCCGTCAGCGAGATGGTATTGATCGCCGGATTTGTAATGGTGAAGCTCAAACTGGTTGAGCCGTTCAGCGGAATGCTGGCTGCACCGAAGGACTTGGTAATGGTCGGCGGCGTGGCTACTGTGATGCTTGCTGACGCCGTGTTTCCGGTACCGCCATTCGTGGAAGTTACGTTTCCGGTGGTGTTGTTTTTCACGCCGGAGGTTGTGCCCGTCACATTGACCGTCAGTGTGCAGCTGCTGCTCACCGCGATGGTACCGCCCGCCAGCGAGACGCTGCCTGAACCAGCCACGGCTGTTGCCGCTCCGCCGCAGGTGTTAGTCAAACCGTTGGGCGTGGCAACAACTAATCCTGCCGGCAGTGTATCTGTGAACGCTACTCCGGTCTCAGCCACCGCATTCGCGCCGGGATTGGTGATGGTGAAGGTCAGTGAAGTCGTTCCGTTCAGCGGGAGATTCGCTGCGCCGAAGGCCTTGGCGATCGACGGCGGCGCTACCACGTTGATGCTGGCTGACGCCGTTCCGCCCGTTCCGCCTTCCGTTGACGTTACGTTGCCTGTGGTGTTGTTCTGCGTTCCGGCTGCCGTGCCCGTTACGTTCACCGCAAAGGTGCACGAAGTGCTCGCCGCCAGCGTTGCTCCCGTAAGGCTGATCACGTTCGTCGCTTGCGTTGCCGTGATGGTTCCGCCACCGCAACTACCCGTCAAGCCGTTCGGTGTGGAAACTACCAGGCCCGCAGGTAAGGTGTCACTGAAGCCGACACCAGTCAGCGTTGTTCCAGTGTTGTTGTTCTGAATCGTGAAGGTC
>Ga0137407_10000096_pt1 | contig 66577 bp, 44 predicted proteins | sample CZOMad2_2_16fung_FD_108410 | JGI IMG/M metagenome (GOLD analysis project Ga0137407, IMG submission 108410) | Vadose zone soil fungal communities from Angelo Coast Range Reserve, California, USA - CZOMad2_2_16fungal (Illumina Assembly) | ecosystem: Environmental > Terrestrial > Soil > Vadose... | reverse complement strand
GGATCAACACTCCCGAAACCCCAGAGAAGTGGCCTTTCACGTTGGCGATCATCATGTGTTTGACCTTGAACTCAGCCACGGTATGAGCCGGGTCGATGTTCCAGGTAGTGGTTGTGGCTTGCGGTTGAACGAGTGTTGCGGTGGTTTTACAGCAACTTACAAATACGCGGGGACTGGCTGGCTTCGACTCCATTCCGTGGGTGCCCCGAACGCACCCCATCAAATCCACCGACGCACCCGCGCCTTGTAGACGCGGTAGGCATCGCCGAACTTGCGCTCCAGATAGCGCTCCTCCCGCTTCACGACGCCGACGTTGATCACCCACAGCAGCGGCACCACCAGCCCGATCGTCCACAGGCTTCCCGCTGCTACGCCCAGGCCCAGGTAAACGAGGGTCATTCCCAGGTAGAGCGGGTTCCGGGTTCGCCGATAGATGCCGTCAACTACCAGAGCCGTCGTCGGCAAGGTCGGGGGAACGTTAGTGCCAGCGGCCGCAAACCGCCGCGTGCCGATGGCGATTATGAAGAAGCCACCCCCCGCGAGCATGGCGCCCGCCACATAGCGGGCGAGCGAATGCGTGACGGGGAGCGGGAGTGGTACGATCGCCTCAAGCACCGCTGCCGCTGCCAGGAAGCCGAGAACGATCAAGGGCGGCAGCGCGATAACACCGGCTACATCAGGCGTACCCAATCCGCCCGTCGCCTGCCCGCCATCCGGCTGCGGCGCGGCAGCGCCGCCTGCCAGGGACCGCATGGCGACGCGCATCCCGAAGAGGGCCGACAGGACGGCAGTGCCACCTGCGAGGACAAGAACCGTTTCCGAGACAGCCACGATCGAAACCTCCCGGCCTACCGTTTGGGTAGGCGCAAGCGCTAAAAAGGGAACCCGATAAAGCCATCTTTAGATGCCTCAAGCGGTTTGCGAGATTCGGATCTCTCCGCTGGCCCCGGATTTCCCGTAGCGCGTTGTTTCTCTGCCGAGACGTCGCGCCTGAAACAGCGCAGTCAAGTGCAGTATCAAGAATGTCGGCACCAAGTATGTCGGAACCAGCACCAGCGGCAGCTGTGTCATGGGAGCCGTTGAAACAGCTCCATAAAAATTGGGAGCGAGCAGCGGAACCAACGCCCCGATACTTACGGCCACGGTAAGGTCCAAAATGCCCGAAAGGTTCCAGGCCATGAAGCTCTTGCCCGCCACAAAACCGGGCCGACGCAAGAGAGCGGACAACACCAATGGAGCAGTCACCCCGATCGCCATATCGCCCAGCCCTGCGGGCCAAGCGAAGATTCCAGGCAAGACTCCGTAGGTGTATAGAGTCAGAAACCCAAAGCCGGCCCATCTCCACGCCTGCATCCCCACAATGAGGCGAAGGTCAGCTGAAAGAATAAACTCCCGCAGAGGCCGGATGATCCGATATCCAAGGAGAAACAGGCTGAGGGGGGCCAAGAGGCCGATCAGTAGTGCGAGCGGCGGCGCCCCCCGCGGTGTGACGAACGCCCCGCGCGCGCCAAGGACAAAAATGAGCGCCAACCAAGCCAAAAAGAAGACGGTGACGAAAGCGCCTGTGCCGGAAACCGCTGGAACTTTGGGCTGCTCGACGCGCGATAAGACGGTGTTTTCCATGATGATCCCTCTCCTTTCGCAGTCACTTGCATTTTGCAAGTCACATGGAAATGTAGCATACTGACTTTCACTATGCAAGTCACTCGCGCCAAGGGAAAACCAAAAAGGAAAAAATCGAAAACGGAAGCGCGCGGTGTTCCGCGCTCGCCCTGCGCTGTCGCATGCACGCTCGACCTCGTTGGCGACAAGTGGTCATTGCTCGTGGTTCGGGACTTGCTCCGGGGTAATGTGACCTATGGAGAGCTACAGAATTCGCCCGAAGGCGTTCCCACCAACATTCTTGCCGACCGCCTGAAAAGATTGGAAGAGGCGGGGCTCATAGTGAAGTCTGCGTATCAGGAACATCCCGTACGCTACGCTTATGAGCTAACGGAAAAGGGAAAAGCCCTAGGTGACGTGCTGCTCGCGTTTGTGCGGTGGGGCAAGAAATACATACCGGGTACACGGACTATGGAGAATCCAGCGCCGCATTCCGGGCGAGAACGAAAACCCACTCGGAAACAGGATCGAAAATCATAGCTGAGTCGCATCATACGGAGCGCCAGCCTCCCGGGTGCGTCGAGGCTCATCTATTGAGCGCAATTGGATTTGGGCGTGGAGCGATCTATCTTGGAACCGCTCTAGCGAGTCGTCTTAAGCTCAATCCAGGTTGCTTCTGCGTGGAGCGGAACAACATAAGCGCCCCGTTCGACGTTGAATGGCTTTACCGGGTGATAGATGCCCAGCGCCTTGATTCTGGCAGGCTGCTCAATGCGCAAGCGGGCCACAGGCGTGAACTGGGTTGCCGCGGCGAAGCCAACACGCAGCGCTCCAGTGGCGGGATTGAACTCTATGCCTTCAAACTGGCCGGCGTCAAGCGTGAGCCATGTACCAAGCGGAGCCACGTAGACGCGCATGCGAAAGGCATCAAGCGGCGTGACTCGTATGGTCGCGCCTTTCGCTTGGAGGTTACCTCCAAAACTCAGCCAGCCAAACTCCGGATGGTTGACGATGTAAGTGGCCGAGTTCAAAGCATGGCCGAAAAAGTTAGGGCCGTAATCTCCGGAGAGAGGGTCAAACTTTAGCATGTCCGGAAAAGCATGAAACGCGGCCGAAGCGAAGCCTTCCTGGTCGATGTTGGTGATGGCCCCCATTGTGCCGCCATAGCCGACACGGAGCAGATAAAAATCTTCAGGATGCTCACGATACTCGGCCAGTAACGGGATAGTATTGATGCCCGAGCCGTAGTGATGGAGTTGCCGCTCAATCCTGCTGTACTTGGCGCCGTAGAGGAAATCCCAATAGCGGCGGGCACTACCGTTATATCCCCAATGCGGAACTGTTGGCGTGTAACCTAGGATCGCATTGAGCGTGACCTCGGCCTTCTCTTGGTAGCCAAAGTATTTCGTCCATGCATAAACTTCTTCCTGGCCGGTGGAGTCCCAGGGCATTTCGCTGCCAAAGGGATATTTTTCATTCTTCCAGCGCTCGGCGCGCTTTCGCATGCTGGCTTCCAGGGCATCAGCTTGCGTCTTCATCCCTTCGCGTTGCAGATCGAGGAGAATCTGAAGGAATATATCGCCTTCCATCTGGCCGAAGACCGCGTAGCCCGGCGCAAGATTCGTCATCGCCATGGATGTTTCATAAGCGTGGTTTAGGTACCAATCCCAGGGATGGTTGGTCACCAGCTCTTGATGATCACGGGCCAGACGGTACAGTACCCAGTAGGCTGCGGCAACATGCGGATAATTAAAAGATCGATTCACCAGCTCAGATGCCTGCTTGTTCCAACTCGTCCAGCTTTTCCAATTGAGGTCGCCGCGATAATAATCCGCGGGCATCTGATCGGGTTGATAGTAGAACAGGCTCTTGCGCACCCCAAAGGCATGCGCTCCATCCTTGAATTGCAGGCCGCCCCACAGAACGCCGTCTACGAATTGCTGGATCTTTGCGAGCTCGTCTTTGTCCGGCTGGCCCAGCTCTTTCATGAGCGCGGCAACCCATCCGCCGGAGCCGCCCTCGTCGCCCAGGCCGGCGATCCACACTCGGCTGTCCTGCATTACGATCTGGTTGGCTTCGCGGTCGTAGCTCATGATCGAAGGGCTGCGATGGAACGGATCGTTGGGATCGACGTACCACTGCTTGGTGGTCATGAAGTGGCCCATGTCCGCCACTGTCTGGGCCGCGGGTTTGATGACAAAATAGTTGATCGTCTGGACCAGACCATCGTCGTATGTAATGGTCAAGCGACTGCGTCCCCACGACTTTCCCCGTAGCGCATAAGTCTTCCAGCCGCCCGGAGTTCCAGCTTGCCGGCTGGCGGTAATCGCTCCCGCAGGTTCGACAGTCAGAGACTTAATATCTTTGGCGTATTTCAGAAAGAGTCGTGCATCGATATCCATCGGCAGGACGTACCCAGGGACGCCCACCACTACCGGACGGTGATTGGCAACGAGGGTCGATTCGATATTTCGAATCACATCAGCAAGGAAGAACTTGAGTCCGTAGGTTTTCGATTCGCCCGGCGCCAGCATCAACATGGTTGGCGGGTTCCAGGGTTGGGCTTTCTTCCATTCATTTTCAGCATAGGCTTGACTATGAACCATCCAGTCGTAGAAGCCTTCGAAGGTTACGCCACGGGGTGTGGGATCTGTGAAGACCGTTGCCGCAGCGGACCTGCGTCTGTTCTGGATCGGGTTGTAGGCTTCGAAGGGCGTCTTGCCCTCGGGTACGACCAGGAGCGCCGGGCCTTCACCACTCAGCCGCGTTACCTGGAGATAACCAGCGTCCTCGCCAATGTAAGGATCATAAAAAGAGCAGAGCGCATGAGCTTGTTCCAGGGAGCGGTTGTTGAGCACATTGTTGAAGATCATCGGTATGCCCAGGGCCCCTACCTCAATTGGCTCGCCGGTTTTGTTTTTCAACGTGAAGCGCAGAACAAGCTTGCCGTCTTCCACCGCCCACACTCGTGTGATCTGAAGAGGCAGGTCTGAGGGAAACGTGGGCGTGAGGTCGGCTGCCGCAAGGATTTGTCCCGAAGTTGGCAGCGCCGTTACCGGCTGGCGGGCAAATGCCGTTGAGTAGCTCTTCCACTCTCCTGAACTTCCTGCGCGCAGCCGTAGATCAAGGTCGCCTAAGTGATAGTAACCATCCTGTGAGCGTTCCCGGAGCAAATCGCCCGGTGTGAAATCAAACCCGCTGGAGCCGCTGACCTTGGGTTTAAGGGCGGCAACGGTTTGCGACGAGCGCACCAAATCCAGGCTGAATTCTGGCGTGTCGAAGTTGATGGTGCCTTGATCCAGCATCGGCCCAGGAGTCGGGGTCGGTGTGGCCGCAGGCTGCTGCGCCGACGCTATCTGGCACATCGCCGGAACCAAACCAGTCAAAAGCGCGCATGCTATCAATGCTTTCCCAAACACATTCTGGCCGTGCTTCATTGCGTTGCCCTCTCTTGTTTGCGGCTGATGGTTACGGGTACTGTAGCGGATCGAATCGGTAGCGTAACATCGTGCGGCTCACCGTGCTGGCTGTCGACGGCGGGCACGGATGTTCCTGCAACAGTCACATGATAAACACCAGCAGGCAAGCCACTGAGATGCAGGACCGTGTTGTGTTCATCAGCGGAACGGTTTTCTACCAGAAACTTAAATTGAGTGAGATATGGATCGAAGGTGACTGGCAAGTTCCTGGCGAACCCGTCGCGGGCGAATTCCATTTGTAGACGTGCGCCGCGAAGCAGAACGCGAAAGCGCGCACGCAACCCGTCTTTCGGAACCACCTCAAGCGACCCTGCTTTGCTTTTCAGATCACCGCCATACGCGAACAAGCCGAAGATGGGATCGTCCGCAACCACGGTGGCCGCGGTGCGCAAGGCCCCACTGAAACCAAGATCGATCTCGCCCGAGTACCACCACGGCCCATGTCCCATTTCCTTGTTCCCCAGCCAGGCTTGGCCCCAGGGGCGCGGCTCAAAGCCGCCACTGGCGCCGCCGTCGTTTTCTTTTCCTGGATACCAGTACCCATAGTTCGAGTCCGCGGTACCGGAATTCAACAGGGCCCACGAACTCAGGTAAGAAGCGTATCCGAGTCGTAAATAGGGCGTGGGATCTTTGGCAAAATTCACCGCGTAATCTTCCACGGCCCAGCCTCCCATCTGTGACATGTAGCTGAGTGTGTAACCGCCATTGCCTCCGGCGCGGTAATCGCTGCCCAGCCAGTAGTAAGCAGGTTCCATTCCTCGGCAGGCAAGATTCAACTTCATCTGCTGTTCAAGAAAGGTGTTTGCGTCTTCCGGTTTCACCGCCTGCTGAAACTCCGTTGCCGCAGGATCACCCAAGCGCTCCATCGCGTACTTTGCCAGCGCATGAGTCGACTCAAACCCGGTCGAGTCGAACGGATACTCCGAGCCAAAGAGGTAAGGATGCTCGAGGATAAAATGTTTCGCTTTCTTCTCCCAATGCATCCGCAGCGCCCGGGCCTCATCCTGCCTGCCGTTCTCTTCGAGCGCTTGAATCAGGCTGGGGATCACCACTTCGTTATAGGTGCCTGTCTGATAAGCAGACCATTTTTCTATCTCCATGGGAACGGTGAAGAACGCAATGGCTGTACCGAACGCCCGCTGGAGATAGCACTCACGGTCCTGGTAGCTCACCATGCGCGGATAATTCTTCGCGATGAGGTACATGTTGTAGTACAGCGAAATCAGATGGGGATAATCGTAAATCCTCCAGAGGTGTTTCTTGCCGCGTCGGTCGTCATAGCTGCTCTCGCGATTTACTTTCCAGTTGGGAATGCCGTAGATGGAGAAGGGGTAAGGCTCCGTCTCCTTTTGCTGAAGGCCGCCCCAAACGTAGTGCCGGATATAGTTCTCCAGAGAATCGATCTCCTGTTGGTCGGGGAAGAAGACGTTCTTGGCCGCGAGATACGGGGCCTTGCCCAGCGCAGGGTCGTCCGACGCTACGGCATAAGACTGGAGTCCATCAAGATCATCCGGGCTGCGCAGCACCTGGTGTTTCATGTCCCATTGCGAGTAAACGCTTGAGTACCAGAGTTTTGGATCTTTCCATTGCTCGTGGGTCACCAGGAATCGCGCACGTTTCTTGATCAAAGTCTCCAGCGGCTCGGTGACGAAGAATTCAAGCGCGAGATACTGTCCATGACCGTACTCAACTTTGAGCATGTTTTCACCAAGGTGGGAAAATTTAACGCGGTAGACGTGCATGTCCCCGTCGGGCTTGAGCGTTTCTACCGCCGTTTCTTTAGGGTGCTCTGGAGTGATTGCGCGGATACGGTTGTGCGTCCGCAAAGAAAACATTGTCGCGAGGTCGGCAGGAACGGTCATACCGGGCACCACGTTCACGTCGAACGCGCCTTCCTGGTAGAGAACGTCTCGCACCGCATCGTAATCTCGGGCCCAGCGAAATTTGAACCCATACCGCGCGGAATCTCCCGGTTGTCCCATAGGTGACAATTCCAGTTCGGTGGTGGGCAGCCGCCACGCACCTCCTTTGGCAGACAGGTCAGCGCGGCTCGCCGTGGAGCGGAGGTAAACTGTGAAATTTCGCTCTCGCCCCTGATCGAAGTAGTCGAGTGCGGTTCCTTCCTGGAGAGTCATGACTAGGTAAGGTCCCTCGCCGTTGGTGCGCATCCAGAAGATGTACGAACCATCTCCGCCGATAAAGCTATGGCGGATGAGCCGCTTGGTGTAAGTCTCAATCCGGTCCCGGACGTACTGCGTGTTGAACACGAGCGGGACCGCGAGGTCGCCGATCTGCATTGGCTTGCTGGTCTGGTTGCGCACTTCGATCGTCCATGACAAAGCGTCGTCATTCAGGTGAAACGTTTCCGTGGCCGCAAGGTCGGCGACACCTTCAATCTGCCTGCCTTCAATGGTGTTCACGCGCCATTCGAAAATTCCCGATGTTGCGTTTGGCGGCAACTGGGCCAACAAACGTAGCGACGTCGTCGTAACCAGAGGGAAGGTAACCGCATTGAATCGGTCAGACGCGATGCCGTACTCGCTCGGCGAATCGATATCCTGCCATTGATCGCCATTCCTATATTGGAGTTTCCACGACAAAGGCAATTTGCACCGGCTCCCTCCGAATGCAGCTTCGGCCCAGTACACCTGCGCCGATGAGACTTGCGTAGGTTCAGGAAAGTCATACTGCACCCACTCCTGGGTTCCAGACCGGTTTGCCCAGACGAAGAAAGGAACAACTGTATCGCCAGAGTTCCTGGGTTCAATCTGATCGTTGAGCGGAGAGAGCCCTCGAATACCGACGGAAGAACTCACACGGCTCAATGTCGCCAGGGTCGGAACGGCCCGCCCGATGTCGAAGGAGACCTGCTGTCCCGTGGCCCGCATGTTGTGCGCGCTCTGTGCTTGCTTCCATCCAGCCTCGCCGGGTTCTCGATAGCGGATCAGTACGTCCCCCAGAGTCTTTCCCGAGCCGACATAATCGGTGTCATACGCGTCATGAACATGTTTGAGGCTGGCAATGCCGTTTGCAGAGTAGAGGACGTTGAACTGCTCGTTCGCAAGCGTCTGCGCGGCAGCCGGCAGGCCAAGAAAGAGGAAAAATGCTGAGGCAAGCATGCGCATGAATTAAGTCTCAATGTTGCGGCGGATAGAGTAGCACTTTTTGAGTTATTATGTAAGCGCTTTCATGATCCAATATAGGACCACAGGCCGCCTGGTTGCTCAGGGCGGTTCTGGGTTTCCTGAAGATTCGCATGCCGTAATGAAAGCGTTTACAATGGGCGCCGTTGAAATACATCAAAGCCCGTCCTGGAGACTGAGATGAAATCTGCTGATGCTGGAGTACGCCTGAAGTCGCGATTCCTCACTATTGTTTTGGTTCCCACCATTCTCCTGTTGATCGGCGCCTCTGCCTGGATGCAGGTGGACTTGAGCGGATTTTGGGTTTTCCGCGTGCCTACAGGTGACGGGAATTTTCGTGAGACCTTCTTTGAACTCAAGCAGGACGGCGAGACCATTACCGGCAAAGTGCTTGCCGGTGGGCGCGAAGTGGCCATCACGGAAGGCACTTTCAAGAACGGAACCCTGCAATTCGTGGTGATCTTTGGCACTGCACCGCAGACTCGGCGTGTCGTCTACGAAGGCACTCTGGCGGGAGAGAAGATCACGTTGACGTCGCAGGCTCCCGGACGAGAGCCGTTTAAGGGAACGGCCGAGCGCACCAAACCGGAAGCGGCTTTGCCTCCACCACGCCTTCCATTGCCCGATCTCCATGACGTCCAGGACAACGGACTGGCGCGAACACCACCCATGGGTTGGAATAGTTGGAACAAATTCGCCGGCAAGGTCGATGATTCCGTGGTCCGCAGCATTGCCGATGCCATGGTGTCCAGCGGCATGAAGCAGGCGGGGTATGTTTACGTGAACATCGATGACACCTGGGAGGGACCTCGGGACGCGCAAGGCAATATCACCAGCAACCTGAAATTTCCCGATATGAAAGCACTCACCGACTACGTGCACTCGAAGGGATTGAAGATCGGCATTTATTCCTCTCCCGGTCCCAAAACGTGCGCGGGATATGAAGGCAGCTACGGTCATGAAGAGCAGGACGCCAAGACGTTTGCCGCATGGGGCATCGACTACCTCAAGTACGATTGGTGCAGCGCCTCCAGGATCTATAAGAACGAAGACATGCAAGCCAGCTATCAGAAGATGGGCGATGCTCTGCGTAAAGCGGGCCGGCCAATGGTCTTCAGCCTGTGCCAGTACGGAATTGGCGACGTTTGGAAGTGGGGACCAAGAGTAGGGGGAAATCTGTGGCGCACCACCGGCGACATCAGCGACAACTGGAAGTCGCTGGAGAGAATCGGTTTTCGCCAGATGGAGATTGCTTCTTATACGAACGTAGGCCACTGGAACGATCCGGATATGTTGGAAATTGGCAATGGCGGCATGACCGCGGACGAATATCGGACGCACATGAGTCTGTGGGCTCTTCTGGCCGCACCGCTGCTTGCTGGAAATGACTTGCGCGCAATGTCGGACGAGACGAAGAGCATTCTGATGAATTCCGAGGTGATTGCGGTCGATCAGGATGCGGACGGTAAACCGGCCAGGCGCATTTCTGATGCTGAGGCGACGTCTGTGGTGATCGTCCGACCACTGCATGATGGTTCGGTGGCGATTGGTCTTTTCAATCGCGCGGACCAAGCCCAGGAAATCAGTGTAACCTGGGAAGCACTCGGTCTTTCCGGCAAGAAGCTGCTGGCGCGAGACCTGTGGAAGCGTACGAATGTGCAGCTTCCTACGGGCAGCTATCAACCTGTGGTTCCGTCTCACGGAGTCGTGCTGCTCAAAGTTTCAACCACGCGATAAATCACGCTTTTTGCCTCAGAACATAAAACGGAGATTTACGGGGTACATGTGTCTCTGGTGTTTACGGAAGGCTTTCCCCTAACTGAGCACAGAATTTCCGGTAAAGCGCTCATCACGGACCACACCGGAAGTGTCCCAAATAAGGACCGCACCGAACGCGTCAAAAGAATAAGTTTGCAAAAAGAACTTGACTCCGCCTTTCACGCTGTGATATCAAGACCATCGCTCTGTAAGCGCTTGCATACGCGGTTCATCCTGGAATGAACCGTAGGCGCAGCTCTGCTGAGGGAATTGGCTTTTATGGTAGCAGAGACGCGAATTTTTTTTAATGTCTAATGTAAGCGCTTGCATTCAAGAATTCCGATATAGAAAAATGGGCCGTGCAAATTTCATCCGAGAGGCGAGTATCATGACCAGAAATTTTCTTCTCAAGCTGGCTTTGTTGTTGGCGTCGGTTGCGCTGTGCGCATTAACGCTGGAGGCTCAGATCCGGATTGCCGGCGGTATCTCCGGCACAATCACCGATTCCTCCGGGGCGGTGGTTCCGAATGCCCAAGTTGTATTGAAGGATGAAGGCACGGGCATCACGAGGCAGACCACGGCCAACGGCCAGGGCGAGTTCCTTTTTCCCGACTTGAACTTCGGGACGTACGAAGTCGCCGTCAGCGTACAGGGTTTTCGTGTCGAGCGCGTGGCCCATGTGAAGGTGCTGGCCGGCCGCGTCAGTGACGTACCGGTCAACCTCACGCTAGGGCAGAGCACGGAGACAATCACCGTAGAAGCCGAGGCTCCGCTGATCGAAACCACCTCGAACCTGATTTCGAGGACCATCGAGGCGGAGGCGGTGAAAGACCTTCCTCTCAATGGCCGCGGTACGCTCGCCCTGGCCCGGTTGGTCCCCGGACAACAGACAACTCTCAGCAGTGGAGATACTCACTACAACGGTCTGCCCGGCGGGGCCGTGAACGTGACCACGGACGGCATCAATAACGCGTCTAATGGATTCAAGAGCGGCGGCACGGTGTTTTTCCAGACCGTGCCGGCCCGTCTAGGCGCGGTAGAAGAGATCGCCGTGGAGACCGGAGGATTGGGCGCTGAATCCGGCGCGGAGAGCGGTGTGAACTTGAAGTTCATCACCAAACGCGGCACCGACCACTACCATGGCACACTTTACTGGCAGCCCACCAGTGCGCAGTTCAATGCCAACTCCTGGCGCCGCAATGCCCAGGGAATCCCGAACCCGAAGCTGCATATCCACGACTTTGGCGGCGGCATCGGCGGCCCGCTGATTCCCATCTCCAAGTGGGGACTCAAGAAGAAGCTATTCTTCTTCGTCAATCTTGAGGAGACATACCAGCCGCAACTGACGACGCACAGCTTCAACTATCTCAATGCGGCGGCCCAGCAGGGCACTTTCACGTATCGAGACACCACCAATGGCACTATCCAGACCGCCAACATACTACAGATTGCCGCCAGCAAAGGCTTTCAGGGCACGATCGATCCGACCATCGCCAGCTACGTGCTCGCTCACCAAAACCAGGCGCTGGCCAACGGCGTCCTCACGCCCATCAACAACAATTTCAATCAGCAGTTATTCACGTTTCTGACGCCGGAAAGTCTGTGGTCGTATTTTCCGACCGCACGTCTGGACTATCAGGCTACGTCCAAGCTCGCGATCCAGGGTACCTGGAACCTGCGGCACTTCCGCGACCCCGGTTTCCCGCAGACCCCTATCTCCGGACAGCCGAATCAATCTCAATTCCTGGTTGCCGGATACTGGCTCTATTCGCTGGGCGTGAATTACGCGATCACGCCACGTACTTTCAACGAGTTCCGTTACGGGGTGCAGCACAGCGGCGACACTGTTCCTAATAGCGGCCCGCAGTTTTACGACATCGGCGGCGGAAGGCGTCTGCGGCTGGCACTGCCGCTGACCACTCCATCCTTGGTACTGGATCAAGCCCCCGTTACAGGCCGCCATTACATCACCACTATCTATGACACGGCGACCCTGATCCGCGGCACCCACACCCTTACCGTGGGCGGTAACTACCGGCGAACCGACTGGAAAGACACTGCGCAAGCAGGCCCAAACGGCCTGCTCGGCGTGCCACGCTACAATATCGGGAACCAGGGAACCGATCCGATCACTCAGGGCGTCTTCAACGGAACCACCTTGCCCGGAGCATCTGCTACGGACCAAGGCAACGCCCGTCTCCTCTATGACCTGCTAACATCGCGCATGTCTAGCGTCAGTGATGGAACTGTGGTCAACCCGAACACTCTCCAGTACGGCGGGCCGGAGAACATCACTTGGACCCGCTCCCATATGGGCGGTTTCTACGGCCAAGATTCCTGGCGGCTGCGCCCCAATCTGACTCTCAATTACGGACTTCGTTGGGAGATGCAGGGTGCTCCGTTCAACGTAAACGGCATCACCGCCTTCCCCGACCTGGCCAATTTCTTCGGCCCATCGGTAGGACTCTTCCAGCCGGGCAACCTCAGCGGAAACAACGATCCGCTCAATCTCGTGGGGCAGCATGTTGCCAAAGCCCGTCTTAACAACCTGGGTCCCAACCTGGGCTTTGCCTGGAATCCCAAAGGCGAGAAGGGATTGCGGGAAAAACTCTTTGGCCGCTCCACTGTGCTCCGCGGAGGTTTCGGGATCGTCTATTACGACGAAGGTACGCAGATGTTTGCCGCCGGCGCCGGAAACAATCCTGGGAAATTGCAGTCTCTTACGCTCACTCCTGGGACGAACGGTGTTCCCTTTGGTTTGACGCTCCAGTCTCCGATCCCCACCAACTTCACGGCGTTCCCGGGCGCCTACTCCACCACCTTCCATCAATCCGATTTCACTTTTGGCAATACCTTCCAAACCATGGCCCCCAGCCTGAGGACGCCTTATACCGAGAACTGGAATTTTGGCGTCGAGCGAGAAATCATCAAAGACACGGTGCTGGAGGTGCGCTATGTGGGCAACGCCAGCCATAGAGGGTGGCGGCGCATCGACTACAACGAAGTAAATATCTTCGAAAACGGCTTTTTACAGGAATTCAAGAATGCGCAGAACAACCTGGCCATCAACGCTGCCAATGGCTTCCCCAACAACTTTCAATTCAAAGGGCTGCCCGGACAGGTTCCGCTGCCGATCTTTGACGCTGCTTTTGGGGCGCGGGGATCGTGCGGTACCAACTGCAATGCGATCTTGGGCAACTACACCAGCAACACCTTCATTACCCCGTTGCAGCAAGGCGAAGCGGGCGCGGCGGCAAATACGCTGGCCACAGATCGCAACTTCGTCTGCCGAATGTTCGGAAGCACCTTTGCCCCCTGCGTGAGTAAGTTTGGAGTCAACGCGCCGGGGCCCTATCCCATCAACTTCTTTCTGACCAATCCGTTCTCGGCAGGGAGCTTGCTGCTCACTGAGGACAGCGGCGCCACCAACTACCACGGCATGCAGGTCAACCTGCGCGGCCGGCGCGGCAACGGGTTCACCTATGTCGCAAACTACACCTGGAGCCACTCCTTCAGCAACCTCTGGGGTGACAATGCCAACAATGATGGCTCCATCAAGACCATCCGCAACAAGGCCCTGGATATGAAGCCTTCCTTGTTTGACCAGCGCCACGTCTTCAACTTCTACTCGCTCTACGATCTGCCCCTTGGCAAGAACAAGCTGCTCAACGTTACCAACCCGATCGTTGACGCATTGGTCGGCGGCTGGAAATTATCGGGCATTTTCACGCTGACCTCGGGTTCGCCGTTCCGGTTGGGCAGCGGGCGGTTGACTGTCAACGGCAATGATGGCGGAATTGTTCTGGCTCCAGGCGTGACTGCGGACCAGATCCAGCATGCCATGAGCATCGGCCAGGTTCCTGGGAGTACCAACCACTATTGGCTGCCACCTTCCATGATCGGCCCCGATGGCCGGGCCAATCCGGCGTTCTTTCTCACTCCGGCGCCGGGGACCTTTGGCGATTACCTCTTTCTCTATGGCCGGAACAACTGGAACATCGATTCTTCGATTGGGAAGAGTTTTTCGATATCAGAGAAATGGAAACTGAGCTTATGGATGTCGGCGCTCAATGTTTTGAATCATCCGATTTGGAACCCGAACCCGAATGCTCCGCCAAGCCTCACGCTGACCACTACGGATCCGACCTTCGGCCAGATGTTGGCCCCAGCAAACGGTGCACGGACCATGCAGTTCAGGGCCCTGGTTTCATTCTAAGGGTTGGTGCGGCCATAGCTCCCGGCGTTGGATGCGGAAATACGTCCGGCGCCGACGCTCAGGCCGTGTGAAGTGTAAAAGCTTTCATGATAGGATGGCCCGGCTTTTGGGCGCTGGGACGCGGATGCGCGCCGAATGCTTTAGCGATGCATGACCGTAGAGACGCGACATGTCGCGTCTTTGATGCGCGGCAATGTCTACGTCTTTACCAGGGAGGAGAAAACGGATGTCCGGCTTTGAGAGATTTACACGCAGGCAATTTGTCGCTGGCGCGAGCGCGGTAGCCGGCGCGGTGCTTTTGCCGGATTCGCTTCGGGGAGCCGTATCCCAGGACCCGGTTCTGAATGCGGGAAACGGCAACGCCGCACCGGCGGGCCGTGAAAAGGTCGGTTGGCAGGCGCTCCCATTTCCCATGAAGCAGGTTCGCCTTCTCTCTGGGCCGTGCATGGAAGCCCAGGAAGCAAACCGCCGTTACATGCACACGCTTCCGGTGGAACGCCTGGCCCATTCTTTCCGCTTGACTGCTGGAATCTCTTCGTCGGCCCAGCCGCTCGGCGGGTGGGAAAAACCCGACGGCGAACTCCGCGGACATTTTGCCGGAGGCCATTATCTTTCCGCAGTAGCGCTTCTCTACGCCAGCACCGGCGATGAGGACCTCAAGAAAAAAGGTGACGCCCTGGTGACCGCGCTCGCTGACTGCCAGAAGGAAATGAAGAGCGGCTATCTCAGCGCGTTTCCCCCGGAATTCTTTGATCGTCTGCGGGACCGTGTGAAGGTATGGGCGCCGTTCTATACCATCCACAAGATCATGGCCGGGCATCTGGACATGTACACCCTGACAGGAAACACGCAGGCGCTCGAGACCGCGGAAAAAATGGCGGGATGGGTGGACGGATGGAGTGGTCCTCTCAGCAACGACCACATGCAGCGAGTGCTCGGCACGGAGTTCGGAGGCATGGCTGAGGTCCTTTGCAATCTTTATGCCGCGACAGGGAAGCGGCAATATCTGGGTCTGGCGCGCCGCTTTGAGCACGCCCAGTTTTTCGATCCTTTGGCCGCGCATCGTGACGAACTGAAGGGACTTCACGTGAACACCCAGATTCCAAAAGTCATCGGGGCCGCGCGGCGTTACGAGCTAACGGGTGAAGCACGGTACCGTGACATCGCCCAATATTTCTGGGATGAAGTGACCAGCGAGAGGTGTTATTGCACCGGCGGCACCAGCAATGGTGAGGGTTGGAGAACAGATCCCGGCAAGCTCTCCAAAGAGTTGGGTCCGAACACCACCGAAGACTGCTGCGCATATAACATGATGAAACTCACGCGGCACCTTTTCGGCAGGGCGCCCTCAGCACATTACATGGACTACTACGAGCGCACGCTGTGGAACCACCGTCTCGGCACCATTGATCCCCAGGACGGCACCACGATGTACTACCTGCCGCTCGCTTCAGGATACTGGAAAGTCTTCGGCAAGCCCTTTGATGCGTTCTGGTGCTGCACCGGTACGGGCGTGGAAGAGTTCGGCAAACTCACTGACACCATCTATTTCCACGATGACAATTCCATCTACGTCAATCTCTACGTCGCTTCCGAGGTCAATTGGCTGGAAAAGAAGATGCGTCTGCGGCAGGAAACGACATTCCCGCAACAGCAAGGAACCAAGCTGACAATCCTAACCGAGCGCCCGGTGGACATTGCCATCCACCTGCGCATTCCGTACTGGGCTGAAGGTGGCAGCGTAAAGGTCAATCGGCAGGTCTTGCCGGTCTTTGCCAGCCGCAGCAGTTATCTCACCTTGCGCGGGCCCTGGAAAAACGGAGACACAATCGAACTCAGCCTGCCCATGGGGCTGCACCGGCATCCCATGCCGGATGATGAAACTCTACAGGCTGTCATGTACGGGCCGCTGGTTTTGGCGGGGCGCTTTGACGCAGTCACTCCGGAAATGCGATACGAAGGATACGGTCCGCGTGGCACTCCATTTAAGGCGCCGGAGATCACTGCGAAGATCGACGATGTATCAAGCTGGGTGCAGCCCGTATCCGGACAGCCGCTCACGTTTAAGGCCGTCAATCAAGAGCAGCCAATCGATCTGGTCCCTCTGAATCAGATTCTGCAAAATAAATATGCGGTCTATTGGAAGGTGAATTCGCCCAAAGGACAAAGCTCTACGTAGAGACGCGACACGTCGCGTCTCCGGGCGTGGGGTGCCACGGCTCTACGGGTTTGACCGCAGGTGACGTTTCTACGTTTGCAGAAGCAGGCTGATTCCGTGCTCAGGAGAGATGTCAGCGATCTGAAGGGAACTACAGTTGTCTGCAATCCAATCGGGGCCGGCAGCGCGCAACTCTGAATCCGGCATGGTAGTGCGAAACGCGAGGACGCGAGCACCCGCGGATTTGCCCGCTTGAATGCCGGCGGACGTGTCTTCGACAACAAGGCACTGCCTGGGAGCAAAGCCAACGAGCGCAGCTCCTTTCAGGAAAGGCTCGGGATGAGGTTTGCCCTGCACAACATCGTTGCCGGTGATGATGAGTTCAGGAATCGGCAGCCCTGCCGCGCGCAGCCGCACTTCTGCCAGCGGCTTTGTGGACGAAGTCACCAGGGCCCAAAGAGAGGCGGGTAGATGCGCAAGAATATTGAGGGTGCCGGGGCATGCTGATACACCGGTGAGGTCTTCCATCTCCCGCCTTTCCACTTCACGGTTCTCGGCGTTGTGGTCGGCGTTGGGAAGAAGTTCGCGAATGGTGGTGATGCTGGGCCGGCCCTGTGCCATGCGTGCCACGGTGTCAGGATCGAATCCACGTTCGATGGCCCACTGCTTCCAGACCCGAGTTACGGCGGGAGTGGAGTCAATAAGTACTCCGTCCATGTCAAAGAGAAACGCGCGACAGTTGATTTTCAGCACAGAGTGCATGATAAATGGAAATGCAAAATACGGGGTGCGCTGGCTTCGATCAAGCTGCTTTACGTCTGTCATCCTGAGCGAAGCGCCACGAAGTTTTTTTGAACTACTCGGATGGGCGCGAAGCCAAAGGACCCCGAGAATGCTTCCGGTATGAATGCAGCATCAAGGCGTTCTCACGAAGCGGCATCGAGAGAATCTCGGGGACTGATATGGCAGATGACGCATTGCCGAGGTCTTGCGACTCGCCCTCCTCCTGGCAACCAGGGTTCGGGCTTCGCTCAGAAGAACAGAACGAGGGAGGGTGGCTTCAGTATGAAACAGACCGATAAGAACGCCAGAAAGTCTAACCGCTACTCGAACCGTGGCAGCCGCTTTTTCTTGAATGCCGGATTTCTGACGGCTTGCCTGCTACTGCACGGTTTGGCGTACGCCCAGGGACGACAGGACCCGGGGAAATCCATCGGCACAATTTCGACGCAGGGCAATCTGATCGTCATGGAGTTGGATGAAGGTGCGCTTGGGAAGGCCAATCTGTTTGATCTCGTTGGGCGCACGCTGCGCTTTATCCCGGACGGGCAAGGGTATCGCGTGGAGCATGTAGCTTTGCAGTGGGATGCGGAGTTTGGCAATGCACTCACTGGATCTCAGGTGACCCTTCACAATTTCAAGTTTCCCTATTCCGGCAAGAGCTGGGACGCATTCTCCGTTGGCGCAACTGGATCGATCAGCTTCGGTGCCGCCGATGGCCGCAGTGGTGGCGGTGGAGTTTCCATCGGTCGCTTCGACCAGTTGGCCCAAGCCGCGCGGACACTCGTCAACACCGTTCCGGCGATCTGTGTTTTCCTGAAGCCGCGCATGTCCGGGCCGCGCTATATAAAGGAGTCGGCGGACCGCGTGACCATCACCTGGGACTTGACCGAACCGTTGGGAGGCATCCAGGATTTCACCTGGGTGAAAACGATCAACCGTTTTCAAGCGGTGCTCCGGCAGGACGGAACCATAGAGATGTCGTACGAGCAGGTTGCAGCGAAAGACGCGATCGTCGGCCTTTATCCCGTGGTTATGGCCGGGGCGGAGCGAGTGCTTGCGACACTGAGCGGCAAGAAGAATCCCGCCGTCGCTCCACACCTCAATATTCAAAGGATAAAGGTAGCAGTCGTCGACAACCTCTTTCTGAAGGTCATCCTTGAGACCCGTGGACCGGTGCTCCCACCGGGCGATCCCGCGCTGGCGGGGATTGCGTACCGGGTCTTTTTCGATACGCGCAAGTTAGATACACATAAGCAGCTTGCAACGCACCAACCTACCGAAGCGAATACTGACGCCAATACTCAAGCCGATGTGATCTGGATAGTCCGAGGTGTAGGCGCGCAAGGGCGCGGCGGCCGCGGAGGTGGTTCGTCCAGGTATTTCGCAATCGGGCCAGGCGTTTCTCCGGAGGTAAAGATAAACGGCAACACCATCTCCATGCAGGGAACACTACCTGCGGTATTGAAGGGCGTGGATCGCCTGGCAATCTACGCTGAAGTTATCACTCCAGAAAGTCCGGCCGCAGCGGTTGATCGAGTGCCTCCTGGGACTGTGACGCTTTCAGGGATACGGAGCCCCGAGGTGGACTTCTCCTCCCTAACGCGAAAGGACGGCCCGTTCGCGATCGTCTACGAATCTTTTCATTACCTTGCTTTGCCGAACTCCAGAGACTTCACCTGCACCGTGATCAAATCGTTAGGCGACAAGTTTGATTTCCTCACGTACTACTCTGACTTCCGCATCGACAACCAGGAGGCAGGCACTCCCAGCAATGGCCCGTTGGGAGGCAATGTAACCGGGATCGGAGCAACCCAACGAGGGCTGGAGAGCTATTGCAGTAATGGGCGGTTCCAGTGGCAGTTTATCCAGCCGGTTTATGTTGGGTCCAATCAAATGCAGGAGCGTCCGCCGGAAGGAGCGACGGGGAACAATCACGACGTCGCTTTCTACGCGCACCAACTCGGAGAGCGGTCGCCTGACGGAAAGATGCTTCCGTATAACCTGGCGATGTCACAGATTGGTCACGAGATGGGCCACCGATGGTCGGCGTTTGTTTCCGCAAAGGTGAATGGTGAGACCATCGTCCTGGGGCCGACGCACTGGGCGAGAGGTCTGCATGCACCGGCGGCATTCCCCTACCAGCGACCTGTTGAGGCATCAGCCATGGGCGGTGGCGTCTGGCAGGACAACTTCGATGGCACCTACACCCAGCTTGATGACGACTATTATGTGCCTGCCACCGGATGGTCGTACCTGGACCTTTATCTTATGGGTTTCATTACAGCGGCGGAAGTGCCCGACTTCTTTATGCTGCGGAATCTGGTTCCGGCCGGGAACGATGCCGACGGTCATCCCATCTTCAAGGCCGATAGGGTGAAGATCACCATTCAGGACGTGATTGCGGTGGAGGGGCCACGCTTGCCCGGCGTGGACCAATCGCAAAAGAACTTCAACACCGGGATCGTGGTAGTGGTGGAGCATGGGGCCAAGCCGAGCCGCGCGCTGATGGAGCGGGCCAACGGGATACGCGAAAGGTGGATCGACTACTGGGCGACGACCACCGGACACCGCTCGTCCATGACGGCGAATCCACAGCCCGACGAGGCCACAACCAAAACCTTGACCGCCGAAGACACGGAAGAACACCGAGGAAAACTAAAACTTTGAAGAGGGCGTGCGCGTATTGGTATATGCGTCTGTTTCTATCAAGGTGTGTCCGTATGCGACACAGTGAACTGCGGGGGAAGTAGAGATGGGCAGAAGAGGTCAGAGTCAGTAGGTGACGATTTTGGCTCACTCTGTGCTTCTTTGCGTCCTCTGTGGTGAAGGTCTTGCTTTTGGTTACAGAAAAATTGGTGAGAAAATGCACAAGAACCGGCTATCCTTCATTTCGTGCGGCGCGATTTTCTTCCTGGCGCTGTCGATGCCGCTTGCGGCGCAGTCGCAAGAATTGCCCGCGGCTCCCGGGAGAATTGTCCAATCGTTGACCCCCGATCCCGGTTACTTTACCGAGCCCTCGATTGCCGTCAACCCACGCAACCCGCAGCAAGTGGTGGGGGTGTTCCAGGACAACGCGCACGCCGCCTACTCCGTGAATGGCGGCCATGACTGGCAATTGGCCAGCGGAGTAGAACCGCCAAACTATCGCGTGTCCGGTGATGTCTCCGTCGCGTTCGACAATCAAGGCCACGCCATCATCTGCTACATGGCATTCGACAAGTTGGGCACCTTCAACTATTGGGGGCACAACTCGTCGCGCAATGGGTTGTTTGTTCGCCGGTCGTTGGATGGAGGCAAGACCTGGGAGACGAACCACATCCCAATCATCGAACATCCCACCGAGCCAGGCATTCCGTGGGAGGACAAACCCTACATCATCTCCGATACCAGCCAGGGCCCCTACGCGGGCAATCTTTATGTGGGTTGGACGCGGTGGACCATTACGGATTCCGAGATCCTACTCTCGCGCTCTACCGACGGCGGGAAGACCTGGTCCAAGCCGATCGAAATTGACGATCACCCAGGATTGCCGCGCGACGATAACGGAGCCTTGGAAGGGTTCGCGGCGACCGTTGGGCCAGATAGCGCGGTCTACGCCGTGTGGAGTAACGCCGAGGGTATTGCTCTGACTGTATCGCATGATGGCGGGCAGACGTTCTCTCGTCCCCGCCTCATCATTCATACTGCGCCGATCATGTTTGCTGTCCAGACGCTGGAGCGGGCCAACGGTTTTCCGCAGATTGCCATGGACCCGAAAAGCGGCAGGATACATGTGGCTTGGAGCGACTATCGCAATGGGGATCTGGATATTTTTTGCGCTACTTCAACGGACAAAGGCAAGACTTGGAGCGCGCCGGTCCGGGTCAACAGTGATTCGGTCCACGATGGCGCCGATCAGTTCTTCCAATGGCTGGCTGTGGACCCTACCGACGGTGCCGTGAACGTGGTCTTCTATGACCGGAGAGCCGATCCCCAGAACCGCAAGCAGACCGTAGTGCTGGCGCGTTCGTCCGATGGCGGCCGCAGCTTTTCAAACTATGCCTGGACGGACAATTCCTTTGAAGCTGGAGGTGTCTTCTTTGGCGATTACACGGGGCTCGCTGCTTTCGGGGGGAAGGTCTATGGCATCTGGACGGAAAAGCCGCCCAACCAGGCAGAAGCGGCCTCAAGCACAGACACACCGGCCCGCAGAAGACAAGGCACGGTGGTCAAGGTTGGGGTTGCCGATTTTTCAAATGAGCAACGAGCTGGCAGGAAGAAATGAGCTTTGGTCCGGGGACCCGATGCGCGAGAGGGCTGCCTGGAACGTAAATGCAAGCGCTTGCAGTCGCGGCGTGTCGAAGATATACTCCTGTTGCTGCAAGAGTACCAGCAAAAAACCTCACGTGCGGTAATCATCCGCCGCGCAAGATGAAGATTGTAGAAGTTGAGGGCGAGTACGCGCGTAAGTTTGGTTTTTGTTTCTTAAATTCAAAAATGCATTTCTGGAGTTGAACCGTGGAACAGCTTGGCAGAATAGTCATGGTAGGGTGGGTGATCTGTCTGATGACGACTTTTTCCTGGGCAGTGGACACGCCAGCTTCGTCCGGGATACAGAAACATGCCTTCGGCAAAACCGACGACGGGCAGGCGGTCGACCTCTATGTCCTGCGGAACAAGTCCGGGATGGAAGTTTCTATCACCAACTATGGCGGCGTAGTCGTGTCGCTGAAAGTTCCGGACAAAGCCGGGAAATTTGCGGACGTTGTGCTGGGCTATGACGATCTTCAGGGCTATGTCACTGACAAGTCGTTTTTTGGCGCCATCATCGGGCGCTATGCCAACCGAATCGCGCATGGAAAGTTCACGCTCAACGGCGCAACTTATTCTCTGGCGAAAAATAACGGTGAGAATTCTCTGCACGGCGGAACCAAAGGGTTCAACAAACAAGTGTGGACAGCCCATGTGGGGACAACCAAAGCCGTTTCCGGCAGCGGAGGACAGTCGCTCGAGCTTACCTATCGCAGTAAAGATGGGGAAGAAGGCTATCCCGGGAATCTGACGGCCCAGGTCGTTTATACGCTGACTGAAAAAAATGAACTGAAAATCGAATACCTTGCAACCACCGACAAAGACACGGTGGTCAATCTGACAAACCATTCCTACTTCAACCTGGCGGGGCAGGGAAATGGCGATATTCTCAATCACCGGCTCACCATCCACGCCCAGCAATTCAGTCCGGTGGACGCGACGCTGATTCCTGAGGCGCAAGCCCGTAGCGCTCGCGGCACTCCGTTTGATTTCTCAAAAGCCGAAACAATAGGAGCGCGCATCAGCCAGGAAGATCAACAATTGAAATTCGGCCTGGGCTACGACCATAACTGGGTGCTGAATCCAAACGGCCCGCATCCTCTTTCACTGGCGGTCGAGGTTTATGAACCGAACAGCGGCCGTGTCATGGACGTGTTGACCACCGAGCCGGGGGTGCAGTTTTACAGTGGCAACTTCCTCGACAGTAGCGTTCACGGCAAAGACGGTAAAGTGTACGGCCACCGTTCCGGCTTCTGCCTGGAAACGCAACATTTTCCTGATTCACCCAATCATCCCGGGTTTCCATCCACAGTGCTGAAACCAGGGCAGCGCTTCAATTCGACCACGGTGTACAGATTTTCCGCACGATAAGGCAATCGGGTGATCGCCGTGATCCTCAAAAGTCAGCGGCTTTTGTAGAGTTCTCGAACCATTGCGGTTAGCCTTGTATTGGAGTTTGGTAATTTGCGTTCCTCATTGCCATAAAGACCGATTGTGCACCGTGGCGTTTGTACATCGTTGCAAGCGTAAAGTGGTCTTTCAGCGTTAGACTCTTTTGGCAGTAAAGTTTCGCTACAACCATAAGTTCGGCGTCAGTGAAATTTTGCTTCGTCATAGTCCGTTAGATTTTGGTTTCAAAATTATAGAGCGCCCTGCCGGTTTCAAGATCACGGCGATCACCCGATTACGCGCGATCATCCGATCACAAACTATTTCTGTGGGGCAAGACTCGTTGATTCCCTGACCATAAACTGCGGGTCGATCACCACTTCACCCCGCGCTACGCGGTGTTTCTTGGGGTCCGGCACTAAGCTTTCGTACATGATGTGGCCAATCTGTTCGCGCGGGATGTGGACCGTAGTGAGCGACGGCGAAGAAAATTCCGCCAACCGTATGTTGTCAAAGCCAGTGACCGAAATATCTTCGGGGACACGCAAGCCCTGCTCGCGCAACTCACGCAGGACTCCTACAGCCATAAAATCATTCACGCAGACGATGGCGGTTGGGTTCAAACTGGAGGCGAGTAATTCGCGCGCCGCCTGCCGGCCGCCTTCGAGTCCATCCGGACCGGTCGCCACATGGACCTCGGGACGAGGTGAGAGCAGCGCCACGGTTTCCAAAAATGATTTACGACGCTCGTCGATCGGACCCAAGGTGACGTGGTGGCCGATGAACCCCATGCGTCTGTGGCCCAGCACATGCAGATACTCCACGATCTGCTTCATACCTTTACGATAGTCAACCCGAATGTTGGTGATATTTTTTTTCGGCGTGCCAACATCGTAGAAAACCACCGGAATCCGGTTGTTCTTAAGCATCTCGATCAGATCGGAGTCCATTTCGGAAACGATCGCCGCCAAGCCTGCCACGCGCCAGCCAATCATCAACCGGGTGCTAGTGACCAGTTGCTCGGCTTGATAATCGGTGTTGGCTGCAACCACTTGATAGCCGTGGGCATGAGCGTCAGACTCCAGGGCGCGGAAGATATCAAAAAAGAAAGGATTCTCCATGTTGGAGACAATGATTCCCAGCGTGCGACTTCTTCCCCTGGCCAGAGAACTGGCGTGCAGATTGGGATGGTATTTCAGGTCTGATGCGGCCCGCATCACCCGTGCGCGGGTGGAACTCTTCACAATGCTGAAATCATTCAAGACGCGGGACACTGTAGCCGTAGATACGCCCGCCTTCTTGGCGACCGCCTCCAGGCTTACTGTTACTTCCCGCGGCTTTCTGCCGCGCTTCGACATCTTCTCTGTTCTCCCGTTGATTATTCTTCTTCAAGTATTCTAACCCTGCAAGCGCTTACCCTGAGAAATCCTGAATTTGGAGCCGGTGATGCGGATTCACGGCAGCTTGCATGGGCATTTTGCGGGAAAAGACTGGCGGATGAAAGTGGAAATATCCTGATTTATATTTGCGATTGATTGATGTAAGCGCTTTCATGGTATCTTAGGCGGGACATTTTGTGATTTATACTCTCGAATTTTGCGGAAGCTCGTCGTCTCGATCAGGGCGTGGTTCCGTCAAAATAATGAAAGTTGAATATGGCCTTCACTCTGTCTCGCCGGCAGTTCGTCCGTAATGCAGCCACCGTATCTCTGCTTCCGTTTGTCCCACGGTTCCTGGGGGCGGAAGCTTCCAGCGCGCAACGCATCCTGGTCCGTTCCGATGCGGAAATTGGTTTGGTCCGGCCGGAGTTTCATGGCCATTTTGCCGAACATCTCGGCTCTTGTATTTATGGCGGATTATGGGTGGGCAAGAACTCGCCTATCGCGAACATCAACGGCTATAGGAAGCTGGCGGTTGAGTATCTTCGCGAGTTGGGCGTGCCGGTACTGCGCTGGCCTGGGGGTTGCTTTGCTGACGATTACCACTGGCGTGACGGCATCGGCCCTTACGCGCAGCGCCCGAAGCGGGTTAACATCCATTGGGGTGGTTACGTTGAGGACAATAGTTTTGGCACGCATGAGTTCATAGGGTTGTGCCGCTTGATCAATGCCGAGCCGTACTTTGCCGGCAATGTCGGAAGCGGGTCGCCAAGCGAATTAAGGGATTGGATTGAGTATTGCAATTTCCCGTCAGGCAGCACCCTTGCGGACGAACGCGCCGCGAACGGCTCTCCTGAGCCGTTTCATGTTCGCTATTGGGGCGTGGGCAATGAGAGTTGGGGATGCGGCGGTGATATGAAACCGGAAGAGTATGTTGCTCTCTACCGGAAGTTCGCCGTCTATTGCCGCGAGTTTGGTGGAACCAAGCCTTTTCTGGTTGCCAGCGGCCCTTCGGGAAATGATCTGCGCTGGTCGCGCGGCTTTATGGATGGCATACGCGGCGCTAATCCCCAGGGTCTTTCCATGCACTATTACACGGGCGGACGCGATCGCGCGACGGAGTTTACTCCCGAGCATGCCAACGATCAGTTTGCTATCTATCCTCGGGTGGAGCAGGCGATTACACAACAAAGGTCTCTTTTGGATAGTTACCGCGATGGCCAGAACATAGGCTTGATCCTGGACGAGTGGGGAGTGTGGGACCGAATCCCACCGGAAGACGAGAAGCGCTATGGAAAGCTATGGCAGCAAAGCACCATGCGCAGCGCGGTCGCAGCCGGACTGGGTCTCAACATCTTCAACCGGCTGGCCGACAAGCTCTATATGTGCAACATCGCGCAGATCGTGAACGTGCTACAGTCCCTGCTTCTCACCGATGGATCAACCGGAGAACATTGCGTTCGCACAACGACATATCATGCTTTTGCGTTGTTCAAGGCACACCGTGCGCAGAAGGCCATACGCACAGAGGCAGAGGGCTCTTCGTCGCAGGGGCTGTCGGTATCTGCGTCCAAAGGCGACAAGCAAATTGTTCTCAGCTTCGTGAACTCCCGTTCGGATGCCGGAATTCAGGTGGATTGCACGCTCGCGGGTAGCAACGCCAAAGCCGGAACGGCCCAGATTTTGCATGACAATGATTCGAATGCCTATAACAGCTTTGAGCAGCCGAATCGAGTCACGCCGCAGTCTCATCCTGTGCAAGTCAGCGGGTCGAAAATCCAGATAGATCTGCCGCGGCTCTCTGTGGCAACGGTCACGCTTCAACTGATGTGATCGGGAGATCGGATCATCACCGTGATCGCGCATCGGAATGGCGCGACTGCGCCTTTTCTTCGAAGGCTTTGCCCGCTGATTCCCACCTACAGGTTTTCTGATCACCCGATCACTCGATCTCCCGATGGCGGCGATCTCTCCTTGAATTCTCCTTGACAAAGCGGTGCTGATCCCGTAATTTGCCAAATGCAAGCGTTTACATTATTTCTCTAAAACGTTTCTGGGCACGTTCCGGTTGGCTCCTGCCGGGTTAATCTTTCCAGTTGCAGAGACTGCATACATGATGCTTCCTGTCGCTCTTTGGCTCCAACAGTCGAACGCCCAACTGCTGTCGCTTCATTGGGTGGATGGCCTCATCATTGTCATCTATTTTCTTCTTGTCCTGGGAATTGGTTTTTACTTAAAGAAGTATGCCAATACCGGGACGGATTTTTTCCTTGCCGGACGCCAGATGACGGCGTGGATCGCCGGACTGAGTTTCCTTGCGGCCAATCTTGGCTCACTGGAGCTGATGGGATGGTCCGCTTCCGCTTACCAATACGGAATTCTTGCCGCCCACTGGTACTGGATCGGTGCGATTCCCGCAATGCTATTTCTGGGCATTGTGATGATGCCCTTTTACTACGTCTGCAAGACGCACTCCGTACCCGGTTACCTCAAGTTGCGTTTCGGAGAGCCCTCCCGCGCGCTGGCCGCCATTACCTTTGGTGTGATGACAGTGCTGATGAGCGGCGTGAACATCTACTCAATGGCGCTGGTGATGAAAGCAGTGCTGGGTTGGAATATTGACTTCAGCATCTGGGTATCATCGATCACCGTCGCGGTGTACGTAGTGCTGGGAGGTCTTCTCTCCGCTATCTTTAATGAGGTCTTGCAGTTCGTTCTCATCTGGCTGGGTGCCATGGTCGTGCCCATTCTTGGGTTGGTTGAGACCGGCGGCTGGAAAGGTATGACCGACCGCATTGCCCACTCCTTTCCGGCGAACGATCACACGCATCTATGGAGCACGCTAGGCAGCTTCAATGACAACCCGATGGGTATCCACTGGACCGGAATCGTCCTTGGCCTCGGGTTTGTAATCTCTTTCGGATATTGGACAACGGATTTTCTGGTGGTGCAACGCGTGTTAAGCGCGCGCGATCTGCGTTCGGCCAGGATGGCGCCGGTCATTGGAGCGGCGTTCAAGATGGCGGTGCCTTTTATCGTGATCCTGCCCGGATTGCTCGGTCTGGCGGTGCTTCCTGAAAGACTTGTCGGGGAATCGCAGGCGGTTGCCACCGGCGCTCACAGCTACAACGAGGTCTTGCCGCTGATGCTGGCGCGGTATTGCGGTCCCGGCCTGCTGGGTCTGGGGATCACGGCGCTTATGGCCGGATTCATGTCCGGCATGGCCGGTAATGTCAGCGCCTTCGCCACGGTATGGACGTATGATATATATCGCCCTTTGATCAAAAAGGAAGCTACCGACGCCCACTATGTAAGCGTTGGCCGATGGTGCACGATTTTGGGCGTTCTGATCAGTATTGCTACGGCGTACCTGGTGATGCACTTCCTGAGCATCATGGATTATGTCCAGGCTCTGTTCACCTTCTTTATCGCGCCGCTTTTCGGAACCATACTGCTCGGAATGTTTTGGAAACGCGCCACCTCCGCCGGCGGTTTTTGGGGGCTGCTGGCGGGAACTGTTTCGTCGATTAGCATGTGGGTATGGGTCAAGCTTGATCCGGGAGCCCTGTCTTACATTGCCTTGTCGCCTCATGCCAAAAGCATGGCAGAGAACATGTACCGGGGACTTTGGTCCTGGATCATTTGCGTGGTCGTAACCGTGGCCGTGAGTTTCGCGACTCGGCCCAAACCGGCGGCCGAGTTGGCTGGCCTGGTTTACGGAACCTATACATTACCCGACGAAAGCGACGTACCTTTGTATAAACGCCCTGTATTCTGGGCGATCATTGTCGGGGTGGTGTTCATCGTCCTCAACATTATCTTCTGGTAGGAGCAAAAGTGTACTCGGAATCAAGCCGTATTTCGATCTGGTTTTTTATAGGGACGCTGTTGCTGGTCTATGGCGTTTTGATTACAGGCGCGGGAATTTACGAACTAATCTCGCCGCCAAAGCAGGAGCTGGTTTTGGCCAGATTGCATGCCGGCATCTGGTGGGGCGGCGTGCTCGTGGTTCTCGGCGGTTTTTATTCCTATCGGTTTTTTCCCAGGAAGGTCCAATGATGCCCCAAACGGAACGACAGATGACGCTGGGGATGATCGTAGGCAATCGCGGCTTTTTCCCGGGCCACCTGGCGCAAAGCGGACGCAGCGAAATGAAGAGTGCTCTGGAATCGGCTGGCGTAAACGTAATCGCGCTTTGCGAAGAACAGTCCAAGTACGGGGCCATCGAAACCCGTCAGGAAGCCGCCTGCTGTGCGGACCTCTTCAAGAAGCATCGTGACGCAATCGATGGCATCGTTGTAACGCTGCCGAATTTCGGTGACGAGCGCGCCATCGCTGACACTCTACGCATGGCGGGGCTTAACGTGCCGGTGCTGGTGCAGGCCACTCCCGACACGCCTTCAAAAATGTCCATCCGCGACCGGCGTGACAGCTTTTGCGGAAAGATGTCCGTTTGCAACAACCTGACGCAGTACGGGATTCCGTACTCGTTGACGACTCTTCATACCGAACTGCCGCAGTCGGACACCTTCCGCCAAGATATCAATTCGTTCCTGGGAGTATGCCGCGTGGTGAAGGGGTTGCGAAGGCTGCGCATCGGCGCCATCGGCGCTCGCCCCGCGGCGTTCAACACTGTTCGTTACAGCGAAAAGATCCTGGAAGCCAACGGCATCTCCGTCGAAACCATTGACCTTTCCGAGATTCTCGGGCGCATCAACAAGATGAAGGACGACGATCCCGCAGCGAACGCCAAGCTACAGAGCATCCGCAAATATGTTTCGACGGACAATATTCCTGTTGCCGCTCTTCTCAAAATGGCCAAGCTGGGCTCGGTGATTGACGGCTGGATGCGCGAAACCGATGTGGCCATCAGCGCCGTTCAGTGCTGGACGTCTTTAGAGGAATATTTCGGCGTTGTCCCTTGCACCGTGATGAGCATGATGAGCAATGAAGGCATGTCAAGCGCTTGCGAGGTCGATATCTGCGGCGTGGTGGGCATGCACGCCCTTCAGTTGGCCTCGGGAACTCCCAGTGCGCTGTTGGACTGGAACAACAATTACGGAGAAGATCCCAACAAAGCCGTCTGTTTCCACTGTAGCAATCTTCCCAAGCACTTCTTCAACGACGTAAGAATGGATTTTCAGCAGATCATTTCCGCCACGGTGGGAAAAGACAATACGTTTGGGACCTGCGTGGGACGCGTGAAGGCTGAGCCGATGAGCTACGCCAGGTTCTCCACCGATGACCGCACAGGCGCGATCCGCGGCTATCTTGGCCAGGGCCGTTTCACCAACGATCCCCTGGAGACCTTTGGTGGCGCGGGCGTGGTGGAGATACCAGACTTGCAGCGGCTACTGCGTTTCATCTGCGAACGCGGGTTCGAACATCATGTGGCAGCCAACCTGTCCTCGGTCAGCGCGGTGGTTCATGAAGCCGCAACCCGCTATCTGAACTGGGACGTCTACCAGCACCAGCCATGAGCACGGTCGTTGCAGGAGTGGATTTCGGCACCCGCAGCGTCCGCGTCTCGCTCTTTGACAGTGAGCGTGGGCGTCTTGGATTTGCCACCACGGATTTTCCCCTCCATCGTCGCAAAGAAGATCCTGATCACGCTACCCAAAGTCATGCCGACCACATGCGTGCCCTCACTGCGGCCATGCATCAGGCCCTGCATTCCTCCAATGTAGACGGCAGTCGTGTAGCCGCACTGGCCGTCGATACCACGGGTTCCAGCGTTGTTCCCGTAGGCGAGGGAATCGTTCCCCTCGACGATTACTACCTGTGGTGCGACCATCGCGCGTGGAAAGAGGCAGCGCGCATCACCGAGGTTGCGCGCGCTACTGATTTGCAGGCCATCCAATGGTGCGGAGGCGTCTATTCCTCTGAGTGGGGGTTTGCCAAACTGCTGCATTGGCTGCGGCACAACCCGGAAAAGCGCGGGCAATTCGTAACGGCGTTAGAGCACTGTGACATGGCGGCTGCGGTACTCTGCGGCATTACTGACCCATCGGCCCTGCCGCGCAGCATCTGCGCCATGGGGCACAAGTGGATGTGGAACAAGTCTCTCGGCGGTTTTCCTTCCAACGAATTCTTTGCCGAAGTTGATCCTCTGCTCTCCGGTATCTGCGGCAAACTACAGGGCCGCTATGCTACTTCTGACCAACTGGCCGGCCACCTATGTCCGCAGTGGGCGGACAAGATGGGATTGAAAAGCGGAATTCCGATTCCCGTGGGAGCATTCGACGCTCACTGGGACACCGTGGGCGCCGGAGGCCGGTTGCACGACATGGTGAACGTCATCGGAACGTCCACCTGCATCGTAGGCATCGCGGAAAATGTGGGGCTCGTTCCGGGAGTGTGCGGCGTGGTGCAGGGTTCCGTTGATCCTCGGTGCACTGGAATCGAAGCCGGGCTTTCCGCCACCGGAGATATCTTTGATGCAATTGCCCGGCGCGCTGCTCAGCCGCTTGCAGAGATGTCACGCGCCCTGGAAACTTACCGACCCGGTGAAACCGGGTTACTGCGGCTTACCTGGGACAACGGCGACCGCACCGTGCTGGTGAACCCGGAACTGGGTGGCATCACGCTCGGTTGGAACCTCACGCACACGGCTCTCGACGAACTGTTCGCCGCCATCGAAGGCACTGCTTTCCATACCAGGGTCATTCTGGAAAGGATGGAGCAGCACGGCGTAAGAATCAATCGCGTGATCAACGGTGGTGGCATTCCGCAAAGGAGCGCACAGCTGAACCAGGTTTATGCCGATGTCCTTAACAAGCCGGTGTTGGTTCCAAAGGGAGACGTGACCAGCCTGGGGTCCGCCATCTTCGCGTTTCTGGCGGCGGGTGCTTTCAAATCAATTGAGCAGGCCCAGGATACGCTCTGCCCGGAGTTCAGAATCTTCGAGCCAAACGCATACAACGTTGCCATCTATCAGGAACTTTTCGGTCTGTATCGAAAGCTGTATTTTGCGTTTGGAGAGAACGGCTCCGCGCCGGCGGAGATCGGAGACGTACTACCGCGGCTCAGGAGAATTGCCGCCACAGTCAGGAGCGCAGCATGAGGCTGTCATCACTTCGCGAGGAAGTTCTTGAGGCCAACTTGGAACTGGTTCGCCGTGGCCTGGTGATTGATACTTTCGGGAACGCCAGCGGCATTTCCCGCGAAGAGGGACTCGTGGTCATCAAGCCCAGTGGTGTTGCGTATGATCGTATGCGGCCGGAAGACCTAGTCGTGACGGACATGGACGGCAACGTCGTCGAAGGCACATTGAGGCCATCTTCCGATCTTCCAACGCACCTGGCGCTTTATCGGGCGTTTGCCATCGGCGGCGTTGCCCACACGCATTCTCGCAGCGCTACCGCCTGGGCCCAGGCCGGCCGGCCGATTCCATGCCTGGGAACAACGCACGCTGATTATTTTCACGGGCCCGTTCCGGTCACTGCCTGTTTGCAACCGGCGGAGATCAAAACTGACTACGAACTGAACACCGGTCATGCGATTGTCCGCACGCTGACAGGGCAGGACCCTCTGGCGATGCCAGCAGTGCTGGTCGCCGGGCATGCGCCTTTCTGCTGGGGAAGGTCCGCGGGGCAGGCCGCGCATATCGCGTGGATTCTGGAAGAAGTCGCGCAAATGGCCTATGCCAGCATCGTCATCAATCCCGGTGTGGCTCCCATCGCGGACGAGTTGCGCTACAAACACTTCCTTCGCAAACACGGCCCGGAAGCTTACTACGGGCAAAAGAAGCGCAGCTGAAGCGAGAACATGAGCAAGCCCTATGATCGCCGCCAGGTCCTGAAGGGCGTTGCCGCCGCCAGCGCATCGTTGTTTTTTCCTAAGACGCAAAGCCAGCAGGATGGCACTGGCTCTGGTTTGCGGATAGCAGGGCAGAATGTCGAAGTTCAGGTTGCCTCGGTGAGCGCGCACACCTTGCGGTTCACCATCCTTGCTATCAAGAATGGCCAGGTTGCGACTGTCCCTTCCAACGGATCACTTGCACAGACGTCGTGGGGCGACCCCATGATGAAGTTGCGCGAAGCACAAGACCGAACGGTGAAATCCGGAAACTTGCGTGTGAAGGTTTCTACCGCACCTTTGTCCTTCAGCATCGAAACTGAGAACGGCGAGGTCATCCAGCATCTGGGCATCGACGAACAGACAGGTATCGTATCCTTTATTACCGGGAACTCACCGTTGCTTGGATTGGGAGAAGGAGGCCCGCAGTTTGATCGCCGGGGTTCTGTCGATCCCATGCGAAGCGGTCAAGGCGGATATCAACTTGGCACGCACGGCGGACGTGTTCCCATCCCCTGGCTCATTGGAACTGCGGGGTGGGCCATGTATTTTCACCATCCGTTTGGGACCTTCGATTTCACAGGATCGCAAGGCAAATTCATTCCTTCCGGCGCGGACGCTGCTTTGTCGCTCGACATTTTTCTGGTCGCCGCGCGCGATCCAGCTATTGTGATGTCTGAATACGCGCTGCTCACAGGGCACGCGGAGATGCCGCCACGATGGAGTTTTGGCTACCAGCAGTCGCATCGCACGCTCGCTGGCCGCGACGAAATCCTTGCTGAAGCCAGGACTTTTCGGGAAAAGAAGCTGCCTTGCGATGCGTTGATTTATCTAGGCACCGGGTTCTGCCCCTCGGGATGGAACACACAAAACGGTTCCTTCGCGTGGAACGCGCGCGCCTTCCCTGATCCGCCGGCCATGATCGATCAGCTTCACAAAGATAACTTCCGCGTCGTGCTTCATGCAGTGATTCTCTCGAACAGGCTCCAGGGAACGGTCCAAGATCGGTGCGAAGCAGTGCGATTTGACGAGCAGGAGGCAGGTTGTTACTGGGATGCCCACCGCAAGAATTTCGCGATGGGGGTCGATGGCTGGTGGCCTGATGAAGGCGATCCTCTGGACATCACATCACGGTTGCTCCGGAACAAAATGTACTGGGAAGGGCCGCAAATCGACCGTCCCAATGAACGTCCTTACGCTCTGCATCGTAATGGATACGCCGGCATGCAGCGCTATGCCGCATTTCTCTGGTCCGGCGATGTTTACTCCACCTGGGAGACGCTCAAGGTCCAGGTTCCCATCGGCGTCAATACATCGCTCACCGGTATTCCCTATTGGGGCACGGACATAGGCGGGTTCGTTCCCACAAAAGAATTTACGGCTGAGTTGTACATGCGCTGGTTCCAGTTCGGCGCCTTTTGCACGCTCTTTCGCTGTCATGGACGCACCTGGAAGCTGCGCCTTCCCTGGGGATGGAATACAGGCGATCCAGGCCCTGTTGAGATCAGCAATTATCGCGGCGCTGCTATTCCTGACGCCAACCAATTGCACAACGAGCAGGTGGAACCGATCTGTCGTAAATATTTGGAACTCCGCTACCGGCTGCTACCTTATTTATATAGCGCAGTACGCGAGTGTGCGACCAGCGGCATGCCCGTCATGCGCGCTCTGTGGCTGCATTATCCTGAAGACCCGATCGCCGTTGCGCACGGTGATGAGTATTTGCTAGGCCGCAATCTCCTGGTCGCGCCGGTGGTCGAGCAAGGCGCAACGTCCCGCAATGTCTACTTGCCACGTGGCACTTGGTACGATTTTTGGACAGGCGAAAAGGTCGAGGGAGGTCGCGAAATCAGCCGCAAGGTTGATCTGGAGACCATGCCGCTTTATGTTCGTGCCGGATCAGTCTTGCCTCTTGGTCCGGTAAAACAACATGCGGAAGAGAGAGTGGACCAGCCGCTTTCAATTTCAATCTACCCAGGCGACAACACATCTTTTCTGCTGTATGACGACGATGGCACTTCCTTCAACTATCGCAAGGGAGAATGGATGGGACTTCAGCTTGACTGGAACGATGCCCAGCGACGTTTGACGATGAGCCTGACAGCAGGTTCCCAGATGCTGTCTCCGTTGAGGCGTAACATTGAAGTGAAGCTTAATCAAACCACTCGAAGGGTTATTTTCGATGGCCGCCCTTTGAATGTTTTATTTTGAAATTTCGATGCTTCCAATATGGCCATCGAAGTCTCGCGACAACCATTTGTGACCCACAGATTACAAGCTGTTGACATACCTGTGACAATTGCAATCGGCGCACACAGTATCCTTGCCGCACCGAGAGAGTTGGAACGCTTGGCAGAGACTTTTGCTTCAGTCTCTTCTCGCCGAAGCGTTTCTCTGGCTGACTCAGCACGGCTGACGATTTACAGCACTGCAAAGAGCTCGTGACCCGAAAATCCCGCTAGAAGTAGTTTTTTAAAAGTCTGCTGCCTACACGTTGCAGCAGTCGCTCACGCGAAAGGCTTTCGCGGGGTCAATATTTTGAGACGGTCTCAGAATCCTGAAGGGAGGAAATTGAAAATGAAGCATTGGTTTAGCCATATGCGCTCTTGGACAAATAAGTGGATTGGGGGCATTCTGGGTATGACCCTTGCCAGTTCGTTTGCTCTTGCCGCCGCCTACGATGGGGGTAAAAACACCACCGCGGCCCCTTGCTCCGGCATGTGTGTGACGATCGGGAGTGCCACGGTTCCTCCCAGTGGGTTGTTTCAGTTGCAATTGTTGGTGACCGAACCTAAGCCAGTGGGCGCGGGAAGCCCTGCTTTTGCCTTTTCCAAGGCAGTTTTCGGAACGGGAGTGGGCGCTTCCGTCAACTCTCCTTCGGGGAAGTCCTGCGGAGTGGTTCTCCAAACGGCCAGTGGTTTTAGCGTGGCGCTTCTCTCGCCCGATGCGCAACTCGGCACCGGTGGCGACGCCGCCATTGTGACGATTACCCTGCCGGTCAGGCCGGATGCGCCGGTGGGAACGCAAGTCCCCTTGAACCTCAATCAATCCGGTACGGTCTTTCTGGACGCTTCGGGTCAACCATACTCGCCACTGCAAGTAGAACCAGGAACTTTGGCCATTGGCGGTACCATCAATGTCACCAGCGTGACTCCAGCAGGAGTGCAGGTTCCCTCTGGTTCCGCGATCGCTATTTGGGGGACGGGTTTTACGTCTTCGATCACCGTGGATGTGGAAGGCGCAAATGTGGTCACCACCAAACTCGTCTCTTCCCGGGAAATTGATATAACGCTTGACCATGCGATCTCGCTGGATGGCGTGCGTGTGCGCGTCAGGGCCGGTTCGCAAAGAGTGGCGTACTATCCTTATCTTCGTACCGTGGAGATTGGCAGCAGCTCGAATCCGGTAATTGCCGCGACCGATCCACTGTTTTCCCGGATCACTTACACCACCGCCACTCTGCCATGGACAAGGAATGGCACGGCCTTCACCGGCCTGGCCCTACAGAACCCGGCAGCAAATCCCGCACAGATAACACTCGAACTCCTGTCTTCCGGCAATAACGTGCTCCAAACTTTCAGTTTGCCTCTTCCTGGAAGGAGCAAAATGACGGAAGACCTTTTCGATTTCTTTGCGCAACCTCCAGCGGGAGCGGCAGCCATGCGCATCCGCTCCTCCCAATCGATTCAAATGTTGGGCATGCAGGGCGACAGGGCCGCCGGAACCATAAGGCCAGTAGTTGTTTCTGTTCCTTAATTACTCATGCTGGCCGGAGTCGAAGACTGTCAAGGCCCAGGAACTCTGATATTTGCAGCTTGTCCACCGGCTCGATTCTTGCGTCTGACGCTCCGCAGGCGCAAAAACAGCAATACCAAAAGGACGAGCACAGGGATTGGAATCAATAGCTCCTGCCAGCGAACAAAGCTAGGAACAGGTTCAGCGCCGTCGCCGTTCAGAACAAATGCCGCCCAGTACCGCGGATGGCTCAAAGCAGTTCCCGAATGAAGAAACTCCAGCTTGGTCAGACGTAGCGCTTCGGCCTTAGATTTATGTTCTTTGAGCAGGAAGAAATAAAACTGCTTCATGAAATCAGCGGTGGGTTGATCAGGAACGCGCCAGAGCGTGGTCAGCGTGGACCGGGAGCCGGCTGCGAGCAAGGCACGGCTGAAGGCATGCACACCTTCGCCCGGAACGAATGGCCCTCTCTCCGTGTCGCATGCGGACAGCGTCGCCAGGCTCACGCTGCGCAGATCCAGATCATAGAGTTCCTTCAAAAACAGATAGTTGTTGGGCTGTCCGGTGTGGTCGGGAGAGAACAAAAGACGCGACCGCTCAGGATTGTCCATATCGGCTATGGCGTGGGTGCTGACGTGCATCAAGACGGGGCTGGTTTGAGTCGCGCTGAAAAAGTTCTGCTTCTGGTCGGCCGGGCCGAGAAAAATTTGTGTGCGGCCTGCGCTCATTCGCGCGATCTGCTGGATTTCTTCCGCCGACCCGCGCAAGACGCCGCGGTCGTGCTCATTCGAACCCGCAAGCAAGCCCTCTGCTCCGGCAACAACGTCTGGGTCGCCGAACGCGACGAGCTGCTGGCGCCAAGGAAACTGAAAGCGCGCTGCTGGCGGAAAAGCGCCACGCATCAACAGCACGGCACTGGGTAGGTAAGTGACGTCGTGTTTTTCCAAAAGCAGCTGTCCGGAAGGAGTGGAGGTCAACTCAAAGGGGACCAGACTCAAGAAATTGTCTGGAACAATCAAGATGTGTGCGTATCGATTGTCCCCCAAGGGCGCCAATCCATTAGGTAGAAACGCGTTCAATCTATCAAGGCCGGCTTGCCAGTTTTCTTGCAAACTTTCTGGAAGACCGCCCACAAAACGCATGCCTGCTTCCATCTCGGCAGGGGCGATCTGCTGTTGTCCTATGCCTGCCGAATCTCTGGTAATCCAGACGGCCGCGATAGCATCCGGTCCCACCCAAAATTCAATCAGAACAGTGGAAGGGGACAACCGCGCCTGGATCGATTGCAAGCTCATTGCTCCAGGCGAGATTTTTCCATTGTAAAAACTGTCTTGAAATACACGTGCACGGCTGCGTTCCATGTACTCAAAAGCGGCGGCGGTATCGTTGCGCTTGAGAACCAGTTTGATTATCCCGTCGTAGACATCGCGTTTGTCTGCCAGAAAGTCTGACTTGAGACGGGACAGCTGGATTTTCGAGCGCAGGCTTTCAATCTTGGCGATCGCGTCACGATACTTTGCCTCTGCCAATGCCGGATCACCGGACCGTTCCGCGATTCGTCCCATCGCATACAACGCTTTCCATTGTTCTTCCACGGTGCCAAGCTCGCTGGCCTCGGCGAATGCGGCGTCGAATTGCTTCTTGGCCTCCAGCAAGCGTTCCATTCTGTACAGGGTCTCCGCCCGGTAGAGCAGGGACTGCATGGCCTCGCGCCGGTCCTTGGTCTTTTCCGCCAGGGTTCGTGCAATGCTGAAAGTCTTAAGCGCGTCCTGGAGCCGGCCAAGATCAAGGGCCAGGACAATTCCGGTATTCTTCAGTACTCCAAGCTCCCCGTCCACGTCATGTTTGAGGGCGTAGGCATGCTGCGCTTTTCGGTACTCGTCCAGGGCCTTCTGCGGATCGCCCAGGCGACGATAGAGCACACCCAGGTTCGCATGCAGATGCCCGAGGTCTCCCTGCGTCAGCCCCTTTGGCGACTGTTCCAGCTCTTTGTTCACAGCCAGGGCGCGCTGGTAATTCCCGAGTTTCTGGTACAAAGCACCCAGATTCAGCAAAGTGATTTGTCGCCAGTACGGAACCCACGGCTCACCTGCCGATTTTTCCAGGCGCTGCATGGCAGCATCATAGGCGCCAAAAGCTTCCGAGTATTTCGACTGGTAGAAATAGACACTGCCAAGATTGTTGAGTATGGACATGGCGGTCTTGGTATTTCCAGTCTGGTTATTCAGACTGAGCGCCATATCCAGCTCATGGGCCGCTTCCGGGTATTTTCCCGAATTCATATAGGCGAGGCCCGCGTCATTGCCGGCGCGCGCTGCGCCGTCTTTGTCCCCGAATTTCTGGTAGGCGTCTGCCGCCTCGTGCGCCATCGCGACCGCATTCTCGTAGTGGCCTTCCGAGTTGGCGATTTGACTCAGGCCAATCAGAGTCTCCCCGAGTTCACCGCTGGCCGTCTGAGCCCGTAGCCTGGGCAAAACGGATTCGTAAATCTTGCGCGACTCTGTGAAAGCCCCCTTTTGCCGCAGTGCTCTCGCCTGCGCGAGTTGGACGTGAATGTCTTCCTGAGATTGCGAAGGCGCATTGACTGCGCACACAATCACACAGGCCAGCAAAAATATCCGGATTGGGGGCCTGGATCGCACAAAGTCGGAAGCAAGTATATTGCAGGCCGCCCGCTCCGCATATATCGCATATATAAGGAGGATGCCGGGAGCTTCTTACACGACTTGACGCACATTTGGCGCATGAAATCTGCGGGTGGTTGGATCCGGTGCTCAATTCCAGCAAACCAGGGCGACTCAAGAATTCCCAAAAATTTCTGTTCCGCAGCCCCGGCAAAAGGGTCTTACACATTAGCAGGAAGACTGTCGGAAGGCTGGGTGCTTACGATGAGCAACATTTGTCCAGAATATCAACGGCTACGGAAAGCGTATCAGCGCGTTTTTCTCGAATGGGGAGAACCCAGGAAGCGCGCTATAGATGGACCCATTGATGTCAATCTGGATGCGCTGGAGAAGAAGTATCGAGTTTTGACCGACCATCAGCAATCATGCGCCATTTGTTTAGCCGAACTAGGCAGAAAGCCAGTCCCAGGCATGGCTCACGCAGTTGCCGAGAGATCCACAATGTAGTGTTTGGATTGGCAAGAGCCAGGATGTTCCAGCCACCCGCGCGACGAGTCTGCATTCTCAGCAGATGTCGGCTCAATCGATTCAATTTGAATACGAACTGTCTCGCGCGGATGGGAAAGTATCTTCATTCAATTGACGTAAGGAAGGACCCTTGATTGGCTGTGTGGAATACTACAATGCCTTCCCTATGTCCCGCCCAGGTACATCCGAGTCCGGGTCGCTTGACCGTAAGACTCGGTGTCATCTTCGGTCTTTACCCCATCGGGGGGCAGGCGTTGTCCCTTGCAGACGGCGTGGTTGTGTTTCGTGAAACACAGAGACGCCGCATTATAATTTTGAAAATGAGATGGGAAGGCCTCTCGGATGAAGAGCTTGTCGCTCGGTACCGTGCTGAAGCGACCAGGTCAGGATCGTCGCCATATATTAATGAGCTCTTCCGTCGCCATCACATACAGGTGGCGCGCTGGTGTCTCGCCTTCACGCACGATCGTGAATCGGCCGCGGACCTGGCCCAGGAGATATGTGCTAAGGCATATCAAAATCTTTCCTCGTTTCGAGAGCAATCAAAGTTTTCCACCTGGTTGTTCTCCATTGCGCGGAACCATTGTCTGAATGTTGTGCGGAAACATTCAAGCGCTCCGGCCATGGATTCCGTTACCACGGACATTGACGCCCTGCCTGACCTTGCATCGGAGATTCCGGATGCAGTCCTTGAGCGCAAACAGCTGGCGGAAATCGCGCGTCAACTCGTCTGTGAAACGCTGGACGAAACTGAAAAGGTGGTCTTTACACTTCACTTTGCGGAAGAGCTTCCCCTGGATGTGATTAGCCGCATGCTGAACCTAACCAACGTAAGTGGGGCAAAAGCATATCTGGTCAGTGCCAAGAGAAAGCTCGAGCGGGCAGTCAGGATATGGAAGGCAAGGGGTTAAGAGCGACCGAGGAGAATGCGCATGGATGAAAAGACAAGAAACCTGGAGGCATGGCGAGCAGGGGTCTCCGCCGGTGAAAGTTGCCTATCGCTGGACGCCTTGCAAGAGCTTGTGGGAGGAAGCGCTTCCGACCCAAAGGCTCAACATGTAGCCAGTTGCCCGCACTGTCAGGCGGAGCTGGCGATGCTCAGAAGCTTTGAGTCGTCGCTTGGATCGGGGGACGACCAAGCGGCTGTCGAGTGGGTTGCAGCGCAGTTGCAGCGCGCGCAAGGGTTGCCTTCCTCTCCTGTACGCACCCCGTTTTGGCGTGGTTTGTTAAGGGTTCCGCAAGTTGCCGGAGCTGCGGCAATTGTCCTGCTTATTGGTTTAAGCCTTTCTCTCTATGTCTCTACTCGTCAACAACGGCCTTTGTTAAATGGCGAGCCTTCAGGAACCCAGAACATGAGATCGGGCGATCTACGGCTTATGTCGCCTTCCGGAAATTTCGACCGGGTCCCCGAGGAGTTCCGCTGGGAAGCGTTGCCGCAGGCAAAAAGCTATACCGTGCAGTTGCTCGAAGTTGATGGGACCGTGCTTTGGAGCGGACAGTCGGCGGAAAGCGTCCTGATGGCAAGTCCTGATATGAAAGCGAAGATGCTACCCGGCAAGGCGCTCTTATGGAAGGTGACTGCGCTGGATGCCTCAGGAAAGCCGATCGCCAGTTCGAGCCTGCAACGGTTCAGGGTCACGGCTGAGAAGCCCAATACACACCTTTGAATACAAGCGCCGGCGCGCTCTTCTGTAAACACTTCAGTTCTTGACGACAATTTTCATATTCATGTCGTCATGCCCTCGGCCGCATTTAACCGTGCATTCCGCGAGATAGTCTCCGGGTGTACTCGGAGCAACGAGAGTAAAGTCTTCTGTGCCCTCCTTCAATCGAATGTCCCAGCCTTCATCGCGAAGCTTCTTCACGACCAGGCTGTGCACGGAGTTGTCTCTCGCTTTCTCCCCGCCGAAATGAGACGTGATCCGAAGAATTATTTTTTCTCCCGGTTTCAGTGCGATGATCGGTTTGCTCTGCCCGGGTACCTTGAACGTGTTGTCTTTATCGGCAATCACCTCGATTACTCGTGGCTGCGCGGAATCAGACTCCGCGACCATTATTGTTACGGGCAACGGCATCGCGAGCATGAATGCAGCGGCTAGGGCTCCAATGATATTTTTTTTCACGTGCGATCTCCTGAAATTTATTTTCCACCCTGGCGGGCTTGATTGCCGCCCGATTTGGGAGGCTTTGCCACGGGACGAACAGCTTCCGATTTTCCGTTCAAATACTCGAGAATGGCCTGCGCTACGTCTTCGGGCAGATTGGCGCGTACTCGCATGTGCATGATGATCGTCTTGGTCATCCGCGGCGAGTATTGCTGCGTGGCTGCATGACAACGCATGCAGTTATTTTTGTATGCCTCGTCCGGATCAATTTCGGGATGATTTGTGTTCTGTCCAGCTTGGGCAAAGCAAGCCGTCAATATTACGAATGACAAACAAATGAATCGTCTTTTCATCGTCTCTCCAATCACAGAGCTGCAAAGCGATACGTTAGCCCCACATTCCAGGTATGGCTATTTTCACCTGGGGCGTAGTTGCCGCCATAGGCCGCATTCAAACGGATGCCATGGCTCAAGTAGTAGTTCAGCCCCACGGTTGAACGTTTGGTATTGATGTCGGGCAAATCACCCATGCCGTTCATAACATTCAACGCGGCAACCGGATCATGGGGCAGCCAATACTGCTCCTGGCGGAAGACCAACTGGGTGTTGCGGAGAAGCGGGTTGCGGCCCAGTCGGTTGAGCCGGTAAGCGCCTTCAATCCAGTAGGACTTGCCGACCTCCTTCGAGGTGAGCGCCTCAGCGCGAATGTCGAGCGGTAGACGGCGCAGATTCCAGGTAAAGTCCGTGCCAAGCATAGTGTGCCGGTTATCGCCCATCGTCCGGTTATAGGAGACTCCAACTTCGATCCGCCGGCGGGGCAACACCACCGAGGTTCGGAATCCGGCCTGTTTATCCGACTCGAATAACTTGGAGGTCGAAGCAACCGAGTAATAGGTTGCGTAGGTCACATCCAGGTCTTTGGTTGCGTGAGCGGAGCCGCGCAACATTGCACCATTGCCAGAGGTCGCGTTAAGAGAGAAAAGGATTGGTTCGGCTTGCAGGTTCCGTATCCAGAGCGGATGAAGGCGTTCGCGGTAGGTGCCGAAGGGAGTCAAGAAGCGGCCTACCGTAACCGTAAGGTTGGGATGGGCAATATAGTTCGCTTGCAGATATTCGACTCCGTGATCCACCACTGCGGGGCCCCATTGGCCCTGGTCGCGATTGAGATTCATACTCATGCTGAACTCGGATTCAATCAGGAATCGGTCGCCGATTGGGAACAGCAGGATGGGGTCGAACTCTGGATTGATACTGGTGGTTCCTGGGCTAAAGTTGGATTGGTAGCTCATCATCCCCGTGACAACGGGGATGGGGCCGCCCTCGGCCGCACCGCTTTCCCTGGCTGCTGGTTGCTGGGCTTGGACCACCGTTGTCGCAGCCACTGCGAACTGCAAGAACAGCATTGCGGTCCTTCGAGTGAGAGAACACATAAAAACTCCTTGGTTTTTTCTGGATGACCTAATCATCTGCGGACTTGCGACCGTCGGGACTTACTTTGTTCGGACAGGCGTGTCAACGTTTTGAGAAATATATGGCTGAGACAACGGTGCGTCGGCCCAATTGCAGATTGAGTCAACATCGCGTTTTGAAAGCCTGGCGTCGCGGTGGATCATCGTATAGCCGCGAAGAGGCATGCTTCCGTTGGAGACAGCATCGCAGATTTCTTCCATTTCGTTGGCGGAGTGTTTACGGGAATCCCAAGTCGAAAAATTAAGTTTCTTTCGGCCCTCCCGCACATGTCTGGCGAGCATCCATGAAATCGGGGCCACCTGGCCATACCAAGGCACCGCGGTGTCATTGGAGTGGCAATCCTTACATGCGCGATTCAGGATCGCTGCAACTTCGTCCCCGCCTATATTGTGCACAGGGACGGCCCGCGACGCCGTCGACTGAGCTAGAGGTTGAACGGGTGGCGGGACGACTTGGAGAACGGTGAATATCACACCAATCCCTAACGCTGACCATTTCAGGATTACTCGCATACAATTTCCTTGTGTTTTCGTCGTAGTGGTTTAAGGCGCACGTCCGTTATCGATGAGACGAGTCCCTCTGCGGCGATGCCTGTGCCTGCAAAGTCGTGATAAATATTTTTGTTATCTGTCGTAAAAAAAAACGACATCGCCTTGCAATCGAACTAAGGCTCGTACTCAACGAAGGAGGGCACGCTGGCAAATATCTTTGGCCTGGCTGATGAAAAGGCGTCTCATCACGGCCAACGATGGTTACGTATTTCCAATGCAATGAATAGTAAGGCGATCGTATCGACTTGAGTGTCACAAGCATGTCACCAGACTGTAATTTGTTGGATATATGCGCGTGACAAAAATGCGTTTTTAAATCGCTGGTGATGACTCACCGTCAGGTAAGGCCGGAGAGGGCCTTCACCCTCTCCAGTTCTTTGTCTAGCCCTTCACGCACACCACCTGACGCAAAGTGTGGACGATCTCGACAAGGTCCTTCTGTGCCTCCATGACGGCGTCAATCGACTTGTAGGCCATCGGGGTCTCGTCAATTACATCCGCGTCCTTGCGGCACTCCACGCCAGCAGTGGCGGCGATGTGGTCGGCCACGGAGAACCTGCGCTTGGCCTCAGTGCGGGACATCGCGCGTCCGGCGCCGTGGCTGCAACTGGAAAAACTCTCCGGGTTTCCCTTACCGCGTACGATGTAGGAACGCGCTCCCATGCTTCCGGGAATGATTCCCATATCGCCTTCGCGGGCGCGCACCGCACCCTTACGGGTGATAAGCACGTTCTCACCGTAGTGGTGCTCCCACGTCACGTAGTTGTGGTGGCAGTTCACCGCCTCAACTGTGGCATCAAAGGCCGGCAACAGCCCGCAGTTGCGCACCGCGGCGATAATGTTTTCCATCATCAATTGGCGGTTCAACAGGGCATAGTCCTGCGCCCAGTGCACCGCCTCAACGTAATCGTTGAAGTGGTCGGTGCCCTGCGGCAGATAAGCCAGGTCGACATCCGGCAAGTTGATCATCCACTTGCGCATATCTTCCTTGGCCAACTCGATGAAGAAAGTTCCAAAGCGATTGCCCACACCACGCGATCCGCTGTGCAGCATGAACCAGACGTTCTGGCTTGCGACTCCGCCTTCATCTTTATTTTCATCCAGGCAAACTTCAATGAAGTGGTTGCCGGTGCCCAGAGTGCCCATGTGGTTCATGCGCTGCACGTGGTTCAGCTTGGGATACTTCTGCACAATGCGTTCAAAACGCTCGTGCAGTGTTCCCCATGCCGACACGGTCGACGCGGGCGCATTGGCCCAGGCGCCGCGGTCATTCTTGCCGCCATTGTCTGTACGCCCGTGCGGGACGGCCTTTTCAATGGCTTCACGAATACCAAATAAGTTGTCCGGCAACTGCCCGGCCTTCAGGCTGGTCTTCACCGCCATCATGCCGCAGCCAATGTCCACGCCCACGGCCGCGGGAATGATCGCGCCCTTGGTCGGAATCACACTGCCCACAGTAGCGCCCACGCCCCAGTGAACATCCGGCATGGCGGCCACCCACTTGTAAATGAAGGGCATCTGCGCCACATTCAGCAACTGCTTCTGCGCCGCCTCTTCTACCGGGACGCCTTTGGTCCACGCCTTGATGAGAACGCCCTTCTCCGGCTTCATCACGTTGTACATATTGTCTGACACAAATTATTGCCCTTTCCTCATTGTGACTGAGTAGACTCGTAGTCCTGGTCGATTTCCCCGGCGATATCCATTAGTTCCGCGAAATGCCCATGCAATGCCTCCGCAAAGACGACTGCTGTCTCGCGTTTTAAAATATCCGACTCTCTGGACTCGAAGTACTTGGTTAACTCCCCGAGGGGATATTTTGTTTCGTCGTATCGGTACTTGATCGGATCATAAGTTTCTAGGTTCATCCCCCGCGCTTTGATCAAAGATTCAAATTGATCAAGCGAGCATTGCAAGTGGTTGGCACCCCAGGCCCCCATTGTTGTTTGCCTATTTCCCCTAAGATCTTCGAAGATTTTTTCGAATGCATACAACACCTGATTGAAAGCCTGCCCGAGTTTAGTCTCACGAAAATGCTCTCTGTGCATTCGATCTTCCTCCTCTAGCTTCTTAACCACCTCCAAAAGAATTCGCGTTGCTTCCTTGCGCTGGTTTGCAATGAGTGCACTTACCGGTACGTTTTTTAACGATGTGCCATTTTTCTCACCAAACGACAACATCTGAAATCCATTTTTAGCTAATGTGCTTCGGTTGATTGCATGCACTGACTTTTCACCTTTCCTCTTAAATTCAGTGGGGTGCCCGATGCTCGCGCTCCGAAGGTCACGTATCTCTTTGAGAACATCTGACAATTCAACTCGCACCGAGGGGCTGATGATGTCTATCAGGTGGCGCAGTGCGTCTTGCTGGACAAAAAGCGCTTGTAACACCCCGTAAGTCCACAAATACATTTCTCCGATATCGCTCGGAAACTCAGCGGCCAGATACGCTTCTAGAGCCATATCAACATCATCAATTACGTCCATTGCGGAGCAGAGTTGATACCAACTGAATTGAATCGATAGTAAACGCTGCTGATGCCTAGGATCATTCACATAGTTCCGAATCCATTGACTGGCTTCACTGAACGTCTGCATGGTTGGCTCCTTCTCTGTATCTCTACTTTCATTTTCACATGATCTGGTGGCTCGTCACGGAATTGAACCGCGTCCACTGGCTTTTCAGACCAGCACTCTGCCGTCGAGTTCACGAGCCGCATTTGGTGGACGGTGTGAGAATCAAACTTGCATTTCAAGTTCCCCCAAAAACCAAAAGCCCCCGATTTTGTCGGAGGCTCGAAAAAAACAAACGCTGCGAGTTGCCCCCGTTACATGAACGTACCTCTGTCCGAACCTTGGCGCGTTGCCGCGGTTGGCGTTGGAAAATAATCGGTATGGGGCTTGAGCATCATTGCTTGAATCTCAATTTCAACTTTGACAGCATTACAAAAATCCGTCAACAGCAAAAAGTGGCAGGCGGGCCGGGAGTCAAACCCGGATCTACAGCTTCGGACGCTGCCGTGTTGTTCGCTTACACCACCCACCCGTGGTAACCGCACCCAGAGTCGAACTGGGACCTCTCGCTTAGGAGGCGAGCGCTCTCTCCGTTTGAGCTATGCGGTTATGGCAGCCCCGTGAGGATTTGAACCCCAATTCCTCGGTTCGTAGCCGAGAGTCCTTTCCAATTGAACGACGGAGCCACATCTGGAAGGGGATGCCGGATTCGAACCGGCGTTCCATGCTTAGAAGGCATGATCCTGTCCGATTGGAAGAATCCCCCGATCACTACTGGTGCGGGATACAGGAATCGAACCTGCTTCGTCTCGCTTAAAAGGCGAGTGCATAGCCACATCTGCCAATCACGCAAACTCGATTTAACTGTCAGCGCAACCCCGCCCTCCTTAATGTCTTCCTTCGGTCAAAAAACTTGGTCCCTCTGGGATGAATCGAACATCCGTCGCGCGGATATGAGCCGCTTGCTCTGCCATTGAGCTACAGAGGGTTTGGCTGGCCGGGCAGGATTCGAACCTGCGCATGGCGTGATTAACAATCACGTGCCTTTCCAGCTTGGCTACCGGCCAAAGTACCCAGCAAAAGCGCCGCTCGCTGGGGATCCCGCAAAAGTCAAAAGGCCCCGACTTTTGTCGAGGCCTTCGAGAATTCAATCTGAACTTGGAAATACTATGGACAGACCAATCCCGAGGGCCCAGCGCGATTGACGCGCCGTCTCATCATGGATTTGGTGTGCATGGTCATTACGAAACTCAGTATAGCATGCTACCCAGCAAGTTCTGTAGCGCCTGGTGACTGGGTAACTAGGTCTCGATAGTTTGTCCACCACGCTCTCAGGCAGTAGCGAGATACGTATTTTCCACAGCGGGTGTTGTGCAAAGATCTAGGAAACAGGGCAAAGGCCCACAGTCTTATTGGCTTGAACGGCCCGCCTGAAGTCAGGCCCGTTACGATCGTATTTTTCAAACAAGGCTCTAACCAAGTAGTTAAAAGAGTGCTAACGCAACTATTTGCACATTCAGACCAGTAAAAGTGAATAGCGGATGAAAATCCACAGAATGGGCAGGATTTCCGGTTGTACATATCGGACTTGGCGTAGATACTCTTACCTGCCTATGAACACCAAGACTTTCTCCCCCCGTATTGTGTGTTGCCTTATTGTGCTGCTCAGCGTGGTTCTGCTGGCGCCTTTTCCTGCTGTTACCGCCAGCAGCAGCGGTGTGGTCATCAGCCAGATTTACGGAGGCGGCGGCAACGCTGGTTCCACCTTCAAGAATGACTTCATCGAGCTGTTCAATGCCAGCGGCACACCGGTAACCGTGGACGGTTGGTCCGTCCAATACTCCTCTACGGCGGGGACAACATGGCAGGTAACCAACCTGACCGGCTCGATTGCTCCTGGCCAGTATTACCTGGTCCAGGAATCGCAGGGAGCGGGCGGGACCACGCCGCTGCCAACGCCGAACGCCACGGGCACAATCGCCATGAGCGCCACGGGAGGCAAAGTAGCGCTCGTCAGCAGCACAGTTGCGCTGAGCGGCGGATGCCCGGTGGGCGGAGCCATTGTCGATTTTGTTGGCTATGACGGCGCAAGCTGTTTTGAAGGCGCAGCCGCGGCCCCAACGCTTACCAACACCACGGCGGATTTCCGCCGCAACAACGGCGCACAGGACACGGACAACAACAGCGCGGACTTTGTTACCGGAGCACCAGCCCCGCGCAACTCGGCAGTTTCTTCCACGAATCCGACCGGCGTGGGCAGCGCGACCCCGGCCTCTGTGGCCGCGGGCGGCCCTGTTTTGTTGAAGGTTGCCGTAACTCCCGGCGTTGTTCCAACGAGCACGGGAATTACGGTGACTGCTGATTTAACCAGCATTGGCGGTCCGGCCGCGCAGACGTTCTTTGATGACGCATCGAACGGCGACGTTACCGCCGGCGACAACACGTTCTCCTTTGCCACCAGCGTTGGTGGGGGAACCACGCCGGGCGCAAAGAGCCTGCCGGCCACGGTGCTGGACGCCCAGGGCCGTAGCAGCACAGCCGCCATTTCGCTGACCGTTACCGTCCCGCCACTGAACCTAGCAATTCATGACATTCAGGGTAGCGGCGATACCTCGCCCTTTGTGACCCGGCTGGTTTCTACCACGGGAATCGTTACTGCGGTAAAGAGCAACGGCTTCTTCCTCCAAACGCCTGACGGCGCGGTAGACAGCGATCCGGCAACCTCCGAAGGCGTTTTCGTTTTTACCTCCAGCCCGGTTCCTGCTGCTGCGGTGGTTGGTAACATGGTGCAGGTCACGGGAACGGTGAGCGAATTTATTCCCAGCAGTGATCCCAACAGCCCGCCTTCCACGGAGATTTCCGGTTCACCCTCGGTTTCGCTGATCAACACGGGCAATCCACTGCCCACGCCGATTACGCTCACGGCTGCGGATACGAACCCCGCGGGGCCAATCGACCAGCTTGAGAGATATGAAGGTATGCGCGTCCATGTGGATGTGCTGAACACCACGGCCCCAACGCAAGGGAATGTTTCCGAAGCGAACGCGACATCAACCTCCACCGGCATCTTCTTCGGTGTTCTGCCCGGCATTGCGCGGCCCTTCCGTGAGCCCGGCGTGCAGTTGCCTGATCCTTTGCCTCTCGGAGCTCCGGTGGGTGTGACGCGGTTTGACAGTAACCCGGAATTGATCCGCATAGATAGCGGCTCGCTCACCGGATCAACCAAACTGGATGTCACCAGCGGCGCCACCGTAACCGGATTGACTGGTCCTCTGGATTTCGCTTCGCGGTTTTACACCATCCTCACCGAGCCTGGCTCCGGCCCTGTGGTTAGCGGGAATGTAAGCGCCACACCTGTTCCAGTGGCCGCGCCCAACGAACTGACCATCGCGTCGTTCAACATGGAGCGGTTCTTTGACACCGTCAACGATCCCAGCACCAGTGATGTAGCGCTGACACCTACCGCTTTTGCCAATCGCCTGAACAAGGCATCGCTGGCGATCCGCAATGTCTTGAACATGCCGGACATTATCGGCGTGGAGGAGATGGAAAACCTGACCACGTTGCAGGCCGTGGCGGACAAGGTCAACAGCGACGCGGTTGCCGCCAGCCAGCCCAATCCCAATTATCAAGCGTTTCTGGTTGAGGGCAATGATGTAGGCGGGATCGACGTTGGATTCTTGATTAAGGCCAGCATCAACGTGATTGACGTGCAGCAGGTCGGCAAGGGCACGACCTTCGTTGAACCCGGCGGCTCCACAGCGTTGCTGAATGACCGCCCGCCATTGGTCCTGCGAGCAACTGCTTCCCAGCCCGGATCTGATACCTCACTGCCATTCACGATGGTAGTGAACCATCTGCGCTCCCTGCTGAGCATTGACGATCCCGTGGATGGTGCTCGCGTGCGCGCCAAACGGGCGGCGCAAGCGGAGTTTCTTGCCAACCTGCTCCAGTCTCATCAAGCTGCGGGCGAGAACGTTATTTCCGTATGTGACTGCAATGCGTTTGAGTTTAGTGATGGCTATGTCGACGTGATAGGCACCATCCTCGGCAGGCCCACGCCGGCGGACCAGGTTGTCACCGCGAGCCCGGACCTTGTGGACCCCGATTTCACCGACCTGGTCACCACCTTGCCGCACGACCAGCAGTATTCCTTTGTGTTCGATGGCAGCGCGCAAGTTCTGGACCACATTGTGGTGAACCCAAACTTGCTCTCCAAGCTGAGCCGCTTTGCTTATGCCCGGAACGATGCCGACTTCCCAGAGGCTTTCCGCAATGATTCCAACCGCTCAGAGCGCATTTCCGACCATGACATGCCGGTGGCCTATTTCACGCTGCCGGAAGCAACCTCGCCGGTGCTGCACTTGCCCGCGGATATCACTGTGGATGCCACTGGACCGAGCGGTGCTGTAGTCACCTTCACCGCGACTGCAACCGATGCCGTGGACGCGAGCGTTGTGGTGACCTGTGTTCCGCCATCCGGCTCCACCTTCCCGGTGGGTGCCACCGTGGTGAACTGCTCGGCGACCAACAGCCGCAACAAAACAGCAACCGGCAGCTTTAACGTGAATGTTAACGCTCCCGCGCCGGTCTTAAATTTACCTGCTGATATCACTACGACGGCAACCAGCCCGAGCGGTGCCACAGTCAGTTTTACGGCGACTGCCACGGACGTAGTGGACATCACGGTTCCTGTGATCTGCGTGCCTGCTTCGGGTTCAGTGTTTGCGCTCGGTTCCACCACCGTCAACTGCTCAGCCACCAACAGCCACGGCAAGACAACAAGCGGCAGCTTTAGCGTGAATGTCGATGCTCCCGCGCCGTTGCTGCACTTGCCGGCCAACATCACGGCTGAAGCCACCAGCGCCGCGGGAGCGATTGTTACATTCTCTGCGACTGCCACCGACGTGGTTGACGGCATCGTTGCTGTAACGTGCGTCCCCGCATCCGGTTCAGTTTTCCCGTTCGGTACAACCACCGTCAATTGCTCAGCCACCAACAGCCACGGCAAGACAGCAAGCGGTAGCTTCAGCGTCAAGGTGGTGGACACCACTCCGCCTGTTGTTCACGTTCTCGGCGTGAGCAACGGCGCGACGTACATCCTTGGAGCAGTCCCTGCGGCAAGTTGCTCCACCACGGACTCTGCCTCGGGAGTTGCCGTGGCGGCTTCCATCGCCATCACCGGCACGTCCAACGGCGTCGGCCACTTTACCGCTACCTGCGGGGGCGCCGTTGATAACGCGGGCAATGCCGCTCCACCCGTCAGCGTGAGTTATGACGTTCACTATATCTTCAAAGGCTTCTTGTCACCGCTCAAGCCTGGAAACAACGGCGGAACCTTTGACCTGGGTGACAATCTTGATATCCGTTGGGAACTTCTGAACGCTCAGGGCCGCCACATCGTGAAGCGGTCGACGATCCTGGCGCTACAAGCCGCGCCCAACGCCTCATGCACGATCGGTGGAGAAGGTCCAAGGTTCAATCTGTTCCCGTCTTCGCATTCAGAACTGGAACTTGAAGATGGCGGTTATGAATTCGACTGGAGAACCAGAGGCCTTTCGGCAGGATGTTATTCCATCCTGCTTACCTTGGATGATGGCACCACGCAGAGCACAGTTGTGAAGCTGCGCAAGGACCACGATGATCGGGACCATGACGATAGGGACCACGATGACAGAGATCATGATAGCGATGATCATCATGATCAATAACGAATAAATACGGGCGATTGAATAGCCGGGGCCGCGATCTGTAAGGTGATCTTTCCTGTAATCTGATGGGAAGTAACTGAAGCAGCGGCGGCCCCTACGTTTGTCCGGGCGGCGAGCAAGTGGCCCAAAGGGAATCAGCCCGTTCGGCTGTGCGACGGCTGTTCTTCGGGTAATTCTTCTTCGCCTTCTGGCCTGGCGATTTTGATTCCAACAGCGGCAAAGATGCGCTCTTTAGGAACAACGTCATGGTCCGACGAAAGATTTTGCATCCGGGCCAGTGTTTCCGCGGACGGTGGAGCGGAAACGGCGTCACGGTGGGTAATGGTCCAGATCCAACTCACCAGGGCCACCAGGTAAGCAAATTGTCCTACTTCACTGGAGATGCTTCTCAGGACCGGGTTTGTGTACATTCCCATCACAAACTTGGATGTGCCCTGCACGGTGAGATAGAGGACGAAACCGATGGCAATCTCAGCTTCAGCGGATTTCCATGTCAATCCCAGAGACTTGGATTGCACCAGCAAGATCCAGAGCAGAGAAGCATCTGCCAGAAAAATGGTTCGTTCAATGGTTAAGGGCAGATCAATCAAAATCTTTGTATGCTGTGCCGGAACCATCACCGATAAGGCAACCGCGGTGGAAATCCCCAGGACCGCCCAAAAGCAGAATCTGGCGATCGTGCGTCCTGGAAGCGATTCAAACGGATCAAGGACTTTTACCAGAATTTCCAGAACAACCAGGTTGATCAGAACGGCTTCAATGAAATCGACAAGATAGTAGCCAATCGCATAATACGTCGGACTCACAAAAAACGAGAACGCCAGCAAAATTACCGATTGACTGGCCATGTAAAAGAGGTAATAACGGAACACCTTCCAGCTGTTGTAAAAATCTCTCCGTCTGATCAATGCCCAGCACACTGCAAACTGGAAGAAAATGATGCTCACCCAGAGCGCATATTGAATCAAGGAGAAGTAATGCTTCATAGCTGGTTATCGGCTGACGTTAGCGTCGTCAGAAACGCTTGGGGGCGTTGGCGGAGGCGGGTTCCCGCCGCTCGGCGCATTCGGAACCGCACCAACCACGATTGAGCCCAAGAGCAACGCTAGAGCGAGAAGAATGTCTGTCATACAGGGAACCTTCCTTTTTGTCCCCGATGTACAGTCTCCGGGGAATTAAATATTGACGAACGCTAGGCCCTTACAGAAGAAATGTTTCGGAACTCCAACAGCCTACACGTCCATCTCTTATTATTTCGGCATACGATGGGTTAGGCCATATACCTTAAGTACAGGGTCTTAGGTCACTTGCTGTCAGACCGGCATCTGCGGAAATTCCACGCATTACTGTAAGTTGTTATTATTCAGTTGTTTATGATGAGAGGCGGGGATCGCTGGTTATTTGAATCAGTGCTACTTGAATCAGGGGCTACTTGAACCAGCTCTTGGCCAAGTCTGCTTCTTCGTAAATGGAACGCAAAGCCAGCCGCGTTTCGTTAACCAGAAACGAGCAGCCAACCACCAAGCCAACGAACCCAACCGTCCCGGCAATAAAACTGATGACGCCAATTACTTCAAACGGCAGCCTGTATTGCGTGGAGATCAGACTGGCGCCAAGAATGGAAACCAGACTGGCAGCGGCAAAAGCCCCGATGGCCCCATAGAAGAAGCTCATGGCGCGGACCAGCAGTGCGCCTCGTCTTTGCAGCCGCTCCAAATGGCGCACCCACATTGTTTTGGTTTCGGTGTCGGCCTCAGTGCCGTGAATTTCCCGTGCCAGTTGCCGCGTCCGGTCAACCACCCGGGCCAGCCGGTTGCCGGTCCCCAGGGCCAGCACGGAGGATGCATTGGTGAAGACCGCGGGGGCCGCAATCAAAGTAAGAACGGCAAAAGGATTGTCAGTGATGGGAGTAACCATGTCAGAGACAGTATGCTGTCTGGCCGCCGCAAAAGGGAAGTGGCTGATTTTTGTTTTCCTCTAGCAATGTAATTTTCCGCTCCGGATTGGACACTTCAGTTTGCCCAGCTTTATTCTCCTAGCATGGCCTTTGAATCAATCCAACTCATCACTTTTGATTGTTACGGTACCTTGATTGACTGGGAAACCGGAATGCTGGCGTCGCTGCGTCCGTTGTTTTTCCGCGATGGCCGCCAGGTCCCGGACGGGCAACTGCTTGCGCATTATGGTGAAATCGAAGCGGAATTGGAGGCTGGGCCTTATCTGCCTTATCGCCAGGTCCTTGCTCAAACCGTGCAAGAGATGGGCCTGCGCCTAGGCATGGAAGTTGCCAGCGCGCGCGCCGCTGAGTTCGCTGAGTCCCTGGTCCAGTGGGAGCCATTTGCTGACACCGTGGCCGGTTTGCGGACGCTGGCCAAACATTTTCGTCTGGGAATTATTTCCAATATCGACGATGATTTGTTTTCCGCCACCCAGAAAAAACTCCAGGTGGAGTTTGATGTGATCGTTACCGCTCAGCAGGTGCGGAGCTATAAGCCGTCGCTGGAAAACTTTCAGGAGACCTTGCGCCGCAGCAAGCTGAAAAAGGAACAGATCTTGCACGCGGCCCAGAGCGTTTACCATGACATTGTGCCGACGAACAGTCTTGGTATCATGAATGTTTGGGTCAACCGGCCTTCCATCCAGCCGGATGTGGGAGTGGCCAAACCCGCGGTTGCTCAACCGTCGTTCGTAACGCGGAGCGTGGCTGAACTGGCGGCGCTGGTGGCGCCCAGCGGAAAAAGCGCTTACGGCGCCAACTGAGGAGTCTTTATATCGTCAAAAGGAGAGCGTTGTGCATCGAGCTGTAAGTTGGGTCATCATCTTGTTGTTCTCATCATTGTGCATGTGGTCGCAGAAAACGTTGAGCGTAGACGTCTTTAACGTTCACCGCGGCTTCCCAGCCGTTCTGGCCGATGTGCCGGCCTGTGTATCCCTGAGTGTCGTCATACCTGGTCAGGGCATAGCCGCCGAGGGCGGCTGGGCCACAAAACTTTCGTTGTCCATAGTGCTTGGTATTCCTAGAGTCGTGTGGCACCGCCGCCCCCGGCGGTGAGTCTTTTCCAGCACAGCAACTCTGGAACCGTTCTAGGCGTCATATTTTCCGGAACGCAAACCGCAAGAGCTTTACAGCCATATAGAGCGCGCTGAGGGCCAGCACGCCGGGTACGGCCCAGCCCACAACCCCCGATCCGCGTCCCACATCGATGTAGCTTGCTGCTACCAAGGTGGCGGCCAGAAGCAGCATTCCAAGAACTCCCGCAATAATACGATGAAAAGTCTTCATGACTGAAGTTGCACGGTGGCCGGAATCTGCCCATCACTTCCCGAAAGTACATTGAATATACTACTGTTGCTTTTGGCTCTGACTGGCAGGGATTTTCCGTTCCGAGGGTGTGAGAACGGTCTTCCCGAGCTAGAATGAGTCTGCTAGAGGAACACGTTAATGCTGATTCCGTCGAAGGGCCGTTTAACGCAGCCCCTGATCCGCGACAATGGCGGGCATCGTCCAGCTACCTGGGACGAGGCCATGGCCCGCGTTGCCACCGCGTTCCGCAAATCCATCGACAAAAAAGACCCGCGGGACTTCGGAATGTTCAGTTGCTCCAAGACCACGAACGAGCTGAACTATGCTGCGCAAAAGTTTGTCCGCACCGTCATGGGGACGAACAACATCGACAGTTGCAACCGGACTTGACACGCCCCTAGCGTCGCCGGTCTGGCGGCGGTATTCGGAGCGGGCGGTGGTACAAGTTCGTATCGTGAGGTTGAGGAGACAGATGTAATTTTGCTGTGGGGATCGAATGCGCGGGAAACGCACCCGATTTTTTTTCATCATCTATTGAAGGGCGTGCGTAACGGCGCAAAACTTTTTGTCGTGGACCCGCGCCGCACCAGTTCAGCGGGATGGGCGGACGTGTGGCTGGGCCTTGACGTGGGCTCGGACATCTCGCTGGCCAACGCCATGGGACGCGAAATCATGGCCGCTGGCTTGGCCAATGAAAAGTTTATCCAGCACGCCACCAGCGGATTTGAAGCCTACAAAGCGCATGTGGAGAAGTACACACTGGAGCGCGCTGAGCGCGAAACCAGAGTGCCCGCGGAAACTATCCGCAAGACAGCGCACGCTTACGCCAAAGCGTCCCGCGCGCAGCTCTGCTGGACGCTTGGCATCACCGAGCACCACAACGCCGTGGACAACGTGGTGGCCCTCATCAACCTGGCGATTCTCACCGGGCACGTTGGCCGTTATGGAAGCGGCGTGTGTCCCCTGCGCGGGCAGAATAACGTGCAAGGTGGCGGAGACATGGGCGCCATTCCAGACCGGCTGCCCAGCTTCCAGCACGTGGAAAACGACGAACTGCGTGCCAAGTTTGAGAATGCCTGGGGTGTGAAGGTCCCGCCCAAACGCGGCTGGCATCTGAGCGATATGTTTGAAGCCATGGACCACGGCCAGCTCACCACGCTCTACGTGCTCGGCGAAAATCCCGCCGACTCTGAAGCTGATCGGCATCGTGCCCTGAAGCGGCTGAGTGGACTGGAGTTCCTTCTAGTCCAGGACATCTTCTATACCAAAACCGCGGAACTGGCTGACGTCGTCCTTCCCGCGGCTGCGGGCGCTTTCGAAAGCGAGGGCACCGTAACTTCCAGCGAGCGTCGCGTACAGCGCGTGCGTCGTACCGTGGCGCCTCCTGCCGGCGTTCGCGACGATCTTGAAATCATTTTTGATCTGGCCCGCCGGCTCGGTCATGCTTGGGGCACGCCTGAGCCTGAAGCGATTTGGAATGAGCTGCGCCCGTTAAGCCCCATGCACGGTGGCATGAGTTACCGTCGATTGGAAGAACTAGGCGGCATACAGTGGCCGTGCTATGACGAGTCGCACCCCGGCGAACTGTTTCTCCACGGACGGCTGTGGAGTGATCCGCTCATCGGCCCGCGTGCGCCTTTCATCGTTGTGGAGTTTGAGCCGCCGGTGGACCAACTCGACGAGCAATATCCCATTCGCCTGACCACTGGCCGGCGGCTCGACGATTACAATACCGGCGTGCAGACCGAAAGATATGCGTCACCGCTGCGCTGTCCGGAAGCGCTTGGCCTTTCTCCGGAAGATGGCCAGTTGTACAAATTGCGCGAAGGCGAGAAAGTCCTGGTGAGTTCACGGCGTGGATCACTCATCGCTCCAGTGCATTTTGATCGTGGATTGCGCGCAGGCCTGGCTTTTCTGTCCGTGCACGCACATGAGCAGGTGGCCACCAATGACCTTACCATTGACGCGGTCGATCCCAAGTCAGGGACATCAGAATTTAAAGCTACCGCCATCCGCATTGAAAAATATCAAGAGGGATAATTGGACCTTCATTTCACTAACGCGCAAGCCACAGTAGAAGAACAGTCTGCTATTGATTCTGAACTTGGCGTGGCGGAGTCAGGCTGGGAAGGCGGCGCGCGGCACACGGAACTTGATAGCCACGCGTCTTATGGAGGGGCGAGTAAGACCGGTGCACGTCGGCACCTGTTGCTGCCGGTACTGCACGCTATTCAGAAACGCATTGGCTGGATCAGTCCTGGCGCGCTCAACCATGTGGCGCTGCGATTAGATATCGCGCCGGCGGAGGTCCACGGGGTAGCTTCGTTTTATGGCATGTTTTCTCTTACGCCACGGCCTCGCGTTGTGGCCCATGTGTGCGATGACATTGCCTGCCAGGCCTTTGGCGCGGAAGATCTGTGCGCCGTGTTGGAAAAGAAACTTGGGCCGGAAGGCGCGCCCTGCATGGGCGGCCGTGCTACTTGGCTTCGCAGCAATTGTCTGGGCTTGTGTGAACGCGCTCCCGCATCGTTAGTCACCAAGGCCGGGGGAACAGCCAAGGAGCGCGTGCTTGCGCCGGCGACGCCGGACCGCCTGCAATCTTTGCTGGACGATGCCGCCTCTGACGTTATGCCGACCGCGGCTGACGTTTTGAATACACAGCTCTCCGTACCGCAAGCGGGATCAAGGCAGTTGGTCCTTCTGCGCCGCGTTGGCCGGGGCGATTCGGCGGACATTGACCGCTACCAGCGGCTGGGCGGCTATGAGGCATTACGCAAAGCCCTTGATCTTGGCCCCGAGGGCGTGCTCAAGGAAATCACTGCGTCCAAGTTGCTTGGCCGTGGTGGTGCAGCTTTTCCCACGGCAAAAAAATGGGAAGCTCTATTCCTACAGCGCGATCTGCTGAAGAGCAATCCGGAACGCAAGCATTACGTGATCTGCAACGCCGACGAGTCAGAGCCGGGAACATTCAAAGACCGCATCGTCATGGAAGGAGATCCGTTTGCCGTTCTTGAAGGGATGACGATTGCCGCTTTGGTCACCGGCGCGGAGCAGGGCTACATCTATCTGCGCGGCGAGTATCCGTTCGCCGCGGAGCGGCTCACGCAGGCCATTCAAGCGGCCCGCAAAGACGGGTTCCTGGGCGAGAACATTCTTGGCCAGGGGCTCCGTTTTGATATCGACCTGCGGCGCGGCGCCGGCGCCTACATCTGTGGTGAAGAGACAGCGCTATTCAATTCGATTGAGGGTTACCGCGGCGAACCGCGTAACAAGCCGCCCTTTCCCACCCAGGCCGGACTCTTTCGCCAGCCCACGGTAGTCAATAACGTGGAGACGCTGATCAACGTTCCAGAAATCATCCGCCAGGGCGGGGCCGCCTTCGCCCGCGTGGGCACGGAGAATTCCTCCGGGAGCAGGCTCTTCTGTGTCTGTGGGCATGTAACCAGCCCGGGTGTTTACGAGGTACCTATGGGAGTCACGCTCCGCAAACTGATTGATATGGCGGGAGGCGTGGGCGGCACCGGACGATTGCAGGCGGTGTTGCTGGGCGGCGCGGCTGGCGCCTTTGTTTCTCCCAAAGAAATCGATACGCCGCTCACCTTCGAAGGTGTGCGTGCCATCGGGGCGACGCTCGGCTCCGGCGTAGTCATGCTGCTGGATGACAGTATCGACCTCAAACAGATACTCTTGCGGATCGCGGCATTTTTCCGCCATGAGACCTGCGGCCAGTGTGTGCCCTGCCGCGTCGGAGTCGTACGCCAGGAGGAAATTTTGCAGCGCTTGATTGCGGGTAGGTCCCACGGATCCAAAGCGGAAGAAGTTGTGATGCTGCGAGAGATAGGGCAGGCCATGCGTGATGCCTCGATTTGCGGCTTGGGCCAGACCGCCTCCGCCGCGCTGGAGTCAGCGCTGAATCGATGGAACCTATTTTGATGAAAGAAAACCCACAAGCAACAACGCTCAGCGTCCCCGAACCAGCGCTTGCGCCGACACCGCTGCTTCCCATTCCTCGCGGGCCAATTCCACAAGCGCCGCCGGAACAGCAGCGCCGCATGATCGAAATCAAGATCGACGGCCAAGCTGTCACCGTGACGGAAGGATCGACCGTCCTCGATGCCGCGCGCAAACTCGGAATCGAGACTCCTACGCTGTGCTTTCTGGAGAGTCTTACGCCGGTGAACGTCTGCCGGGTTTGTGTTGTCGAACTGGAAGGCTCGCGCACTTTAGTCCCGGCCTGCTCACGCAAGGTCGAACCTAACATGTCCATCAAGACGGACTCGGATCGCGTACGTTTGTCCCGCCGGTTGGTGCTGGAGCTTCTGTCTTCATCCGTGGATGTTTCCACGGCCCCGGCGTTTCCAGCTTACATGGAGCGCTATAGTGCGCATCCGGAACGCTTTGGTCCGTCTCCGGCAACCGTGGCCCAGCCGGTAAAGATCGATAATTATCTATATGTCCGCGATTATTCCAAATGCATTCTCTGCTATAAGTGCGTCGAGGCCTGCGGCGTGGACGCGCAGAACACCTTCGCCATCGCCGTGGCCGGGCGCGGCTTCTCCGCTCACATTGCCACGGAATTCGATGTGCCTTTGCCGGATTCAGCCTGCGTCTATTGCGGAAACTGCATCGGCGTATGCCCCACCGGTGCGTTGATGTTCAAGAGTGAATATGACATGCGCCAGGCGGGCACATGGGACGAGTCACGCCAGGAGCAAACGACTACCATCTGCCCTTATTGCGGCGTCGGTTGCAACCTTACCGTGCATGAGCAGGATGGCAAGATCGTCCGCGTCACCTCTCCGTTGGACCACGACGTTACCCACGGCAATCTCTGTATCAAAGGCCGATTCGGCTGGCAATTTGTTCAGATAGAGCCAGCGGAAAAATAGCAGGATAAATAGACTGCTCTCGTAGGCAAATTTGGATTACTTGTGCCGGTGCTTGAAGGCGCGCTTACCCTGCGCGTATTCGGACACTATCTGGCCATTGCCGTGCAATTTGTATTTGTAGGTAAGCAGCCCTTCCATGCCAACCGGGCCCCGCGCATGGAGTTTGCTGGTGCTGATGCCCAGTTCCGCGCCCAAACCATAACGAAAGCCGTCGGCAAAACGCGTGGAAGCATTGTGAAAGACACTGGCAGCATCTACTTCATCCATGAAGAGTTGGGCCGCTTGCTGGTCTTGCGTGACGATGCACTCAGTGTGCCGTGAGCCGTAGCGGTCAATGTGTTCAACCGCATCCTGGAGACTGGCCACGATCTTGATAGTGATCTTGAGGTCGCAATATTCGGTCCGCCAGTCTTCTTCGCTGGCGTCGATGATATTTAAGTCACGGCAGCAAAGTTTAGTTCGCGGACAGCCGCGGACCTCCACGCCCGCAGCTTGCAAGCTGCGCACCAGTTGAGGCAGAAAACTCTCTGCCACACCTTCATGCACCAGGACTTTTTCCACGGAGTTACAGGCCGCGGGATATTGCACCTTGGCGTCTACGACGACATCTCCCGCCATTTTCAGATCGGCTGCCGCGTCGACGTAAATATGACAGACGCCGCTGCCGTGTCCGAGCACGGGAATCCGGCTGTGCTGAAAAACAAAACGCACAAATTCCGTAGAGCCGCGCGGCACAACAAGATCAATTTCCCGCTCCATGGTGAGAATCTCAAGAACTTCCGCCCGCTCTTCAATCAGGCAGATAGCAGGAGCGAGCGCCGGATCATGCGCGGAAAGCGCGTCGCGCCAGATGGACGCCAGCACGCGGTTTGTATGTTTGGCTTCCGAGCCACCCTTTAATACCAGCCCATTCCCTGACTTGATGGCCAGGGAGCCCACCTGCGGAACCACGTCAGGCCGGGATTCAAAAATCACGGCAATAACGCCCAGCGGGCAGGGGACTTTGTACAACGTGAGTCCATCGTCAAGCTCCGTGGTAGCGATCACGTTGGCCAGCGGATCTTGGAGTCGCGCGACGTCGCGAATGCGAACAGCCATTTCTCTGATGCCCGCGGGTTTTGCCTTCAGTCGGTCAGCCAGGGCCTGGGCGACGGTCCCGGCGGCAACGCCGTCAGCGATGCCTTCACAATCCTTCTGGTTGGCGGCAAGGATTTCCTTTTCCCGCGCTTCAATCTGTTCCGCCGCCGCCAACAAAATACGATCACGGTCCGCACCCGGCATACGGGCCAGCCGCCGCGCCGCTTTGCGCGTTTGCTGGACCTGTTCGCACAGAGACAGCGTTGGTTCGCGTGGCGACTCAGCGTCCTTGGGCATAGGCGTTTTCTTTCTTGGAATAGATCAGGAAATTCTCACGGCGCACCAGTACGCCCCGCCGTTGTCCTTCCGCGGAAAGGCGGTCAGCAAGCTGGCGGCTGCTGCACTCAGCAATTCCTTTACCCACAATATTTTCTTCCGCGTCTACAACGGCAATGACCTGTCCCGTGGAGAATTCTCCTTTACAGGCCGTCACGCCGGAGACGAGCAGGCTTGCCTGGCGCTCCAGCAGCGCGCTTCTGGCATTGGCGTTAATCGCAACCTGTCCGCGGACCGTGGCGGCAAAAGCCAGCCAACGCCGCTTGCCCGCCATGCGCGAGCCAGGCAGAAAAAGTGTGCCAACGGCTTCGCCTTGAAATATTTTATCCAGAATTCCGGGAGTTCTTCCATTGGCGATCACCACCACTCCGCCCGCTTGCATGGCGACGCCGGCGGCATCCAGCTTGGCTGCCATTCCGCCGCGGCCAAGCGCGGATCCTCCACGGGCGGAATTGCGCACCGCGGGCGTAATCTGCGTGACCATGGAAACCACGGAAGCAGGATTGGCCCCATGCGCTCCGCCGTACAGCAGGCCGTCCACGGTGGAGAGAAGAACCAGCGCGTCAGCGTCAACCTTGCACAGGACCAAAGCGGCAAGCCGGTCATTATCGCGAAAGACCGGCGCTTGTTCCGTATATATGTTGGTGACCGTGTCATTCTCATTCACCACGGGGATCGCGCCCAGCTTGAGTAGCTTTTCAAATGTCTGGCGCAGAATGCGATAGCGTTTCAGGTCACTGAAATCATCCTCGGTAACCAGCACTTGCGCAACTTTAATGCCGTGGGGACGGAAAGCCCCCGAATACGCTTCCATCAATTTGCATTGGCCCACGGCGGCGCATGCGCGGGTCACGCTGGCATCACGCAGCCGGGTACGATGGACCCCCAGTTCCGCCGCTCCCAGGGTGACGGCGCCGGAGCTTACCAGCACCACCTGGCGTCCGCCGCGCATCAACCCGGCAAGGCCATGGGTCAGTGTATCTACCTGGCGTTGATCAAATTCATTGCTCGGGTTACACACAACGCCGGTGCCCACCTTGACGACAACACGGTGTGCGTTCACCAGGAGCGAACGGCGGTCGATTCCATCGGGATATGTTTCAGCCGCAGTGGTCATGAGAAAGTCACTTGCCGTAAAAACAAACCCCCACTGCGTCGTGCAGCGGGGGAGGTATGTTTGCCGGGTTTTAAAATTACGTTAGCCCAGGTCCACCCCTCCGCGCTGAGTACGCACGATCGTTGGAGATATGTGCGGTCGGGCCGAATGGCAAAAAATCACGATAAGCGAACTATAGCGAATCATGACCTGATGCTGCAAGTTGTTGTCCATTGCCTTCCGTCGAGCGGGCTATACGGGAATATAAATCCCGTGGTCGCACGATGTCTTAGACACCGGCAGTAGCTGTTTTGTTACGCCAAAATATTCGCTTTTCTCGTTTGTGAATGTCAGCGTGTCCTTGTTCCTTTGCTGTTCAGAAACCTACTATCCGTAAAGATAGGTAAAGGTTCTGGCCAGAACCATGAGTGGTGCTTATACTTTTCTGCGCTCGGCCGAACCGTCTATTGAAGACGCGCTGTCTTGTCCCCAACACAACTGTAACTCCCAAACTCTCGGAGGCTGCCATGAAAAAGATCGTCCTTTCGCTTTTGATGTTCCTTGCAACTTGGTGCGCGGCTGAAGTCAAGCTGTTGCGCCATCCCAGTTATCACAATGGCAAAGTCACTTTCAGCTACCTGGGTGACATCTGGGTGGCCAATGAGGATGGCAGCAACGCGCAGCGCCTCACGGTGCATCGTGCGCGCGATATCTATCCGCGGTTTTCTCCTGATGGGAAGTGGATTGCCTTCTCCTCCAATCGTTACGGCAACTATGACGTCTTTGTGATTCCCGCCGAAGGTGGCGCGGCCAAACAGCTTACTTTTCACTCTGCGCAAGACCTGGTGGTCAACTGGACGCCGGACAGCAAGAAAGTGTTGTTCCAGTCGTCGCGCGGGCTGATGTATCCCGGAATTCCCAATCTCTATGAAGTTCCGAGTGATGGCGGTCTGGAACGCGTCGTCTCCACCGATTGGGGCTACTGGGGCGGTTATTCGCCGGACGGCAGCAAGTTGGCTTTCAATCGTCACCCCATGGTGTGGTGGCGCCAGCATTATCGCGGCAGTTACGCCGCCGACCTCTGGGTGATGGACGTAAAGGCAAAAAAGTTCACCCATCTCGCGGACAGTGACTACAAAGGAAATTATTTCTGGCCGATGTATGCCTCGGACGGCAACATTTATTTTGTCTCTGATCGCCTGTCTGACGAGAGCCACATCAAGCCGGGAAGCCATGAAGTGCTGAAGAGCACAAATAATTTGTGGAAGATCCCCGAGCACGGTGGGCACGCCGTCCAGGTCACGCACCATGAAAGCGGACGCATGTTTTTCCCGTCGATTTCCAGCGACGGCAAAACCATCGTCTATGAGCAGGACTTCGGCATCTGGAAGCTCGACACCAAGACCGGCAAATCCACGCCCATCAAGATCAACATTGTCTCCGACGATAAAGAAAATGCGATTGAAACCATCACAGTCCGCAATGATGCCGACGGCTACGACCTTTCTCCCAGCAGCAAGCGCGCAGCGGTCTCCGTGCACGGAGAGATCTTTTCCATCGCCACGGACCGCGGCGATATTCAGCGCGTGACCCAATCGTTCTCCCGCGAGGCCGATCCTTCCTGGTCGCCCGACGGAAAATGGATTGCTTTTGTTTCTGACAAATCCGGGACCGATCAAGTATGGATGGCGCACGAAGACGGCACGGGCTTGAAGAAACTTTCTGAAGGTGACGGAGAAAAGCAGGCCATTCAGTGGGCCCCTGATTCCAAGTCGCTGGTTTACTCCGGATCAGACCACAAACTTTATCGTTACGATCTGGAAGTTGCCCGGGGTGCGGTCATCGCCAGCGGTGAAGCCGGCAATATCCAGGGCGCGCGCTTTTCGCCAGACGGTAAGTGGATTGCTTATTCCAAACTGAACCATGACCTGCGCCCGCACGTGTATGTTGTTGCATCCACCGGAGGCGCCGAGCGCCGCGTAGGAAATGACGACCTTCTCTTCAGCGAAACCAATCCCGCGTGGACTCCCGACGGAAAGCATCTGCTCTTTCTTGCCGGGCTGGCCCAGGCCGGAAGCGCCACGTTGCGTCGCGCTTTTGTGCAGGTCTATAGCGTCTCTCTAGCCAAGGAAGAAAAGAACCCCACGGACCGCGGCCTGGATGATGAAGAGCAAGCTCAGGCAGCGGAAAGGCTGAACCGCACGCGCGATGCGCAAGCGCGCGGAGAAGCGGCCAAGCCGGACGTGAAGATTGATTTTGAGGGCATCACGCGCCGCGCTCACCAAGTCACACGTTTGAGCGACAACGTAACCAGCGTGACGGTCTCTCCGGACAGCAAGCTCTACGCTTTCGTAGCGGTTGCCGACGAAGATGGCCGGCCCACAGCTGTGCTGCACACCATCGCGGAAGATGGCACGCAGATGACGACCGTTGCCGCCAGCAGCCGGCCCGCTGAAGGCGAAGAAGGTGGTGGTGGTCCCGGCGGAGCGCGTTTGATCAACTCAGTGAAATTCGCCAAAGACGGGCGCTCCATTTACTTCATGGAAGGCGAGGGCGTTTACGCCGTTGACCTTGGTCCCGCGGCGGGCGCGGGGGGTGGCAGAGCAGGCGGCGGGAATGCGGGTGCGGCCTCGGCAGGGCGCAGCCCGGAGCGGCGCATCACTTTTACTGCTCGCGTTGAAGTTGATCATCATGAAGAGTGGAAGCAGGTCTTCAACGAAAGCTGGCGCGTCATGAAGCACCGGTTCTACGATCCGGAAATGCATGGCGTCAACTGGGCCAGCATGAAAGAAGTTTATGAGCCGTTGATGGAATACGTGGCCGACCAGGAAGAGATGCACAACGTGGTCAGCCAGATGATCGGCGAGCTTAACGCTTCCCACACCGGCATCAGCGCCACACCCACCCCGGAAGAGCGCGACCGCTCCGTGCAGACGCGCTTCCCCGGCTTTGATCTGGAAGCCGACGCTTCCGGCTATTACAAAGTTTCCCACGTATATAAAAATGGTCCGGCCGACAAAGACTATGTCAACATCAGCGCGGGCGATTACGTTCTGGCCATTGACGGCCACGATCTGAAGGCCGGCGACAATTACTGGAAATACCTGACCGCCGTGCGTGGGGAAAAACTCTATTTCACCGTGAATGCCAAACCAGAAGCCACCGGATCGCGTCTGGTGAAAGTCCAGCCTATCAACGGCGGCGCTTATGCCACTCTGCAATATGAACGCTGGGTGGAGCAACGTCGGGCCATGGTGGAGAAGCTTTCCAACGGCGAAGTCGGCTACTTGCACATACGCTCCATGGACGCTCCCTCTCTCCGCCGCTTTGAACGTGATCTGGTGGAGAACCATGACAAGAAAGCGTTGGTCATTGACCAGCGCTTCAACCCCGGCGGCGGCATCGATCAGGAGCTGCTGGAGATCCTGAGCCAGCGCCAGTACCAATTCACCAAGAACCGCGACTCCGTGGCCATCACGCGCCCACAGCAGGCTTTCTTCGGACCCATGGTGGTGATGGAAAATGAACGCTCCACCAGTGACGCTGAAGTCTTTCCTGACGGCTTCCGCACTCTGGGTCTTGGCAAAGTTGTGGGCAAGACAACCTACGGCGCCGTCATCGGCACAGGCGCTTTCCGCCTGCTCGATGGATCGTCCATCCGCACGCCGGGAACCGGGTTGTGGAACGTGAAAGGCTACAACCTGGAAAACTACGGCGTGCCTCCGGACGTGGACGTGGACAACACGCCGGAAGATTTCCTCGCCGGCCGCGATGCTCAAATCGAAAAAGCAGTCGAGGTTCTGAAAGACGAACTGAAAGGCAAAAAGCCCGCTGAGGTGAAGACGGCTTCAGGCGGCGAGAAATAGCTATCGATCAGCTTTGATTACCCAGGGTGGCTGAATGCAGCCACCCTGATTTCTGCGCTGAAGCTCAGAGAAAATGGCGAAGAACGGGGTTTTAGCGCCGCGTAAAGGAAATTCACTTGAAAGATGCGCTTTAAAGCGGTTCCTACGTTCGTGTACCCTAAGTTTGGTGTCTAAACCCAGCCGAGGGCGGCTGGGTCACAAAATTTTCGTTGTCCATAGTGCTTGGTACTCCTAGAGTCGTGTGGCACCGCCGCCCCCGGCGGTGGGTCTTTTCCAGCACAGCAACTCTGGAACCACTCTAGCGCGGGGGAAAATGAAAGCGCTCCGCGAGAGCGAACCTCTTGTCAGAGGTCGCTGTTCGCTCTGGTTCTGGCCGGCGTGTCAATGAAAAATGAGCCGGTGGCGTTGTTGCTGGAGTGAACAGCCTTCACAGCGCTGAAGGCGCGTCGCGAAGTTAGCCCACCGCGGAGCGGTGGGTTAGCGATAAATTGGTTTAGAGCGCCAGCGGCGCGACACCTATCCCAAGACATATTTGGGGTCGAATTCCACGCCATGTTTTTTCAACAAACTATACCGTTTTAACATTTAGTGTGCTCTTATAGCCACAATGGTGAAACCAAGCCTGAGCGTTTTCTGCCGAGATGGTGGCCAGGGCCAGAGTAATGGCTGGGTCTAGTGCTGCAGCGGTGCGGGCTTTGAGCGTACGCAGGGCCTGCTTGACCTTGGCCCAACACGGTTCGATGGGATTGAAGTCGGGGGAGTAAGGTGGCAGGTACAGC
>Ga0137407_10000095_pt1 | contig 66653 bp, 88 predicted proteins | sample CZOMad2_2_16fung_FD_108410 | JGI IMG/M metagenome (GOLD analysis project Ga0137407, IMG submission 108410) | Vadose zone soil fungal communities from Angelo Coast Range Reserve, California, USA - CZOMad2_2_16fungal (Illumina Assembly) | ecosystem: Environmental > Terrestrial > Soil > Vadose... | reverse complement strand
GAACGCTTCCATCCGCCGAAGGTGTAATAAGCCAGCGGCACGGGAATCGCGAAGTTCACGCCGACCATACCGACCTGGACGCGGTTGGTGAAGTCGCGCGCTGTATCGCCGTCGCGGGTGAAGATCGCAACGCCGTTGCCGTATTCGCACTCGGAGGGAAGCCGCACGGCTTCTTCGTAGTCCTTGGCGCGCAATACGCTCACCACCGGGCCGAAGATCTCTTCGCGGTTGATGCGCATGCCCGGCGCTGTATCCGTGAAGAGCGCCGGCATCATGTAGTAACCCGGTTGCCCATCGCCGTTTTTCTCGACGCGGTTGCCGCCATGGGCGAGGCGGCCGCCTTCCTTCTGCCCAATATTTAGGTAATCGAGGTTCTGCGCCAGCTGCCGCTCGTCCACGACCGGCCCGATGTCGGTGCCTTTCTTCCGCGCGTCGTCGATCTTGAGGGTCTTCAGCTTTTCGATCACCGCCGCGACGAAGCGGTCATGGATGCCCTGCGTGGCGATCACCTTCGACGAGGCCGTGCAGCGCTGCCCGGTGGAGAAGAAGCCGCCCTGCACCGCGCAGTTGACCGCCGTCGGCAAGTCGGCGTCGTCCAGCACGACGAGCGGGTTCTTGCCGCCCATCTCGAGCTGGAATTTCTTCAGGCCGCCCGTCGCCGCCTGCGCCACCTTGCGGCCGATCGCCTGCGACCCGGTGAAGCTGATGCCGGCGATGCGCGCATCGTTGAGCAGCGTGTCGCCGATCTCCGAGCTCTTGCCCATCACCAGGTTGAAGACGCCGGCGGGAAGTCCCGCACGGCTGATGATCTCGCTCAGCGCCCAGGCGCTGCCCGGCACGAGCTCGGCCGGCTTGAACACCACCGCATTGCCGTAGCAGAGCGCGGGCGCGATCTTCCACGCCGGGATCGCGATCGGGAAGTTCCAGGGCGTGACGATCGACACGACGCCGAGCGGCTCGCGCGTGATCTCGACGCCGACGCCGGGGCGCACCGACTGCAGGGTCTCGCCCGGGATGCGCAGCGCTTCGCCGGCGAAGAACTTGAAGATGTAGCCGGCGCGCACCACCTCGCCCACCGCCTCGGGCAGCGTCTTGCCTTCCTCGCGCGCGAGCAGGTCTCCCAATTCACTTTTTCTGCCCAAAATCTCGGTGCCGATCGCGTCCAGCGCATCGAAGCGCTGCTGCGGCGTACTGACCGACCAGGCGGGAAAGGCCGCCTGCGCGGCGCCGATCGCGTCTTTCGCCTGTTTCTCGGTCGCGCGCGCATAGCTTCCGATCACATCGCGCGTATCCGAGGGGTTGGTGTTCGCGTACTCGCCCGAGCCCTCGGCCCAGGCACCGTTGATGAAGTTTCCGAAAACCTTGGGTCTGTCCATAGCTCTCCTCGCGCACGCGATGATAGCCGCGCCGGAACCTGCCTTGCGTGCGCGCTGTCCCACCCGCATGAAAGCCGCCGTATTGCTACTCGCCGCCGCGGCAGCCTTTGGCCAGAAGGGCGAGCCCGTCGTCGCGCCCGTGCCGGCCAAGCAGATGCAGCCCGGCTACGGCGTGGTCGAGAGCGTGACACCGGTCCAGCTCGCCTCCCGAGAACGCTCCGCGGCCGCGGGCGGATCGGGGCAAGGCGAGAAGTCCGCCCGGCCCATGTACAGGGTAGGCGTGCGCCTGCCCGACGGCAGCCTGCAGTACCGCGACCTGGACAAGCCGGAGTTCAAGGTCGGGGACAACGTGCTCCTCACCAACGCTGGCGATATCGTCCCCGACTAGGTATCGTTGGCCCGCCAATGATGGCGGGGAGGAATCACCATGGTTCTGCAGAAGGCCTGGGCGGCGTTCGCCGCGGGGATCTTTAGCGCGTCCGCGATGGCGGCGACTTTCGTCTACGTGTCGAACGCGGAGGACGGCGATATCGGCGTCTACACGCTGAGGCCGGACGGCACGCTCGTGCCAGGCGAGCGCTTCGCGGCCGCGAAGCCGGTGATGCCGATGACGGTGAGCGCGGACAAGCGCTTCCTCATCGCCGGCGTGCGCTCGAAGCCTTTCTCGGCGTACACGTACACGATCGATCGGGCCACCGGCGCGCTCAAGCTCGTCGGCACCGGGCCGCTCGCCGAAAGCTTTCCCTACGTCCATCTCGAGCGTAACGGCCGCTTCCTCCTCGGCGCCTCCTACGGCGCCAACCTGGTGAGCGTGAACCCGGTCGGCGCCGACGGCCGGGTCGGCGAGCCGCTGCAGGTGATTCCCACGGCGCGCAACGCGCACGCGATCCGCACCGACAACACGAACCGCTTCGCCTTCGTACCGCACCTCGGCACGGACCAGATATTCCAGTTCGTGTTCGACGCGAAGAACGGGCGCCTCAGCGCCAACACGCCGCCGCTCGTGCAGCTCAAGGCCGGCACGGGACCGCGCCACCTCGTTCTCTCGGCGGACAACCGGTTCGTCTACGTGCTGAACGAGCTCGTGTCCACCGTGACCACGCTCGCGCTCGACGCGAAGACGGGGCTCCTGACCGAGATCGGCTCGGTGTCGACGCTGCCCGCGGACAGCAAGCTGCAGCCGGGCGCGCCGCGCCCGACCCCGGGACGCAACGTGGAAAATGACATCTGGGCCTCCGACCTCCACCTCACGCCGGACGGCCGCTATCTCTATACCGCCGAGCGCACGGGCAGCACGATCAATGCGCTGCGCGTCGAAGGCGAAAAGCTCACCTACCTCGGCAGCACGCCGACGGAGAAGCAGCCGCGGGGCTTCGCGATCGATCCGACCGGGCGCTACCTCGTCGTATCCGGCGAGCAGTCGCCGACGATCTCCTCCTATGCGATCGATGGCGCGACGGGCGGGCTCAGGCTGATCGGCCGATATCCGGCCGGCAAGGGCGCGAACTGGGTGGAAATCGTGGACTGATCTAAGCTTGGCACGGGGATAAAAAAGCAGGGAGGGAAAACATGTCGCCGATCGTTCCGTTCGCAGCGCGCCTTTATCGTCCGCTCGAGCCGTACGCCTACACGCTGATTCGCGTCGCCACCGGCGCGATCTTCGTGCCGCACGGCGTGCTCAAGCTCTTCTTCGGCGGCGCGACGAGCGCTATGGGCTACGGCTTCGGCATACTGGAGCTCGTCGGCGGGCTCGCCATCGCGCTCGGCATTTTCGTGCGGCCCATCGCGGTGCTCCTGATCGGCGGGGTGCTGATGGCGATCGCCGCCAACATCGGCAAGGGATGGCTCTGGACGCGCGGCGGCGTGCAGTACCACACCTTCCTCCTCGGCATGCTGCTCGCGGTGGCGATCGCCGGCGAGGGGCGCCACGCGCTGCAGAAATCGCTCGACCAGCGGCTGCCTGCGCTCGGTTACGCGCTGGCGCGCGTGTGGTTCGCGCTGCTCATCCTTCCTTCCGGCTACGAGAAGATATTCGCCGATGGGGCGAGCCGCATCGCGGCCGGCAACGTGCTGAAGACGGGGTTCTACCCGCCGATGTTCTGGGCCTGGGTGGTGGCGCTGCTCGAGTTCGTCGGCATGATCCTGCTCGCGCTCGGCCTCGGCACGCGCGTCATCGCGCTCATGATGGCGATCGAGCTGGGGGTGATCGTGGTGAAGATCCAGATGCCCAACGGCTATTTCTGGACCTCGCGCGGCACGGAGTTCGCGCTGCTTCTGTTCCTCGTCTGCCTCGCCTTTGTCTTCGGCGGCGGCGGACGCTACTCGCTCGATCGCAAGCTCGGCCGGGAGTTCTAGCTAGCGAAAGCCCTCGCTCGCGCGCGACACGGTCGCGTCGCCGAGCACGATGAGCAGGCCCTGCTCGAGGAGCGCCGGGTCGTAGGTGTCGCCGCCGGCGAGGTCGGCCGGCTTGAAGGTGCCGCAGACGTCGTAGCCCGGCACCTGCGGCATGGCCGAAGGCAGCGTGCTCATCCGGACCACGCGCACCACGCGCGCCGTCTCGAGCTGCTGGCGCAGCTTCTCGCCTTCGATCAGCTCTTCCATCATCAGCGTGTGCTGCAGCGCGACCGCGCATTGCGCGGCCAGCACTCGGCCCTGGCTCTCATCCGCCGCATCGAACACGCCGTCCGCCTTGTTCAAGAGCTGCATCACGCCCACCCGCACGCCCTTGTGGTCGACGAGCGGCAGCGTGAGGAGGCAGCGCGTGCGATAGCCCGTGCGCTTGTCGGTGCCCGCGGGGATGCGCACTTCCTTGATTTCGTTCGCCACCCGCAGCACGAGCTCGTCGGCATCGCGGTCGTAAAGCCAGACCGAGCCGCGGTCCGCGTTGCAGGACGCGCGTTCCCGCGTCCACCACTTCCGCCAGGATCGGCTCGAGGTCTCGGGGCGTGAGGTCGCGTGCGTTCATTTTGTAACGGAATGTAGCATCGCAAGCCTTTTGTCAGCGCTTGGGAGTACGCTCGCCGCACATGGTCCGCGTTTTGGTCATCGGCCTCCTCCTCGGCGCACCGCTCGCCCACGCCGATACCTACAAATGGGTGGACGCGAACGGGGTGGTCAACTACTCCAACGCGCCGCCGCCGGACGCGGCAAAGGGCATGGCGCCGCAGACCGTGCCCGATCGCATGTCGAGCTATTCGGTCGAGCCGGTCGTCAACAACCCGGTCGACGTCTACCGCCGCCTCGACGCAGATCAGCAGGACTGGCTGCAGCGCCAGCAGCTGATGGCGATGCAGGCGGCCGCGACGCCGGCGCCGGCCGTCGATTACGCGACTTACTACCCCGCCTATGGCTTCGTGCCTGCGCGGCGGGCGTTGACGCGTTCTCCATTCTTCACGCCCGTCAAGGCCCCGCGCCTGGCTCCGCGCGCGGCGCTGCGCGGCTTCTAGCTCAGTCGAGCTTCACGTTGCCGGTTTGGACGACGCGCTGCCAGCGCGCGTACTCCTTGCGGATGAGCGCATCCAGCTCCTGCGGCTTGCTGCCGACGCCGATGCATCCCTGGTCGAGCAGGCTCGCCTTCATCTCCGGCGCGGTGACGATCGCCGCCACGTCGCGCTGGATGCGATCGACGAGCGCGGGCTGCATGCCGGCCGGGCCGACGAGCCCGTACCAGAAGTCGATCTCGTAGTCCGGCAGTCCCGCTTCCGCCGCAGTCGGCACATCGGGCATCGTCGGATAACGCGTCGCGCCCGCGACGGCCAGCGCGCGCAGGCGCCCGCTCTTCAGGTGCGCATAGGCGGAGATCGGCGTGGCGTAGGTGATCTGGATGTCGCCGGCGAGGATCGCCGTCATCGCGAGCGCGATGCCCTTGTACGGCACGTGCACCATCTGCATCCCGGTGAGCTGCGACATCAGCTCGCCCGCGAGGTGCACCGTGCCGCCGATGCCGGATGAGCCGTACTTGATCTCGTTCGGGTGCGCCCTTCCGTAGGCGATCACCTCGCCGAGCGTCTTCGCCGGCAGCTGCGGATTCGCCAGCACCACCGCCGGTCCGGAGCCGACCAGCGAGATCGAGCTGAAGTCCTTGTTGATGTCGAAGGGCAGCTTGGACACCGCGGCGTTGCTCGCATGCGACGAGAACGCCATCAGCAGCGTGTAGCCGTCGGGTGCGCTCTTCGCCACCTGCTCCGCGGCGATGTTGCCGGAAGCGCCGAGCTTGTTCTCCACCACCACCGGCTGGCCCCAGCGCTCGGTCAGCTTCTGCGCCATGATGCGCGCGACGATATCGGTGCCGCCGCCCGGCGCGAAGCCGACCACCATCCTCACCGGCTTTGCCGGGTACTGGGCCCACACGGGGCTCGCGACGAGAGCGAGTGACAGCAAAAGGCCGTGCATTTGTCGTATCGTACCCGCGAGGAGAAACCAATGGCACACACCGGCGGCTGCCTTTGCGGCGCCATTCGCTACACCATCACCGCGCCCATCACGGAGCTGCGCGCCTGTCATTGCGTGCACTGCCAACGCGCCTCGGGCTCGCACGGCACCGTCGCGGCGTTCGTGCCGCGCTCGGCATTCAGGATCGAAAGCGGCGAGGCCAAGCGCTTCACCACCAAGGCCGACAGCGGCCGCACGCTGGTGCGCTACTTCTGCGGCGAGTGCGGCTCGCCGATCTACAGCCACCGCGAGACCACGCCCGACATGCTCGGCGTGCGCGCCGGGACGCTCGACGATTCGTCGGACCTCAAGATCAGCACGCACATCTGGACCACCATGGCGCGGCCGTGGTCGCACATCGATGCCAACGCCAAACACGTGGAAGGACAGCCCGCATGAGCGAGCCGCAGATGGTCGATCCGCACGACGTGGTGATGACGGGCGAGAACTCGTTCATCCGCCTGTCGAACGACGAGGGCAAGACGATGACCGACCGCGTGAGCCACTGGCGGGTGCTGTGGTCGCCGTCGGGACAAGGCCACGCCCTGTTCGTCGAGTCGCCGCTGGTCGACGGCGGTCGTGCGGTTTATGCAGACAACTTCGGCATGGTGCGCTACCTGCAGCGCCACATCGAGAAGCTGCTGCACGCGCCCTTCGCCGACGAGTCGCTGCCGATCATCGATGCCGCGTTCGAGCGGACCGGCAATTCACTCTCCACCGTGGAGGAACGCGTCACCACGGACGACGAGGCGATCGTGCTGTCGTGGTGGGACCTGATGAAGCCCTTCATCCTCACCATGCCGCCGGGCGCGATGAACCGGCCGCTCGGCGTCTACAGCACCTTCGTTCCAGCGCGCAGCTCTCGGTGAATGGCGAGGCTTCGCGCGGTAGAGTGTTCGCCCAGGAGCGCTTCGGCAAACCCTCGTCGAGCTGTTGCCTCGCGTGGTCGGAGAGCTGGACCCAACCCAAAGGCTGAAAGGAGCCACCATGGCAAAGGGGTACGTCGTCGTCACCTATCGCAAGATCACCAACCAGGAAAAATGGCAGTCCTATGCGAAGCTCGCCGTGCCCGCGATCCAGAAGTCGGGCGGCCGCTTCATCGTGCGCGGCATGCCGGCCGCGATCCACGAGAAGGGCATGAAGGAGCGCGTGGTGATCGTCGAGTTCGACAACGTGCACAAGGCGATGGCCGCGCATGACAGCGCCGACTACAAGAAAGCCCTCGAGGTGCTGGGCGATGGCGCCGAGCGCGACTTCCGGATCGTCGAGGGCGTCGCCTAGATCTAATTGAGTGCTTGCGGGTTGACCATGTTGATGGGCTTCCCCGCGGCGAAGGCGTTGATTTGCTCGAAGATGTCGGCGAACTGCATCTCGAACTCGTCGCGCGTGACGTAGCCCAGGTGCGGGGTGCAGACGACGTTGTCCATGGCGAGCAGCGGATGCTTGCCGCCGAGCACCGGCTCCTCCTCGTAGACATCCACCGCCGCCTTCCCCGGCCGACCGGCCTTTAGCGCCGCGACCAGCGCGCCGGGCTCGACGAGCGGCGCGCGGCTGGTGTTCACAAATATTGCCGTCGGCTTCATGCGCGCCAGATCGGCGGCGGTGACGATGTTGCGCGTGGCATCCACCAGCCGCATGTGCAGTGTGAGGACGTCGCTGCGAGCGAAGAAATCCTCCTTGCTGGCCGCGACCTCGTAGCCGTCGGCGCGCGCCTTCTCCCTCGACTGCTCGCGCGCCCACACCAGGATCTTCAGGCCCATCGCGGCGCCGATCTTGGCGACCTCGCCGGCGATGCGGCCGTAGCCGAAGATGCCGAGATACTTGCCGCGCAAGGTCGAGCCGACGCCGACCTGCCACTTGCCCGCCTTCATCGCGGCGACGTTCTGCGGCACCTCGCGCGCGGCGGCCAGGATCAGCGCCCAGGTCATCTCGGAGGTCGAGTACGACGGCGTGCCGGTGTGCATGTTCGAGCAGACGAGCACGCCCTGCTTGGTGCACGCCTCGACGTCGATGTGCGGGTAGACGCTGCGCTGGCTGATCAGCTTCAGCTTCGGCAGGCGTGTGATGAGGGGCGCTCGGATCTTGGTGCGCTCGCGGATCAGCACCAGCGCTTCCGTATCCGCCAGGCGCTTCGCGAGCTGGTCAGTGTCCTGCAGGTGGTCGTTCCAGACCTTGACCTCGTGCTTGGCGAGCTTGGCGAAGGCCGCCAGCGTGCGGATGGTGTCGTGGTAATCGTCGAGGATGGCGACTTTCATGGCTGCTCCGGTTTGATGTGCGCCGCCTCGATGACGCGACCCCATTTGGCAATCTCTTCCTCGAGTTCGGCCTGCAGCGCTTCGGGCGTGCCGCCGCGCACTTCGATGCTTTGTGTCGCCAGCTTGTCGCGCAAATCAGCTATCTCGAGCACCGCAGCAGTCTCGCGATACAGGCGCCGGATGATGTCCTTGCGCGTGCCCGCCGGCGCGTAAAGCGCGTAGTCGGTCGCCGCCACCACGCCCGGCACGCCCGCCTCAGCCATGGTCGGCAGCCCGGGCAGGAGCGCCGAGCGGTTGCGCGACGCCACGGCGAACACGCGCACGCGTCCGCTCTTCATGTGCGGCAGGTACGCGGGCAGGCTGTCGAGCGCGAGGTCGATGCGCCCGTCGAGCAGATCGGGAAGGATCTGCGTCGTGCCCTTGTAAGGCACGTGCGTGATGTCGATGCCGGCGGCCTGCTTGAACATCTCGCCGGTGAGATGAATGATGCCGCCGGTGCCCGATGAGGCGAAGGTCAGCTTGCCCGGATTCGCTTTCGCCAGCGCCACGAGATCCTGCACCGACTTGGCGGGCGAGGACGCGGGCACCACGAAGGCAATGGTGCCGTCGGCGATGCGCGCCACCGGCGCGAAGTCGCGCCGCATGTCGAACGGCCGCCTGGGGATCATGTGGTGCACGATCGCCTGGCTGGCGATGCCGCTGACGAGCAGCGTGTAGCCGTCCGGCGCGCTCTTCGCCACCGCATCGGTGCCGATGGTGGTGCCGGCGCCGGGCTTGTTCTCGATGACGATCGGCTGGCCGAGCCGCGGCGAGAGCTTCTCGCCGACCGCGCGTGCCACGATGTCGACCCCGCCGCCGGGCGGGAACGGCACGACGAAACGGATCGGGCGCGAGGGATAGGAGGAAAAGGCCGGCTGCGGCTGGGCGATGGCGCTCGCAAAGAGGAGGAGCGCCGCGCCGAGCAACCTGTGCATCGGCCTATTATGCTTTCAGAGGCTCTGCACCAGCGCCATGATGTTGCCTTCGCTGTCCTTGAACCAGGCCGCTTTCGCGCCGCCGCCCGTGACGATGCCGTCCTCGGACTTCATGTCCGGCGTGTCGTAGTGCTCGAACTCGACGCCGCGCGCCTTGAGCTCGGCGACTTCGCGCTCGATGTCGTCGACCTGCCAGAACGCCTGGCTTGCCCGCGAAGTGCCGGCATTGGGCGTCGGGTACAGGAAGCAGGCGGTGTGCTCCGCGAACTCATAGACCACGCCGCCGTTCTCCTCGCTCTTCGGCTTGAAGCCGAGCTTCTGCTCGTAGAACTGCCGTGCGCGCGTCACATCCTTGGCCGGAATGTACGAATACATCGAGGATTTCTGCAGCATGGCCTCCTCCTCGCAACCGCACTCTTTTCTCAACCGAGAAAAATAGGGCTACTTCTTCTCCATCTTGTTGGCGTCCTTCTCGGCCTTCTTCGCGTCGCGCTTCGCCTGCCTGTCGGCCTTCTTCTTCTCGCGCTTCGCTTTCTTCGCGGCCTTCTTCTGCTCCTTGTCCATCTTCTGCGTGCTCTGGTCCGCGGGCGCGGTGGAGGTCTGCGCGAACGAGGGCAGCGCAATGCAGGCGGCGACGAGGATGGCGATCAAACGGCTCATGGATGCTCCTTCAGCGTTGAAAGGACCGCCGTTCTAGCAGACGAAGCGGCGGTCCATCTATCGTTTAGCGAAGATTACGGCGCCGGATACTTCATCGTGCCGTCGTTGGTAATGGAAACCCTCTCGCCGACGGAAATGTCGGTGGCCGCGGTGTCGAGGTACTGCGTCGAGCCGTCGTCCATGCGGATCGTGATGCGCTTGGTCGCGCCGGGCACGCTCGAGCCGGCGGCGGCGGAGGCCGGCAGGTTGATGATCTGGTCGATGCGGCCGGTCCCGGCGCGCAACGGCTGGGCCTGCACCGGGGCGACGACGACCGGCGCCGTGCCGGCGGCCGGCACGACCACGGTCGGCGCGGCTGCCGTGGTGGTGGCCGGGGTCACGACGGTGGCGGGTGGGGTCACTACGGCAGCGACGGGCGGCGAGGGCTGCACGACGACCGGGGCGGGTGCCGGCGCGACGCGGCTTTCGGTCTCGCAGGCGGCGAGCACGGCGATGGCGATGAGAGAAAGTGGAAGGGTGAGTTTGTTCATGGGCGAGTCTCCGTTGGGGTCCTTGGCAAAGGAAGCCTTGAGCAAACTTCGTTCCCGAGGCGTACGATGCGCGCGCCCGTGAAAACCCGCGCCCGTGAAAACCCGTCTTCGCGTGCCTGCTCGCTCTGCTGCTCGCCGCTTGCGCCGGTGTGCGCGGCGATCTTCTGTTCTTCGACCTCGAGGGCAAGAAGCACTCGTACGTCGGCATCTACCTCGGCGGCGGCCGCCTCATCCACGCCCCCTCCTGTCCGAAGCCTGGCGGGTGACCGCCTGATAATTACGGACGTTGTCCGGAATTAGGAGGCCCGATGGCCAAGCCGCATGCGGTCGTTTCCGAGAAGGCATGGATCACGGCGCGCAAGAAGCTGCTGGCGAAGGAAAAGGCGTTCACGCGCAGCCGCGACCAGCTCGCCGCGGCGCGCCGCGCGCTGCCCTGGCAGCCCGTCGACAAGGACTATCTCTTCGTCGGCCCGGACGGCCGCAAGACGCTACCGGAGCTCTTCGACGGCCGCAGCCAGCTCATCGTCTATCACTTCATGTTCGGCCCCGGCTGGGGCGCGGGCTGCCCGCACTGCTCGCACCGGGCCGACAGCTTCGACGGCGCGATCGTGCACCTCAACCATCGCGACGTGACGATGGTGGCGGTCTCGCGCGCGCCCTACCCCGAGCTCGCCGCCTACCACAAGCGCATGGGCTGGCGCTTCAAGTGGTACTCCTCGGCCGGCAACGATTTCAACTTCGACTTCAACGTGTCGTTCACGCCGCAGGAGCGGAAAAGGAAGATCGCGCTCTACAACTTCGTCGAGCAGGACCCGGGCGTGTCCGAGCGCGAAGGGGTCAGCGTGTTCTTCAAGGATGCGAAAGGCAACATCTTCCGCACCTACTCGACCTTCGCGCGCGGCATCGATGCCTTCAGCGTCGACTACCAGTACCTCGACCTCGCGCCGAAGGGCCGCGACGAGGACGGCCGCGGCCCGTTCTGGGTGCGCCGGCACGATGAATATGGGAAGTAAGACCACCGGCCGCGCGGCGTTCCTGCAGCTCCTCGCCGACGAGGGCGTGACGCACCTCTTCGGCAACCCCGGCACCACCGAGCTCGCCATCATGGAAGTGGTGCCGCGGTTCCCGCAGCTGAAATTCGTGCTGGGCCTGCAGGAGGCCAGCGTGGTGGCGATGGCCGACGGCTACTGCCGCGCGAGCGGCAGGCTCGCCGCGGCGAACGTGCATGTGATGCCCGGCCTCGGCAACGCGATGGGCGCGCTCTACAACGCCAAGTTCTGCGGCTCGCCGGTGATCCTCACCGCGGGCCAGCAGGAGCAGGGACACGGCCTGCTCGAGCCGATGCTGTACGAGCCGCTCGTGCCGGTCGCGCAGCCGCTCGTGAAGTGGGCCGTCGAGGTGACGCGCGCCGCCGACCTGCCGCGCATCATCCACCGCGCGGCGAAGCTGGCGCTGACGCCACCGACCGGGCCGGTGTTCTTGAGCCTTCCCGGCGACGTGCTCGACGAAGCCCTCGAGCTCGACATGGGACGGCCGGTGCGCGTCGATGCCGCGGTACGCCCTACGGACGCCGCCTTGCACCAGATCGCCAGCATGCTCGCTGCCGCGAAGCGCCCGGCGATCCTCGCCGGCCAGGAACTGGCGGCGCGCGATGCCTTCGCCGAGGCGGCGCAGCTCGCCGAGGCGCTCGGCGCCGCGGTGTACGCCTCATCCATTCCCTACTCGGCGCAGTTCCCAGCCGAGCACCCGGCCTTCATGGGCGCCCTCACGCGCCAGCAAAAGCAGGTGCGCGCGACGCTCGAGGCGCACGACCTCCTGCTCGTCCTCGGCGCGGACCTGCTGCGCATGTCGGTCTACAGCCCGGTCGAGCCGCTGCCGCCGGAGCTGCCGGTGATCCACGTCTCCGAGCGCGCGCACGAGCTCGGCAAGAACTATCGCACCGACCTCGCCGTGCATGCGGGCGTGAAGGAGACGCTGCGCGCTTTGCTTCCCCTCCTGAAAATCGACCCGCAGCCTGCAAAGCGCCGCCTCGCGGAGCTGAAACCCAACAACTGGAGCGCGCAGCGCGACAAGGCGCGCATCGACGCGATGCTCGCCGCCGAGACCCAGCCGATCGACCCGCAGTACGCGATGCTGCGCTTCACCGAGGCGCTGCCGGGCGACGCGGTCGTGGTCGACGAGGGCCTGGTCAGCACCTACAGCCTGCCGAAGTTCCTCGCGACGCGCGGCCCGCGCGACTACTACGGCCTGGCGAGCGGCGGGCTCGGCTTCGCCGTGCCCGGCGCGGTGGGCATCAGCATGGCGCTGCCCGGCCGGCCGATTGGGGTGATCGTCGGCGACGGCAGCGCGATGTACAGCATCCAGGGACTGTGGACCGCGGCGCACGAGCGGCTGCCGATCACCTTCGTCGTCGCCAACAACCGCGGCTATCGCATCATCAAGGAGCGCCTGGTGGCCTTCCGCAAGACCGACCAGTTCACCGGCATGGACATCCGCAACCCGGACATCGACTTCGTCGGGCTCGCGCAGTCCTTCGGCCTCACGGCGCGGCGCGTCACCGATCCGCAGGACATCGGTACCGCGCTGCGCGAAGGTTTCGCCCGCGGCACGCCGAATCTCATCGACATCCGCGTCGCCGACGGCTTCGGCGGATAAGTGGCGAAAAGGATTTTCGCCGGCCTGGTCGCACTCGCCTTCGGCATCGCGTTCGTCGCGCTCGGCATTCTCAGGCCCTCGGATCCCGCCGAGCCGCTCGCATTCCTCGTCATTCCGGCGGGGCTGGCGTTCGTCTTCGGTGCTCTCCTGGTGTTGCTGCCGCCGAAGCTGGCTCCGCCGCTCGGCGCGTTGATGGTGACTTCGCTCGCCGTGATCTTCGATTGGGTCGCCTTCGGCCCCGGAGAGCGCCATTTCACGAGCTCCGTGGGCGGCGCCGGCGGTGGCCTGAGCTGGACTAGCGGCGAGCTTGCGGGACGCGCATTCTTCGGCGTCTTCGCGCTCATCATGGACGTTGCCGCGATCGGCCTGTGGCTTCGGCTCGTGCGTCGCTCGCGGGACGGTAGACTTCCGGCTGGACCACTCGGGTAACAAAGAAATCCATGGACGAACTCCTTTACGAGCTGCGCGACGGTGTCGGCTACGTCACGTTCAACCGCCCGCAGGCGCGGAACGCCCTCACCTTCGCCATGTACGAGCGCCTGGCCGAGATCTGCGACAACGCGAACAGCGACCGCTCGGTCAAGGCGCTGCTCCTCACCGGGGCCGGCGACAAGGCCTTCGCCGCCGGCACCGACATCTCGCAGTTCCGCACCTTCGACAAGGAGCAGGACGCGCTCGACTACGAGGCGCGCATCGACCGCGTGATGAACGCGATCGAGAAGTGCCGCGTGCCGCTGATCGCCGCGATCCACGGCGCCTGCACCGGCGGCGGCGCCTCGATCGCCGCGGCGTGCGACCTGCGCATCGCGTCGCGCACCATCAAGTACGGCTTCCCGGTGGCGCGCACGCTCGGCAACTGCCTCTCCATGGCGAGCTACAACCGCCTGGTCTATCTCGTCGGGCCCGCGCTCGTGAAGGACATCGTCTTCCAGGCACGTCTCATCGAGGCCGACGAGGCGCTCGCCAAGGGCTTGGTGAGCGAGCTGCTCGAGGACCAGGCCGCGCTCATGAAGCGCGCCGAGGAGCTCGCCCGCACCGTCGCCGGCATGGCGCCGCTCACGCTGCAGGCGACGAAGGAAGCGCTCCTGCGCCTGCGGCCGAAGATCGAGCACGGCGAGGGCAATGACATCGTCCTCATGTGCTACATGAGCCAGGATTTCCGCGAAGGCATGGACGCGTTCCTCAACAAGCGGAAGCCGGTATGGAAAGGGAAGTAAAGCAGACTTTCCTGATCATCGCCGGCGCCATCACCGCGCTGTTTCTCCCCTTCACGCTGGCGTTTCCGCCCACCCTGCTGCTCAAGGTGGCGGCGACAGCTGCGCTGATGCTCGTGGCATCGGGCGCCGCGGCGCTGATCCTCAAGTTCCGCAAGAAGGACCGCTAGGCACGCACCCTGCAGGGAAAGGGCGTGCTGCGCGTCCTCGCCCGCTGCCTGAACGAGCCCGTGATGGGCTTCCTCGCGCTCGCCGCGCTCTCCGGCGGCATCGCGCCGATGCTCTTCGCGATGCCGGCCTGGCTCGAGCAATCGATCGCGCTCGGCGAGTGGGCCATCATCGGGCTCTTCGCGCTCGAATATCTCGTGCACCTCGCGCTCGCCGACGACAAGGGCGCGTACATGCGCAATCCCTGGCGCATCGTCGATGCGCTGATCGTCATCGCGCCGCTCGTCTCGCTCCTGCCCTGGGCACCGAACTTCCTGCGCTCTTCGCCCGCGCTGCGGGTGCTGCGGCTCGCGCGCGTGCTGCTCTTCGGCGCCCGCGCACGGCACGGCCTGGTGGCGGGCGCCGACATGGGCATTGGGCAGAAGCGGCCGGCCGGACCGGTGCGCGTCGCTTCACTCTCCGTCAACGACACCGAGCCGCAGCGCGCCGATTGGCGCGCCCTGCTCGACTGGGTGCGCAAACCCGACGAACGCTGGATGCACGCGGCGAACCTCGACGAGGCGCGCATCAAGGAGATCGCGCCGGACGTCGAGCTGCCCGACGTGATGATCGACGCGGCGCTGCGCGAGTCGAGCTATCCGCGCCTCGAGGCAAGAGCGCGCTGGTGCGCGTTCGCGGTGTCGCTCCCCGGCGGAAAGAAGATGCCGCGCACGCCGGTGCTGCTCCTCGTCTGCGAGCGGCACCTGCTTTCGTTCTCGCTGCATGACGTCGACATCCAGTCGCGCCCGGCCTATGCGGACGTGCCGTGGGGCACGCGCTGCGCGCTGCACGTGGTCCGCGCGGTGCTCGATCGCAACGAGCAGCACGCCGCCGAGGTCGAGCGCGAGCTGCGCGAGCTCGAGCACCTCGATCCGAACCACAGTCCCGAGGATTTCTTCGAAGACGTCTTTCGGCTCAAGCGCCAGCTGACGCTCGCGAAGGGCGATCTATGGCGCCTGAAGAATCTGCTCGCCATGCTGGCCGAAGGCCGGCGCGAGATGCCGGGCCTCGGCGGCGACAACGCTTGCCTGAAGCAGCTCTCGGAGCAGGCCGACTACCTGCACGAGACGGTGGAGAAGGCGCACGAGCAGCTCCTCACGCTCCTCGACCTGCACCTCAACATCGCCTCCTACGACGTGAACCGCTTCATGCGGCTGCTCGCCGTGGTGTCGAGCCTCGCCATCATCCCGACCATCGTCGGCGGACTGCTCGGCATGAACGTCGCCGGCAACCCGTGGCCGGTGACGCTCTCCCAGATCGCGTTCGGCACTTTCATCCTGATGCTGTGCGTGCTCTATGCCTTCCTCGCCAAAGGCTGGCTGCGCTCATAGGGACAGTCCCTATTTAGTAGGCTGCGGCGGCGACGGATCGTTGCTCGCCGGCTGCTGGTTCGGCACCTTGCCGAACGTCGGCACCAGGTTCGCGACCAGCGCGAGCACGAGGGCGAGAGGAAAAGTGAGCCTCATGCCTACTATTTGAGCAAGGCGTGGTCCCGTGCTCGTAGCCCGCCTGGAGTTCGCGCTGTAGCGCTTGCTTGACCCGCAGGTAGCGGTTTGCGCGTCACATCGGCGGTATCTGGCCGCGCAAGCCGACATTGACCCGCGGCGCGGTGTAGCTGCCGTCGGCCTGCTTCTCGGCGGCGTTGATGAACACCGGCACGCCCGGCTTCAGGTCCGCGCGCGTGGCGGGCTCGTAGCTCACGACCACCGTGCGGGGCGTGACGAGAATCTTCTTGTCGCCGCCCTTGTACTGCACGGTGAGGACCTTGCCGTCGCCCATGTTGGTGATGTCGCCGACGTTGGCATTGGTCATCTTGCTCTCCGGCCGCAGGTCCCAATCGCGGTGGCCTTCGCCGGTGCCGCGCATTGCCTCGGGGAAGATGTGCACTTCGAGCGCGACCAGCGCGCCGTCGCGCTCGCCGACCGTGGTCGTGCCGATGAACTTGCCGCTGTGGATGTCGGCGATGCTGGCCTTGGCGATGCCGACAACGAGGACGTTGTCCGGCACCTTGACGTTCACGAGCTCGCCGTTGCGCGCCTTGACGGTCAGCAGGTTACCGTCGACCCCTTCGAGCGTGCCGCGGATGCGGCCGGGCACGGGGGGTTGTGCATTGGCTGACGCACAGACGACTGCGACGAGTACTGCGGCGATCGAACGCATCATTGGAACCTCCCAGTGGTTGCTCTCCTAACAGCCGGGCGCGGCCGCTATTCCACTCCTCAGCTTCCCGCGCAGACCGCGAGCGCCTTGAGATCCTTCGCGCAGACGTACACCATGGCGCCGCTCGCGCGTGCCTTGCGGATGATCTCGGTCGTGAAAGCGTTGTCGGCGATGAAGAGGTTCGGGCCGATGGGCGCCGCCGATGCCGCCATTGCACACGTCAGCAGGGCGACAGGGAATAAAACCGCGCCTCGTCCAGTCATGCAGGCGACTTTCCACCCAAAGGGGATGCACATGCAACCGGTTGACCGCAGGCAGTTCCTGGGCTTCAAGGGCGCGCCCAACCCCGACGCGGAGGGCACGCTGCCGAAGGCGATCGCCGCGGTCAACGCGCTCGACCCGCAGCCCGACTTCATCGTTTTCACCGGCGACCTGACGCACACCACCGACGATCCGGCGGAGCGCCGCCGCCGCATGGCGCAGTTCAAGGAGATGATCGGCGGACTCAAGACGCAGCGCATCCGGTTGCTGGCCGGCGAGCACGACGCCTCGCTCGACAATGGCGCCTCCAAGTAGTTCTTCGGCCCGACGAACTACAGCTTCGACCACAAGGGCGTGCATTTCACCGCGCTCGACAATGTCTCGGCTCCGAAGGGCGCGATCGGCGACCCGCAGCTCGCCTGGCTGAAGAGCGACCTCGCGAAGCAGAAGCCCGACTCCGGCATCGTCGTCCTCACGCACCGGCCGCTCTTCCCGCTCTATCCGCAGTGGGACTGGGCGCCGAAGGACGGCGAGCAGGCGATCGCCATCCGCCCGAAGAAGTTCGAATACACGCGGTACGAGATCACGCTCAAGGTCGGCGAGCCCGTGGTGCTCGAGTTCACCACCGAGGACGCGCACATGGGCTTCGATGCGCCCGAGCTCGGCCTGAGCACCGACATCGTGCCCGGCAAGACCGGCCGCTTCGAGTTCGCCTGCGACGTGCTCTGCGGCTTTGGCCACGAGGAGATGACCGGTGTGATAAAAGTGCTGGCATGAGCCGCGGGCGCTTCGAGGACGTGGTCCTGCCGCACGCCGATGCGGCGTACAACCTCGCGCGCTGGCTCACCAAGAACGAGCACGACGCCGACGACGTGACGCAGGACGCGATGCTCCGCGCCTACCGCTTCTTTCCCGGCCTGCGCGGCGAGCCGCGGCCGTGGCTCCTCGCCATCGTGCGCAACGTCTGCTGGACCTGGCTGCGGGCGAAGCGGCCCGCCGAGCTGGCGGTCGTCGAGGAGATCGAAGCCGACACGCCGGGGCCCGAGGTGCTGCTGGCGCGCGAGGTCGACCGCAAGGCGCTGAACGACGCCATCGCCTCGCTGCCGGTGCCGTTCCGCGAGGCGATCATCCTGCGCGAGCTCGAGGACCTGTCGTACAAGCAGATCGCGCACATCGCGGAGGTGCCGATCGGCACCGTCATGTCGCGCCTCGCGCGCGCGCGGCGCATGCTCGCCGAGAAACTCACCGAGGCCGCGCCAGCGCAGCGGCTGCGCCTGCACAAGTAAAGCCCGACGACAAGACGCTCAACGCCTACCCCGACGCTCCGGCGAGCCTCGAGATCGAACGCGAGACGGCGCAGAACCCGGCGTTGCGCGCCTCGTTCGAGCGCATTCGCGAGCTGTCCACCGCGGTGCGCGCCAGGCCGAGCACTACCCGTCGCCCGCGCGGCACAAGGTCTACATCGTTGAGAAGAAGCGCTGGGGCCAGGACCAGAATTAAATCCGGTCCTGGCCCCGAATTAGGAACTACCCGCCGTACGGCTTGGTGATGATCTCCAGGAAGTGCCCGCTCGGTTCTTCGAAGTAAACGCCGCAGCCGCCGTCGTGGCGGTTGATCTTGCCCTTCGCTTTCTTCGCCGGATCGGCCCAGTAGCCGATGCCCTTTTTCTTGATGCGGTCGAAGATCCGGTCGAACTCCTTCTCGCTGGCGAGGAAGGCGTAGTGCTGCTTCTCGACCTCGTAGTCCGCGTCGCAGAAGTCGAGCGTCACGTCGTTCGCGAGCTGCACCGCGAGGAAGTGGGAGCCGAACGGCTTCGCCGCCGGCAGGCCGAAGAGCTCGGTGAAGAATTTTGCCGAGGCGCGCTTGTCGCGCACGTTCACGATAGTGTGGTTCAGCCTGATCGCCATGGCGCCAGCATAAAATACCGGCGTGCCTTTGTACGACTACGCACCCATTTCAGGCCGCTGCAATCGATGCCACGGCCGCTTCGAAGTGCAGCAGAAGATCGCCGCGCCCAAGCTCAAGCGCTGCCCGGCCTGCAGGAAGCCCTGCGAGCGGCTCATCAGCCCGGTCAAGGTGACCGGCAAGTACTCCACCTCCGACAGCCGCGTGAAGGAGCTGGGCATGACCAAGTACAAGAAGGCGGGCGACGGCGTCTACGAGAAGACCACCGGCTCCGGCCCGAGCGTCATCCGCCGTAAATAGGACAGTCCCTATTTATTTCTGGAAGATGTCTTCCGGCAGCAGCGCGCTGACGGTGACGTTGGGCACATCGACGACGTTGCTCACGCGCAGGTCCACCGCCACGCTGCAGATCACGTAGGCCTGCGCCTTCGTCCAGCCGCGCTCCTCGAGGAGCTCGATCATGTTGATCACGGCGTTCTTCGCGGCGAGCGAGAGGTCGCAGCTTTCGTTGCGCCCATCGCGCGTGATCGGCATGCCCATCGTGCCGATGAAGTTCTTCGGCGCGGCGGACTCGGGCGGGGCGAAGAATCCCGGGTGCGAGAAGCGCGGCCAGACGATGCGCTTCGCCGCGGCCTCGCCCTTGTGGATGCGGAGGCGCACAACGGCCGTCGCCGCCATCTCGATCGCCGTGCCGCAGCACTCGGAGTCGCCCTGCGCGAAGTGGCCGTCGCCGACTGAATAGAGCCCGCCGTCCACCGCCACCGGGATGAACAGGCGGGAGCCCTTGGTAAGTTGCTTGATGTCGGCGTTGCCGCAGTTCTCCCGCGGCGGAATGGTGCGCAGGCCTTCGCTCGCTACCTTCCCCTTCGCCGGGATCGCGTTCTCGGCATCCGGCGGCCACACGCGGCCGCCGCGCGCCTTGAGCTCCGCTTCGCGCGCAGCCCACTTGCTCAGCTGCTCGTGCGAGGGCGCCAGTCCCGCCGTGCCCATGAACGCGCCGTTCGGGATGCGCACGCCAGGCAGCTGAGGCGAGGTCGCGTCCTTGGGCGTGATGTCCCAGTGCACGACGAAGTGGTAGTCGAAGAGCTCGGGCAAGAAAGCGCCGCCCGGTGCAAACCGCGTCCAGCCGTAGCGCTCGGGCACGATGTCGAGGTATTCGATCTCCAGCAGGTCGCCGGGCTTGGCGCCTTTGACGTACACCGGGCCGGTGAGCGGATGGGCGACGCTGCGCTCCAGCTTCTCCAGATCCTTGGCGGTCGAGCGCGGGCCGATCTGCAAGTCGTTGGCATCGCGCGTCTCGAGCGCCACGTCCTCGCCCGGCTCGACCTCGATGATCGGCGCGATGTCGGGATGCCAGCGGTTGTGACCGGTGTGCGGCTCCTCGCGCAAGCGCTTCGCGCGATCGATGCGGACGGTCTTGGTCATGGCACCATTTTGCCCATGATCCGGCGGCGCGGCTTCCTGCGCATGACCTGATGGCGCCGGTCATCGCCTTCATCGGCGCGAGCTTCTGGGGCTGGACGGCGAGCTTCCGGCGACTGCGCGCCTTCGAGGATCTGCCGCGCTCCTACATCGGCAGCTGCGCGCAGGGCTATTCACGCCTCGAAGGCCGCGCCGCGCTGTTCCCCGGCAAGCCGCTGCTGGCGCCCGTCTCGCCGCAGCCGTGTTGCTGGTATCGCTACGTGGTGGTGACGCTCGATACGGACGGCAGCGCGAAGAGCCGCCCCACCGAGGAGACCGACTGGTCCTTCGCGATGAAGGACCCGGCCGGCGCGCAGATCATCGCGGTGCGCAGCGACCATTACCGCGACCAGCACCAGGCGGCATGAGCGAGGCCGAGGTCGACTTCCGTACGGGCCAGCTCCTCGCCGAGTGGAAGCGCCAGAGCCGTTACAATCAGCGCCGAGAGCCGCGAGGACCTGGAGCGCGACCTCCTCGTCTGGGCGTGGATCCGCGCGCTCTGCCTTGTCGGCGGCGTCGCCACGCTCGCCTGGGTGTACTTCCGCTATCTCTAATCCAGGCCGAAGAGCTCGCGCTCGCCGAAGCGGAATGCTCTTGCGACGATCAACTCCGGGAACTGCTCCACCCGCGTGTTGTTGGTGTTCACGCTGTCGTTGTAGAACTCGCGCCGGTCGGCGATCGCGTTCTCGAGCTCGGTGATGCGGCGCTGGAGCTGCAGGAAATTCTCGTTCGCCTTGAGGTCGGGATAACGCTCGGCCAGCGCGAAGACCCGCGCCACGCACGAGCGTGGCGCGCTCGAAATCCCGGTAGGCCTTGCACGCCTCGACCAGCCGCGGAATCTCGTCGTGCCGCCGCTTGAGCAGGACGTCGATGTTGGCCCACGCCCGCGCCGCGTTGTTCTTCACCGTGACGAGGCCGCTGTAGACCATGATGCGTGCGCGATCGCCCACCACCGCGAGCGCAGCGAGGACGGCAAGCAGGATCTGGCCTGTGGCCACGCGCGACGCGTAGCCGAAGGCGGAAATGGGTCCGATTTTTGTGTCCACAAATGATCAACAGGCCATCAACAGCCTATCCACAACCCCCTGTGGACAACTTCTAGCGGCGGACGACGCCGGCGACCCGGCGGACTTCCTCGTCGGTGATGACGTCGACGAGCCTGAGGAAGATGTTGCGCGGCAGCTCCTGCTGGCCGAGCCAGGTGGAGAAATCGAGCTCTGTAGCCCCGAGAAAGGTGCGGAGCTTTTCGTCGCCGCCGAGGATTTCGGCGGCGCGCTTGAGGGCGCGGGTGTGAATGTCGTGAAGCACTAGCCCTCCCCGAGGCTTACTTCGACTTTCGACTTGGAACAGCGAAACGAAGAGTGCATCGCGCCGCGCGCGACGTCAATGCGTCCGATGAAAAATTTTTTCCTGCGTTGCGTCGGCGCGAAAATTTTTCGCGCGCGTTGCATTGCCCTAAGGTTTTTGTTAGCTGCGTCGACATCAGCTTTGGTCCGGATACAAGCTCTTCGCCGTCCGCGAGAAGATCCAGTCGCGTTGTTCTTCCGTCAGCGCCGCGAGCGCCTGGCGAGCCTGCGCGAGCAGGTCCTTGAGATTCCCTTTCGCCGCCGGATAGTTCGAGCCCCACGCCACGCGCTGGGCGCCGAAGAACATCGCCGCTCGCTCGAGGAACGCCGCCGGCAGATCGTGGACGTTGTGCGTGGTGAGCTTGAGATAGAGGTTCTCGTGCTTCGCCAGCGCGCAGAGCTGGGCAAGATCGCCGTGCGCCGGCCGCGCCATGTGGTCGAGCGCGACACGCGTTTTCGGGAAGCGCTCCAGCATCGCCCCGAGCGGCGCCAGCCCTTGCGCGCGCACCTGCACGCACACCGGCAAGCCCTCGGCCTGCGCGCACTCCCATGCCGCAAACGAGCGCGGATCGTCGAGCGACACGTTCTGCGCCGTCGTATGGCCGGCGACGAACACGCGCAGGCCAATGAGCCCTCGCCCTTTCCAGTAGCGGACCTTGTCCGCCGCATCCGGCGCGAACACATCCACCGAGAACACGCCCGTGAAGCGCTTGGGATGCGCCGCCACCGCGTCCGCCAGGTAGGAGTTGTCGTGCCCGTAGCAGCTCGACGCCTGCACCAGCACCGAGCGCTCGATGTCCGCCTCGTCCATCGCGGCGAGCATCTCCTCCGCGCTCACCGGCCGCTCGCGCGACCAGTCGCTCTGCTTGCCGCCGAGCGGTGCGCGCGCGTAGCGCTTCTCGTCCCTTGAGATGACGTGCGGATGGATGTCGATCGTCATGCGTTAACTATAATCCGCCGTTCCCACCCCGGAGCCCTGACATGATTCGCGCTGCCGCACTCGCGCTCGCCTTTGCCTTCAGCACCTTCGCTCAGGCGCAGGCCAGCCCCGCTTCTCAACCTAGCGGCAAGTTCGAGCCGGAGGTCGGGCAGCCCGGCAAAGACGTCGTATGGGTGCCGACGCCGCAAGCCGTGGTCGACAAGATGCTCGACACGGCGAACGTGACGCCCGCCGACTTCGTGATGGACCTCGGCTCGGGCGACGGCCGCACCGTCATCACCGCCGCCAGGCGCGGCGCCCGCGCGCTCGGCATCGAGTACAACGCCGACATGGTGGCGCTCTCGAAAGAGAACGCCGACAAGGCCGGCGTCGCCTCGCGCGCGCAGTTCGAGAACGCCGACCTCTTCAAGACCGACCTCACGAAGGCCACCGTGATCACGATGTTCCTGCTGCCGGAGATCAACAAGAAGCTGCGGCCCGCGATCCTCAAGCTCAAGCCCGGCACGCGCGTCGTATCGAACACCTTCACCATGGGCGAGTGGGAGCCCGACGAGACCTTCATCGTCACTCCCGAGCAGGGCTGCGAGAGCTCCTGGTGCACCGTGCTCTTCTGGATCGTGCCGGCGCAGGTCGCGGGCAACTACAAGACCGCCGCGGGCGAGTTCAACCTCAAGCAGGATTTCCAGATGCTCATCGGGACGATGCGCGCCGGCGGCCGCACGGTGCCGGTGGAAGGCAAGGTGCGCGGCGAGGAGATCACGCTGACGACCGGCGCCAAGACCTGGCACGGCCGCAAGAAGGGCAACTCGCTCGAGCTGCGCTGAACCGTCGTCCCCGGTTCGAGCGCTGAATCGTCGTCTCCGCGAAGGCGGGGGCCCCGTTTATGAAAAACCAGGCCCCCGACAAAAGGAGGCCCGAGCGCCGCGCGCTCTGGCCCTGCAGCAGGCGGCGGACGCAGTGCTCGAGCCGCGCCAGGGCGACGCGGCAGCTTTGCCGCGGCGGGTTCGATGCCGCGGTGCTGGACGCCATGACGCCCGACGTGGTCCTCCTGCTGGACATCATCCTTATGAGCCTGACGCCCCGATGACGTCGTAACTGCAGTTCATTGAGCGAGGCAAAATGGACCGGTGAGCCGCGTCCGCTAGAGGGTGACTCTCTGTCGCCCCCGAGCGCCCATCGCGCTCGCGCGCCGGCGGATCTCGAGGAGGCGCTTGGCGAGCATCGGCGGCTCAGGTCCTACATGCCGCCCAGGGTCGGCTTGGCGGTCTGACCGTCGCGCCAGCCCGTGTTATAGGCCGCGACATCCACACCCGCGCAGCGGCGTGCATATAGATCGCCTTGCGCGAGCGCGCCGTATCGGCCGTCGCTCCAACCTCGCGCATACCAGTCATCCGGGCAATCCGCGCCCGTGGCGCAGCCGGCGAGCAGCAGCGCGGCTCCCAAAAATAAAAAGGTGGCTCGCATGGGCCCGCCTATGAGATCAATGAACTGCGCTCAAGGCGGCGGACGATTGCCGCACACGCCTGGCGCCATCAGGGTGTCGAGGATGACGTCCGGCAGCAGCACGACTTCGCGGCTCATCGCATCGAGGAGCGCGGAATTGAAGGCACCGGGGCGGTCGATGCCGAGCAGCGTCGCCAGGATGCGCTTTGCCAGTTCGCCCGGCTCCGGCGCGCACAGCTCCAGCACGCGCCGTGCCGTCGGCCGCGCCTGCGCGCAGCCGGATCTCGAGCACGAGCTTGGCGAAGGCTCTGGGTGTCATGGCGTTGTGTGGGTGCCGTTGACTAGAACCCCCCGCGTAGCGCCGCCTGGTTGAGCAGCAGGATTTCGCGGACGACGCCCTCGGAGGAAAACTGCACGAGCACGTCCTCGCGCCAGACGCCGTCGCGATCGGCCTTGTAGGTCCAGACCTCGCGTTCGAGTGGCAGCGTTTCCACGCTGGAGGGCGCGCCGAGGAGCTCGCGCACCTCGGCGCGCGAAGCGCCGCGGTGCAACCCGGCGATCTGCGTGTCGGTAAGGAGCTCCTCCCTGCGATCGGAGAGCGCCGCGCATCCCGCGAGCGCGAGCGCCAGAACGACCGCGCTGGTTTTCATCCTGGCAGGACCTTTCGCTAGAAGTTGTATTGCGCCGAGAACTGGACCCGGTTCAGCCCGCCGTGGTCGCCGCCGACGACCGTGCGCGAAACGTGGATCAGCTCGCCGCCGATGTTCACAGCAGGGACCGGGCTCCAGATCAGGTTAAGGTGCTGCGAGCGGTCCGATTTGGTGATGCATGTTGCTGCCGGATTTTGGTTGTTGGTGCAGCTGAAGGTCCCGGCCGGTGGGTTCGAGTTGGCCGCGGAAACCTCGACCGTCGAGCGCCACTTCTGCGACCAGAAATGCCGGTAGGCGACGTAGCCGCTCGCCTGCGTCGCGAGGTGCAACTGCCCGGTCGCATCGAGATAGCCGTCGGGGAAGATGCCGCCCACCTGGTAGCGCCCGATGGCGTTGCCGGCGTTCACGTTGAAGCGCAGGTCGTCGCGTCCGATCGGCGTGACGCCGGTAATCGAGAGCGCGCCGCCCCACTTGTTGCGGGAGACGGGGGCGGGGAGCGTGCCCACCGCCGACGCCGTATCGATGTGGATGTTCCGGGCGAGCACGCCGATGGTGTAGGTGCCGCGGCCGGCGCCGAACTTCACGCGGCCGGTGAGGTCCGGCGCGTGGTCGCTGCCGGAGCGGAAAGTGGTCCCGACCCCCGGGGCGGCCAACACGGACTCCGGGTTCTCTGCGGACACTGACCAGTCGCCACCCGTGAACTTCTGCGTCCAGCGCATCTGGCCCTGGCGTATGAAGATCTCGCCGGTCGCTCCACCGAAATCGAGGGTCTCGGGGTACGCTTGCTCGCTGAAGAAGTTGGTCCAGTACTGGCCGGCGGAGAAATTACCCAGCGTGCCGTACGCGTGGCGGATGCGGAAGGTAGTCGAGCTGGTCGACGACTCGGTGGCAGTAGGGCTGTCGCCGAAGAAGTCGCCCTCGATGAAGGTGCTGAACTTGCCATATTCCGTCGGCGTGCTCGTGCCGAGCGAGAGGCGCGTCTGGCGCGCATGCATCGTGACCTGGTCGGTTTTGTGCTGCCCGGCGTTCGGTCCGATCGGAATCGAGGTGGGACTCACCTGCTGGTCGCCGAGGGTGATAACGCCGGGGTTGTCGGCACTGGCGCTGCGGCTGCTCCAGATCGCATCGGCCTTGACGTAGCCGCCGAGCGTGACGGTGGTGTCGGAATCCGGCATCTTGAATTCCTTGTCGGCAAGAGCGGCGCCGCTGCTGCCAATGAGGACTGCAAAGACGATTTTTTTTGCGCGAAGGTTCGCAGACATTTCGGGTTCCCCTTTCAAAGGACTCACCCGCTAGTACCGCGCGGCCCTGCGTTTTATTCCGCTGGCACGATATATTCCATCTTTTCGACCACGCGGATCGCAAGCGGATCGGTGCGGTTCCTGACCATCACTTCGTGGCGCGGGAAGCCGGACACGTCGATTCGCGCCCCGCGCGCCGAGGACTCGGATAAGATCAAGGTGCAGTGATACTGCTTGGTGAGATCCTGCAGGCGGCTTGCGACGTTGACGGTGTCGCCGACCGCCGTCAGGTACTTGGCCGTGCCGCGGCCCATGCGGCCGACGACGGCGGGCCCGGCGTGGATGCCGATTCCCATGCGCATCGGCTCGCCCAGCTCCTCGGCGAATTCGACGCTGATCGCGGCGAGCCGCTCGACCATGCTCTTCGCCGCGGCGATCGCGTCGCGGCAGCCCTGCGCCGCGCCCGATTCGACCCCGAAGAGCGCCATCACGCCGTCGCCGGTGAACTGGTTGGCGATGCCGCCGGCGCCTTCGATGGCGCCGCTCATGATCTCGAAATAACGGTTGAGGAAGAACACGATGTCATAGGGCAGCTTGTACTCGGCGAACTGCGTGAAGCCGCGCAGGTCGGCAAAGAGCACGCAGATCTCGCGCTCCTCGCCGGCAAAATCCCGCGGCAGCGCGAGCACGTCGAGCGCCGTGGCACTCGCCGGAAGCAAAGGCGTGACGCTGACATCGCCTATCGGCCGCAGCTGGCAGGCGAGCCGCACGTCCGGCGCCGCGCCGATCCGCGCCAGCACGGCGCGCTCCCCGCTGCTCGCCGCGGGCAGCGCCCGCAGCCCCTGCGTGACTCGCACGCGGCAGGTCGAGCAGCGCCCGCGCCCGCCGCAGACCGAGGCGTGGGGAATGCTGCCGAAGCGGCTGACCTCGAGCACGGTGTATCCGGACGGCGCGACAATCCGCTGCCGATCGGGATAGGTCACGACAATCGACTTGTAGCGCCGCTCGTGGAAGTTGCGTATCCAGCGCGCCACCAGGGTCGCGCCCACGGCCGCGCCGAATGCAATTAGTGCGCGATCGCTTAGCTCGCCGAGCGCGCGGCGCTCGTTCCCGCTGAGCTCATGCACTGCGCCGTACGTCGCCTTGACCCAGGCGGTGCTGCGCGCCAGCTCCGTGATCTCGCGCATCGCCTCCAGGAAGCCGAGCAGCGCGAGCAGCGGGACGAGCAGCGCCAGGGCCGCGAGCACCGGCGCCGTGCGCGGGTACCAAGGCTTCAAGCGCAGCCAGAAATGCAGGCCGATGCAGCCGTGCGTCCAGGCCACCGCGAGCAGCAGCACCTGCCGGATGCCCAGGTCCGGCCGCGACCAGTAGACCAGCATCATCCGCGTGTAGGAGTCGACCACGCCATAGAGAGAGCTCGCGAGGTGCGTGCCGATGGCGTGGGTGATCAGTAACGTCGGGATCGCGAGGCCCAGCAGCAGCTGGGCGCCTTCCCAGAGCGGGATGCGCAGCTGCCGGCGCTGGTAGAGCGACACGAGCGCGAGCGCCAGGTGAACGGCGAGCGACCCATAGAGCGCCGCCGCACCCGGCGGACTGCGCCAGACCGCGAGGAAAGGCGTCCTGCCCGCCTCCATCGCCGCCAGCCCGAACAGGCCGAAGGCGTGGTTGAAGAGGTGGCTCGAGACATAGGCGAACAGCACCAGTCCGGTCGCAAGCCGCACGTGGCGCACGCTGAAGAAGAGGCGCACGGTGCCTCTTCTTATCGCGGCCGGAACTTTTTTATTCCCGCAGGAATTTTTCCGTCTGCCCGCCGGTAAAATCTCCGCTTTGGCAGATGAAACCGTCGCCATCGCAGGCGGACGGCGGCAGCACCGCGTCGATGTCGCCCTCGGATCGCGAGACGGCGTTCGACGGGGTCCGGTATTGAATTTTTCCTACGGTATTGAATTTTTCCTAAAGGGGCGGAAATGAAAAAAGCGCGGGTTCTGGCGTCGATCATGGTTTTGTCGACGCCGCTGTCTTTGCGGGCGGAGAGCGGCAATGTCGAGATCTACGGCACCATCAACGTCGACTACGAGGGCGTCGAGGCTAGCGGCGCATCGCCGGCTTCGGTGCACCCGGCCAATCAACTGGGCGCGACGCCCACCGGCGTCGATGTCCCGCACCGCGATCGCGTCACCTCGAACTCCTCCAACCTCGGCGTTCGCGGCGCGCAGCCTCTCGCCGGCGGCCTGAAGGCCTTCTTCCAGGTCGAGTCGGCGATCGGCTGGGATAACCAGGCCACGTTCGGAACGAACACCGCGAACGGCTCGCCCGTCGGCGGCGGGTTGGCCACCCGCAATACCAACGTCGGCATCGCCGGCGCCTGGGGCAGCGTGTTTCTCGGGCAGTGGGACACGCCTTACAAGGTGCTCTCCGGCGCCGTCGATCCGATGTACTTCACGGGCATCACGTATACCGGCGCCATCATCGGCTCGCCCGGATTCGGCATCGGCCCGGTCACGAACGGCAACGTGACCCTGAACGCGGCGGGGACCACCTACGCCAACACGGCCAACGCCTCCTTCGAGCGGCGCCAGGGCAACAGCGCCCAGTATTGGATGCCGGCATTCGGCGCCTTGGGCGCGAAGCTCGCCTACTCGGTCAACGAAGGAAAGAGCGCGGCCTCCGGCACGACCACGCAGATCAATCCGCGCATCTGGAGCGCGAACCTGGAGTACGACAAGGGGCCGATCTATCTCGCCGGCGGCTACGAGCGGCACCTCGACTATTTCGGATTGGGTGCGATCGCGCCCGCCGCCCAGGCAGTGCTCGTCAGCAGCTCCGCAAGCGCTTCCTCGCGCGACACGGGGATCAAGCTGGTGGGGCGCTATATATTCGGCAGCACGCGCCTCGGCCTGATCTACGAGCAGCTGCGATACGAGCAGAACAACAGCGTCGCAGCCCCGACCGCGTTCAGGAGTTATCGCCGCGGCGCCTACGCGCTCACCGGGACCCACACGATCGGCGCCGGCACCATCCGGGGGCTCTACGGGCGGGCGCAGAGCGGAAGCTGCAGCCTCGCCGGCGGCGGCACGTGCGTCTCGAGCGGCCTCGGCGCGCAGCAGGTTTCGCTCGGCTACAGCCACAGGTACTCGGACCGCACGGAGCTGTACGCCTTTTTTACCCGCGTGGCGAACGACGTCAACGCCACCTACCAGTTCGCCAACGCCGCAGGCATCGGCGCCGCGGCCGGCGCGACCAGCACCGCCTATCTGCTGGGGGTCCGGCACACCTTCTAGACGCTTTTCGGGAAACGACGCACCCTCCCCCGCGTTGTTTCCTCCTTGCACGGCGCCTACGGGCGCCGTTTTTTTTGGCGGCCGAACTCTGCGCCCCGTCGGAATAGATCCATCGGGCCGTGAGTATTACAGAGTATGCCGAGCCTTTTTCGGTGGGTTATCTCGATAGTAGTCGCCGCGCTAAGCCTTGCGGGCGCGTCCCGGGCGCTGCCAGGATCAGCGCCTGCCGCCGACGATCGGCTCTTCGCTGCGACCGACGTGACTGGCGTGCCCTGGGGCAGGGACTTCCAGCTGCTCGGCGACGACGGCAGAAGCCATGGGCTGGCGGAATTCCGCGGCAAGGTGGTCGCGCTGTACTTCGGCTATACGCAGTGCCCCGACGTCTGCCCGACCACCATGGCGACGCTGGCACAAGCCGTCCGGATGCTCGGCAACGACGGCGAGCGGGTGCAGGGTGTCTTCATCACCGTGGATCCAAGGCACGACACGCCGCAGGTGCTCGCGAAATACGTGACCACTTTTCACTCGAGCTTCATTGGGCTCTACGGCGACAAGCAAGCAGTCCAGCACACCGCTCGGGAATTTCATGTGCTTGCCAGCCGAGCCGCCCACTCGACGCCCGTCTTTCTCTTCGATTCCGCAGGGCGCTTGCGGCTGATCGTTCGCCCCGAAGCGACGCCGGAGTCGATCGCCCACGACATGCGGCTGCTTCTGACCAGGACACCGGCATGAGAAACCTCATCGCATGCGCTGCTCTGATGTTCGGCTTTGCGGGCGAATTGGCCGCGCAGCCGGATGCGACGATGATTGAACTCGTCAAGCCGATTGCGTTTTATCCCGACGGCCTCGTCGCGCAGGTACTGGCTGCGTCAACGCACCCTAAGGAGATCGCGAAGGCCGCGGCGTGGCTGGATGGGGACCGCCCCTGGGACTCTGGCAAGCTCGCTCAGGAGGTCGACGGCACTGCGTGGTCCCCTGACATCAAGGCCCTCGCGCTGACACGACCCGTTCTCGACGCGATGTCGGGTGACTTGGTCTGGACCAAAGCGCTCGGCGCGGCGTACGCGCGCAACCCCGCGGCGGTGATGAGCGCGGTGCAAGCTTTGCGGCACGCGGCCCAAGCGGCAGGCGAGCTCATCAGCACGAGTGGCGCGCGCGTGGTGGTCAGCGGCGGAACGATTCTTCTCGAGCCCGTCGATGGCCAGTTCGTGTACGTGCCCGGACGCGGCGTTTTCAACGTGGCGGCCTACGAGCGGTTTTCATGGGGATGGCATGGCTGGCAGCTAGGCTGGAAGGACGGCGTCGTACGCTATCAGGACACGCCGTATCTCTCGCAGCACTGATTCCGATCCCGGCCACCGAAGCTCGCCGTTTCTGCTTTCGGCCCCATCTAGCTGCGTCCCTGGAATAAGTCCGGCGCCGGCAAGGTCTATGGGAGTGAGGACAACGGAGAAAACCGCGTGAGAACCTCATGGTCGGCAATCTGGCCAAGGCGAGGGAGCACCTCCAGGTTCTCGACCGGCCGTGCTTTTTCCCGTGCGAGCCGTACACGATGCTGAAAAGGGCAATTGCAGATTACGAACCAAAGCAGGCGAAGAAATAGCGCGTGGCGATGGGCTCGCCAAGACGCCAGCGCCTTTGGCCCTAAGCGGACCTCGGGCTGATCGTTTAGGTTGCACGTGATCGCTTGGGCGACTGTTTTGGCATCTTTGGCGGCTCACGTCGCAGCGGCTGTATGGCTCTATCGGACCTTCAGAGCAAGAGTAGCCGCTGGAAAAATGACGGCACCTAAAGCATCCTGGAGCTTCTTCCTCGTGCTGATCGCCATGCCTTACCCGCTTATGTGGCTGGATTTCCGCATCGGCTGGCATCTGTACAGCAATCTGCCTGCGATTTTTGACCCGGCCTGGGACTTCCGTACGGCGCTTCTCAGCGTTTTTATTGGTCTCGGTCTGAGTGCAATCATCTCGCTCAGTTTTGCAATATTCGCGGCCTGGAAGTTCTCACATCCGTGGGCTCAGAAAAGTGATGCCAGTGCAACCTGACGGCCAGATCTCGCAAAGGAGCTTCAAGCATGATCCGGCAAATCGCAACCACGTCAGCAATTACAGGGGCCGCGGCGCTTCTTGTCTGCTGCGCTGCTTCACAGGTCGGGACGACCCCGATAGTCCCGGGAAACCTCAGGGCTCCAGCAAATCAAGTGCTATCACTTGAGGCGCAAGCCAATGGTGTACAGATTTACGAGTGCAAATCCAACAGGACCGATCCCACCAGGTTCGAATGGATCTTCAAGGCCCCGGCGGCAGATCTCTTCGACAGTGTCGGAAGGAAGATCGGCAAACACTATGCAGGTCCGACCTGGGAGTCGAATGACGAAAGCAAAGTACTGGGAGAGGTCAGGGCGCGGGATGATGGTCCCGACCCCGACGCCATTCCCTGGTTGCTGCTGAAAGCGAAATCAACTTCGGGCGGTGGCGTCTTTGGCCAGACGCAAAGCGTGCAGCGCGTGCGCACTGTCGGCGGCAAAGCTCCTGCCCAAGGTTGTAGCCAAGAACAGGAGGGAAAAGAGGCTCGAGTCCCCTACAAAGCGACGTACTACTTCTATGTCGCGCACCCATGAAGGAGCGAGTCCGTTGAACCTGGGTGCCCAACCGGATGCACGGTTGGCACGCGAGCCCGCGCTAGTGGGTGTGGCTGCGCGCGCCGAGCCCCTGGACATGAAGCCCGGTCTTAGCTCGCCCGCCCGCTCAAAGCGTGAGCGGCACGGTGTCACTTTCCTTGAAGGGCTGTCGAGCCCATTGTGTGCGCCACCTGAGAGTCTGCGGGACTACTTTCGCAATAGGCTTTGGCAGCCAGGCGCTTGATCGGCGAGTCGACAGGTCACTCGTAAGTATTTCGCACGCGTTCCAAATATTCCCTGCTTCCAGGCAGGAAACAGAAGTTTTGCAGTTTCAGGTCTCGCGATTCTTTTGTTGACGCCAACCGTCTCTCCTAAGCGGACGACAAAAATGTTGACCTTTGGCCGTTTCGACCGCTCGTTCGTGATCCGCATGGTTCGAGACTTCTTTCTGGTGCTCTTGGCGATGATATTCCTGGAGTTGGCAGCGCGCCTGGTGATCACGTTGTATCGCTTCAATTTCCAGGAAGAAACCGCCACGCGCGTGGCGGCCGAGCGCCTGGCGACCGACATCACCTCGATCATGATCAACTCGGGCGGACCGGTGGCGGCGCGCACCATCTATCCCATTCTCAAGAAAAACAACGCGGATCTGGGATTCGCCATCGCCATTCAGCCGGCGCCGGTCACGGTAACGTCGATCGAGTCGATGTTCGGCTTCAAGCCGCGAGGTCTTCAGCCCGATTGGGCCGAGGGGCGCCACCACGAGTTCACCGTGAAACTGCGCGCCGAAACCCTTTGCCTCAAGTGCCATTACCAGGCCAAGGTTGGCGAGGTATTGGGCCAGGTCACAGTTCGCAACTACTGGAGCAGCCACCTGGCGCACTGGTTGGAAGAGGCGCAGATCACCACCGTTTTCGGCATGGGCGATATCCTGCTGCGCACCATCGTTCTCTTCCTGCTGTTGAAACTGCGCATGGAGCCCTTGCTGATCCTGCGCGCCGTGGTGGCGCAGTTAGCGAAAGCCGGCGCCGATCTGTCGCACCGCGCGCCGGTCAACTCCGATGACGAGTTCGGCGAACTGGCGCACGATCTCAATTTGCTCCTCGAGCGTATCAACCACATCTTTGAAGATCTCGGGTCCGTACTCGCGAAGGTCATCGCCCTCAACCACCGCTTTGTCCAGGTGCATGGGCAAACGAGCGAGCGTTATGCTCGCGTGATGAGCGACGTGACGGATCTCGCCAAAACGACGTTCCGGAATCAAAAGAGCGACCCACTGCTGTCCGAAGAATGGCTGCACTCGGTGGAGGCGTTGCTCGCTGCCCTTCAGCACGCGTTCGAGAACCATCCCGAGCTGGCCGAATTGGAATCCAGAACGAACCAAGTTTTGCTTCCTTTGAACCAATTGTCGCAGCGCGCTCGCGGTCTATTCAGCGACTACGAGGCGCTGGGCGACCGGGTCATCACCCTTTCGTCGAACCTGCATGAGTTTTCGCACTTCCTCGAGGAAATGGGGATACTGGAAGAAAAAATGCAAGGCATCGCGGAATTGGGTCAAGCGATGCTCGAACGCATGCGCCACACGCCTACGCCGAGCTGACCGAAGATTGGGCGATCAGACGGCTTGGCCGCGACAACTATGGTTACCGGGAAGAAGATCAAGATCGAGAATTGCTCGAGCGCGTTCGCCGCGCGTCTGCCCGACTTGGCGCGTTAGCTATGAAAAGGAAAAACGAGATTTCTCGGAACGAACGATTATCTTTGACGAGAGAATATGCCTGCCTATACGTGTATCTCGAGGTCATGGATCGCAGTGAACTCGAAACTTATTGGCAAAAAATAGTTCCGACGCTCGGGCGCGGGCCTGGTACAACAGCCCGGCCTATGGCGCGATCCGACACCATCGCGAGCATGGAGCCCAATGCATTGGAATCCTCATGGAGGGCGGTGCGCTGCCGCCACACCTACGGATGCCACAGACGATCGGCAACCGACCAAAGGCTCGTTAAGTAGCGCCGCCGCGCGAGTAAGCCTCGATGAAGCTCTTCATCTCGGCGGCGTTCAGGTCCGAGACCGCCCAGAACGCGAGGCCGGAATCGGTCCAGTGCACGACGTTGTAGCCCTGCTGCCCTGAGGGGCGGTCGATCGGTGTCGTGCGAGCGGCCTTGCGCTCCGGCCAGACGAAGACGTCGATCAGGTGATCGCGATGCTTGTAGACCAGCGCCGCGACCGTGCGGTTGCCGATGTAGTCCACGCGTCCGCCGAGCAGCGGAAATCCCGCGCTCGCCAGGTCGTTGACCGGCGGCGAAAAGTCGAGCTTGCCGCTGAGCCAGGGCTTCACCGTGTGCTGATCGGTGCTCGCCACGTCCGCGATGTGGTTCGTCACGATGGAGCGGGCATGGCCGCTCACCACCTGCTCCAAGACCAGATCGTCTTCGCGCGGCGCCGTGTATTCGATGGCGGCGATCCACGAAACGACCGCGGTGGCCGCGATCGCGGCACCGAGCCCTAGCTGGGGGAACTTCGGCCACTGCCAGCCGAAGGACGGCCGGGCGGGGCTGCCGATCCTCGCGCGAATGCGCTCCTTCAGCCGCTCGGGCGCGGTGTAGTACGTCGCGTGCCGCAGGATGCCGGAATGCAGCGCCGACTGCGCGCCGAAGATCTGCTGGCAGGCCGCGCAGGAAGCGAGGTGCCGGTCGAAGGCCGTGATGCCGGGCGGATCGAGCTCCTGGTCGAGATACGCGTCGAGGCGGCTGAGGCTGTCGTTGCAATCCATGTCAGTTCTCCTGCTGCGCTTGCTTCAGGTGCTGCAGCATCAATTTGCGTGCGCGCGAAAGGCGCGACATCACGGTGCCGATCGGAATCCCGGCGATCGCCGCGATTTCCTTGTACGGCAGGTCTTCCAGCTCGCGCAGCACGATGACTTCGCGAAACTCCTCGGGCAGCTCGGCCAGCGCCTCGTTTACCAGGCGGCGCGCGTCCTTCTGCCGGAGCACCTGGTCGATCGAGCCGATGCTGCTCTCGAGGTCGGATGCGTCGGCGCCGTTGGCGATCATGGTTTCCTCGTCGAACTCCACGTTGAAGGCCTCGGCACGGTGCTTCTGGTGCCAGGTGTAATAGGTGTTGCGCACGATCGCCAGCAGCCAGGCGCGCGCGCTGTCGCCGTTGTAGCTGTCGAGGAACTTGAACGCCCGCAGGCACGCCTCCTGCACCACGTCCTCGGCGTTGCGCGCGTCGCGCGTGAGCCAATGCGCGTAGTCGTACGCCGCGTCGAGGTGCGTGGTGAAGATCTGCTCGAACCTCCGGCTCCGGGCGCGTTCATCGGCGGCCGACGGCTTTCCCGGACCTTCAAGGGGAATCGCGCGCACGAGGGTCATGCTCCTTACTACCGGCAAGCCCCGGATATTTATTCCCGGGAATATCGCGATGCAGCCGCCGGTCTATATTTCCGTAGGGGAGCAAATCTGCCCCCCATCAACACGGCATCCGGAGGTGTCACTCGTGAGCAAGATCGACAGGCGGGAATTTCTCAAGCTGACCAGCCTCGGCAGCATCGGCGTGGTGTTCGCCTCGGCGCTGCCCGGCATGGCGCGCGCAGCAGGAAAAACATCGGGCATGGACGACTTCTATTTCCTGCAGCTCTCCGACTCGCATTGGGGCTTCGAAGGACCGCCCAATCCCGACGCGAAGGGCACGCTCAAAAAGGCCGTCGCCGCGGTGAACGCGCTCGACTACCAGCCCGACTTCATCGTCTTCACCGGCGACCTCACACATACCACCGACAACCCGGTCGAGCGCCGCAAGCGCATGACCGAGTTCAAGCAGATCGTGAGCGACCTCAAGGTGAAATCGGTGCGCTACATGCCCGGCGAGCACGACGCCTCGCTCGACAACGGCAAGGCCTTCAAGGAGTTCTTCGGCCCGACGAACTACACCTTCGACCACAAGGGCGTGCACTTCATCGTGCTCGACAACGTGTCCGATCCGCGTGCGCAGCTCGGCGACGAGCAGCTGGCGTGGCTTGCCGCCGACCTCAAGCAGCAGAAGAGCGACGCGCCGATCGTGGTCTTCACGCACCGGCCGCTCTTCGACCTCGCGCCGCAGTGGGACTGGGCGACGCGCGACGGCGCGAAGGCCATCGAGCTCCTGAACCCCCACAAGAACGTGACGGTGTTCTACGGCCACATCCACCAGGAGCACCACCAGATGACCGGGCACATCGCGCACCACGCCGCCAAGGGCCTGATGTTTCCGCTGCCGGCGCCCAACTCGCAGCCGAACCGCACACCGGTGCCGTGGAACCCGGCGGAGCCCTACAAGGGCCTCGGCTTCCGCAGTGTCGACGCCGAGGTGAAGGAAGCCGAGTACAAGCTCACCGAATACCCCGTCGTGCCGAAGGTGTAGGCGATGAAGCTCAACACGAGAGTTCTACGCATCGCCGCGGCCGCCGCGATCCTCGCCGCCGGCGGGGCGGCCACCTACGTCGTCGCCCAGCCGAAGGAGAAGGTGATCAAGATCACCGCCAAGCGCTTCGACTACACGCCGGGCAACCTGACGCTGAAGAAGGGCGAGGCGGTGGTCTTCGAGTTCACCAGCAAGGATGTGCTGATGGGCTTCAACCTGCCGGACTTCAACCTGCGCGCCGACATCATTCCCGACAAGGTGACGCGCGTGCGCTTCGTGCCCGACAAGACCGGCACGTTCACCTTCCTGTGCGACATCTTCTGCGGCACCGGGCACGAGAATATGAACGGCAAGATCACGGTGGTCGGCTAGGCATGAAACCGCGGCGCCTCGTGATGCAGCGGCTCGCCGGCCTCGCGCTCGCGGCGCCGCTGCGGGCGCTCGCCGGCACGCTCGCGAAGGCCGACGTCCAGTACCAGGACCAGCCGAACAACGGCAGGGATTGCGACCACTGCATCCAGTTCATCGCCGATCCGGCGCACAAGGGCGCCGGCACTTGCAAGGTGGTGGCAGGTCCGGTGAGCGCACGCGGCTACTGCCTTGCCTTCACTCCCAAGCCGAGCAAGAGCTGAGCGTGCCCTCCTGTGTCTCGCCCTCCTGTCCGCCGGCGGCAATGTCCTGGCGGCGGAGCCGATCGACACCGACGGGCCCGACTTCGTCGAATCCTCCGAGGTGGTCCCCGAGGGCCGCTTCCAATATGAGCTCGATGCCCGGGCCCGCGAAAGCTCCCTTCTCCTCAAGCAGGGCGTAGCCGAGAACTTCGAGCTGCGCCTCACCCTGGCGCGCCACGAGTCGCCAGGGCTCGGAATCAAATGGCACGCGCTGGATAGAGATGCCGCCGCCGGGCGACCGGCGGTGGCGTGGATCGTGGATATCCAGAAGCCGGCGCTGCGCTCGGTGCTCACCTGGGATTTGCCGCATGAGCTTTCCCTGGGCGTGATGCCGGGCATCCCGCACCGCATCTTCGGCGCGGTGCTGAACGAGCGCGTCTCGCAGAGCTTGCGGATGTTCGTCGAGCTGTCCGCCGCGCGGCTCGCGAGCTGGGATCTCGGCGCCGCTTACCTCATCGGCCGCGACGCGCAGATCGGCGCTCGCGCCGGTGCCGGCTTCGTGCTGCTCGAGCTGGCGCAGCGCTTCTGACGCTGGAATAAGCGCGGCGAGCGCCCGGTATCTAAGGGGTGAGTCCCTCTCAACGAACCAATCCCGAAAAGGAACCGCCGCAATGAAACGCACCCTGCTTTCCGTTCTGCTCGTGATGCTCGCCGCTTCCGCGTGCACCTCGCTGCCCGAAGCGAAAGGCCCGTTCGCGCGCTCCGCCAAGGGCGCGACGCAAACCGATGCCGGCATGGACGACGCGCAGCAGCCCGAGTCGAGCCCGTTCCCGCAGAACAACCCGTTCGGCAACTGAGCGGCAACTTCTCGATGAAAACGATTCTTCTGGCCGCGGTCGATCAGCTGCGGACCGCGCGCCGAGCGGCGCGCTAGCGAAGAACGGCCGGATCGCGCTCCGGCACGGCGATACGGCGCGGCAGCTCCCGGAACCGCGGATCGGAGCGCAGCGGATCGAGAGCCGGTCGCGGCAGGATTGAAGGATTGAAGCGCGCGGCGTGGGCCTTGTTGAGCCACGCCGTCACCTGCGAATGGTCGTCCCCGGGGGTGACAGCGAGTCAGCCCCGACTGCTCTTGTCGGGGCTACTCGACCTTGCCGACCGCCTTCACCACTTTCGCCATCGCTTCGTAGTCCTCGCGCACCAGCTTTTCAAACGCCGGCACCGACAGCGCCCGCGGCTCCACGCCCTGCGTCGCGAGGCGCTTGAGGATCACCGGGTTCTTGAGGAGCTTCGCCACCTCGGCGTTGATGCGATCGATCAGCGGCTGCGGCGTGCCCGCCGGCGCGAGGAGGCCGAACCACGACTCGAACACGTAGCCCGGCAGATCCTCCGCCACCGCGGGAACGCCCGGCAGGAAGCTCGAGCGCTTCGGCGACGTCACGCCCAGCAGCCGAATCCTCTGGTCCTTCGCGAACGGCATCGCGCCGACGTTCGGCACGATCAGCGCCTGCGAGCGCCCCGCGACGACGTCGTTGGTCGCGTCCTGCGTCGACTTGTACGGGATGTGCACCATCTCGATCCCGGCGAGCTTGCAGAAGTACGCCATCGCCAGGTGCCCCGAGCTGCCGTGCCCGGGCGAGGAATAGTTGAGCTTGCCGGGATTCGCTCTTGCCTCGGCGATCAGCTCCTTCACCCGCCGCGCCGGGAGCTGCGTCGACGACATCAGCACGTAGCTCTGCATGCCGACGTTCGCCGCCGGCGCGAAGTCCTTGATCGGGTCGTACGGCGCCTTGTCCGCGAGCAGCGCCGTGATGTTGTGGCTCGACGCGGCGAAGACGAGCGTGTTGCCGTCGGGCGCCGCCTTCGCCACGCTCGCCGTGCCGATCGCCCCGCCCGCCCCCGGCCGGTTCTCGACGATGATCGTCTGCCCGAGCGCCTGGCCGAGCTCGCTGTAGAAGCTCCTCGCCAGCACCTCTCGCGCGCCGCCGGCGGCGAACGGCACCACGATGTGGATCACCTTGCCGCCGGGCTGCGCCACCGCCGATAGGGCTGCGGCGCCCAGCACGAGCGCGGCAACGAGATTGCGTACCAGGTACATGATGGTTCCTGTCCCTCCGCGGCAATCTTAGACGAGCGCCAAGCCGACGGACGGCACGTAATTTGCGGCAGTTCCCTCGGTCCATCTCAAAAGGAGACCGAGGTATGAAACTCAAGCTCGTTGCAGCAGCCATGATCGCCGCGGGCGTCGCCCTTTCGGGCTGCGCGCATCGCGACACCAGCGCCAGCTCCGGCGGCAGCCGGTCGGCGACCGAGTTCGCCGGCGACGCGGCGCTCACCACCAAGGTGAAGACGGCCCTCGCGACCGCCGCCGGCCTCGGCACCGCCGCCGAGGTGAACGTGCAGAGCTTTCGCGGCGTCGTGCAGCTGAACGGCTTCGTCGGCTCGCAAGAGCAGATCCAGCGCGCGGCCGACGCGGCCCGCGCCGTCGAAGGCGTTCAAAGCGTGCAGAACAACCTGCGCGTGAAGCCGGCGTCCTGATTTCCCGACGCTCAGCCTCACCGGGCCCCGCCGTGCGCGGGGCTTTTTTTGGAAACGCGGCACGGCGCTTGCACCGTACGTGCGCAGTTCCCCCCTCACCAACCATTGGAGGCTTCCCCATGCCCAGGACTCTCAGCATCATGACCGCGGCGGTACTTTTCGCGCTGTCGACGCTCGCCGTCGCGCAGTATTCTTCCTCGTCTTCGAGCACCCCGTCCACGCCGTCGCCCTCCGCGTCGGGCAGCAGCTCGAGCGGCTCATCCACCAGCCCGTCCACGTCGTCGCCGGCCGCGTCGGGCAGCAGCTCGAGCAGCACGTCGGCGCCAAGCTTCTCGGCCGTCGACACCAACAACGACGGGCAGATTTCGCGCTCCGAGTGGGACGCCTACTTCAACAAGGGCTCGAGCTCCGGCGCCGCCGGCGGCACGTCCTCCGGGACGAGCGGCAGCTCCAGCGCCACCACGTCGCCCAGCACCAGCGGCTCGTCGATGAGCAAGTAACGGTGCGCTTCACCAACCGCCGATCAGGCCGATCGGCGGTTGTGCATCGGGCCGGGTAACGATTCCGGTCCTTTTCGTGCCGTGGACGTGGGAGTATCTGCCATGCCTCCCGGCGCGATCGCGAAAACCAGCCCGAAGCGCTGCCGCCTGCTCTACGTGGAGCACGAGGCCGAGAGCCTGGCGCAGGTCGAGCAGCTCGTCGCCGCCCGCAAGGACGTGCACCTCCTTCGCGCCGCCAGTTTGCACCTCGCGGTGCAGGTCGCGCGCAGCAAGCGGGCCGAGGTGATCCTGATCGACATCGACGTTCCCGACTTCGATCTCGCCCGCAGCCCCGGCGAGATCGTGAAGCGCCTGCACGCCGACCGGGCGCTGGAGGCGATTCCGATCCTCGCGCTCAGCGCCAACGCCGCGCCCGCCGCGATCGTGAAGGGCCTCGAGGCGGGATTCTTCCAATACCTGACCAAGCCGATCCAGGCCGCCGCGTTCACCGAAGCCCTCGCCTTCGCGTGCGAATTCGCGGCGATCGACCGAGCCGAACAAGCCGGCGTGCAACCGCGCGCCGCCAAGCAGCCCCTAAGGGAGACACGCTGATGGAACCCACCCCGTTTCAGAAAGTCGTCGAGCAGGACCGCGGCATGAAATACGCGGACATGACCAGCACGCAGAAATTCGTCTTCGTGGCGAAAGTGGTCGTCTGCGTCTGCACGTTCGGCTTCGCCTTCCCCAACGTGCAGAACGACTGAGCGCAATGCCCAAAGGCCAGCAGCGCAGCAACCGCGAAAAGAAGAAACCGAAGAAGGCGCCCGCGCCTGTCCCGCAGCGCGCGCCGGGACTCCCGCCCCAGCCCTGGAAGAAATAAGCCCGGGCGTTCATGAAGAACCTGGTCCACGCCCTCGCCGCGCTCGCGGCCATGCTGTGCGCGGCAATAGCCGGCGCCGCCGATCTCAAGGTGCTTGCCTCGAACGGCGTGAGAGCCACGCTGGAGGAGCTCGCGCCCGCCTTCGAGCGCGAGACCGGCCACAAGCTCGCGGTCACCTACGGCGTGGCCGCGGTGCTCAAGCGCCAGATCGAAGCCGGCGAAGCCTTCGACCTCGCGATCCTCACGAGCGGCGGCATCGAAGACCTCGCCACGCAGGGCAAGGTCGACGGCGCGTCACGCACGCCCATCGCACGCTCGGGCGTGGGCGTCGCGGTGCGCGCAGGCGCGCCGAAGCCCGACATCGGCAGCACCGAGGCGCTCAAGCGCGCGCTGCTCTCCGCCAAGTCCATCACCTGGACCAAGGAAGGCGCGAGCGGCGTCTATTTCGCGAGCGTGGTGCAGAAGCTGGGGATCGCCGAGCAACTCGCGCCGAAGCTCAATCTCGCCGCTTCCGGCGCGCAGGTCGGCGAGAAAATCGTCGCCGGCGAAGCCGAGCTGGGCGCGCTCCTCGTCAACGAGATCATGGCGCTGAAAGGCGTGGACCTCGCCGGCCCGCTGCCGCCGGAGCTGCAGAGCTACACCGTGTTCCACAGCGGCGTGAGCACCGCCTCGAAAAACACCGCCGCGGCAAAGGCGCTGGCGCACTTCCTCACCACGCCCGCGGCGGCCGCGCTGTTCAAGTCAAAGGGCCAGGAGCCCGGCTAGCCGCGCGCCGTCGGCACGGCCGAGGCGCTCGTACTCCGAGATCACCTGCGCGCCGAAGAGGAGCAGCATCGCGCCGATCTCGAGCGATAGGAGCACCGCGATAGCCGTGGTGGGCGAGCCGTAGACCACGCCGCCGATCAGCGCGTGGCGTAACGACAGGCGCCCGACCGGCATCACGAGATACAGCGAGCTGATGATGAGGATCTCGCCGGCGACGCCGAGCAGGTAGAGCCCCGCGGCGGAGAAGAGGCCGAGCGACCACGAATGGCCGAGGAAGTCGACACGGTCCTGGCCGAGCGCCTCGAGGCCGCCGGCGCACCGCCACCCGGTGATAGAAGATGATCGACATCGCGTTCTCCAGCACCGTGAAGGCGAGCGAGCTGAAGAAAATCAGCGTGCCGGCGAGCACCCAGCCCAGCACCTCGCGATGCTCGATGAAGCGCGCCAGCTCCGCGACCACCGGCTTCGACTGACCCGGGAAGAACCAGCCGAGGTAGCGCTCGAGCGTGTCGAGCAGCAACGCCCGGTCGAGCCAGTGCGACAGCACGATCAGCACGAGGATCAGCAGCGGCACGACCGACAGCAGCGCGTAGTACGCCACCGCGCCCGCGAGCAGCAACCCCTGGTTCGCGCGAAACGCCTTCAAGCAGCGCAGTGCGAACGCGCCGTGGCCTTTGAGCACTTCCGATAGCGCATCGGGCATGGCGTTCATTTTGCCCGCGAATAATTACGGCCTGCTGTTCGCGCAGATTCCTCAGCCCACAGATGCGATCTACGCCACCGGCGGGAAAGCCTTGATCGGGTCGTACGGCGCCTTGTCTGCGAGCAGCGCCGTGATGTTGTGGCTCGACGCGGCGAAGATGAGCGTGTTGCCGTCGGGCGCCGCCTTAGCCACGCTCGCGGTGCCGATCGCCCCGCCCGCCCCCGGCCGGTTCTCGACTATGATCGTCTGGCCGAGCTCGCTATAGAACCTCCTCGCGAGCACCTCCCTCGCGCCACCGGCCGCGAACGGCACCACGATGTGCATCACCTTGCCGCCGATTTGCGCGACCGCGTCCGTGGGAGAAGCGTTGAATATGAGCGCGGCAACGAGCGCGTGTAAGAACCGTCGTGTCACAGGTGTTCCGCTTGCCAAAGCCGTAACGCCTGTTCGTCTAGAACCGGGAAATCCTGCCAATCGGGAAAGTACAAACCGTTGTCGCTGAGAACTTCAGCGCGCCGACGTTCGTGGATGGTTTTTGGCTCAAAGCGCTCGGCCCAATATCGCCTCGCGAGATCAACGTTCGCCGGATTGTTTTCCAATTTCTCATACAACCCGGCATCACCGAGGTGAATCGGGCCATGATCTTCGACGATATAGCAACGTGTCAGCAAACGGTGCCCACCAAACATGTGGTGAAGCCAATACTCGGCGACTTCTTTTTCAAGCCCGAGAAAATGACACGCCAGCCGCGATGGACGTTTCGGAAATTCCTTCTTGCGCAATTCCTCCAACAAATTCTCGGCTTCCGCTGACGCCCCCTTTTTATGGGTTACCAGCGGGCCAGTCCCATCCAACAGCCGCCTCATCGAGCAGATCACACCCTCGCCCATTCTGACGTTGTGTAGGAGTATCGCGAAGTCCGTGAAGCGGACGTGCGACTCGCCCATTTTGTATGCAACTCGAGTGGGAGCTAAATGCCAGCCCTCGAATGGCAATAGACGATGACGCCGACCATCCGAATGGACGATTTCATCTCCTTGTTTTTCCCACGGCACCTTGCAAACCTCGACGTCTAGATGACTTTTTTATTGACGACTTGAATTGTTGGCTAATAGGCTCACTACTGCGCGCGTTACAGCTTTATCGGCTTGTCTTACATTGGGGGTGCATGCACTACGCGAGAGGTGCTCGAAGGGCACTCAGCAGTCGTGAGTTCGATCCAACAACGATCGGTCTTATCCTCGATCGATTGGAAAGAGCGGTACCGCATCTTCACTTTAAGCCTTGGGCGGTCGAACGAGGTTATCCAGTCGATATTTCACCGCCACAGGAAAACGCAGTTAAGTGGACAGATAACTATCGTACTGAGCTTCAGGTTCCCGCCCGGATCTTCCCTACTCGTCTTCATGGATAACCTTGTTGTTCCTTATCTCTATGGGCTTAGCTATTTCGACAAGTTCACGGCGTGGCCTTGGGGCGAATACAGCCATGGGGGCCTCGGGCTTCTGGAGTTCTATTGCGATGCTCCTGAACAGAGTGCGGCGCGTTATGCCGAAATCATCGGAACGCTGCAAAGTTACAAAGACATTTGGCCTTGGATTCGCAAGCAGTTACGCAAACCAAACGCGAAGACGCAATGTATTTGCGGATCTGGGGCACCGTTTGGTAAGTGCCATGCAGCGGCTTGGCGTGGGCTCTGCCGAATGCTTGCAGGCATCAGGCGTCTTGGCGTGACGCCCGATAGCTTGCGTAAATCTAGCGCAATCCAGCGTTGATCTTGTCCAGCATCGCCGAGCCCGGGCAGAGGTCCTTCTCGCCGAGCTTGTTGAAAGGCGCCGGATAGGTGTTGAGGTGGGCGTGGAGGTCTTCCGAGTCGGGTGAGACGTACAAGAGGCCGGTGAGGACCTCACCCTTCTCCGCGGCGCGGGCGATGTGGGAGACGGCGTTGACCTTGTCGGTCGGGTCGTAGTCGGCGGCGAGCTTGCGAAGGCGGATGATGCTGCCCTCGGCGCCGGCGGGCACTTCGATGACATCGCCCTCGGCGTAGTCGGCGCCGATCGCCTCGCGGCTGGGCCAGAAGTCGAGGCGGTTGACGGCCTCGTTGTGCTCGCGCACATAGTCGTAGCTCTTGGTCGAGCCGGCGTGGTTGTTGAAGGCGACGCACGGGCTGATCACGTCGATGAACGCCGCGCCCTGGTGGGCGATGCCGGCCTTGATGAGCGGCGTGAGCTGGCGCTTGTCGCCCGAGAAGCTGCGCGCGACGAAGGTGGCACCCATCAGCAGGGCGAGCCCTACGGTGTCGATCGCGGTGTCCTTGTTGGTCGCGCCCTTCTTCGCCTTGGAGCCCTTGTCGGCGGTGGCGGAGAACTGGCCCTTGGTGAGGCCGTAGACGCCGTTGTTCTCGAGGATGTAGGTCATGTTGACGCCGCGGCGCATGACGTGGGCGAACTGGCCGATGCCGATCGAGGCGGAGTCGCCGTCGCCCGAAACGCCCAGGTAAATCAAGTCGCGGTTGGCGAGGTTGGCGCCGGTGAGGACCGAGGGCATGCGGCCGTGCACGGTGTTGAAGCCGTGCGACTGGCCGAGGAAGTAGTCCGGGGTCTTGGAGCTGCAGCCGATGCCCGAAAGTTTCGCCACCTTGTGCGGCTCGACGGCGAGCTCGAAGAAGGCCTCGATCAGCGCGGCGGAGATCGAGTCGTGCCCGCAGCCGGCGCAGAGCGTGCTCACCTTGCCCTCGTAGTCGCGGCGGGTGAAGCCGAGCTTGTTCTTCGGCAGGCTGGGATGGTGCAGCTTGGGCTTGGCGAGGTAAGTCATGCCGCCTTGTCCTTCTTGATGTTGATCGGCCGCACGTTCAGCGCGGCGACGATCTCGGCGATCTCTTTCTGGATGAAGCGCGCGGTGATCGGCGTGCCGTCGTAGTGCAGGATCGAGATCAGGTTCGCCGGGTTGATGCCGGCGTCGTTCACCAGCAGCGTCTTCAGCTGGGCGTCGCGGTTCTGCTCGACCACGAACACCTTCGAGTGCGAGGCGACGAAATCGAACAGCTCGTCGCCGAACGGGAAGCCGCGCACGCGCAGGGCGTTGACGTGGATGTTCTGCTCGGAGAGCGCCTCGAGCGCCTCGTGCATCGAGGGGCTGGTGGAGCCGTAGTAGATGACGCCGAAGCGGGCCGGGTGCTTGGCCGGCGTGAGCACCGGCTGCGGCACCAGGGTCTTCGCCGTCTCGAACTTCTTCTGCAGGCGCTGCATGTTGTACTGGTAGTCGGCGCCGGCTTCCGAGTAGGTGGCGTACGGGTTCTTGCTCGTGCCGCGCGTGAAGTAGGCGCCTTTGCTCGGGTGCGTCGCCGGCAGCGTGCGGTACGGGATGCCGTCGCCGTCGAAGTCCTTGTAGCGGCCGAACTCCTTGCCCGCGTCGAGCATCTCGGCGGTCATCAGCTTGCCGCGGTCGTACCGGCGGCTGTCGTCCCACTTGAAGGGATCGGTCAGGCGCTGGTTCATGCCGATGTCGAGGTCGGTCATCAGGAACACCGGCGTCTGCAGGCGCTCGGCGAGGTCCAGCGCCTCGGCGGCGAAGTGGAAGCACTCGTTCGGGTCGTGCGGGAAGAGGAGCACGTGCTTGGTGTCGCCGTGCGAGAGGTAGGCGGCCTTGACGACATCGGACTGCTGCGTGCGCGTCGGCATGCCGGTCGAGGGGCCGCCGCGCTGCACGTCGATGATCACCGCCGGGATCTCGGCGAAGTAGGCAAGGCCGATGAACTCGGACATGAGGGAAATTCCAGGCCCACTGGTAGAAGTAAATGCGCGCGCCCCATTCCAGCCGGCGCCGACCACGATGCCGATCGAGGCGAGCTCGTCCTCGGCCTGGATGATGGCGAACTTGTTCTTGCCGGTCTCCTTGTCGACCCGCATCTTCGAGCAGTAGAACTGGAACGCTTCGGCGAGCGAGGACGACGGCGTGATCGGGTACCAGGCGCAGACGGTGGCGCCGCCGTAGACGCAGCCGAGCGCCGCGGCGGCGTTGCCCTCGATGAAGATCTTGTCGCCGACGTTGTAGGCGCGCTTGACCTTGAGGCCCATCGCGTCCTTGAGATTTTGCCGCGCATAGTTCAGGCCGAGCTGCAGCGCGTTCAAGTTGGGCTTGAGGAGCTTCTCCTTGCCCTTGTACTGCTCGCCGATCAGCTCGGCGATCACCTCGGGCTCCATGCCCAGCATGCCGGCGAGCGCGCCGACGTAGATGATGTTCTTGAAGAGCTGCCGCTCGCGCGAATCGGTGTAGGTGGCGTTGGTGATCTCGGTGAGCGGCATGCCGATCACGTTGATGTCGTCGCGGAACTTCGACGGCGGCAGCGGCTTGGTGTTGTCGTAGAAGAGGTAGCCGCCGGGCTCGATCTCCTTCACGTCCTGCGCCCAGGTCTGCGGGTTCATCGCCACCATCAGGTCGACGCCGCCGCGGCGGCCGAGGTGGCCCTTCTCCGTCACCCTGACTTCGTACCAGGTGGGCAGGCCCTGGATGTTCGACGGGAAGATGTTGCGCGGGCTGACCGGGATGCCCATCCGCAGGAAGGCTTTCGCGAAGAGCTCGTTCGCCGAGGCCGAGCCCGAGCCGTTGACGTTGGCGAACTTGACGACGAAATCGTTGAGCGCTTCGAGGCGTTTTATGGTGGTGGTAGTCATCGGTGGTTAGTTTTTATAGGAGTCGTCGAGCTTGCGGGCGATGGCGTCGAACTCGAGCTCGCCGAGTCCGGCCTGGTCGGTGAGGAATTCTTCGCCCATCGCGTAAGAGGCTTCGCACACTTCGGGCGAAGGAATTCTTAATTTAGAAGCTTGCGCCGCGAGCTGGACCTCGCACGCGCGGTTCAGGCGCCAGAAGCGGATGAAGGCTTCCGGGATCGTGCGCCCGATGGTCAGCAGGCCGTGGTTGCGCAGGATCAGCGCCTGGTTCGAAGCACCGAGGCTCTTCGCGAGCCGCGAGCGCTCATCCAGCCGCATCCCCGGGCCTTCGAAGTCGTGGTAGGAGAGGCGCTTCCAGAAATTGTGCGAGTACAGGTGCGCGGGCTGCAGGCCTTCGTCCTGCGCCGAGACCGCCATCCCCGCGAGCGTGTGCATGTGCCAGACGCACGCCGCGTCCTCGCGCGCCCTGTGGATCGCGCTGTGGATCACGAAGCCGGCCTTGTTCGCGCTGTACTTCTGCAGGCCGACCGGATTGCCGTCGACGTCGATCTTGACGAGCGACGAGGCGGTGATCTCGTCGAAGCGCAGGCCGTAGGGGTTGATGAGGAAGTGGTGCTCGGGTCCCGGCACGCGCGCGCTGATGTGGGTGTAGATCAGCTCCGACCAGCCGAGCTTGTCGGCGACGCGGTAGGCCGCCGCCAACTGGACCCTGAACGCCCGTTCGGCGGGGTTGATCTTGGGAGAGAGAACGGCGCTCATCTATTCTGGTCCTGGACCCGAATTCAGGCGGCTTTCTTGTGATACGGCACGGCGGGGGTGCCGGCCTGGGTCAGCTCGATCAGGTACTTCTGCATGTCCCAGGCGCCGGTCGGGCAGCGCTCGGCGCAGAGGCCGCAGTGCAGGCAGACGTCTTCGTCCTTCACCATGACCCGTTTTGTTTTTAGTTCACCCGAAACATACAAATCCTGGGTCAGGTTCTTCGCTGGAGCAGTGAGGCGCGGGCGCAAATCCTTCTCGTCGCCGTTGGCGGTGAAGCTGATGCAGTCCATCGGGCAGATGTCGACGCAGGCGTCGCACTCGATGCACAGGCGGTCGGTGAACACCGTCTGCACGTCGCAGTTCAGGCAGCGCTGCGCTTCCTTCCACGCCGTGGCGACGTCGAAGCCGAGCTCGACTTCCATCTTCACGTTCTTGAGCGTCGCCTTGACGTCGGCCCAGGGCACTTTGTAGCGCATGTCGCCGGCGATCTCGTTGTCGTAGCTCCACTCGTGGATGCCCATCTTCTGCGACAGGACGGTGACCCCCGGTGCCGGTCTTTGTTCCAGCTTCTGATTATTCAAAAGCAGGTCGATCGAGATCGCGGCGTCGTGGCCGTGCGCCACGGCCCAGATGATGTTCTTCGGGCCGAACGCCGAGTCGCCGCCGAAGAAGATGTTCGGCACCGACGACTGGAAGGTGGTTTTGTTGAGCGCGGGCAGGCCCCATTTGTCGAACTCGATGCCCGTGTCCTTCTCGATCCACGGGAAGGCGTTCTCCTGGCCCACCGCGACGAGCACGTCGTCGCACTCGAAGAACTGGTCGGGCTCGCCGGTCGCGACCAGGTTGCGGCGGCCTTTCTCGTCGTAGACCGCCTTCACCTTCTCGAAGGTCATGCCGGCGAGGCGGCCGTTGGAATGCTGGAAGGTTTTGGGAACCAAAAAATTCAAAATCGGGATGCCTTCGTGCGCCGCGTCTTCCTTCTCCCAGGGGCTCGCCTTCATCTCGTCGAAGCCCGAGCGCACGATCACCTTCACGTCGTCGCCGCCGATGCGGCGCGAGGTGCGGCAGCAGTCCATCGCGGTGTTGCCGCCGCCGAGCACGATGACCCGTCTTCCGATCTTGGTGGTGTGACCGAAGGACACCGACGACAGCCAGTCGATGCCGATGTGGATGTTCTTGGCCGCTTCCTTGCGCCCCGGGATGTCGAGGTCGCGGCCGCGCGGCGCGCCGCTGCCGACGAAGATGGCGTCATAACCCTCGGTCATGAGCGCTTTCATGCTGTCGATTTTTCTTTGCTCGAAAGAAACCCCGAGGTCGAGGATGTAGTTCACCTCCTCGTCGATCACCTCCAGCGGCAGCCGGAAGCGCGGGATCTGCGACCAGATCATGCCGCCGGCGCGCGGATCCTGGTCGAACACCGTGACGTCGTAGCCCAAGGGAGCCAAGTCGCGCGCGACGGTGAGCGAAGCGGGGCCGGCGCCGACGCAGACGATTTTCTTGCCGTTCTTTTTCTTCGCCGGATGGGGCATCGCCTTCTTGACGTCGTCGACGTCCTTGTAGTCGGCGGCGACGCGCTTCAGCCGGCAGATGGCGACCGGCTCGGGCTTCGGTTGGTTTTCCTCTTCCACACGTCCGCGGCGGCAGGCGGGCTCGCACGGACGATCGCACGTGCGTCCGAGGATGCCGGGGAAGACATTCGAGTTCCAGTTGACCATGTAGGCATCCGAATATCGCCCTGCGGCGATCAACCGGATGTATTCGGGGACGGGGGTGTGGGCGGGACACGCCCACTGACAATCGACGACTTTATGGAAGTAGTCGGGGTCTTTGATGTCGGTGGGCTGCACGAGACTCCTGGAGAATGCGCCGTACGTACGGGTGGTTAGTTATTGTGCGTCGCATCTTACTCCCATAAGACAACGGGATACAGCTTAGATTTCAATCCCCTACAGGGGTTTGGGGGATGCGCGGTTTAGATTCGGCGAGAAAGCTACGAGACAGCTTGACCCGACGTTGCGCGGGGGTTTCCGGCCTCGTAGAACACGTGCACGTAGTGGGTCACGGCGCCGTTCGGATCCTTCACCGAGCGCACGCTGCGCCACTGGCGGTAGACCGAGCCGTTCTTGCGCCGCGTCCAGTTCATCGCGGACCAATAGCCGTCGCGGTGAACGGCGGCGTAAGCCTCGTCGTAGTGCTCGGGCGGCAAGAGCCCGCTGCGGATCGACTTCTCCGGCTGGCCGAGCACCTCGTCGCGCGCGAAGCCCGTGATCTCGCAGAACGCGCGGTTGACGGTGACGATGGTGCCGTCGGCGGCCGTGATCATGATCGCTTCCGTCATGCCTTCGAGCGCGTGCGCGGCGAGCAGCATCCTCTCCTCGCTCTCGCGCAGGTCGGTGACGTCCTGCGAGACGAGGATCACCTTGTAGGGCGGCGCGCCGGCCATCACGGCCTGCACCTGCGATCGGTACTGGCGCGCGCGGCCGCCGCGATCGACGAGGCGCAGCGCCAGCTCGCGCGGCTTGCCGGTGGCGGCGGCGCGGCCGATCACCATGTGCGCCTGCTCGGCGTCGTCGGGATGGATGCGCGTGAACGCGTCCGCACCGACGGCGAGCTCGGCCGGCGCGAAGATGCGCGCGTACGACGGGCTGGTGTAGAGCCAGCGGCCCTGGTGGTCGAGCATGGCGACGAGATCGTTGGCGTTCTCCGCGATCAGGCGGTAGCGCTCCTCGCTGCGCGAAAGCTCGTCGCGCGTCGCGGCGAGGCGCCGGGTCTGGCGCCAGACGACCATGCCGACGGCCGACACGTAGGCGAGCGAGCCGGCCGCGCAGAGGAAGGTCACGGCGGGTTGCGTTTCCGGTGTGAAGACGAAGCCACCGACGAGTGCCCAGAGGCCCGCGCCGATCGCGCTCGAGACGAGCGCGAGCACCGTGCCCTGCCAGCCGCGGTTCACCGCCGCGTTGAGCATCGCCGCCGCGATCAGCGCGTAGGTGATCCAGAGCGGGAAGCCGAGGTAGGCGACCCACGCGCCGAGGAACGCGGCGTCGAGGAAAAGATTGTCGAGCTCGGCGCGCGCGGGGCGCGCCGAGCGGACCGCGCGCCAGTAGACGAGCTGCGGGTAGCCGAGGAACTGGAGCGCGAGCAGCGACCAGGCCGCCGTGCCCGCGCCGCGGTCGGCGAGATACAGGCCGATCGGCACGACGCAATAGGCGAACGCCGCCGTCCGCACCGCGCGGTTCGTGCGCACGAGCGCGTTGTCGGCCACTTTCAGGCTTCTCTCCCGTTCGCGGCGATGCCGCCTTCATTCCCATTGCGCGGCACGCTCACCTCGTAGAACGAGTGCACGAAATGCGTGATGGCGCCGGCGGCGTCGCGCACCGCGCGGATGCTGCGCCACTCGAGGTAGACCGCGCCGCTCTTGCGCTTCGCCGAGTGCGTGCCCGACCAGAAGCCCTTGCGCAGCACGGCGGCGAGGGCATCGTCGAAGAAGCCTTCGCGCACGAGCGGGCTGCGGAACATCTTCTCGGGCTGGCCGACCACCTCGTCGGCGCCGCGGCCGGTGGTCTCGGTGTAGGCGCGGTTGACGCTGAGGATCGTGCCGTCGCCGCCGGTGATCATGATCGCCTGGGTCATGCCCTCGAGCGCGTGCGCCGCGACGAGCAGGCGTTCCTCGCTCTCGCGCAGGTCGGTCACGTCGCGCAGCGCGAGCACCAGGCGCCGCGCCGGCCGCGGCTCGCCCTTCACCGGCGTCACGGTAGCCTGGTACTGGCGGAAGCGGCCCGTCCGGTCGAGCAGGCGCAGCGCGATCGGCCGCGATTGAAGGGTGGCGGCGGCGCGGCGCACCGCCATGCGCGCCTTCTCGGCGTCGTCCTGGTGGGCATAGGCGAAGGCGTCGGTGCCGGGCGCGAGCTCCTGGCGCTTGAGCACCGCCTCGAAGGAGGGGCTGGCATAGAGCCAGTTGCCGTCGGTGTCGACCAGCGCGACCAGATCCGCGGCGTTTTCCGCGAGCAGGCGGTAGCGGCTCTCGCTCTCGCGCAGGCGGTCGCGCAGCGAGTAGACGACGGCGCCGACGGCGCAGCTGTAGCCGAACGAGCCGACCACGCAGAGCGTGGTGACGAGCCGGCTGGTCGGCTGGGCAAGCTCGAAGCCGGCCGCGGGCAGCGCGATCGCCGCGCCGGCGCAGAAGATGGCGAAGCAGAAGGCGCCGCGGGCGATGCCGAAGACGACGGTGGCGTTGAGCGTGATGCTGAAGGCGGCGGCGTACGCGATCCACAGCGGGAAATGCAAGGCGCCGATCCAGAGGCCGAGGAACGCCGCGTCGACGTGCAGGTTGATGCGCTCGGCGCGCGCGGAGTCGGCCGCGCGGCGCGCATGCAGGTACGCGAGGTGCGGATAGACCAGGAACTGAAGGGCGAGCGCAGTCCAGAAAATCGCGCCCACGCCCCGCTCGGCGCCGTGGATGGCGAGGACGAGGAAGCAGTAGGCGAACGAGCCGGCGCGGATCGCGTAGTTGATCCGCGCCATGGGATGTAATGCGGGATGTAATGCGGGGGCGCTGCGCTGCACCCGTGCAGCCTAGGAGCGGATGGGCGCAGGCGGTGTCAAGGTCTGTAATGAACCGCTGCGCCGCGATATAGTTCCTTCATGCCATCCCAACTCGAATCGCTGCGCCAGCACTCGCTCGTCGTCGCCGACACGGGCGACATCGAGGCGGTGGCGCGCTGGAAACCGCAGGACGCGACCACCAATCCGTCGCTGCTCCTGACCTCGGCGCAGGATCCGCGTTTCCGCCACCTGGTGGACGCGGCGATAGAGGAAGCGCGCGGCGACACCACCGCGGCGATGGACGGCCTCTTCGTGCAGTTCGGGCGCGAGATCCTGAAGCACGTCGCCGGGCGCGTGTCGACCGAGGTCGATGCCCGCCTTTCGTTCGACCTGGAGGGCTCGCTGGCGCGGGCCCGGCGCCTGGTCGCGCTCTACGAGCGCCGCGGCGTCGGCCGCGAGAAAGTGCTGATCAAGCTCGCCGCCACCTGGGAAGGCATCCGCGCGGCGGAGAAGCTCGAGCGCGAGGGCATCCACTGCAACATGACGCTGCTGTTCTCGTTCGCGCAGGCGGTGGCGTGCGCCGATGCCGGCGTCACGCTGATCTCGCCCTTCGTCGGGCGCATCTACGACTGGTACCGGGCGCAGCGCAAGGTCGACGACATCCCGGTGGACGACGATCCGGGCGTCGCCTCGGTGGCGCGCATCTACCACTACTACAAGAAGTTCGGCTACCCGACGCAGGTGATGGGCGCGAGCTTCCGGAAGACGGAGCAGATCCTCGCCCTCGCCGGCTGCGACCTCCTCACCATCGCGCCGGACCTGCTGGACAAGCTCTCGAAGGCGCCGGGGCCGATCGAGCGCAAGCTCTCGGTCGAGAAAGCGCGGGCGGAGAAGATCGACAAGGTCGCGCTGGACGAGAAGACCTTCCGCTGGATGCAGAACGACGATGCGATGGCGAGCGACAAGCTCGCCGAGGGCATCCGCCGCTTCGACGCCGACGCGCGCAAGCTCGAGCGCCTGATCATCTCCCTCGCCGCTGCGACCCAGGCCGCGGCTTAATCGCCGCCTAATTCGGGGACGGAGCCCGAATTATTCCGACGACGGATTCTTGCCGCGGCGCAGACGCTGCCAGGCCCAACCGATGAGGTATAGAAGCGCCGGCACGGCGATGCCGAGCATGATCGGGCGCAGCGCCTTCTCCTGCTCATCCGGCGAGAATGCCAGGATGGTCCCGGCGTTGAGGCCGGAGACGACGATCCAGATGACCGTGAAGAGAATCCAGAGTCTTTTCCAGAGAGCCACTGAATTACGTACTTGGTACGGAATTAGGGGCCGCTGCGGCGGACGCTGGCGAGCTCGTCGTGCGCGCGCTGGGCGTCGGCCTGGGCCTGCTTGCGCGCCTGGGTGATCGCGTCGCGGTCGAGGAGCGCCGCGCTGTCGATGCGCGGCTCGAGGCGCTTTTCCTCCTCGGGCAGCCGGTAGAGGAGCTCGTCGAGCGCTTTCAGCGTGATGCCGACCTCGAAGTAGTCGTCCTCGACCTTCTTCTTCAGCGCGACCGCGGTGCGCAGCCAGGGCTCGCTGCGGCGCTCGGCGCGCGCCATGTGGCCAGCGAGCGCCTGGCGGCTGGCGGCGGCACGCGCCCACAGGCGATCGGTATCGACGCGCCGGCGCGCGATCTCGCGCGCGCTGAGGATGTAATGCTCGGCGCCGTCCGTGAGCTGCGGGTCACGCGGCGCGCGCGCGGCGCTCAAGTTCGCGTCGAGGGCGGCGACGAGATCGGGGGACGCCTTCTTCACGAGCGCCTCGCGCAGCTTGTCGGTCGAGTCCTGCACCATCGAGATCACCTCGCGCTGCTGCGTGCGCTTCTGCCCGGTGGCGTGGAAGGCATAGGCGATGAGCGCGATCGCACCGATCGCAATGATCCCGACGGCCCATACGACGGCGCGCTTCCCCATGCCGGAAGGATACCCGTAGTACTTGCGCCGCGGGCACGGCCCCTGCATGACGCAAGGCATGCCCCGACGGCACCTTTTCGATAATGGTTATCCGGTCACCCGCGGGACGCTCATCGCCGGCAGCCAGGTGCTGCTCGCCGTCTCGCGGCAGTCGGTGCGCAAGTCGCGCTTGCGCCTCGGCTCGAGCCTGCTGCAAATCGCCGATACTTCGCAGCGCGTGATGAGCTCGCTCGCGCACCATCTTTTCAGCCATGCCCAAGCGCCCAATGCTCGTGCGGAAGTCGAAGCAGGCGGTCGCCACGAGCCGGGTGAGAGCCCAGCTCGCACAGAACCGCATCAGCCTTAGCCGCAGGCAGCTGTCGCACTCCGAAGACGCCGTGGTCGCCGCGGCCTCCAAGATCGGCGCCGCGCGCTGGGCGCTCAGGCGCCCGCGCAAAGCAGGCCCGGGCTAGTCGGCGGGCGCCACGCCCATCAGCGGCACGCTGAACGATCGCTCGGTGGCGCTCGGTGAGGCAACGGCCGCCGCCGAATGGCGCAGCTTCTCGTCCGCGCACTTTTTGCACCAGCGCCCCTGGCGGATGGAGTGCGCACCGCGCGCCAGCGGTGCCCCTGTGCGCACTCCCATTCCATCGGCGTGAGACTGCGGGATGCCGTCGGGAAGGAGCAGGAAGCCCGCTGCGGCGGCGACGACCGCGAGGAGGAAGAACCCAAAGGTGAGCATGGTTTTTCTCCAGCCTCGTTGAAAAGGTCCCCAACTCCCGCAAAATGCATGCCGCCATGCTCAAACGATCGAAGGGCCCTGCCGGCACCGTCGTGGTGCTCGAGCACACCTCGCAGGTTCTGAAGGACAACCCGTGGGGCGACCCGCGCGTGCGCAAGCTCGCCGTGTGGCTGCCGCCGCAATACGACGACGGCACCCGGCGCCGTTTCCCGGTGCTCTACGACATGACCGGCTTTACCGGCTCCGGGCTCGCGCACATTGCCTGGAAGAACTTCGGCTACAACATCCCCGAGCGGGCGGCGCGGCTGATCCATGAGCAGAAGATGGGAGCGGCGATCTTCGTCCTGCCCGACTGCTTCACCGCGCTCGGCGGCAACCAGTACATCAACTCTTCGGCGGTCGGCAACTACGCCGACTACCTGACGCGCGAGCTGATCCCGTTCGTCGACCGCGAGTTCCGCACGCTCGCCAGCCGCGACCATCGCGGCTGCTTCGGCAAATCATCCGGCGGCTACGGCGCCATCATCCACGGCATGAAGTACGCGAAATACTGGGGCGCGATCGCGAACCACTCGGGCGACGCCTACTTCGACTTCGTCTACTGGCACGACTGGCCGAACACGCTGAACGAGCTCGCCAAGCACCGCCTGCCGAAGCGGAAGGCCGGCGAGTACGATGCGCTCGCCGAGTCGCGCCGCAAGGGGCTCGCCGCAGGCAAGGACGACGGGCGCATCAAGCGCTTCCTGCAGCAGCTGTGGAAGAAGGAGAAGGTGCCGGCCAAGGAAGTGATGTGCATCATGAATCTCTGCATGGCGGCGAGCTACGACCCCGACCCGCGCGCGCCGCTCGGCTTCCGCGTGCCGTTCAACATGGAGACCGGCGAGCCGACCGGCCGCTGGCCGAACTGGCGCAAGCACGATCCGATCAACCTGGTGGAGCGTCATCGCGCGAGCCTCAAGACGCTGCGCGGCATCTACATCGATTGCGGCTGGCGCGACCAGTTCCACATCCACTACGGTTCGCGCATCCTCGCCGCGCGCCTCTCGGCGGCGGGCATCAAGCACGAGTACCAGGAGTTCGACGACGATCATTCCGACGTCGACTACCGGATGGACGTCAGCCTGCCGTATCTCTATCGCGCGCTTAAATAGGGACTGTCCAGGACTGTCCCTATTTATTGATTCGGTGCATCACTTCGCGCGCCATGAGCTCCATCGAGCGGCGCGCGAGGCGCGGGTCGACCCAGTCCATGCCGGCGTAGACGATCTCGCCGAAGGGGCCGGCGGTTTCTCTTAGCCGCAGGATCTCGTCGGCCACCTTCGCCGGCGTGCCCCAGATCACGAGCTCGTCGAGCAGCCGCTCGAGCGTCACGGCGCTGTCGTCCTCCGTTTCATTCTTTTTAAAAATCACATGCCGCTTGGCGCGCATCATGTTGCCGCGCAGCTTGTCCCAGTAGTAGCGGTAGGGGCTCGCCGCGTCTTCGATGGCATAGCGCCGCGCGGTCTTGTCATCGTCGGCGACGAAGATGGTGCGTGCGACGCGCCAATCGGCCGGATTCGCCTTCGCGCCCGCCTTCTCCTTGCCGGCGCAGTAATTCGCCCAGTGCGAAGGCAGCCAGTGCGGCAGGAGGAAATTGGCCGACATCGGATGGAAATCGCGCTCGCCCATGGCGATCACGCCTTTCGAATGCGGCGCGACCACCGTGCCGACGATCTCCGGCCGCGGCTTCTGGTAGGGCTTGTACATCTGGCCGCGCCCGACCGCCGGCACCTGGGTGCGCGCGGTGGAGACCTTGTAGCGGTTGCCCGGCAGGTCGATGTCGTAAGGTGCGTCGCGCTCCCAGATGGCGAGGATCACGTCGATCGCCTCCGCAAAGCGCTTGTTGCGCTCCATGCCGAGGTCCATGCCGAGCGCCTCGGCGTCCGAGGCGAGCGCGCCCGGGCTGATGCCGAAGATGAAGCGGCCCTTCGCCAGGTGATCGAACATCGCGGCATGCGCGGCGATCAGCACCGGATGGCTTTGCGAGAGGTTCGAGGTGCCGGTGCCGAGCTTGATGGTCTTCGTCTCGGCGAGCACCGAGGCGAGGAAGATGAAGCTCGAGGTGACGTTCTCCTCCGGGTCGGTGAGGTGCTCGCCGACGAAGGCGTCGTGGAAGCCCAGGCGATCGGCCAGGATGATCGCCTCGCGATCCTCCTGCAGCGTCACCGCCGGATCGCGCGTTCGCGGATGCAGCGGCATGGTGAAGAAGCCGAGTCGCATAAAGGGGTCACGCATAAAGGGGTCAGAGCAATTTTCGCGTAACAACTACGCGCGCCCGTTGTTACAGGAAAATTGCTCTGACCCCATTTATAGTACGTGGCCCCATGCGCATCATCGCTACGGTTTTTTTGCTGTGCTGGTCGACGCTCGCGTCGGCGCAGTACCCGGCGAAGCCGATCCACCTCATCGTGCCCTTCCCGCCCGGGGGCGGTAACGACACCGTGGCGCGCGCCATCGGGCAGGAGATCAGCCCCGAGCTCGGCCAGCCGGTCGTGATCGACAACCGTCCGGGGGCCGGCGGCTCGGTCGGCGCGGAGCTCGCGGCAAAGGCGCCGGCGGACGGCTACACGCTCTTCCTCGCCGGCGTCGGCAGCCACGTGGTGAACCCGAACCTGCACGCCAAGCTGCCGTACGATCCGCTGAAGGACTTTGCGCCGATCACGCTCATCGCCTCCGCGCCTTCGGTGCTGGTGGTGAACCCCTCGGTGCCGGCGCGCAACATCGCCGAGTTCACCGCTCACGCGCGCGCCAATCCCGGCAAGCTGAACTACGCCTCCAACGGCAACGGCAGCGCCGCGCAGCTCGCCGCCGCCATGTACGAATCGATGGCCGGCGTGAAGATGGTGCACGTGCCGTACAAGGGCATCGCGCCCGCGCTCACCGACCTCCTCGGCGGCGAGGTGCAGCTCATGTTCGGCACCGTGGTCGCCCTCGTGCCGCACATCCAGTCGGGCAGGCTGCGCGCGCTGGCGGTGACCGGCAAGAAGCGCTCGGCGCTGATCCCCGAGGTGCCGACGCTGCGCGAGTCGGGACTGCCGGAGTACGAGGCGGGCTCGTGGTACGGCATCGAGGCGCCGGCCGGCACGCCGCGCGCCGTCATCGATCGGCTCAACGCCGTGATCGTCAAAGCGCTCAGGCAACCCGACGTGGCGAAGCGCCTCGCCGCCGAGGGCGCGGAAGTGATCGGCAGCACGCCGGAGGAATTCGGCGCGCACATCAAGTCCGAGCTCGCGCGCGTCGAGAAGGTGGTGCGCGCCGCCGGCATCCGCATCGAATGAACAACCCGCAGACGCGCGGCCTGGCCGGGTTCATCTCGGCATTGAAATACGACGCCATCCCGGGCGAGGTGCGCGAGCGGCTGAAGCTCCTCATCCTCGACGCGCTTGGCTGCGCGCTCTACGGCGCCGATCTCGAGTGGTGCCGGATCCTGCGGCGCACGGTGGCCGACAAGGACGACGCGTGCGCGGTGTGGGGGACGAAGGAGCGCATGTCGGCGCCGCACGCGGCGCTGGTCAACGGCACGCAGGTGCAGAGCTTCGAATTGGACGATGTGCACCGCGCTGGCGTCCTGCACGTCGGCGCGGTCGTGCTGCCGGCGCTGCTCGCTGTCGCCGAGCTGAAACGCAATGTGAGCGGACGCGAGTTCCTCGCGGCAGCCGCAGCCGGCTATGAGACCGGACCGCGGGTCGGCTTATGCATGGGGCCGGAGCACATCGGACAAGGATGGCATTCGGGCGCGACGGTCGGGGTGTTCGCCGCAGGGGCCGCGGCCGCCCGGGGGTTGAAGCTGGACGCGGGGAAAACCGTTCATGCGCTTGGCATCGCCGGCACCCAGTCCGCGGGCCTGATGGCCGCGCAATACGGTGCGATGGTGAAGCGCATGCACGCCGGGCGCTCTGCGCAGAGCGGGCTCTACGGCGGCCTGCTCGCGGAGCAGGGCTTCACCGGCATCGAGAACGTGTTCGAGGCGGAGTACGGCGGGTTCTGCACCACCTTCTCGCGATCGAGCGATCGCTTCGATCTTGAGGAATTGACCGCCGGCCTCGGCACCACGTGGCAGACGATGGGCGTGGCGCTCAAGTTCTATTCCTGCGTCGGCAGCAACCACACGACGCTCGACGCGCTGCGCGCGCTGCAGGCCGAGCACAAATTCCGCGCCGACGACGTCGAGCGCATCGTGGTGCACGGCTCGCAGGTCACCGCCGACCACGTAGGGTGGAAATACGAACCCGCGGGCATGACGGCGGCGCAGCTCAACCTGCCCTTCTGCGCGGCGACCTTGCTCCTGGAAGGCGACTGCTTCGTCGATCAGTTCAAGCCCGGCGTCGAGCGCGACCCGGCGCGCATGGCGCTCGCCGAGCGCGTGCAGGTCATCGCGGATCCGGCGATCACCGCGCGCGGCGCGAAGCACCGGCACGCGGTGCGCGTCGAGGTGTACCTGAAAGGCGGGAAAAGACTCGACGGGCATGAAGAGGCGCCGCGCGGCAGCGAGCAGCGCTTCGCCAGCACCGCCGAGGTCGTCGGCAAGTTCGAAAAGCTCGCGGCGCGCGCGCTGCCCGCGAAGCGCGCGGCCGAGCTGCGCGACGCGGTGCTCGGCTTGGAGAAGCTGGATAACGCCGCGCGGCTGGCGGCGTTGCTGGCTCAGTAGCGGCCCATGCCGCCGCCGCCCATGCCCATTCCGCCCGAGCGTTGCACACCAGAGCCCTGGATCATGCCGGCCCGCCGCTCCGCCTCGCGGCGCTTGATCTCGGCCACGTAGTCCTCGCAATTCGCATTGCGGCGCTGGACCTCCGCAGCCGCCGTCGCCCTCTTCTCGGGGTCCGTCACGCCCTGGTAGCAAACGTCCATGCTTTCCAGATCCTTCGGCGTGAGCTCGGCACAGGCGGCGACGATGAGCAGCGCCGTTGGAGGTTACGGATGGTAAACACTATTCATCGCTAGAATCATCCGAGGAGGAGAGCCATGTTCCGCGTCGTTGCCGCAGCTACGCTGGTCGTCGCATCCAGCGCACTCGCGCAGTCCTATCCCTCGAAGCCCATCCGCCTGATGATCGGCTACGCCGCCGGCGGCTCGGCGGAAGCCGGCGCCCGTCCGCTCGCGCGCGCGCTCGAGCCGCTGCTCGGCCAGCCGCTCGTCTTCGAATACCGGCCCGGCAATGCGGGCGGCGCGGCGATGGAAGCGATCGCCCGCGCACCGGCCGATGGCTACACGCTCTACTACTTCGACAGCGGCCCGCTCACCGTCGCGCCGCACCTCGGAAGAATCGGCTACGACCCGTTCAAGTCCTTCACGCAGCTCGGCCACGTGTGCGGCAGCGGCAGCCTGCTGGTCGTGCATCCGTCGACGCCCTTCCACAGCGTCGCCGAGGTGATCGAGGCTTCGAAGCGCGAGCCGAACAAATGGAGCTACGGCACCTCGGGCGTCGGCGGTCCGCACCACCTCTCCGGCGAGTACTTCAAGAACGTCACCGGCGCGAACCTGCTGCACGTGCCTTACAAAGGCGGCGGCCCGGCGATGACCGACCTGATGGGCGGCCAGATCCCGATGCTCTTCTCCTCGCTCGGTCCCGCGGTCGGCGCGGTGAAGGCCGGCAAGATCCGCCCGCTGGCGGTGACCTCGCTGCACCGCTCGCAGGCTTTCCCCGACGTGGCGACGATGGATGAACTCGGCATCAAGGGCTTCGACTCCACCGCGTGGTACGGCATCCTCGGCCCGGCCGGTCTGCCGCAGGAAGTCGCGACCAAATGGACCCAGGCGCTCGCCAGGGCGGGCGCGGACAAGGCGACGATGGATCTCATCAACGCCACCGGCTGCGACGCGGAAATCCTGTCACCCGCCAGGACCACCGAGCGCATCAAGGCCGACTACGAGAAGTGGGGCCGGCTGGTTCGCGAGGCGAACATCCGCGCCGAATAATTGGTGACTGTCACGATTTAAAGGGGGAATGCATGAAGGGGAAGATGGTTTGGTTCGCCGCGCTCGCCGTCGCGGTGAACGTCCATGCGCAGGCGCCGCTCGAGCGCGGCAAGTATCTGGTCGAAGGCATCCTCACCTGCGGCAACTGTCACACGCCGCGCGGCCCGGGCGGCGTGCTCGACACGGCGCAGCGCCACGCCGGCGGCCCGCAGGTCTGGGACACCTCCGAATACAACGTGCGCCCGTCGAACATCACGCCGGACAAGGCGACCGGCATCGGCAACTGGAGCGCGGCGCAGGTGAAGAGCTCGATCCGCGACGGAAGACGCCCCGACGGCAGCCCACTCTCGCCGCAGATGCCTTCGCCGTTCTACAAGATCTTCGCGCCGGCGGACCTCGATGCCGTCGTCGCCTACGTGTTGGCCATTCCGCCGGTGACGCGCAAGGTCGATCCGCCCGTGTACAAGGTGAAGAACATGGCGGTCGACGTGCCGCCGGGCGCGGAGAAGCCGCTGCCCGAGGAAGCGATGGGCGAGCCGGTGAAGAAGGGCTTCTACCTCGCCACCCTCGGCCACTGCATGGAGTGCCACACGCCGCTCGTCGACGGCCACCGCGACTTCAAGGGCGCGCTCGGCACCGGCGGCGAGAAATTCCCCGGCCCCTGGGGCGTGAGCGTCTCGCGCAACATCACGCAGCACAAGGAGAACGGCATCGGGGCGTGGAGCGACGCCGAGATCAAGCGCGCGATCACGCAGGGCGTGCGCAGGGACGGCGCGAAGCTGCGCCCGCCGATGGGCTTCGCGTGGTACGCGACGATGAGCGACGCGGATCTCTCCGCGATCGTCGCCTACCTGCGGACGGTCCCGGCCCGCTAGCGGACGAGGTACACCGCCGAGACCGCGACGAAGTGCTGGTTGCGGTTCTCGGTGATCGGGCTCGAGCCGGCATCGCCGGTGAGGTGTTGCGTTGATCGATTGAAACCGCCGCCGAAAGCGGACGTTGATGCACGGGTGACTAAGTCCGATTCGTCCGCGCTACCCAGTACGTCGCACCTTGCGCGCCGTAACGCTCGGCGTGCGCTACGCCGCTTTCGAGCTCGAAGGTGTCGCCGGCGCGCAGATGCCGTGTGCGCTCGCCCACGGTTAGCCACATCTCACCCTGCACGACGAGCGCCCGCACCGAGAACGGATGAGTATGCGTCTCGGCAACAGCGCCTGGCTTCCATTTGCGCTCGAGCACCTCGTCGCAACCGATGGCGCGCTGCTGAGCGACGAAGGAGTCGAAGTTCGGTGCCATTGGTGGCAGTGGCGAGACCGTCTGTGATCCACTTGGGCTGTCCGGATGGTTCGCCCGACCCGGATTGCGTTGGTTGCACTGATCGTTCAGCCGCTTCTCTTCCCTAAAGTTCTTGCCAGCCATAGCGCCTCCGGTCCGGTTTGGAACGTGCCAAACCAGCATACCCTTTATGGCTGAAGCTCAACTTACACCCGCATTGATGCTGTGACGGAAATCGATTGGAACCGCCGCCGAAAGCAGACAGGCAGGGTTGGTAGCAGTACGGCACAGCCAAGGCACAACAATGAAGAGTTAGGGAGAGAAGGTTCGCTCGAAAACAGATTTCGAGCGGGGTTACGCTCGATTCAAAAACTCTAACCGCCCGAATTCACTACAAGATTCCGCTTCTGCGTCGGAATAAGGTGGCGTCCCCACGGGGATTCGAACCCCGGTTACCGCCGTGAAAGGGCGATGTCCTAGGCCTCTAGACGATGGGGACTGCGGTTACTGCTTTTTCCTGCGGGTTTTGCTGGTGGAGGTAACCGGGATCGAACCGGTGACCTCTTGCATGCCATGCAAGCGCTCTCCCAGCTGAGCTATACCCCCAACCAAGGGGGCGGATTATAGCAAGCTACTTGTTACAGGGACCGAGGCGGCGGCCGCTCACATACGAGCGCGTCTTCAGCCGCAGGCCCTGCGTCTCGCCGATGAGATCGATCTCCCCGTCGAGCGTGGTCGCGGAGTAGCGCACGCTGCCCGAGCCATGCACCGGCACGCGGCCGCTGCACGCGAGGTCGAACTTGTAGTCGGCGCCGCTATCGCGCACGTTCGAGAGCTGGCATTTGTCGGAGCCGCGCGCCTCGGCGAGCACCTTCTGCGGATCCGCGGCTTCTTCCGCCGTAAGGCAGCGCTGCTTCACCACCGGCCCGCTGGTGCCGGGCTGCAGCGGGCTTTCCAGGCTGAATTCCCAGTTGCCCGGCTCGATCGACGCCTGCGCCGCGCCAGCCGCTAAAAGTAGGAGCAGCGCGGCCTTCAATCGGTGTCCAGGTGCTGCGTGAGCCGCAGCAGCACGGTCTCCCGTCCGAGGAGCTCGAGCACCGCGTCGATCGAAGGCGTCTGCGTGCGGCCGGTGACGAGCCGGCGCAGCGGCATCGCGATCTGCGGCATCTTGAGGCCGCTCGACTTCACCACTTCCTTGATCGCGTCGTTCAGCGCGGCGCGCTCCCACTTGGCGGTGGCGAGGCGCGCCTTCAGCATGCGCAGCGCGGTGCCCACCTTCTCGTCCCAGTCGGGCGTGCCGGGATTCACTTCCACCGCGTAGAAGAGCATCGCTTCATCGGCGAGCTGAGGAATGGTGGCCGCGCGATCCTTGAGAAGCGCCACGACTTTCTCGAGCGGAGGCCCGCCCCCCGGTTGAGCGCCGCGCTTGCGGACCTCCGGCTCCACCAGCGCGGCGAGGCGCGCGTCGGGCGCCGTCTTCAAATATTGCTGGTTGAGCCACGACAGCTTCTCGGGATTGAACTGCGCGGCGGAGCGCGAGACGTGCGCGAGGTCGAACCACTCGATGAACTGCTTCATCGAGAAAACCTCCTCGTCGCCGTGCGACCAGCCGAGGCGCGCGAGATAGTTGAGCAGCGCTTCCGGCAAATAGCCCTCGTCCCGGTACTGCAGGACGCTCACCGCGCCGTGACGCTTCGAGAGCCGCTCGCCGTCCGAGCCGAGGATCATGGGAACGTGGCCGAACTTCGGCAGCTCGGCGTCCAGCGCATTGAAGATGTGGATCTGCCGCGGCGTGTTGTTGACGTGGTCGTCGCCGCGGATGACGTGCGTGATGTTCATGTCGAGGTCGTCGACCACCACGCCGAAGTTGTAGGTCGGCACGCCGTCGGCGCGCAATAGCACCAGGTCGTCGAGCTCCGCATTCGGGAATTCGATCGGTCCTTTGACCAGATCGTTCCATGCCACGGTGCCGTCTTCCGGTGTCCGGAAACGCACTACAGGCTTTGCGTCTTTTGGCGCAACCAGGCCAAGGGCCTTCGCGCGCTCGGGCCGCCAGCGGCCGTCGTACTTCGGCTTCTCGTTCCTCGCGAGCTGCTCGCGCCGAAGCTGCTCCAGCTCCTCGCGGGACAGGTAGTCGTTGTAGGCGTGGCCGGCCGCGATCAGCCGGTCGGCGACCTCGCGATAGCGTGCAAGGCGCTGCATCTGGAAGGACGGTCCCTCGTCCCAGTCGATGCCGAGCCACTTCAGGCCATCGATGATCGCGGCCACCGAGGCTTCGGTGGAGCGCTCGAGATCGGTGTCCTCCACGCGCAGGATGAACCGGCCGCCGTGGTGGCGCGCATAGGCCCAGGAGAAGAGCGCAGTGCGCGCGCCTCCTATGTGGAGATATCCGGTCGGGCTTGGTGCAAAGCGGGTACGGACGGCCATCTAGTCCGTGCCGCCCTCGACCGAGAAGCGCTGCGCGCGCCAGCGCAACATGCCGCCGGAGAGGTTGGCGACGCGGTCGAAGCCCGCCTTGCCGAGGAGCACCGTGGCCTGCGCCGAGCGCGCCCCCGAGCGGCAGACGGTGACGATGGGCGGGTCCTTCTTCAACTCGTCGACTTTCTTCGTCAGGGTGCCGAGCGGAATCAGCTTCGCGCCGGGCACGTGCCCGAGCGGGCCGTCGAATTCGTCGGGCTCGCGCACATCGACGATCTGCACTTCGCGCAGGTGCTCCTCGAGCCAGTGCGGCTGGACTTCCCAGATGCCGCCGAAGGTGTAGGTCAAGGGCGCCCAAGTAGGATCAATGAGAGGGTCCAGCGTGGTGGTTTTCTCCGGCCGGCCGCACTTGAGATTCGCCGGCACCGCGAGGTCCATCTGCTTCGGATGCGGCAGGCCGAGGTTCGTCATGTAGCCGACGAAATCGTTCTCGCCGACCGACTCGGCGAGGCGCGGATTGTGCAGCTTCTCTTCGCCGACGCTCGTCGCCGTGAGGCCGCGATAGTCGTGGCCGGGATAGATCAGGCAATCGTCGGGCAGCGAGAAGATCTGCGCGCGCACCGAGCGAAACAGGCTGTGCGCATCGCCGCCCTGGAAGTCGGTGCGCCCGCAGCCGCGAATGAAAAGCGCGTCGCCGGTGAAAGCCATCGAGCAGTCGTCGAGCACATAGGTGGTGCAGGCGCCGGTATGGCCCGGCGTGGCGCGCGCCTCGAGAGAGCGCGGACCGAATGCGATTTTCTCTGCCGGCCGCAGGTAGAGATCGGCCCCTTCCGCCCCGCTCGCGACCGAGACGCCGATGCGGCTGCCGAGCTTCTGCTTGAGGAGCCAGGCGCCGGTGACGTGGTCGGCATGCACGTGCGTCTCGAGCGTGAGTTTGAGCTCGAGGCCGAGCTCTTCGATCAGCGCCGCATCGCGCCGCGCCTGCTCGAACACCGGGTCGATCAGCACGGCTTCACGCGACGCGGGATCGGCCAGCAGGTAGGTGTAGGTCGACGACTGCGGATCGAAAAGCTGCCGGAAGATCATTCGTCGCTAACTTTACGACATTCTGGGTAAAATTCCGGCTCGCCCGACCGGGTCGTTAGCTCAGCGGTAGAGCACTGCTCTCACACAGCAGGGGCCACTGGTTCGATCCCAGTACGACCCACCAATCCCCGCCCTTTTTAGGAGCCGTCGCGTGACGAGCCGCGCCCATGTCCTCATCTGGACCGATTCCACTGCCGCCTATCTTGATGCGATCAAGGCGGCCGGCCTTGCAGATCGCGTCGTCGTGGAAACGTTGCCGCGCAAGGAGGAGCCCTCTCGCGATCAGACGGCTCGCACCGAAGCGCTGATGGCTTATACGGTGCCGCCGGGTCTGCTGCCGGCGATGCCGAAGCTGCGCTGGGCGCAGGTGATGACCGCCGGCGTGGAGGAGTGGCTCGCGCTTCCCGACCTGCCGGCCAATCTCACGCTCACCTGCGCGCGCGGCACGCACGAGGAATCGATGCCGGAGAACATCATCGGCGCGCTCTTCTACGTCGCGAAGCCCTATGCCGCCGCGGTGGACAACCAGAAGCAGGGCAAATGGGTCCGCACCGTCGCGCAACCGCTGACCGGCAAGACGCTCGGCATCCTCGGGCTCGGCGTGATCGGGCAGCGCGTTGCGAATATCGCGGCCGTGCTCGGCATGCGAGTGATCGGCACCAAACGCCGGCCCGGGACGATGGCGAATGTCGCGAGCGTGTTGCCGCCCGAGCGGACGGCCGAAGTGCTGGCCCAGTCCGACTTCGTGCTGTTGCTATTGCCAGCGACACCGGAGACGGACAACTTCATCAATGCCGAGCGCCTCGCGATGATGAAGCCCGGCGCGTGGCTGCTGAACTTCGGTCGCGGCCATGTCGTCAAGGATGACGACCTGGTCGCGGCTGTCGTAGCAAAGAAGTTCGCCGGCGCGGTGCTGGATGTTTATCGGCAGGAGCCGCTGCCTGCGGGCCATCCGTTCTGGACGACACCGGGAATCATCGTGCTGCCGCACATCGGCGGTCCGCACCCGCAGCGCGACCGCTTCGTCGCGCGCCTGTTCGTGGAAAACCTGGGCCGGTTCCTCGACGGCAAGCCGCTCAAGGAAGTCGTCGACCGCAAGGCAGGTTACTGAGCCAATAAAAAAGGCACCCGAAGGTGCCTTTTTCTTGAAGCGAGACTGCTTAGCCGCGGCAGGAGCCGGGCAGGAACTTCGACGGAACGCTGGTGCCGTCCGCCGTATTGCCGCAACGCCAGCCGTAGAGCGACGTCGCGCTGCCGGAGTACGTCGCCTTGGTGGTCGCGT